>OHOA01000728.1_pt1 | contig 11706 bp, 13 predicted proteins | sample 1569681 | NCBI WGS metagenome assembly OHOA01 (sample SAMEA3879609, study PRJEB24766) | human gut metagenome | biome: human-associated habitat; feature: feces | place: USA | collected 1985/1987 | reverse complement strand
TGGACGCCTTTTCTTCGCGCCGGGACGCCGCGCCGCTTACCGTCGAGTTCCCGGACGCGCTGCTGGAAAAGATTCCGGCAGAAAAGCGCGCGGGGCTGATTCAGGCGCTCTGCCAGAATCCGCGCCCCGGCTATCAGCACGACCCGACCCGCCGCTACGGCTTCCTGTTTTCCGGCTTCGACGTACGCTTTACGATTGACGAAGATACCCTGCGCGTGGTCGAGGTGGCAGAAAACGCCTGCGAGCCGGCAGATATCTGATAACAAAAAACGCTAGCCCTGCCGGCTTTCGGTTGGGCTGGCGCATTTTCCGGATGTGGGTTTTCAGAGCTTGCGGACGGCAAGGCAATAGCGCACATGCTCGAAGGCGCTGATGTCCGCGCCTGCCGGGTCTATCATGCTTCTCTGGATATCCGCAGGCGTCAGAAGCTCGTAGATCAGAAAGCCGTGCCGCTCGAGAAGCTTTCCAGCTGCGGCTCAAAAAACGCCGCGCCGGAAAGAAGATAGCCCCGCACCGCGTCATACTCCTCGGGGGTCATCAGGTCCTTTGCCAGCGTGTCCCGGAAGACCGGGCGCGCCTCTGTTTCTGCGTGATACGCCCTTGCAAATGCGCTCATCCGCGCGGTGATGCTGCTTTTGTTTTCCATAGATTCCTCCTGCGATGTCGGCTTCAAGCATCCTGCTGCGTCAGCTCCGCGCCATAGCGGCACGGAAGGCTTCCGGGCAGGAACATCACGCCGAGGACGATGCTTGCCCCGTTGTCAAAGGAAAGGTCCAGCGCCGCCGCCTTTTCTGCATTCCAAAAGCCTGCGGCAATTCCCTCGGCAATGCTGCCGAGGACAGAGCAGCCGGTGGGAATGACCAGCGTCAGCACGCCGAGGCGCAGCAGCTCCTTCGCGCCGCCGAAGGTAAAGGGCGTTCCTGCCTGCAGCTTGTTTTTAAAGTACGTTTCGGCAAACTTCGCCAGGACTGCCTGCCCCGCGCAGACGATCAGCCAGCCGCAGACGCCGGCAATCGATAAGATCAACGCGATTTTGCTGAGGATTTTTCCGAGCTTCGAGAGCTTCTGGATGGTTTACAGAGATTTCATATGGTACTCCTTTTCTGATGGTTTATGTTTGGGGTTCTTCCGGCGAAAGCCGGGCAAAGCGCACACTCTGCGCTTTCATGGAGATTTTTTGGACCTCGCAGCCGTATGGGATGGGAGCAGCTCTTTTTTGTACTTCAAAAAGGAATGGTCCAGCGGCGTGCCCGCGATTCGTCCGATCTCGTCGAAGGTCAACGTCAGCTGCGGCTGCCCGCAATTTTGGATATACGCCCAGAGCGCATCGTATTTGCTCATAGATGCCTCCTGAGAAATTCTTCCAGAGTCTGGACCGCAGTCAAGCGTCCCGTGGGGTCTAAAAACGGCTTTCATTCAGACGGTACCTCATACATCTTTGTTCCTCCTTTTTTGCAAAAAAATGCAGCACGAAACCGGTGCGGTCCGGCGTTCGCGCTGCGTCTTTGCGTCTGGCGTATTTATTCTTCGGTTTTTCCGTTCTGCGCCTGTACAAAGCGCAGCATTGCCTGAAACTCGGTGGTGAGCATCTGCCCGAGCGCTTCTTCGCAGAAGCGGCACACCCGCGTGGCACACAGCGCGCCGACTCCGAAGGTATAGATCCAGACGTTTTCAAACAGCCGCCTTGCATCCGGCTGGCTCAGATCGTATTGCGCCTGCAGAAACTCGATGCAGGTCTGCGCCGTGGGTCCCAGGGCGCCAAACACATCGTCAAAGGACGCCGTGCTCCGGTTTTCCTGCATGAACAGCATCTGATAGAGCTTCGGCTCTTTTGCCCCGAACAGGACCATCTGCATGCCGACCTGCTTGAAAAGCGGCATATCGGGAAGCTTCTGCGCGGCAAACGTTTCAAACCGGCGCATTGCCGCCTCCCGCACCGCGTCCTGCACCTCCTGCATGGTACGAAAGACCGTAAAGATCGGGCGGGCAGAGCTTCCGAGCGCATTTGCAAGCTCCTGCGCGGTCAGCGCCGCGGCACCCTTCTGCGAGACGACCTCCAGCGCAGTCTGCACGATTTCCTCTTTCGTGAATTTCGGTTTCGGCGGCATAGGACACGCTCCTTTTGTTTTAAAGCAACCGTTTTGAAATATTTGTTCTGCAATGAGCGTTTTTTATTATACCATACACCCCTTGTTTGTCAAGCGTCCGCCGGAAAATTTTTCCGGATTGTGGGCGCAGAAAAGCCTGCCGCCCGTAAGAAGCGGCAGGCTTGGTTTTGTATTCGCGCTCAGCGCAGGAAGCCCTCGAGGATTTTCTCCTCCGCTTCCTCCGGGGTAAGCCCCAGCGTCTCGAGCTTGAGAAGCTGCTCGCCCGCGATGCGCCCGATTGCCGCCTCGTGGATGAGACCGGCGTCGACGTGGTTGCAGGAAATCTCGGGAATTGCGCGGACCTTTGCCGTGCCCATGATGATCGCGTCGCACGACACATGACCAAAGCACGGAGCGTTGCCCTGCACTCTGGGATAGAAGACCTGCGTGGACGCTTCCTTTGCGACCGAGCGGGAGATGACTCTCGTGCGCGAGCCTTCGCCGTTCAGAATCACGTCCATCTCGCTCACGGCGTGCTGGTCGGCATGCGTCAGAAGCTTCTCCGTGATCATGACCTCGGAGTTTGCGCCCTCGGCGACAACCTTGGTGTAGCGCTTCGTGTCGTCCACGCCCGCGATCTGGCTGGTCAGCATCGTAATCTGCGCGCCCTCGGCAAGATAGACAATCGTCTGCGGGTTCAAAATGCGCTTGCCCGTGCCTTCGCCCTCGCCGTAGTGCTTTTCGATATACGTGACCTTCGCATTTTTCTCCACATAGAACGTGTGGATGCCGTCGTGCTGGGAGTCGCAGTCGCCGCAGTTGTGGATGCCGCAGCCGGCAACGATGGTCACCTCGGAGCCTTCACCGACGAAGAAGTCGTTATAGACCATGTCGTGGAAGCCGGACTTTGTCAGCACGACCGGAATATGCACATCCTCGTGCTTCGTGTAGGGCTTGATTTTGATGTCGATGCCGTCCTTGTCGGTCTTCGAGACAATTTCGATGTTATCCGTATTGTGGCGGTACGCCTTCTGCCCGTCGGAGCGGATGTTGACCGCGCCGGGTGCGTTTTCGCCTGCCATATCGGCGACAATCTGTAAAATGTGCTTCTGTACGTCGTTCAGCATGTTCCGTCCACCTCCAGCATGTTGCAGCCCGTGACCGTATCGGCAAGGATCTGCGGGTAAATATCGTCTGCCGTGCCGCGCCCGGTGACCTGACCGCCGGAAATGAGAAGGATCTCGTCGGCAAGGCGGATGATGCGCTCCTGATGGGAGATGATAATGATGGTTCTGCCGCCCTCGTCGTGCAGGCGCTGGAAGGTCTCGGTGAGTCTGGCAAACGACCACAGGTCGATGCCCGCTTCGGGTTCGTCGAAGAGCATGAGGCTGGCGTTTTTGGCAAGAATCGTCGCAATCTCGATGCGCTTGACCTCGCCGCCGGAGAGGGATACATCCACCTCCCGATCCAGATAATCGTTGGCGCACAGGCCCACCTTCGTTAGATACTGGCAGCAACGGTCCTTGGAGAGCTTTTCGCTGCCCGCCGCCAAAAGAAGCAGATCATGGACGGTGATCCCCTTGAAGCGGGGGGGCTGCTGGAAGCCGTAGCTAATGCCCAGGCGGGCGCGTTCAGTGATAGAAAGGCCCGTCACATCCTGACCGTTGTAGAGGATCTGCCCCTCCGTGGGCTGTACCAGGCCCATGATCACCTTGGCCAGGGTGGTCTTGCCGCCGCCGTTGGGGCCGGTGAAAACTACCAGCTTATGGTCGGGAATGGTTAGGTCGATGTGGTTGAGGATGTCCACCGGGCCCTCCGGGGTGGAGACGCGGTAACAGATGTTTTTCAGCTCTAACATGAATCCTTCCTCCTTCTGAGGTCTTTTCATCCGTACTATACCAAATCTTGTCCCTTGGGAATGTTGCAATTGCACCAAAAGACATATTTCGACTCATACGTTTTTTATTGTAGCAGAATCGCCGGGCAAAAGCAATCCGCCCCGCCTTATTTTTCCCTGCTCAGGAAAATTTTACACAGAATACACCCCTCATCGGGGCATATCCCATGTGCCGGCTGCAGGGCGCCTTGGTGTGCGGTAGGATGGGCCGACATAGTTGCCGTCTCCTGCAGAGGGCTGCAAGGGAAAATAGGCGCAAAAAGGCCCGGCGAGCTGAGCGGCTCGCCGGGCGGGATGGAGAGAGGAAGCGCAGAAGGAAAAACCGGATCAGGCCAGGGAACAGATGAGGCTCAGTTCAACGAAGAACAGAAAGCCCAGGGGGAAACAGGCAATCTGGGTGAAGAGGTTAAAATTGCCGGTCATGATAAAAAACAGGGCCAGCACAATCACGGCCATGAGAGCCACGGCGACCACCACACGGGCTGCAGCTTTGCTTTTCATACTTTCAGATCTCCTTTCAGCATTTTATTCTGTTTTGCTTTGTTGTCCTCAGTATAAGGATAGATCTGGTATTTGTGAAATACAGAAAAACTAAGCTGTATATAGTTATATCCTATATCGACGCTGCCTCCCGCAGGGCCTGTATGTACTCCAAGGTCATGGGGGAGGGAGTCACATCCCGGCGCAGGATATATCCAATGGTGTGGAACTGCTTCGGCTCCAAAGGCAGGCTCACAAACTCCTCTCGGTACATGGCGGATACTCCCACATCCGGGCTGAAGCCATTGAGGGCCCGCAGAAGCTGATACTCCGTGGCCCGTTCCCGCACACAGATGGTTTTGTGGGACTGCGCAGCCACGGCGGACAGGCCCTCAAAAAAGAACTGTCCGTTGTGCTCCCCCTGCTCAAAGGTGATGCAGGGATAGGGACTCACGTCCTCCACCGTCACGAACCTGCGGCCGGCCAGGGGGTGCTCCGCAGAGACGAACAGCTCCGCCTGCACTCGCTTCAGCTCTGTGAATTCCAAGCCCAGCTTGCCGAACATCCGCCGCAGGAATCGCTCGTTATCCTCATTCAGCGCCAGAATGCCCACCTCGCTGCGCAGCTGGCTCACATCCTCCAGCACCTCATAGGTAGTGGTCTCCCGAAAATGGAAGCTGTACCGGGGCCCCCGAAAATTCTGCACCAACCGGGAAAAGGCCAGCACCGTAAAGTTAAAGTGCTGGCTGGACACAGCAAAGCGCTTCTCCCCCTGCTCCCGACCGCTGAACCGCTCCTGCAGCAGCTGGGCCTGGGAGAGGATCTGCCGGGCGTAGCCCAAGAATTCCTCCCCCTCCCGTGACACGATAACACCCCGGTTGGTCCGGGAGAATATGGTCACACCCATCTCCGATTCCAGCTCCCGTATGGCAGTGGTAAGGCTGGGTTGGGAGATAAAAAGCTTTTCGGCGGCGGCGCTGATGGTGCCGCACTCGGCCACCGTCACGGCGTATTTCAGTTGCTGCAGGGTCATAAAAAACACACTCCTTTTCCTTAGTGTATCGGATTATTTCTAAAAAGTAAAGCGTCCATCCCCTGGTGCATACAATGGATGGCAGAGAAAGGGGTGCTGGCATGGAAAATCATCAGACTATGGAGCAAAAGAGGGCTGTCTGGCAGCGGGTGAATCCTGCCCTGCAGCCGTATCCGGCGGATGCGGCCCAGGACGCGGTGAATGTGTGCTGTATGGGGGTAAACGCCCAGCAGGATGCAGACGTGATCCGGGGCTTTATTGAGGAGGAGCTGTCGGACCGGCGGGGCTACCTGACCTACGCCGCCATGGCACCGTCCCCCATGGCCCGGCAGCTTATGCGCCGCCTGGCAGCGGAGGAGGGAGGCCATGCCCGGCGGCTCCTGGGCGTATACTATCTTATCACCGGCCAGGTCTATTGCCCGGCGGTGCCGCAGCCGGGGGAGGGATGCGTTTCCTCCTGGCGGGAAGTTTTACGTCTGCGATACCACGAGGAGAGCTGCGGGGGCCTGAATTACCGGCGGGCCTCGGAGGAGACCACCGACGAGTGCCTGGCGGAGATCTTTCAGGAGCTGTCCCGGGATGAATACCGCCACGCCCGACAGGTGCTGACACTTTTGGAAAAACAAATGTCGATTTAAAAGATAGGTCTTGCAATACACACAATTTGCTGCTACAATAGGGCAAAATCAATATAAGGAGGACGCCCTTTATGAAAGAGTGTATCAGCAGGGATGCGGCTCTCGCCGCACTGAAAAAATATAACAAGGAGCCGTTTCACATCCAGCACAGCCTGACCGTAGAGGGCGTCATGCGCTGGTATGCCAACCAGCTGGGCTACGGGGAGGATGCAGACTTCTGGGCCACCGTGGGGCTGCTCCACGACATCGACTTTGAGCAGTGGCCGGAGCAGCACTGTGTCAAGGCCCCGGAGCTTTTGAAGGAGGCCGGCTGCAGCGAGGAATTTATCCACGCTGTGTGCAGCCATGGCTACGGCATCTGCTGCGATGTGGAGCCCACCCACGAAATGGAAAAGGTGCTCTTTGCCGCCGACGAGCTCACGGGGCTCATCGGGGCAGCCGCCCTCATGCGTCCCAGCAAGAGTGTGCAGGACATGGAGCTCAAGAGCATTAAGAAAAAGTTCAAGGACAAGAAGTTCGCTGCCGGCTGCTCCCGGGATGTGATTATCACCGGCGCCGAGCGCCTGGGCTGGGAGCTGGATGCGCTGATGGAAAAGACCTTGGAGGCCATGCGTTCCTGTGAGGAGAGCGTCGCTGCGGAAATGACCGCGCTGTAATCTTGCCCATAGAGCAGAATTAAATCAGATGTCAAACAGGCGCCCCAAAAGGGCGCCTGTTTAAAGATGATCAGAGCTTGCCGCCTGCAGGCGGCAAAGCCTTGGCGCAGGCAGAATTCATCTCCGCCGAGCAGCTTTACCCCCCTGGGACGGAGCGGCCAGGGGGAGCGGGATCCAAAAATAAAAGGCCGCCAAAGGCGGCCTTTTATTTTTATGGCTGTCCACAGGTTTTTCTGTCCGTGCGCACTCCTGTATATCGCAAGGAAAGGAATGTATGCAAGGGAAACCTTAGTCGGGTTTCCCTTGCATGTTAAATTACCCGCCCGCAGGCGACCACTTTTGCGGAGCAAAAGTGCTGCTCCAAAAAGAAAGACACCCGTAGGGGTGTCTTTCTTTTTGGAGCAGGGTACGGGAATCGAACCCGCCTCCTCGGCTTGGGAAGCCGATGTACTACCGATGTACTAACCCTGCATCGCGATAGCTATTATAGCAGAGAATTTCGTCCAATGCAACCGAAAATTGCCGTCCGGCATGATTTTTCTTTCGGGCGCATAGGATAGCCCAGCAATTTATGGGGAGGGCGAGTCATGAAAAAGAGGTTTTTTGCGCTGCTGATGGTGCTTTCGGCGCTGCTGTGCCTGTCGATGCCGGCCTATGCCGTGGAGCTGCCCGTGAAGGCCAAGGCCGCACTGCTCATGGAAAAGGAGACCGGGCAGGTGCTTTTTGCCCAAAATGAGCATGAGAAGCTGGAGCCTGCCAGCGTCACCAAGATCATGACGCTCCTGCTGGTCATGGAGGCCATGGACCGAGGGGAGCTGAAATATGAGGATATGGTCACCGTCAGCGCCAATGCCGCCTCTATGGGCGGCAGCCAGGTGTATCTGTCCGAGGGAGAGCAAATCAGCGTGGAGGAGCTTTTGAAGGCCGTATGCGTCTCCAGCGGAAACGACGCCGCCGTGGCCCTGGCGGAGCAGGTGGCCGGGGTCACAGAGCTGTTTGTCCAGCAGATGAACAACCGTGCCATGGAGCTGGGTATGGGGGACACCCACTTTGTAAACCCCACGGGCCTGCCGGCGGAGAGCCATGTAACCAGTGCCTGGGACATTGCCCTCATGAGCCGCGAGCTGGTCCTCCATCACCCGGACATCCGCCGCTTCACCACCATCTGGATGGATACCATCCGGGGCGGCGAGTTTGGCCTTTCCAATACCAACAAGCTCATCCGCTTTTATGACGGAGCCACGGGGCTGAAGACCGGCTCCACCGATGCTGCGGGCTACTGCATCTCCGCCACGGCGGAGCGGGAGGGCATGGAGCTCATCGCCGTGGTGCTGGGGAGCGAGACCAGCCAGCAGCGCTTTGAGGACGCCAAGACTATGCTGAACTACGGCTTCTCCACCTACGTCCTGGCGGATATCACCCCGGAGGAAACGCCGGTGGCTCCCGTAAGGCTGGGCCGCACCCCCTCCGTGGAGGCATCGCTCGCCCAGAGCAAGCTCCTGGTGGGCAAGGGCCAGGCGGGCGGCCTTACCCGGACGGTGAAGCTGCAGGAGGATCTGTCAGCTCCTGTGGAAAAGGGGCAGGTCGTAGGCATTCTCACGGTGCAGAGTGGGGATACCACCCTGGCAGAGCTTCCTCTGACGGCAGCAGCGGCCGTGGAACGCATGACCTGGGGGGACCTGTTTACCCGCCTGCTCCGCGCCGCGGTCTTCGGATAAGAAATCAGGCGGTTTTCTCTTGTATTTTCCGCCGGTTGGATGTAACATAGGGGAAAGAACAAAAGAGGAGGCATTTTCTATGATCTCTGTAGATCTTCACAATATGCGGCAGTTCATCCCCCTGCCCTATGAGGCGGCGCTGACGCCCCGTCTGCGCCTGGCCCATGACCACCTGCGTGCCGGAACCGGCGCCGGGGGTGAGTTCACCGGCTGGGTGCACCTGCCCGAAGGGTATGACCGGGAGGAGTTTGAACGCATCCAGGCGGCAGCGCGGAGGATACAGGCCGATTCTCAGGCTCTGGTGGTCATCGGCATCGGCGGCTCTTACTTAGGGGCCCGGGGTGTTATCGAGTGCCTGTGCTCCCCCAACTATAACCTGAAAAAGAAGAATACACCCAATATCTACTTTGTGGGCAACGGCCTGGATAACGACCAGCTGGCAGAGGTGGAGGAGCTGCTGGAGGGGGTAGACTTCTCCGTGAATGTCATCTCCAAGTCCGGCACCACCACAGAGCCGGCGGTGGCCTTCCGCTTTTTCCGCCAGCTTCTGGAGAAAAAGTACGGCCACGAGGCCGCCGCCAAGCGCATCTATGCCACCACCGACCGGCAAAAGGGCGCCCTGAAATCCCTTGCTGCGGCCGAGGGCTATGAGAGCTTTGTGGTTCCGGATGACATCGGCGGACGCTACAGCGTCCTCACGGCGGTGGGTTTGCTGCCCATTGCCGTGGCAGGTATTGATGTGGGGCAGCTCATGGCCGGTGCGGCGTCCATGATGGATGTCTGTGCCCAGACAGGCATGGAGCAAAATCCCGCCTGGCAGTATGCCGCAGCCCGGTATGAGCTGCAGCACCGGGGCATGGAGATCGAGGTCCTGGCCTGCTTTGACCCCTTCTTCCGCTTTATGGCAGAGTGGTGGAAGCAGCTGTACGGCGAGTCCGAGGGCAAGGAGGGCAAGGGCCTGTTCCCGGCCAGCGTAGAGTATACTGCGGACCTGCACTCCATGGGACAGTATCTCCAGGAGGGCCGCCGGAATCTGTTTGAGACCGTGGTACGCTTTACCCCCCATTCCGGCGAGCTGACAGTGCCCTATGACGCAGAAAACGGCGATGGGCTGAACTTCCTGGCGGGCAAGGCCATGAGCGACCTGAAGCAGCAGGCCATGGATGGCACGCTCCTGGCCCATGTGGAGGGGGGCGTCCCCAATATCCGCGTGTGCTGCGGCGAGCGCAATGCCTTCACCCTGGGCGAGCTGATCTATTTCTTCTGCTATGCCTGCGGCCTGTCCGGCTATCTGCTGGATGTTAACCCCTTTGACCAGCCCGGCGTGGAGGCGTATAAGAAGAACATGTTCGCCCTCCTGGGTAAACCCGGCTATGAGGACCTGGGCGCGGCCCTGCGGGAAAAGCTGGAAAAGCAATCGTGAAGAAATGATGAATTTTGCTTTCTCCATTGCCATTTGAAAAGAAGTATGGTATATTAAATGCAAGTTAACCGCAAAAAGACAAAGGAGTGATTTCTTATGGTTAGACTGATTATGGGCGCAAACGGTGCCGGCAAGACAAAGCAGCTCATCGACCTGATTCACAGTGCCGTGGAGTCCGAGAACGGCAGCGTGGTCTGCATCGAGCCCGGTGCGGACATGACCTTTGACATTAAATCCAGCGTTCGCCTGGTCAATGCCAAGGAGTATAGCTTGAATTCATTTGAATGCCTGCGCGGCTTCATCAGCGGTCTCTACGCCGGCAATTATGATATTTCTCACGTATTTGTGGACAACCTGGCCAAAATTGCCGCCAGCAGCGATCTGGCGGAGGCGGAAAAATTCCTCCACTGGCTGGACCGCTTCAGCGAGGAGAATTGCGTTAAGTTCACTGTTACCCTGAGCCTGGACGAGTCCATGGCCACCGAGGGCATGCGCAGCTACCTGTAAAATATGCAGAAAACAAGGGCATTGCGGCTTTGCTGTGATGCCCTTGCTTCAGCTTGTTAAAATGGCTTGCAGCGCTTGCCGCCCGCAAGCAGCAACGAGGAAACGGCGCAGCCATTAGGGCCGCACCGTTTTCGAGAGCCGACTGAGCCAAGATGCAAGAAGCCACCCCGGGCCCTTCCTTACGGAGGGCGCCCGGGGTGGCTCTTTATTTCGGGAATACAGATTTACCGTTTCTTTCTCTTAGCGGCCCGGCGCTGGAAGAATTTCACCAGTTCCACCACAGGGATCACCAGCACGGCCAAGGCCAGGGCGATACCGTATTCGGCCCAACCCACGGGGGTGAAGCCGAAGGCATCGGCAATGGGCCCTACCTCCAAAACCAGCGTGGTTATGAGGAGGCTGCCCAGCATAGCCACCCACAGGACCTTGTTATGGCTGCGGCTGGAGAAAATGCTGCGCCGCTGAAAGCGCATATTGAAGCTGTGGAAAATCTCGCACATGCTCATGGTCAAAAAGGCCATGGTCATGCCGTGGGGTGAAACGCCGGAAGGCATCTCGAAGTATCCCACCTCCACACAGTGGCCGATGATATAGGAAGCCAAAGTGATGACGGTAATAAGCACGCCCTGATACACCACATCAAAGCCCAGGCCACCGGAGAAGATGCCGTCGTGGCTATCCCGGGGCGGACGGTCCATAACATCCGGCTCCGCCTTCTCCAGGCCCAGGGCCAGGGCCGGGAAGCAGTCGGTAATAAGGTTGATGAACAGCAGATGCACCGGCCCCAAGAGGGTAAAGCCCAGAAGGGTGGCGGTGAACACACCCAGCACCTCGCTCATATTGGAGGCCAGGAGGAACTGGATGGTCTTGCGGATATTATCATAGATGCGGCGGCCCTCACCCACGGCGCCCACGATGGTGGCGAAGTTGTCGTCGGTCAGCACCAGATCGGCCGCCTGCTTTGCCACGTCGGTGCCGCTCTTTCCCATGGCGATTCCCACGTCGGCTGCCTTTAAGGACGGGGCATCGTTGACGCCGTCCCCGGTCATGGCGACGATATTTCCGAGGCTCTTAAAAGCCCTCACAATCCGCACCTTGTGATCCGAGGAAACGCGGGCAAAGACGTTCACCTCCGGGATCCTGCGCGCAAGCGCTTCGTCGTCCGCCTGGTCGATCTCCGCCCCTGTCATGCACTGGGAGGCGTGTTCTGCAATCTTTAGCTTCCTTGCTACGGCAAGGGCCGTCTCCTTGTGATCGCCGGTAATCA
>OHOA01000725.1_pt1 | contig 11781 bp, 10 predicted proteins | sample 1569681 | NCBI WGS metagenome assembly OHOA01 (sample SAMEA3879609, study PRJEB24766) | human gut metagenome | biome: human-associated habitat; feature: feces | place: USA | collected 1985/1987 | reverse complement strand
TGCAGTTAATTCCGTATTAATTTCCATTTTTATTCAGCTGAAATAATATAATAGTAAATTGGCTGTCCGCCGTACTGCAGTTCAATATCACAGGAGGGATATTTTTCTTCAATTCTGGCCTTCAGCCTCTGGGCAGCTTCTTCCGTGGTATCGGCCCCATAATAAATACTGATCAGTTCCAGCTCCTCATCCATCATGGCTTCTACCATTTGAAAGGAAACCGCTTCGATATCCGCTCCGACAGAAAGGATACCGGCATCGCCGATTCCCATATAGTCACCCTGTTTGATTTCCTTATCATCAATCATGGTGTCTCTTACGGCATAAGTAACCTCACCGGTCTTTACATGACCGACTTCCTCCGACATAGCGGCTTCATTCTCTTCGGAACCCATATCGGGCACATAATTGATGACAGCCGTAATGCCCTCGCGCACGTCCGAGCCAGAGAGGTTGTCGTCTTTTTCTTTGATATAGCCTTTTTCGCGGCCAAAATCGTTGAACACGCGGGTGAGCGCCGCCTTAAAGCCCTCTTCATGGGTGCCGCCGTCCGGCGTTTCCACATTATTGGCAAACGAAACCACGCGCTCGTTGAAACTGTCGTTGTACTGCAGCGCCACCTCGGCCACAGAATCGTTCAGCTGGCCCTTCAGGTAAATCACGTCCGGATGCAGCACTTCCAGCTTGTTTTGCTTGTTGATATACTCTACAAAACTGCGGATGCCGCCCTCATAGCACATGCTTTCTGCTTTTTCCATGCCCGGGCGCTCGTCTGTGAGGGTGATGCGCACACCGGCATTTAAAAAGGCCTCTTCGCGCAGGCGCCGGCACAAAATGTCGTAGTCATATTCCAGCACTTCAAACATTTCAGGGTCCGGCTTGAAGGTGACGGTGGTGCCGGTGCGGTCTGTGTCGCCGATGATCTTCATCTCCTGGGTAATGTCGCCCCGGGAGAATTTCATCTCATAAATGTGGCCGTTTTTGTGAACCTGTACCTCCAGCCACTCCGACAGGGCATTCACCACGGAGGCGCCCACGCCATGAAGGCCGCCGGAGACCTTATAGCCCCCGCCGCCGAACTTGCCGCCGGCGTGGAGCACGGTGTAAACCACCTCCAGGGCAGGCCGCCCGGTCTGGGGCTGGATGTCCACAGGGATGCCACGTCCGTTATCGGTAACGGTGATGGTATCGCCGGGATTGATGGTCACGGTGATGTCCGTGCAGTAGCCGGCCAGGGCCTCGTCGATGGCGTTGTCCACAATCTCGTACACCAGGTGGTGCAGGCCAGAGGAGGAGGTAGAGCCGATATACATACCGGGCCGCTTACGCACGGCCTCCAGGCCCTCCAGCACTTGGATCTCAGAGGCATCATATTCCGTATCCACGGCGATGACTTTTTCCAGTTCTGACATAAATCCTATCCTTTCTCAAGGGAAGATGATCTTCCGCTGTATTTACAAAACAAAGACGCAGGGAACAAAATGAGCTGCGTTACGGCGGGGCGATGCTCACATCGCCCCCTACGAAATTCTATCGTTATACAGTGTGTAGGGGCCGATGCCTACATCGGCCCGGTGGCACCGACTTTCAAATCGTGCGTAGGGGTGGACGACCCTGTCCGCCCGGGCCCTACCCTGCAAAAATTATTCTGTAGGGCGGCACCCATGTGTGCCGCCGCACACCACACTCCTTGCAAAGTGTCATTGCGAGGGCGCGCCGCTCCCGTGGCAATCCGTTCCCCTCGCACCGCACCTGCGGTTATGCCTCCGGCGGCTCCCTTTCTTTCTGCAGCGAAAGAAAGGGAGGAAAGAACGCCGTCAAAACCAAGGTTTTGAAATCCTTTCCGCGGCTGAGGTGCCGTTCAAGTCGGCCCTTTCTGCCACGCGAATTGGAATAAGCAAATTTCGCGTCTTGCTTTCGTATCGTCTCTGCGTCTAATGCCGCGACGCGCTCCGCGCTTGTGCTGGCTTGGCCTGGCAGGGGTAAAGCCAGCGTCTACCGTGGGCATCGCCCCATACAAGCTGTTTTGTAGGGCGGGACCTATGTGTCCCGCCGCCCACCGCACTCGCTGCAAGACCTGTCATTGCGAGCCGGTGACCGACGTCACCGGTGCGGCAATCCGCAATCCCGCATCCCCCACGAAAGGAGCTTCCCCATGGACAACCGTGTTATCTGCGTCGTCGGCCCCACCGCCACCGGCAAAACCAAAATGGGTGTGGCCCTGGCAAAGCGCTTCGGCGGCGAGGTGGTGTCCGTGGACTCCATGCAGATCTACCGGGGCATGACCATCGGCACCGCCGCTCCCACGGCGGAGGAAACAGAGGGCATCCCTCACCACATGGTGGCAGTGGCCGACCCGGCCGAGAGCTGGTCTGTGGCCCGATTCACGGAGCGGGCCGACCGCTGCATCCAGGATATCCTCTGCCGGGGAAGGCGCCCTGTTTTAGTGGGCGGCACGGGCCTTTATCTGGACTCCATCCTCTCCGGCCGGACCTTTGCCGCCGGGCACAGCGGCGGCGAGGTACGAAGGGCCCTCCAAACGGAGCTGGCACAGGGCGGCATCGAGCCTCTTTACCGCCAATTACAGGCCATTGACCCCACAGCCGCCGCCCGCCTGCACCTGAGCGATGAAAAGCGCATCCTCCGGGCCCTGGAGGTCTTTCGGGAGACCGGCGAGACCATCACCGCCCACGATGCGCGCACCCGCCTCCGTCCCCCCAAGTACCGGGCCTATACCATCGGCCTTACCTTCCGGGACCGGGCCGATCTCTATGAGCGCATTGACTGCCGGGTGGATACCATGGTGGCCCAGGGACTTTTGCAGGAGGTGGAAGCCCTGCTTAAAAGTGGCCTGCCTGAAACCGCCACAGCCCTCCAAGCCATCGGCTATAAGCAGTTTTTGTCCGTCTATCGGGGCGACACCCCAGCCCGGGATGCCGTGGCAGAGGTGAAGCTCCGCTCCCGGCAGTACGCCAAGCGTCAGCTTACCTGGCTGCGCCGTAAGGAGGACATCCACTGGATTCTTTGGGAGAAAACCCCTGATTTCCCGGCGGGCCTCCAAAATGCGACAGAATATCTCCTCGCCCAGGGCTTAGGATAGACCCGGGCGGACAAGCATAAAAGCCTACCATGAATGGTATCGTCCGCACCAAAACATAGAAAAAGGAGCAGACGATATGCAAAAGGCGAATTTACAGGAAATTTTTCTCACCAAGGTGCGCAAGCAGGCCCTTTCCGTCACGGTATTTCTGATGAACGGCTTCCAGCTGCGGGGCACCATCACCGGCTTCGACAGCTTTTCCCTGGTGCTGGACAGCGACGGCCGCCAGCAGTTCATCTACAAGCATGCCATCTCCACCATTGTCCCCCTGCGCCCCATCTCTCTGCAGGAGGAGGCCGGGGACAATGAACAGCGGGACTGCCGAAAAAGTGAAAATATAACACCAACGGTAAAGTATCAAAAACTTAGGCAGGATGCTGAAACGGCCCTTTCCGCACCCTGAGCAAAGGAGCAGCCATGAGATCCACCCCCATTTTCAAAATATTATCCGCTGCGGTGCTGGCCGCCGTGGTGGTGCTGCTGGGTGTTCAGACGTACCGGTATTTCCACCGGCCCCTGTCCGTGTCCGCGGCCTATACCAGCCAGGTGTCGGATTCCATCTCCGTCACAGGTTGGGTGGCCCGGCAGGAGACGGCTCTGCCGGAGGTTTCCGGCACGCTGCTGCGCCAGGTGCGGGAGGGGGAAAAGGTCCATGCGGGCCAAACCGTGGCTGTGTCCTACGCCAGTAAGAGCGCCTTGGAGACCGTGAAGGAGCTGGAGGATGCGGAGCTGAAGCTGCAGCAGCTTCAGTTTGCCCGCAGCTCCTTTTTGGATAGTGACGCCGCCCTGAGGGTGGACAGCGATGTATCCGACAGCATTCTGGGGCTGCGCACCGTTGTGGCCGGGGGAGATTACTCTGTGGCTGCCGAGGCCATGGCCGGGGTAAAGACCGCCGTGTTAAAGCGCAGCTACAGCTATGAATCCCTGGATCAGATCGACGCGGAGATCGAGAGCACCCGCTCCTCCATCTCCTCGCTCCAGGACCGGCTCTCCGGCGCAACGGCGGTGCAGACCGCCGCTGCGGGCTATTTCAGCGGCTCCACCGATGGCTGCGAGGGAACGCTGACCCCGGCGTTTTTAGAGGGGGTCACCCCATCTCAGCTGAATGGCCTCTCCGCCTCTGCCGCCGTGAAGAGCGCGGGCAAGATCATCACCAGCAGCACCTGGTACTATGCCGCCGTCCTGCCTGCGGCGGAGGCCGGGGAGCTGGAGGTGGGCCAGGAGGTCACCTTGCGCCTGAGCAAGGGCCTCAAGCAGGACGCCCCGGCCCATGTTCAATCCATCAGCAACCAGGAGAACGGCCAGGTGGCCGTTGTGTTTGCCTGCACCCGTTATATCTCTCAGGTAACGCTTCTGCGCCGCCAGCAGGCGGAGATCATTCTGCGGGAGTACAGCGGCATCCGGATCCCCACCGCCGCCCTGCGCATGGACGAATCCGGGCAGCTGGGCGTCTACTGTCAGATCGGCGCCTATGTGTACTTAAAGCCCGTGGATCTGATTTATAAGGGCAGCGGCTTCTGCCTGGTGCAGCGCGCCGAAGGCGCATCGGGAGAGCGGGCCCTGCGGCAGGGGGATCTGGTGATCTCCACGGCCCAGCAGCTTACGGACGGAATGATACTGCCGGACAGCTGACCCGAGCGCAGACAGAGAAAAATAGGGCGGCCCTGCTGCCTAAGGTGGTTAATTTTCTGCCGGAGGGTCCCCGGGGGGACCTTCTACAGCTAAATAAAGGAGGAGTTTCCATGTCTATTTCCGAAAATATTGCCGCCATCCGGCGGGAGATTCACCTGGCTGCCGCCAAGACCGGCCGCACCGGGGCGGATATAACCCTGGTGGGTGCCAGCAAAATGAATGACGCCGCTGCCTGCCGAGAGGCCATCGCTGCCGGCATCGACGTACTGGGGGAAAATCGTGTCCAGGAGATGACCCAAAAGCTGGCTGAAAACGCTTATGACGGCGTGCCGCTGCACTTCATCGGCCATCTCCAGCGCAACAAGGTCAAGCAGGTGGTGGGTAAGGCAGCGCTGATCCAATCCGTCAGCTCTATGGCTCTGCTGGACGAGATCGAAAAGAACGCTGAAAAGCTTGGCATCGTCCAGGACATTCTGCTGGAGGTGAATATCGGCGGCGAGGAGGCCAAGAGCGGCTTTGCCCCCGGCGCCCTGAATGAGGCTGCCTGTTATGCCAAAACGCTCCCCCATGTGCGGGTGCTGGGCCTCATGACCATTCCCCCGGTGGAGACGGAGCCCCATGGAAATATGCCCCTTTTTACACGGATGAAGGCACTTTATGTTGACATAAACAAAAATATATACGATAATAAATTAAAGTATCTTTCCATGGGCATGAGCGGGGATTATGCCGAGGCCATTGAGGCCGGCAGCAATATGGTCCGTGTGGGAACGGCCATTTTCGGCGCCAGAAATTACAGCAAGTAAATGCGGGAGGTTATATAGCCATGAGCTTGATGGACGAATTTAAGAAGATTATTCACCCCTATGATGATGAGGATTATGATTACGAGGAGGAGCAGCAGTTTCCCACCCAGCGGCCCGGTAAGGATTCCTATTTTGATGACCGGAAGGAGGACCGCCGGGGCGACGATCGCCGCAACAAGGTGGTAAACATCCACGCCACCACCCAGCTGAAGGTAGTGCTGGTGAAGCCGGAGCGCTTTGAAAACGCCTCCGAGATTGCAGACCACCTGCGGGAAAAGCGCACAGTGGTGCTGAATTTGGAGTCCACTAATAAGGATATCGCACGCCGCCTCATTGACTTTCTCTCCGGTGTGGCCTACGCCGGGGACGGCAAGATCAAAAAGGTTTCCGCCAACACCTACATCATCACGCCCTACTCTGTGGACCTCATGGGAGACCTCATCGATGAGCTGGAGAGCAGCGGCCTGTACCTGTAAGGACACGCAGCGTTTCAAAAAGCCTCGCAGAGTTTGCCGCCCGCAGGCGGCAAAAAATTCAAATCATTTTCTCTTGCGACATGTGCGAGAGAGAAAATACCGCTCAGGCTGCCAGTGTGGAATTTTGCCGCAAGTCGGCAAAATTATGCGCGCAGCAGACTGCAAGCCTTTTGTCGGAAAAATCCAAAGGATTTTTCGACAGTTCCTGGCCTGTACCTGTAAGGGCTGCCGGACAGATAAGATAGTACGGAGGGATAGCTATGTTCACACCACAGGAAGTTTCCGAGAAAACGTTCCCCAAATCCCCATCCTTTTCCAGCGGATATGACTTGGCCGCTGTGGATGAGTTTTTAGACACACTGACCGAGGACTATACCGCCCTGTATAAGGAAAACGCGGCGCTGAAAACCAAGCTGAAGATCCTGGCGGAAAAGGTGGAGGAATATCGCGCCACTGAGGACACCATGCGCTCCATGCTGCTGGCCGCTCAGAAGATGGCAGCCTCTATGACCGAGGAGGCCAAGGAAAAGGGCGAAAAGACCCTGGCAGATGCCCGGCAGGAGAGCGAGAGGCTCCTGACCGATGCACGAAACGCCGCCGACGAGCTCAACCGGGATCTGGCCCGCAAGACGGAAGCGGCCCGGCAGAAGCTAAGCGCTGCCGAAACGGCCATGAAGGATTACATTGCTAAGAGCCTTACCATGTGCCTGGACCAGGTGGATTACCTGGAAAAGCTGCCCCATAGTGAGCTGCCTGCGGCCCAGGCCCCTGCTCAGGAGCCTGCCGACCAGGAGCCGGCGGCGGCCCCGGCCCCGGAGCAACCTGCCGAGGGCGAGGTGCCCCAGGAGACTGCCCCGGAGGAAAAACCCGCCCAGGAGCCGGCCCCCAGCCAGGATACCGCCCAGTTGATCGAAAAGGATATTCTGGCGGCCTACGACGAGGAAAAGCCCGCCCAGCCGCTGCCGGCGGACACGGATTTTCGCTCCGAGTTCAAGCTGGATTTAGACGAGCTGAAGTTCGGCCGCAACTACGAGCCTGATAAATAAACGGGAAACCACGCCATGCAGAGGCTCGCAGCGCAAGCCTCTGCATGGTTCATTCCGCCTTCGTGTCCTGCTGCCCCGGATTTTTATAGTACTCCCCGACTTTGCGTAGAGGTGGGGTCCTGCCCCACCCCCGGACATATGCCGCATATTTTGCAAACGATGTCATTGCGAGCCGGTGGCCGGCGTCACTGGTGCGGCGATCCGCAATACCCTCTGTACTGCGTGCGCCGTATCCCCTATCACAACCAAAAGGAGATCCCCCCATGGAAAAACCCATCATTGCGCTGCTGTACGACTTTGATAAAACCCTCTGCACCACCGACATGGAGGACTATACCTTTATTCCTGCCCTGGGCTATCAGCCTGCCGAGTTCTGGAAAAAGGCCAATACCTTTGGCTTCACCAACCGTATGGACGGCCTGCTGGCCTATATGTATACCATGATCGAGGAGTGCCGGGCGCAAAATATTCGTCTGGATCGTGATTTCCTGGTGCGCTGCGGCCACGGCATAGAGCTGTTCCCCGGGGTGAAGGATTGGTTTGGCCGCATCAACGCCTTCGGCCGGAGCTTGGGTGTGGATGTGGAGCACTATGTCATCTCCTCCGGCCTGCGGGAGATCATCGAGGGCAGCGGCATCAGCCACGAGTTTAAGGAGATTTACGCCTGCGAGTTTTTCTATAATGAGGAAGGTCTGGCCTCCTGGCCCAAGCTGGATGTTAATTTCACCAATAAAACCCAGTTTGTCTACCGCATCAATAAGGGTGTGCTGGACGTGTCCGACGACCGCACCCTGAACGCCTCCATGCCCGATGACAGCAAGCGCATCCCCTTTACCAACATGATCTACATTGGCGACGGCCTATCCGACGTACCCTGCATGAAGATGATGCGGTCCTACGGCGGTGAGGCCATCGCCGTGTATCAGGAGGAGAACCGCCAGGGGGTGGAGGATCTGCTGAGCAAGGGTCGGGTGGATTTCATTTTCCCTGCGGACTATCGGGCGGGCACGGCCCTGGAGAGCACCGTGCAGAACATCATCCGCAAAATGGCCATCGTGGACGCCCTGACCGAGGAGAATGCCCGCCAGCTCCGGCAGACCGGGCGGGGCGACCTGCCCTACCAGGCCAGCCTGTTTGAGTAACAAAAGACATGCGGCCGGCACCAAGCTCCTGCCGCACTCCGTCCTCATGAAAAAGCGTCCGGGACCTGAGGGTCCCGGACGCTTTTTGCCGCACAGCGCGCGGTTTTTTACAGATAGTTCAGCGGATCCACGGCGGTGCCGTTGACATATACGCCAAAGTGGCAATGGCTGCCGGTGCTGATGCCGGTGGAGCCCATGTAGGCGATGAGCTGGCCCTTGAACACATGCTCACCGGAGCCAACCAGCAGGCTGCTGCAGTGGGCGTACAGGGTCACCATGCCGTTGCCGTGGTCAATGCGGATCCGGTAGCCATAGCCGCCATCCCATCCGGAGGCAACCACGGTGCCGCCGTCGGCGGCGTAGATGGGCGTGCCGTACCTGGCTGCGATGTCCAGGGCGCCGTGGTTGGAGGAGGCCCCGGCCACGCCGATATCCCGGTAGCCGAAATAGGAGGTAATAATGCCGCTGCAGGGCCAGCGCAGGCTGCCCGTAGCCGCCCAGGAGGGCCGCTCCTTGGTGCCCCGGGCCTGCAGCTCCGGAGTGGGCTGGCTCAGGGTGACCGCTGCCACCACATCCCGGTTCACCTCGGCGCCGTTGATATAGGTGACGTTGGCGGTAACGTCCTCCTTGCCGTATACGCCGGGCTCCAGCACCTCGTAGTCACCCTCATAGATGGACGGGTCATCCTGGTATTCTACGCTGTAGGCCACATCCTGCAGATAGCTCTGCCGCTCCACATCCACCACTGTCAGGTAGGGAACAGCGTTGCTGATGGTCAGCGTATCGCCGGCGTGGATCAGGTCGGATTGGTAGCCGGGGTTCAGACTCAGGAGCCGTTCCACGCTCATCTCATGCTCCAGGGCGATGTCAAAGAACGTGTCCCCGCTCTGCACGGTGTAGGTCACGGCGCCCTCCTTGGTGGCGTTAAGCTTTTCGGCAATGTAGCCCAGGTTCATCATCAGGTCGGCGGACACATACTCCTGACGAATGTCCACATTCTCCACGAAATAGCACTCCACGGTCTGGTCGGTGATATAGCCGGTTTTCAGCTGCTCCAGCAGCTCCTCCATGGCGCCCTCATACTCCGTGGCTGCCACAGGCTCGTCATCCACATACAGTACATAGCCGTAGGCCACCTCTCCCAGCTGCCGGGAGAGCTTTGCCTCAAACTCCTGCTTGGTCTGCACGGTGCTGCGGGGCACGATGCGGGTCTTACGGGTCAGCAGGGAGGTGTCCACGGTGTAGCTGTCGTAGCCAAGGGTCTGGCAGGTAACGTCCTCAATATCCGCTGCCGCCTGGCGCACGACCCGGCCGGAGGCCACGGTGCCCAGATTCATGCCGTCATAGCTTACCGTTACGCCGATGGTGTATAGACTCAGGGTCACGGCGATGGCGGCCACGGCCACAGCGGAGCCCAAAAACCAGGCCGGGTGCAGCTTGATCCGCTCAAACAGCACCTGCCAGCGGTTTCCGGTCCGGATGCGGAAGCGGCGAATACGGTACAGCCGTTCCCGGAAGCGGCTGGCAAACCGGGGGATATTGCCCCAAATGAAGAGTATGGCCTGGGCCAGCTTGTGGTCCGACTCCGGAAAGCGCTGGGCTCTCCGCTCCCGCACCATAAAGCGCAGGGCCTGCCGCAGCTGTTCCCATTTCCGCCGCAGCAGCTGCACCGTCCGGCGGGCCAGACCCTGCAGATCCGTATAGCGCTGCAGCAGGTCCGGGTGCTCGCCCAAATACCATAATATTTTTTTCGGCCCTTCCAAAAGCCGCTCCAAAATTCTCATATAAAAAAACCATCCTAAAGGTTACAAAATAGTTACAAAATAACTATACCGCATTTTTCACTCCACGTCAAGGCAAAAAGACCGGAAGATCTGCCTTTTTTGTGGTAAAAGTAAAAAATACCCGTTTACAATTCGTATAAAATGCGGTATAATTTACTCCTTGTATAAGAAAAGGAGAGGAAGGGACAACCTGATGGTAACTGATTTTTCCCGGACCTTGAGTCTGCTGCGGCAAGAGCGGGGCATATCCCAGCGCAAGGCGGCCTCGCAGCTGGGCATATCCCAGGCGCTGCTGAGCCACTATGAAAACGGCATCCGCGAGCCGGGCCTTGCTTTTGTGGTGAAGGCATGTGACTATTACCGTGTGTCGGCGGACTATCTGCTGGGCCGCACCTTGAGCCGGGACGGCGCCATTATCGTGGCGGACGACCTGTATGATTCCACGGACGAAAAGGGCAACCTTCGGGGCAGCATCATGGCCACCCTGCAGAAAAAGCTGGTGGTAAACACCACCAACCTGCTCTTTGACCTGCTGGGCAAAACGGGCAACCGCGGCGCCATCACCGCCGCAGGCGACTATCTCAGCGGGGGGCTTTACCTGCTGCTGCGACACCTGTACCGCCGAGGCGGGGGCAATGAGGAGCTGTTCGGCGTGGCTGCCGATGCCTTCGATGCCGGCGCGGTGGAGGCGGATATGGCTGCCAGCCGCATGCACTATCAGCTGGCCCTGCACGGGGCGGACGGCCAGTGTCCCAGCCTGACGGCAGAGTCCCTCACCGCCTATCCGGGCCTGGGACAGAGTGTGGCCCAGGTAGTGCATAACACCGATGAGCGCTGCAAAAAGCTGTCGGAGATATAGTGTAAGGTGTCATTATGAATTTGCAGGGGCGGACGGCCCTGTCCGCCCAAACCGGGCTTGTGCAAATTCCCCCACGATAATCTATCGGCAAGCGGCGCACAGGGGTCGGCCTCCCGGACGACCTGAAACCGGGCTTGCGCCGCACCTCATGCAAAAACCATGTCATTGCGAGGGCGCACCGCGCCCGTGGCAATCCGCACTTCCCGACTACGGTCTTGCCTCCGGCGGCTTCCTTTCTTTCTGCGGCGAAAGAAAGGGAGGAAAGAACGCCGCCAAAACCAATGGTTTTGGAATCCTTTTCGCGGACAGGATACAGCAAGATCCGGAACTCTCCAACCACGCGAACTTAGCACTGCAAAATTCGCACCTTGCTTTCGCATAGTCTCTGCGTCTCCATCCGCGACGCGCTCTGCGCTTGTGCTGGCCTGGCGGGACGGGGGAAACCTCTGCGTCTGCCGTGGGGCGGCGTGAGGGCACACCGCCCTACGGAGGTCTATCGGCAAACGGCGCACAGGGGTTGGCCTCCCGGACGACCTGAAACCAGGCTTGCACCGTACCTCATGCAAAAAACCATGTCATTGCGAGGGCGCGCCGCGCCCGTGGCAATCCGTAATACTAAAAACAAATTTCCATCATCGGAGGTCATAGTGTATGTACGATCAATCCCACATCCGCAACTTTTCCATCATCGCTCACATTGACCACGGCAAATCCACCCTGGCAGACCGCCTGCTGGAGCTGTGTGACGCCGTGCCCGAGCGGGAGATGGAGAACCAGCTCCTGGACAACATGGACCTGGAGCGCGAGCGGGGCATCACCATCAAGTCCCGGGCCGTCCATCTGTTTTACAAGGCCCAGAACGGCGAGATTTACGCCCTGAACCTCATTGACACCCCGGGCCATGTGGACTTCAACTACGAGGTCTCCCGCTCCCTG
>OHOA01000717.1_pt1 | contig 11864 bp, 12 predicted proteins | sample 1569681 | NCBI WGS metagenome assembly OHOA01 (sample SAMEA3879609, study PRJEB24766) | human gut metagenome | biome: human-associated habitat; feature: feces | place: USA | collected 1985/1987 | reverse complement strand
CAGACGCCCGCCTTTGCCTTTTTTCTCACTGCCATCACCCCTTCAAATTTTCCGTTCCGGCGCCCACACAGCAAACGCCGTGCCGCTTCCCAGAACGCCTGTCACAAAATACCGCATATCGTCCATCGCATGATCGTTCTTCTTGACCACCCGGTCCCCGCCGGCAGCCAGATCCCAAACATAAAGCTCCATCTCCCGCAGGCAGTCCGTACACCGGTCGCAGATCACAATCCGTCCCGCCCGCAGTGCGTCCGCCGTCCGCCGGATGCCGGACAGAACGTCGTTGTCCGCCTTCCGGACCTTCCAGCCCTCGCGCCGCAGAACCTCGATGAAGCTTGCCGCCGATGGGTCCACAATCACCTCCCGTATCGTCCGTCCTCCGGCAAGCTGCCGGAGCTTTCCTGCGTATTCCGCGTCCGTCATCTGCCGTCCTTCGCGCCGGGAATCAAAGTAAAACTCGTCCGTCCGGTACCATACGCCGTTTTGCCTGCCCCACAGCCCGAACGATGCCGGATTGACCGTTCCGTAGTCGCACGAAATGACCCACTGCTCATAGCCTCCTGCGGGCGCCGGGCGGACAAGCGCCGTGTCAAAGAAGTCATACACCCGACCCTCCGCCTGACACCACTGCCCCAGAATGAACCGCCGGTAAAAAACGCCCGTGTAAAGCCGTTCATAGCGTCTGCGTACGGTTTTGCTCAGCGAAGGATTGTCCTGCATCGTAAACTGCAGATGCAGGCAATTGCGCTTTTCCGCCTGCAAAATCCATTCCTGATAGAACCAGTGCTGCGGACCCTCCGGGTTGCAGCTGAACCACAGCCGGCTGCCCTCCACCGAGCATCTGGCGCATGCCTGCTCGACAAATGAGCGCGGCATCAGCACCACCTCGTCGAGAAATACCCCCGCCAGCGTCATGCCCTGAATGAGCGCCGCCGAGCCCTCGTCCTTGCCGCCAAAGAGATAGAACTCATTTTCTCGTTTCGCGAATCGGACCCGCAGCACCTGCGCCGTCCGGTTCTCCGAAACCGTCATCCCCAGCCGCCGCAGCCACGGCAGAAGCTCCTGCACGACGTTTCGCCTGACGCCGCCTCTGGTCTTGCCGCACAGCGCGAACCGCCTTCCCGTAAAGCAGCTCATCGCCCACAGGAAAAAGCCCAGCCCCATCGCAAGCGTCTTTCCCGAGCGCACCGCCCCATCGCAGACCAGCGCGTCAAACCCATGGTCCCGGCTTTTCGGCATCCACCACGTCATCGCGCGCAGCTGCTTTTCTGAAAAGCTAGCCGTCATCTTCCCGCTCCATTCCCTGCACCAGCGCCTGCAAGAACCGTTCGGCGCCATCGTCTCCGCCGTCGGCAAGCGCCGCCAGCTGCTCGAGCACCTTCGTTCTGTCGAGAAGCTTGATCTCCACCGTCCCCTTTTCGCTTCTCTTGATCTCCGTCAGCATCGAAAGGTCCAGCTTTTCAATGTCCACATCCTCACACAGCGCCAGCTTCACACAGTCGTTCGGCTTTCCGAACGCCATCTTGCGCAGCTGCTGCCGGATCTTTTCCAGATCCGTTTTTCGCTCCCGCGCCATACCATCACCCCTTTTCCCGAGAACCGCCTCTCACCCTTACCGCGCAAAAAAAGGAAAGTTGCCGTGAACCCGGCAACCTTCCCGAAAATTTTTATTTTTTTCTTCCAAACGCGCGCGATTCTGGTATAATGGACCTGCCCTCACCGGCAATCTTTTTACAGGAGAATCTCATGACCTATCCGAATGTATGCCTCCGCCGCGGCGAAGCCGCCGACGTCCGCGCCGGTCAGCCCCTGATCTTCGACAACGAGCTGGACTGGGCAGACGACACCTGCACCGACGGCTGCATCGTCGACGTATTGGACGAGCATCTGCGCTTTGCCGCCCGCGGCTTTTTCAATTCCCGCTCCAAAATCACCGTCCGCGTCCTGACGCGCGACCCATCCGAAGCTATTACCCAAGACTTTTTCCGTTCCCGCATCGAAGCGGCATGGCGCGCAAGAACGCAGCTCGGCTTTTCCGATTCCTGCCGCGTCGTCTTTGGAGAAACGGACGGTCTTCCCGGACTCACGGTCGATAAATTCGCAGGCTATCTCAGCTTTCAGATCACCTGTCTCGGTTTGGAGTCGTGGAAGCAGGGCCTCATAGACATTCTTGCGGACCTCTTCCATCCCCTCGGCATCTACGAGCGTGACGATCTTCCCGTCCGCGAAAAAGAAGGACTTCCCCAGATCAAAGCCTGCGTCTATGGCAGCGTTCCGGATGAGATTGAAATCCGCGAGCATGACGCGCGTATGCTCGTCAGCATCCCGGACGGGCAGAAAACCGGTCACTTCCTCGACCAGCAGGAAAACCGCGGACGCATCCGCCCCTATTGCCCCGGCAGAACCGTTTTGGATCTGTGCTGCTGCACCGGCGGCTTTTCTGTCCACGCCGCGCTCTACGGCGCGCAGCATGTCACCGCCGTCGACGTCTCCGAGCAAGCGCTCTCGCTCGTCCGCCGCAACGCTGCTCTGAACGGCGTCGAAGAAAAAATCACCACCGTCTGTGAAAACGTCTTCGACCTCGCGAAGGCATGGTCCGACGAGCAAAGGCGCTTCGGTCTCGTCATCTGCGATCCTCCCGCCTTTGCCAAAAGCCGCAAAGCGCTCGATAACGCCTACCGCGGCTATAAGGAGCTGAACCTGCGCTGCATGAAGCTGGTCGAGCCCGGCGGCTTTCTTGTCTCGTGCTCCTGCAGCCAGTTCATGACGCCCGAGCTGTTTTTCTCCATGCTCCGCGAAGCGGCGCATGATGCCGGGCGCGACGCGCGCCTTTTGGAGCTTCTCATGCAGTCGCGCGACCATCCTGCCGCCCTCTCGTCCGACCATTCGCTCTACCTCAAAGGCTATATCCTGCAGATTTTTTAACCCCAAAAACGCCAAAAGCGCCTGCCATCTACCGATGGCAGGCGCTTTTCATAAATCTCAGTCCATATAACGTGCGATATACTCCGGCGGATTGCTGGGGTCGTCGGCAAGCGTAAACGTAAACGCCACGCCGTTTTCCGCCGAGAACAGGTTGCACCAGTCGAGGAAGTTCTCCGTCTCCACGGGGTCCTTCGAGCGCGAAAGATTATACAGATTGTCGATGAAAATATGCGTAATATCAAAATTACCCGCATGCAGACCGCTGATAAATCCCTGCAGCAGCGTATAACTCTTGATCGAATACTCGCTTGCGTCGATCAGACGGACACGGTGGTCCACGTCATAGCGCAGCGTATGTCCTTTTTCAATGCACACCATGCTGCCGGACTCGGTCTTGAGCGCACGCGAAATGGCGTCGATCAGCAGCTTGGTTTTTCCGGAACCCTCGGGGCCCATCACAATATTAACCATAGGGCATTCCTCCTTTTGCACTCGCCGCAGCCAAAGGCGCAGCGTCTTATATGGTTGGTTTCATTCTATCAGGTTTTGCCTGGAAAGACAAGCGCAGAACCCGTCAAACTTCGTAAACTTTTCTTGAATAGCCGCCCTCACCCGCCGAGCAGCTGCTTTGCCAGCGCCCGGCTCGCGCCCGCACAGGCGCCGTCAAACGGGTCCACACCGCACGCGCACGCGCTGATTGCGCCAGCCAGCTCAAAGAAGTAGAACAGCTCACCCACACCAGCCGCGTCGAGCGTCTGCATCGACACCTGAATCACCGGCACGTCCAGATCCGTGTGTGCCTGCAAGACCGCCTGGAAGCTTCCTTCCTGCGCGTCGAGCAGCGTCTTTCCCGCCAGAAAGCCCAGCCCGTCATAGTCCTTCCAGTCCATCTCAATGTTGACCTTCTGAAAGCACCGCTCCGGAACCTGCAGCAGCGTCTCAAACACACGCTGATCCTTTCCCTGCGCCACCGTATCCATCGCATCCAGCGCGCTGGGAAGCGGCAGATAGACCGGCATTGCACCCGCGCCCTCGCGGCAGGTATGCCGCAGAAAATACTGCTGCCACCACGCGCCGAAGGCTCCGAAGTCCGGCGTAAAGCAGCCCAGGCACTCTGTGCTTCTTCCCTTCTGCGTCAAAGCATATCTGGCGCCTGCATACATCCACACCGGATTTTCAAACGCCCGCAGATCATACTGCGAAAAGCCCTCCGCCGCGCCTTCCAATACACCCAGCGGGTCAATGCCCGCCGCTGCCAGCACCAGAAGCGTCCCCGCATTCAGCGCGCTTACGCCTCCTGCAAGACACTGCGCCATCGGCAGATATGTAAAGCCCTCTTCCTTCGCCATCACCGCAAGCGGGCTTTCCGGCAGCGCGCTGTCCATACCGTCGCTCCATCAGCCACCGCAGCGCGCGCGACGCCGTACACATTTCCAGCTCCGCGCCCTCCCGGCTCAAAAGCAGCAGACAAAACTCGCGCCCCTCCAGCAGCCTGCAAAGCGCAATCCAGTCCGAGCTTGCCAGCGAGTCTCCGGTAAATACAATCCGCATCCGGCTGTCGAGCAGATTCCGGTATCTGCCGCCGAGCATTTCCACGCCCGCCTTTGCCGCCAGATACCCCTCTCCGCTTCCAGCCACCACCAGCGTATCACACTGCCCCGAAATCGTCTCGCACGCCTTCCGGATGGCGTGAATCGTCTTTGCCGTAACCGCATCCGGCTGCCCGAGCCAGCCCAGAAACTCCGGCGCACCCGGCTGGTTGCTGCGCAGATGCAGGTGCGCGTCAAACAGATCCTTTTCACATGCCAGCAGCTGCGGCAGCGACACACAGCTCCAGATACTCGACAGTTCTACATTGATCATCGCAGTCTCTCTTTCCCGGTTTGCGTAGATTTTTGAACACTTAGATAATATATTATACTGCCGAAAAAAGAAAAGGCTGCGCAAAAATACAATTTTATCCAGCCATGCAGACTCTCTCCAGCATCATCCTCCAGATATCCGGAAAGCCCAGCGCCGGAACCTCCTGCGCCGCAGCCAGCGCAATCTCCCGCAGCAACCGTCCGCCCGCTTCCACCCGAAGCGTCCCCAGCTGCTGTCCCTTCAAAACCGGCGCCGTCACGCTCTCATCCAGCTCCACTGCGCACGTCACCGACCCCGCCAGCGCCTTGTCAATCAGGATGGTCCCCGCGCCCTGCGCCTGCACCTGTACCAGCTCCTGCCTGCCCAGCACCACCGGCACCGGCTCGATCGTCAGATTCTCCATCGGGTCTACCAGCGCATAGTTTGCAAATCCGTAGTTCAGTAGCGCCTTTGCCGACTCAAACCGGTCCGGAGACGTCTTGCAGTGCATCACCACCGCGATCAGTTCCATCCCGCCACGCTCGGCAGAAGCGGACAGGCAGTACCCTGCGCCCGAGGTATACCCCGTTTTCAGTCCTGTCGTCCCGTCATAAAACCGCACGAGCTTATTCGTATTGCTCAGCCCGAATTCCCCGTTTCTGACCGTGTCCATCCAGATCGTCGTATATTCCTTGATTTTCTCGTGCTTCAAAAGCTCCCTTGACATGATGGCAATATCCCGTGCTGTCGTCAGATGCTCGTTCGCGTCCGGACCATCATCCAGCCCCGTGCAGTTGGCAAAGTGCGTGTTCGCCATACCCAGCTCCTGCGCCCGCTCGTTCATCCTCTGTACAAACGCTGCCTCGCTCCCGGCGATATGCTCTGCCAGCGCGCACGCGCAGTCGTTTGCCGACGAAACCACCACCGACTTGAGCATCTCCGTCAGCGGCAGCTGCTCGTTTTCCTCCAGATAGATCTGACTTCCGCCCTTTGCCGCCGCGGCAGCCGAGGTCGTCACCATATCGTCCCAACCGATTCTGCCGTCTTCGAGTGCCTCCATCACCAGCAGCAGCGTCATCACCTTCGTCACGCTTGCCGGACGCAGCTTTTCGTCGGCATTGTCCTCATACAATACCTCGCCCGTCGTTTTTTCCATCAGAATGCTCGACGGCGCGGCAAGCTCCAGCTCCGCCGCCCTTCCCGTCTGCGCCATCAGCCCCAGCGTCATCGCTGCCAGAACCAGCCCTGCAGCCCATCGTCTCATAAAAAAATCCCCCTCCGTTTCAGCTTTGGTACAAGCGTATGAAACAGAAGGGAATTTTACCACTCTATCCTATTGTCATCTTTTTAAGCCGTCGCGCCCTGCGCCAGATACGGCTGCATATTCTGGCAGAACTCCGACACATCCACACCGTCGGCAAGAATGCGCACCATCTGCGGCGAATTGAGCTGCAGCGACAGACAGCTGAACATGGACTTTGCGTTGCTCACACCGCCTGCACGCACGAACAGCACGTCGAACGGCTGCTGATTTGCCAGCGCCATAAACTCGGAAAGCTCCTGCACGGAGCGAAATATGACGGTAAACTCTCTCACGGAAAATCCTCCTGATTCAGACTGTACAAGCAAGACTTTGTCGGATATAATACCATTGTATTCGGATGCTGACGGCTATATGAGAAACGATATAACGAATAAACTGATATATAGTATAAGCAAAAATGATAGTCGTGACTATACACAAATAAGACAAACATTTTTTGTCAGCAAAAAACTTGTTTGGTGGTTTTACCTATGAAATTCTCGTTTTATACCCTTGGGTGCAAGGTCAACCAATACGAAACGCAGGCAATGCAACAAATGTTGCTGTCCCATGGTCATACGCTCGGTGAATTCGACGAGCCGTGCGACGGCTATATCGTCAACTCCTGCACCGTCACCGCCGTCTCCGACAAGAAAACCCGCAACGCCATCCGCCGCGCGCAGAAGCTCAATCCGGACGCTGCCGTCGGCGTCTGCGGCTGCTATGCGCAGTCCGCGCCGGACGAGGTCCGCGCCCTCGGCGTCGACGTCATGGTCGGCACCGCCGACCGCGAAGCCTTCGTCCTGCAGATGGAGCAGGCGGCGCAGGATAAAAAGAACCATGCCCATTGGGAGAAGGTCGCACCGAGCAATCTCCCCCGCGCCTTCGAGCAGCTGCCCGCCGGCGGTCTTGCCGCGCGCACCCGTGCGCTTTTAAAAATCGAAGACGGCTGCAATAACTTCTGCACCTACTGCATCATCCCCTATGCCAGAGGGCGCGTCCGCTCCATGCCGTTGGAGGCTGCCGTGGAAGAAACGAAAAAGCTTGCCCGCGAGGGCTACCGCGAAATCGTCGTCAACGGCATCGAAATCTCCTCCTGGGGCTGGGAATGGAAAAATGGCAGCCGCCTGTCGGCGCTTCTGCTTGCCATCTGTCAGGCTGCACCCGAGGTCCGCATCCGCCTCGGCTCTTTAGAGCCGCGCACCATCGACGAAGACTTCTGCAAAACCCTTTCCGTCTGTAAAAATCTCTGCCCGCAGTTCCATCTCAGCCTGCAAAGCGGCAGCGACACCGTCTTAAAGCGCATGAACCGCAAATATGATACCGCACGGTATCTTGAGAGTGTCCGCCTCCTGCACCGCTACTTTCCCGGCTGTGCGATCACGACCGATCTCATTGTCGGCTTCCCCGGCGAGACAGAGCAGGAATTTTCGCAATCCGTTTCCTTCCTGCAAACCTGCGAGCTTGCCGCCGTCCACGTCTTCCCCTACTCCCGCCGCAAGGGCACGCCTGCCGCGTCCATGCCCGACCAGATCGAAAAGGCTGAAAAAGAGCGCCGTGCTGCCGTCGCCGGAGAAACCGCTGCCGCGCTCCACCGCGCGTATCTCGCGCGCCAGCTCGGAACCGAGCACGACGTGCTGTTTGAGCAGACCGAAAAGGGTTATTTTACCGGCCACACCATGAATTATGTCAAAGTCTACTGCGATGCGGAAAACCTCCGCAATGAGATCCGCCGCGTCCGCATCACCGCGCTGTTTGAAGACGGCGTCCTCGCCGAGCCGGTTTCCGCTTAAAATAGCCGCGGCAGCGCAAACGCTTCCCCGAACAGTGCAAACCGCAGCAGATCGTCCAGAATCACCGCAGCGCCTGCCAGCACTGCCCACCACGCGGCAAACGGCAGACACACCTGCCCCAGAAGGTTGTGCGGCTGCGCACTGTAGTCCCAGACTCCGAGCCGGAGCCACCGATTCACCACCAGTCCCGTCAGAAACTCCATGCAGACAATCCCCCATGCGCCCAGCGCCATCTGCACCCCCAGCGGCGCGTTCGGAAAAACCTCATCCAGAAGCCCGATCAGCCAGAAGCAGACCCCGCCCAGCAGAAACATGCTCCCGTGGCTCCTTCCCCGGTAAATCAGCTCCACCATCACATATATCGTTCCGCCGCACCCGATCAGCGCCAGATTCTTCCACATTCTTTTCCTGCTCCTTCCGCTTTTTCCTCGCATGGAAACCTACAAGTATTTTTTAGAATTTTCTCAGAATCATACTTGACAAACCACACTTTTTCCTTTATAATTCATCTTGCTGTTCAGCCAACAGCACAAACCTATGGCGGCATAGCTCAGTTGGTAGAGCACCCGGTTCATACCCGTGTTGTCATCTGTTCGAGTCAGATTGCCGCTACCAGGCCCGTTGGTCAAAAGGTTAAGACACCGCCCTTTCACGGCGGTAATATGGGTTCGATTCCCGTACGGGTCACCATGTGAAAACACCACTGCAATCCGAACTCCCCGGAGTTGGACACAGTGGTGTTTTTCTTATTTCTCTTGTGTTTTCAATGCTTTCACGCCTTGCTTGACACAAAGCATCTTGGACGTGTAAATGGAAAAAGCGCACAACCAGACTGCAAAACGCAAAAAACGCGGAAAGCGAACTATCCAGTCTGGTTTATTTTTTCTCGTTTTGCTTGGAATTTACGTAGTATTCCTGCTCTTTCTTGAACGGTGTCTTGTATCCGTTCTTCGCGTGCGGACGGGTCTCATTGTAAAACTTGATATATTCTGCGATCGCCGCTCTGAGTTCCTGCTCAGAGCGGTATTTTGTTCGGTAAAGCTCTTCCCGTTTCATTGAAGCAAAGAACGACTCCATGACAGAATTATCATATGGGATGTGCGCACGGGGAAACGACTGTGTCACACCAAGCGATTGCAGATAGGCGCAAAAGGCGTTTGAACGGTAGTTGCTGCCGCGGTCCGTGTGAAACAACAAAGGAAGCTGCGGTTGCCGCTGTTCATACGCAATCTTAAACGTGCTTTTTACAAGCTGCGTGCTGTTTTTCAGACCAATCCGGAATCCTACGACCATGCGTGCATACAAGTCAATAATCACGCATATGTAAAGCTCTTTTTCTTTGTAGCGGAAATAGGTTACATCGCTAACCCAGATCTCATTCGGCCGCGTTGCGGTAAACCGCTGGTTTAGGTGGTTTTTGCACCGCTTTGTCTCTTTTGCGTACTGGCTTTTCGCGCCCTGACGGATACTGCTCAGACCCATATCCTGCATCAACTCACGCACCATCTGTTCGCTGACGCGCCAGCCCTGCTCTTTCAAAACAGCGGCGATTTTGCCGGCACCGTAGATCTGGCGGCTGCCGTCATAGACTGTTTGAATTTTCTGACGAAGCTCCTCCCTGCGTTTGTCGTACCAAGCGCAGCCGCGTTTGCTGCGCAGCAGATAATTATAAAAAGTGCCCCGCGGCACGCGCAGCGCATCGCAGAGCATATGGACGCTGTATTGATCATGCAAACCATCGAGCGCGTGCAGCCGGTTTTCCAACGGTGCGGTCGCAGTGCAGGGCGCTTTTTGCAGGATGTCAATGATGCCCTTCAACCGGTTCACCTTGTTTTCCAAGCTGCGATATTCACGCAGCGTAAAACTTGTTTTCTTTTCAGAATTTTCGGTTCGCGCGTCGGCAAGCCACGCATAAATCGTGCTGCGCGGGATTCCTGTTTCCGTGACGAGCTGGGAAACACTTTTCCCTCCTTTGTAGGCAGTGATGATATTTTGTTTTTCTTCCGATGTGTGTTTGCTGTTCGTACGATCAGCTCCTTTCGGAGGATAAGTATAGCAGATGGTGATATAATTCTGAACGTTTTATTTGCAGGCAAAATCAATAAAAAGAAAACGAAATATGTTATAATATCAACATATAAAGCTGCACTGGAGGGAAACATATGACAAATCGAGAAGAATTCTGCGCTTTGCTTTACGGTACATTTTATGAATCGATTTCAGATCCCGCAAGCATCGGACAGCAGCACGAAAAAATTCGCACATGGGTTCAAAATAATATTCCCACAAAATTGTATCGGTACAGAACAGTAAACGACCACACACTCGATGCGCTCCGAAAGGACGAAATATGGGGCAGTTCCATTTTTTCATTTAATGATCCGTTTGAATGTATGCCCCATTATGATCCGGAACGCGCGAAGGAACTATTAAAAAGGGAAATGGATATAGGGCAGATCGCAGAAAAATACCGCGCATATAAAAACGGAAGTAGCGTGCCAGCTCTTCAAAGCATATTCTCAGAAGAACAGCTTCAATGGCTTTTTTCAGTTCTCCCGGAAGACATTCAACCTGAGGCACTCGAGAAACCTTTTTCGCTATTCCGTGAAAATGCACTGCGTTTATTAGAATGTTGTCAGGATGAATTTGAAAAGGTGTTCTATCGGACGTTGATTGATGAGCAGAAGCGGAGAAGCATTGCCTGCTTTACAGAGTCAAATGACAATTCGGCAATGTGGGGACATTACGCGGACAGCCATCGGGGCTTTTGCATAGAGTATGATTTTCAAAAAATTTTAACAGCCTGTTCTGAAAAGTGTGCGGACGTTCAGCACTGTACCAGTCTGATGATGTCCCCTGCAATTGCGCCCATGATATATACGGATGTACGGTATGATGCATCCCAGATCATCCTGCCGCTGCTGCTTTCTCGTATGGCGGATTTGGCGCATACTGCAATCAAACCATTTTATGAAGACCTTTTGGTAATTGTAAAGAGCCTGCTTACAAAATCGTCGGTTTGGAGCTACGAAAACGAGTGGCGAATGATTTCTATGTTACCGGATAATACGCTTTTCTGCCGAATCTATAGCCTGAAACCGACAGCTGTTTATATAGGGGTGCGAACAGACGAGGAGGCAGCGAATACACTTTATCAAATATGCTGTGAAAAAGATATCCCGTGCTATAAGATGGTACCCACATACCTGAGCGGCAGCTTTTCCATAAGACCAGTTGAATATGAAATGCATATTGAGGTAACAGATCGACTAAAGCAAAAGAATATGCTATAATATAAAAAGCGGAACGGAGATGAGAACATGGCGCAGAAGGATCAGATTCAGCTTTTCGAAGACAAGCGTATTCGTAGCGCATGGGATCCTGAAAAAGAAGAATGGTATTTCTCCATCGTCGATGTTTGTGAGGTATTAAGCGGCACAGATAATCCACGCAGATATTGGAGTGACCTCAAGCGGAAATTGAAATCCGAAGGTTCCGTTGAACTGTACGAAAAAATCGTACAGTTGAAAATGACGGCGCCGGATGGGAAAAAGCGATTAACCGACGTTGCAAATACCGAACAGTTGCTGCGCATCATCCAGTCAATTCCCTCGCCCAAAGCCGAACCGTTCAAGCTCTGGCTGGCGCAGATTGGCCGGGAACGGATCGAGGAAACCATCGATCCGGAGCTGACGATCGACCGCGCGCTCGAAACCTATCTCAGGAAAGGCTACAGCCATGAGTGGATCAACCAGCGCCTGCAAGCGATTCAAGTGCGCAAGGAACTGACCGACGAATGGGACGCGCGCGGGGTACAGAAAGGCGTGGAATACGCGATTCTGACCGACGAGATTACAAAAGCGTGGTCCGGCATGAACACGCGGCAGTATAAAAATCTCAAGGGTTTGAAGAAAGAAAACCTGCGCGACAACATGACGACGTTGGAATTGGTTCTCAACATGCTGGCCGAGGCTACGACCACGGAGATCTCCAGGCAGAAA
>OHOA01000715.1_pt1 | contig 11880 bp, 9 predicted proteins | sample 1569681 | NCBI WGS metagenome assembly OHOA01 (sample SAMEA3879609, study PRJEB24766) | human gut metagenome | biome: human-associated habitat; feature: feces | place: USA | collected 1985/1987 | reverse complement strand
AGTGCGGAGCGACGCAAGGGGGCTGGGGAATACGGTCCCCAGTGCCCCACCGGGGGCTGTCACGTAGTGACTGGGGGGTGGAAGAAAAAGCGCACGCAGTGCGGAGCGACGCAAGGGGGCTGGGGAATACGGTCCCCAGTGCCCCACCGGGGCTGTCCCGAAGGGACTGGGGGTAGAAGATATATTATATGGCAAAATGAATTTTGCCATATAATATTTAGTGGATATCTTTGTCCTCAATTTATGGCATCGGGAAAGAAGGACATACTTCTCGGGATGGTCAGGAACGGCCTCCCGATGACTCTCGGACAGCAGATTCGGCTCACGATTCTGCTGAGTCTGCCCGCCATTGCCGCTCAGATCTCGTCCGTGCTGATGCAGTACATCGACGCCGGAATGGTCGGTCAACTTGGTGCGAACCAATCAGCGTCAATAGGTCTGGTCGCCACGACAACCTGGATAATGGGTGGATTCCAGTCCGGAGCCAGCTCGGGATTCTCAGTCCAGGTCGCCCACCTTTGCGGAGCGCAGGATTTCAAGGGAGCCAGAGCTGTGATGAGGCAAGGGCTCACCACGGTCTTCATCATCGGACTGGTTCTCGCAGTGATAGGCGTAAGCATCAGTGGGGCGCTCCCCCACTGGCTCGGCGGAACACCGGAAATCAATGAGGATGCATCTGAATATTTCCTGATATATTCGGCGTTCATTCCGATAGGCGCTGTCGGATGGGCCGCTAACTCAATGCTACAGGCCAGCGGCAACATGAAGATTCCTAGCCTGATGTACACCGGAATGTGCGGCCTTGATGTGGTGTTCAACTACATATTCATTTACATTTGTGAGATGGGAGTGGCTGGCGCGGCTCTGGGAACTGGTGCGGCGCAGGTCGTCACCTCGATATTCGTGATCTGGTATATTCTCAGACGCTCCAAGGAATTGAATATCAAAGGAGAACAAGGCACGTTCATTCCACGGCGCAAGACCGTGCGCAACGCTTGGGGCATCACCGCGCCGATGTGGCTCCAGAACATCATAATGAGGGGCTCGCACATTATGAGCACAATCATCGTGGCGCCGCTCGGCCCGATCTCCATCGCCGCCAACGCCTTGGCCATCATAGCCGAAAGCTTCTGCTACATGCCGGGCTACGGAATCGAGGAGGCGGCCACCACGCTTGTCGGCCAGAGTCTCGGGGCGAAACGCAAGGAAGTCGCCAAGCGGTTCTCGCAGATCACGATGATGATGGCCGCAGGGATTATGACTCTGCTGGGAGCGCTGATGTTCATATTCGCGACTGAACTGATGATGCTGCTGAGCTCGGATCCGGATGTCATCGCCCTGGGAGCCAAGGTGTTGAGAATAGAGGCGTTCGCCGAGACCCTCTATGCGTTCTCGATCGCCGGCTACGGTTCATGCGTCGGCGGAGGCGACACGCTGGTACCGAGCGTGATGAACTTCGGAAGCATGTGGGTGATACGCATCGGACTGGCACTGATTTTGACACCTCGGATGGGACTCGTCGGCTACTGGGTGGCGATGTGCATCGAGCTGAATGTCCGCGGATTGCTGTTCTACTGGAGACTGCGCGGCGAGAAATGGATGAAACTAAAGATCACTTGAGAATATGGAAAAGATCATCAACCAGGAATTCGGCGGAGAGAGACCGCTCTACTGCAGACACGACCTTTATCTTGAGAATGTGAAGATCCACGCCGGGGAATCGGCGCTGAAAGAGACCGGCAACATCACAGCCGTACACTGCCAGTTCGAGGGCAAGTACCCGTTCTGGGAGTGTGACGGATTCGTCATCAAGGACAGTCTCCTGACCGTAGGAGCCCGCTCGGGCCTCTGGTACTCAAGGAACTGCGAGATCTATGACACGATCATCGACGCTCCGAAGACCTTCCGGAGAATGGACGGCATCAAGCTGAGAAACGTCCAGATTCCCGGCGGCACGGAGACCTTCTGGGACTGCCGCGACATCGATGTGGAGGACTGCGTGATCGACAGGGCCGACTATGTGTTCATGCACTGCGAGAATGTCCGGCTGACCAATGTCAAACTCAACGGCAACTACAGCTTCCAGTATGCCAAAAACGTGGAGATCCGCAACAGCGTCCTCAACTCGAAAGACTCGTTCTGGGAGGCGGAGAACGTCACCATCTTCGACTCCGTGATCAACGGTGAATATCTCGCATGGTACTCGAAGAACCTTCGCATGATCCGCTGCCACATCACCGAGACCCAGCCGCTTTGCTACTGCGACAACCTCGTGATGGAGGACTGCACGATGGGTGCCGACGCCGATCTGGCCTTTGAATATTCATCCGTCCACGCCACCATCAAAGGCAACGTCCCTTCCATCAAGAACCCTCGCACCGGCTCCATCCGCTACGGTTCCGTCGGCGAGATCATCCTTGACAAGAACATCAAGGCTCCCGGCGACTGCATCCTCGAATCCCTGTAAGCATATTCATCAACAAGGCGACTTCTTAAATATTTTTAGAAAATTCTTCCGGATTCGACAATCTTATTTGTTATCTTTGTGTTGTTATTACAAATAATGATTCATTAGACGATCGGAATGAAGACAAGACTCTCGGTCGCGCTTTCGGCAAAAGTCACGCGCACATCAGCCCCCTGCGACAACACGACGGTAAACTCACCCGACGGGAGGATAACGTTCAGACTGACTGTTGACAAAAACGCTTGACGCTTATGAACTCATTCCTTAACAACATCGAGGGCAAGGGAGCCATTATGAAGCAGCGGATCCTCGGTCTTTGCATAAACGACGGGGATTTCAGCATCGCGGAACTCAGCAAGGAACTCAACGCCAGCATACCGACAGTGACAAGACTCATCGGAGAGCTGATCGAGGACGGATTTCTTGAGGATCTGGGGAAGACCGGCACATCCGGCGGCAGACGTCCCAGCATATTCGGACTTAATCAGGCTGCCGGGTATTTTGTCGGGACGGACATCCGCAGGCACCACGTCAGCATAGCCGTGACCAACTTCAAGGGCAAGATCGTCGACTACAAGGAGGATGTTCCGTTCACGCTTGAAGGCACGGAAGAGTCGCTCCGGAAATTGTCCGATCTGATCAAGGGGAACACCGACTCTCTGGGGATAGAGCAGGAAAAGGTGCTGGCCTACGGGATAAACCTCACCGGCCGCGTCAACCACGAGACAGGCTACAGCTTTTCGTATTTCATCGGCGAAGACAAGCCGCTCTCGCAAGTACTTGAGAAAGAGCTAGGTGCTCCTGTTTTCCTTGAGAATGACTCCAGAGCCATGGCCTATGGTGAATACATCTGCGGAGAGGCCAACAACGAGAAGAATATGATTTTCATCAACCTCAGCTGGGGGCTTGGAATGGGAATGATCATCGAGGGGAAGCTATCCTACGGAAAGTCGGGTTATTCCGGGGAGATAGGACACTTTCCGATGCTCGACAACGGAAAGATCTGCCAGTGCGGCAAGATCGGCTGCCTGGAGACCGGTGCGTCCGGCTCGGCGCTTCACAGAATATTCGTAGAGAAAATCAAGGAAGGAAAGGTTTCTTCCATCTCGTCAAAGTTCGCCGACCCGGAGGACATCGACATCGATGACATCCTGGAGGCGCTGATGGACGAGGACATGCTCGCCATCGAATGCGTCGAGGAGATCGGCTCCATCCTCGGACAGGCGACCGCCGGCCTCATAAACATATTCAATCCAGAGCTTGTGGTGATCGGCGGAAGGCTCTCCATCGCCAAAGACTACCTCATGCCGCCTATCAAGAGCGCCATCAACCGCCACTCGCTCAACATCGTGAGCAAGGACACCGCCATCAAATTCTCCAAACTCGGGAAGAAGGGCGGCCCGATCGGCGCATGCATGCTCTCGCGCAGCCGTCTGCTGGGGCTTCTTTAGAGAGGGGCCGCGCCGGAAGTACGCTCACCGGTCGCCGGCGCGTCCGTCATCCCTGAATATTCAGAATAGACATTGCCGAAACGATCCGTCACGCGGACTTCGCGTGATTTCGCGTCCCTGGACATCGCCGCCCTGAACAGGTTCTGGGTGAGAACCGCCTGAACCCATGATCTCTTGAGCGACGACGGATCCTTGTATAGCTCAAGGGTGAGAGGATCCTTGCCCTCGAAGCGCTCCATGTCGCAGACCTTCACTCCGTCCTCGAAATACTCCACCTTCCAGAGCGGATCATAGTCCCAGACATTCACAACCACCTCTCCCGGGAAGTACGGGGAGTCTACATAGACTTTCATCTGATAATCATCCGGAGTGTCACATCCAAGAAAACGCCATCGCACATCAGTACCGTCGAAACTATACAGCTTGAAACCGGCAGGACCACCATCCACGCAGACAGGGCCGCACCACCAGGCTCCTCCGAGCGAGGTCACGTTCTGCTCCATCAGCGTCTCCGTGATGATCTCGTTGTTCCCGGTGTGGGTATGCCCGGAGAGGATCAATGCATCGTAAGGCGCGAGCAGATCGTAGACCGCCTTCCTGTTGCACATCACATCCGCGATCTGGCTGTAGTTGAAATTATACCCCGTCCTGTCCCACTCGCGCAGGGTGGTCGGGATGTGCAACGACACGACAACCTTCATGTCCTTCCCCACATACGACAGATCGCGTTCCATCCATCTCAGCTGAGCCTCAGGAAGATAGCCGATGTAGTACCAGTCCTTTCCGACATAGAAGTTGTCGTTGAGGACGATGTAGTGCACCCTTCCCACATTGAATGAATAGTATGTCGGGCCGTACATCTTCTCGTAGTCCCTGGTCGAGCCTTCGAAAGAACGTCCGTAATTGGTCATGTCGTGATTGCCGATGACGGAGCGGAAGACCACCCCTGTGCTGTCCATTATGTTGTTGTACTCCGGATACAACGCATGGTTCCACCCCACGATGTCGCCCAGACACAGCCCGAACGTGTAGTCTCCGGCGACCCTGTCGTAGCAGTCCCTCACCGCCTCCGCGTTGTGCCTCAGCCCTGGAAACTCCTCGGCCTCGGCGATCTGCGGATCGGCGATCACGATGACATTGTGCCGGCTGTCATCCTTGGGATTCCTTCTCAATGTGAAATCGTAAGTGCTTTCCCCCGGTTCAAGTTCCCGCCAAAAACAGCCTTCCCCTCTCCTGACCGAAGAAACATAACCAGAAGGGGTAGAAATGAACACCAACCTACTATCTGAACATGGCTCAAGGCGATAGCGTCCCCGTGCGTCGGTCTGCGTCACCGACACGCCATCGGAGACCACAACCCCCGCAATCCCCTTTCCCTCACACAAAACACGTCCCTTAACCGCCTTTCCATACAGCGGCAGCAACATAGCCAATGACAAAATCGTCAATAACACCCTTTTCATATTTAAATATTTTTATTCAAAATCTTCCGAAAGGTACAAAAATTTAATAAGTGTTAAAAGAATTAGTTGGCAAAATTTTGGCATTTGTTCAAGGACAGATTCGCTTTGCGCAGCTTTTCCACGCACGACAGAGGCATTGCTCTCATTTTGCGCTGACTTTCCACTCGCGGCAGAACCTTTGCTCTCATTTTGCGCTACTTTTCCACGCAAGGCAGAACCTTTGCTCTCACCTACCGGAAAGTTTTCCATGGGAAAGAAAGAGTCAGCCGGTGATGAACGGCTGATGAGAAATATAGTAATCCTTTAAAAAACTAGGTAATCTTTGATTGTCTTTTCGGTCTATCTATCTTTTCTCTTCAGTCATGTGCCAACGGCACACTCCTTCTTCAAAAAGAAATCTATCCTCGAAAACACTGCCAAATCTTTACCAAGTTTTTTCAACACTTATATAATTGAGTCCACTTGAAAAAGTCGTTTTTGAAAAAAATGTGCCTCGCAGATACTTCAGTAAGGGGTAAAAAGTGGCAAATGGCACTTTTTCAAGTGGACTCATAATTAAAAAAGTCATTCTAAGATTAGCATTTTAAGGATTGCTTAGAAGCGGAAAAACTGACGCGGGTTCGGCGGATGAATATTCTTTGTCGCTAAAGGATCGCTGACGGCAATGAATTGTAGCGCGGCCACGCTGAAACGATTATCCGTGGACAAAGCCCTCGAATCCGGCGGTTTCTCCACGGAAACGTCCCTTTTGGTGGAGGAAATCAACTCTCCGCGGTGAGCGGAAACAAAGTATTGACCTCGTACTGAGTGAGGCCAAGCACACGGCGGATCTGGCCGTTCGAAGAACGGAATTCGCGGCGGAGCCTTCGGGCAATATCCAGTTTTTGTGGCTTGGTCAAGTCTCTTAGAGAGGAGACCCCATAGTCCTCCCTCACCAAAGACCTCAGGCGGACAAATAGTTCCGGATCCGTAAGAAACTCACCATCATCAAGTTCGGCAGCCAGGCTTACATATTCCTCCACATTCTTACTCACCATAGCGAAGTAGTGATGTGCGTCACGGAACATCGACATCCCAAAGTTTACGGCACAGTAAGACGCAGGTGACACATGACCTTTGGCAATAGTCCACTCTCCCGGAACTTCGGGGGTGCGGCACCTGAATATCTTTCTCTTATCGCGGGCGGAGACCTCGCATAGACGAATGCCTTCCGGCCAGTCTAGAAAGTAATATTTCCCGGTACCCCAAGGATAACTGAACGGAGTGTAGGCAGGATCCGCGACATAGCCGTTCCGATTTGAATAGACAATGTTGTTACGCAATGATTGTAAGTCGGTTATGGGCTTTAGAGCCAGCACTACTCCCTTCATCGAAGGAAAAGACCTTGCCAGCCGTTTACGAATATATTCCCAGAACCTTCTGACAAGATCACCCTCCGCCGAGACCACAAAATGGAAATGGTTACCCATCACTTCAAAGGCAATGATGGTGACATTGGGAAACAAAGCCGCCGCCTGGGCGACCAGGTTCATAACAAAGGTGAAATCCTCTCCGCACGCAAATGCCAGAGATGTTTCCTTCCCCGATGTGTAGGCGTGCCAATATGGTCCGCCAGATTGAAAGGTCGCATTACAATACCTTTCCCTTTCTGTAAAAGTACTCATAGTTCTTAGTTTATTTGTCCACCGTGAAAGCCCTTTGGTGGACAAATGGTTAATATTCCATGCTTTGTCCACCAAAACGGCCTTTCTGTGGACGGTCTGTCAACTTTGCCGCCTTGTCCACCAGATTGTCATCCCGGTGGACAAACAGCTTATCTTCGGGATCCTGTCCACCAAAACGGCCTCCCGGTGGACAAACAGCTATGCGGACGAGGCTGCTTCATCCTGCCCGAACACTTGTTCTTAGTCTGGCTCTGGCAACAGATGTCGGTGCCGAAAGTTCCGCTGTGTTTAATCTGAACAAAAAAACGAGCCAGGTGCGATATAACCTAACTCGCTTTGCGGACTTCCAAACGTACCGCGGTGTTCAGTCTTGCATTCTGCCCCCACTTTGCCTTACCCGTTACACACAGGGTCACAATGCGGCAGACAATCATAACACATTCTCTCGCTAAAAGAATGCCCCATCAGCAGACAGGACAAGGGTAGCCCCCAAATAACGGACAACCCTTCCGTTCCTCGCAAAGATAACAATTATTTCTTCGAAAGAAAAGATTGGCTTGAAACGGCAGCCGGCAGATGGTTTACTTCCTCACGCAGTTATTCCAGAACAAGATGCCCATCTCACTCCTGACCGCATTATTTAGAAGCCGATTAAAGTAAGCGTAAATAATAAGCAGTAAAGATTTGGCAATATTTTCGAGAACAGGTTCGCTTTACTCTACTTTCCCAGGCGCAGCAGAGTCTTTGCTCTCACCCTCTGCAGCGGCTAAGGTGTCCGTGATGATTCCGGCGACCTTGTCTTAACTGGTTTATTAACGAATATTCCACCTGATGACCATGCTTTTTGACTCTGCATTCCACCTGATGACTGAACGGTGTTTGTTCAGTTTGCCGCTTTTTTCTATATTTACGGAATAACACATAAAGTCCGTGCCGGCTGCCAACTGGTGCGAAAGGTTTTTATTAATATTCATAAATGGTCATGAAGCAATATGTTGTAGGAATAGGCGAGGTTTTGTGGGACATGCTTCCGAATGGAAGGAAGATTGGCGGCGCACCAGCCAATTTCGCCTACCACGTATCGCAGTTCGGGTTGGACGGCTGTGTTGTAAGCGCCGTAGGAGACGATGCACTTGGTGATGAGATCGTCAATGGACTGACCTCAAAAGGGCAGAATCTCAAAATCGCACGGGTGCCTTATGAGACAGGGACTGTCTTGGTGGAGATGGATGACGCGGGCGTGCCTCAGTATGTCATAAAAGAGAATGTGGCATGGGACAATATTCCTTTCACCCCTGAATTGGAAGAACTTGCGAAGAACACTAAGGCGGTCTGCTTCGGTTCTCTCGCCCAGCGCGGCCCTGTGTCACGGGATACGATAAACCGCTTCCTCAATGCAATGCCCAAAGATGATGACAGACTTGTTGTCTTCGACATCAACCTCCGTCAACGGTTCTACACCAGACAAGTAATAGACAACTCCATCGCAAAATGCAATGTACTGAAGATCAACGATGAGGAGCTCGACATCGTGAGCCGCGTCTTTGGTTTTACGGAAATCGACCCAAAGGACATGTGCCGGAGACTGCTGGAGAATTATAACCTCAAAATGCTGATCCTCACCTGCGGAGCCAACGGAAGCTATGTCTTCACTCCGGAAATTGTTTCCTTTCTCCCAACCCCTTCCGTCAAGGTCAAGGACACCGTCGGCGCCGGCGATTCCTTCACCGGCGCCTTCGTCTCCTCGATTCTGGAAGGAAGCACTGTCCGGGAAGCGCACAGCCGCGCCGTTCAAACATCCGCCTTCGTGTGTACACAATCCGGTGCCACACCGGCCCTTCCCGATGCGATAAAGGGCTTTTAATGTTCCGCTATTCCGCGTCCTGTGTGTTCCGATAAGCTTTCTGCAGCAGATTTAAAAGCTGTTTTGATTTGTTAGAAATGTACTTTCACTCTCACATTTTCAGACAAACAAATCAGAGCCTCTTCTTAAGATGATGCTTCCCTGACTTTAGTTCCGATGAGGAGCCGTCAGGCAAGACTACCGTGGCGGTGCTTCCCGCAGGCACACACACTGTCATGGAGAATTTGTCACCGTCGAGTTTCCAGTCCACGGAAATACGGCCGTACGGGGTGTCCTTCGAGGCTTTCACCCAGTCAATACCTTTAACCATCTGCGGCTCGATTCTGACATGGCTGTAACCTGGACGCGAGGAATCCGGAACAATGCCTGCCAAAGCCTGGTAAAACCACAAGCCGATGGCGTTATAACAATTATGAATATGGCTGCGCTCCCCGTCCCAATGCTCCCAGGTAAGCGTGGCGCCATTATCTATCATATAAAGATAGCCGGGATATTCACGCTTCTTAAGCATCTGGTACATAAAATCCGCCTCATGTTCCCTTACTGCCCATTTTGAAAGGACGGGAACTCCCACGAGCCCGGTTGCGAGGTGCCCTTTGAATGTCTCGGCTGTACGTTTCTTCATCGAGGACACCACATCACGCACGCAAGACTGAGGAACAGCCCCCACCAGCATAGGGTAAGCCATGTCTATTTGGGTGGCAGTCGCATAGGTGTTGTCAGAAGGATTGAAGAATGTCTTGTGGATGAGATCGTTCTGCCTCTCGTGCTTTTCGCGGAACCTTCCGGAATCCTCCTCATTGCCGAGGACATCCGCGATTCGCGACATAAGGTCGTAACTCTCGGAAAGCACACAGTTGCCGACAAGATCTACGGAGCGAGGGTCTGTCTGGTTGATTCCCTTTGGAGTGGCCCAGTCTCCAAGATACCAGTTTCTGTACTCTGTCCCTCCCCAGTCCTTGAGAAGACCATCCACACATTTGCTTTCCGCATAATCCAGCCACCTGCACATATTCGGATAATACCTTTCCATAAGCCTTTCATCTCCATAATTGAGCCATGTCTGCCATGAGGCGGCGATCATGAAGGCGCACCAGAAAGGCCCGCCACCGGCGGAATACGGATTCGGCGCAGTGTGAGGCATGTCACCATTCTCTCTCTGGCAGTCCGCCCATGCCTGGATCCAGTTCATGTAAAGAGGAGAGACATTGAAAAGTGTCTGGAGGACAGGGGTGGAGGCATTGCCGTCACCGCCATAGCCCAATCTCTCAATCTGAGGGCAATCCACCATATAGCCGCCCAGAACAAGGGATGCCAGTGTCTCATGTATCATGTTATAGATAGCATTCAGATCCTCATCAGAACATTCGAAATCCGCGCCGCCCTCAAAATCCGTCATGACATGGCTGAGAGTAATGCTTTCAAGAGCCAACGGGGCTTCAAGTCCCTTTATCTTGAGATAGCGGTAGCCCTTATAGTTGAACTTGCTTGAAAAGACACCTTCGGACTTGCCGTTGCCGACATAATAATCAGAGTACTCCCCGTCACGGAAGTCCGCATAGTCCTTAAGATAGTAATCCTCATAGTACAAGGCTATCTTCTTACCGTCTTCCACCACAGGCATTACTACGTCTGTCTGACCCACAAAGTTTCTTCCCATGTCGTAGATGAAGCTGTCATCCCCTGCCCTATGGACAGAGACAGGATGGTGTCGAGACACCTTCGCATTGAGTTCACACATCTGAGGTGAAGCCGCATGATCCGGGATCCGAGCCACCGTCACCGGTCTCCAGTCCAGTCCGTCAAGGGTTTCCGCACTCAGATCAGCAAGTGCGTTACGCGAATCCACTATCTCACCGCCCATCCTGTGCGGAAACCAGTCGCCGAACGTCCTTCTGTCGCTTTCCGCAGCCATCCAGCCGCCATCAGTGACAGCCAAGACATCGTGTCCGCCGTGTCTGACGAAATCAAGCTGGGCTCTCACATAGGGGCCGCCAGGCACAACCTGCCAGGAATGAGTCTGGTACCAACCTTTGCCAAGCCAAAGAACCAAGTCATTCTCCCCTGCCCTCATCAAATCCGTCACATCGTAAGTAACAATCAGCGATCTCTTTCCGAACTGACTCACAGCAGGGGTAAGGACAGCGTCAGACACGGCTGTTCCGTTAACGAAGGCCTCATGATAGCCTAAAGAATTCACCTGTAGCAGCACGAGTCCGTCATCAGAAGGATGATAGTCAATTCTCCTCCTAAGCAAAGGAGCCGACTCCGAGTCCTTGTCATCCTGCACCGCTCCGATGAAACAAGCCGACGCTTCCCAATCACCTGCATCCAGAAGGCCGATCCCGAAACTTGCGGTCTCGCTCCAATCAGAGACTTTGCCATCCTGGTTCCAGACACGGACTTTCCAATAACCGAAGTCACGAGACTCCAGAGGGTGTCCGGCATATTCCACTCCAAAAGGAACCGAGGCCGCGACTTTGCCGGAATTCCAGAGATCCGCATCATTTTCATTAAGCGATGCCTCGTCAGACGCCACTATCAGCTGATAGGCAGACATTGAGGTTCCTTCCTCCGTAGACTTGAGCCTCCAGCTGAAATGTGGCCTCACATTGTCGATGGCAAGAGGATCCTCAAGAGACTCGCATCTCAAGCCATAGACCTCAACAACCGGTTCGCAAGCTATAAAAGAACCGCACATCACCGCCAAAAGCAGAAAAATGTAAAATCTGTATTTCATATCCTGTTATTTCTTATTGACCGCCACCGTAAAAAAAGCTTCCCTCATCCTACTCTATTCTTACAAGGTCTTACAAGGCCAGAGACAAGCACGGGATTATGCCCTCCGATGAACTCCCTGTCGATCGACAGTGACAAAGTTACGGAATATTTCCGTATGATGTGAGCAATGGCAGGTAAGTAAGCGTTAAAAAATAAGTTGGTAAAGATTTGGCGGTATTTTCGAGGATAG
>OHOA01000714.1_pt1 | contig 11885 bp, 14 predicted proteins | sample 1569681 | NCBI WGS metagenome assembly OHOA01 (sample SAMEA3879609, study PRJEB24766) | human gut metagenome | biome: human-associated habitat; feature: feces | place: USA | collected 1985/1987 | reverse complement strand
TGTCGTTTTCATAACTTTTTCCTCTTGCTATCTTTTATTCCACTGTCACACTCTTTGCAAGGTTTCTCGGCTTATCCACATCCAAACCCTTGGCTACAGACACATAGTAACCCAGCAACTGCAGCGGGATCACTGCCAAACTACCAACGAAGTGCTCATCCACCTTTGGAACATATACCGTGAAGTTTACCTGATCTTCGATTTCATACTTACCATAAGTAGTGAGCCCCATCAGATAAGCGCCACGGCTCTTGCACTCCAACATATTGCTGATAGTCTTTTCGTAGAGTTTGCTTTGGGTAAGCACACCGATGACCAGTGTTCCCTGCTCAATCAGACTGATGGTTCCGTGCTTCAATTCGCCCGCAGCGTATGCTTCGGAATGGATGTAGCTGATTTCTTTCAGTTTCAAACTGCCTTCCAAGCAGACTGCATAATCAATGCCACGGCCAACGAAGAACACATCGTGTGCATTGGCATACTTCGCAGCAAACCACTGGATGCGTTCCTTATCTTCCAGAGATTTCTGCATCTTTTCCGGGAGAGTCAGAAGTTCAGAAATATAGTAGCTGTACTGCTCCTCCGTAATTTTTCCTCTCACCTTTGCGAACTGAACAGCCAAGCAGTACATGGCCGCAAGCTGTGCGCTGTATGCCTTAGTCGTAGCAACAGAAATTTCAGGGCCAGCAAGTGTGTAAAACGCCTTGTCTGCTTCACGGGCAATACTACTACCCACTACATTGATGATTGCCATTGTGGTAATGCCCTTTTCTTTTGCCATCCGCAGTGCTGCCAGTGTATCCGCAGTCTCACCAGACTGGCTGACAACAATCACCAGTGCCTTCTGATTGAGCGGCATCTTACGATAGCGGAACTCGGATGCAAGTTCCACACGCACCGGAATATCTGCCATATCTTCCAGCACATACTGAGCAGCCATGCCCACATGCCATGCAGAGCCACAGGCAACAATATAAATCTGCTCAAAGTTTTTAATTTCGTCCTCGGTGATCTCCACACTGGATAGGTCGATAGCGCCGTTCTTGATTACGGAATTAAGAGTATGCTGCCAATAAAAAAGAGGGCCATCGCTTGCGGCGCGGTGGTCCCCTTTTTTGCTTGCTTTTTGTTCGGTCTCGTGGTAAAATGATGCTGAAAGTTATTTCAGTGAAAATGTATTCAGCATTATTGGAGGTGCAATATGTTTATAGGCCGTGAGAAAGAACTGGTGCTCTTGCAGCAAGACTACATCGGCAAAGCTGTGATGGTCTACGGCAAGCGGCGAGTTGGAAAGACCACGCTCATTCAGAAAGCCCTTGATAACTGCCCTTATCAGACCGTCTATTTCGAGTGTTTGAAAGGCACAGTACAAGAAAATATTGATAGCCTCGTTGATGAGCTGGTTCGAGCCAAGATATTGCCAGTAGCTCTGAGCTTCAGTACACTACAAGATGTTTTTACCTATCTTAACACGCTGCCTCAGAAAATGGTTGTCGTTATTGACGAATACCCCTATCTGAAGGTGATGAATGAGCCCACAACAGTTGATTCCGTTTTTCAGAGCATCATTGATAACCGGCTTGGAAACATTGAGCTTATCCTCTCCGGCTCTCACATCGGAATGATGAAGGACCTCTTGCAGGAGAAAAATGCTCTGTATGGACGCTTTGCTGTCACTATCAAACTCAACGAATTGAATTATCTGGATACCGCCAAGTTCTATCCTGACAAAACTCCCTACGACAAGGTGGCGCACTATGCTGTATTCGGCGGTTCTCCTTTTGTGAATCAGGCGTTGCGTCCTACTGCCACGCTGCGAGAAAACATCGTCAGTACAATTCTAAATCCTGTGAGTGCGGTGTACCTGTATGCCAGTCAGTTGCTGTTGTCGGACTATTCCGTCAAAATCAACGCAGAGCGTATCTTTGCAGTCATTGGTAACGGCAAGAAGCGCTATTCTGAAATTGAAGACAAGCTGGATGTGAAGAAGACCGGCAATCTTGCAAAACAGATGAAACCTCTGCGTGACCTCGAAATCATCTCCCGCAATTACCCCATCAACAAGCTCAACGACAGCAAGAAATCTACCTTTGAAATCAACGACAACTTGTTACGGTTCTACTTTACCTTTATCTATAAAAACGCCAGCGCATTGCAAGTGCTAGGCGCAGAGGCTTTCTATGATGAGTATGTAGCCCCTACTCTGACAGACTTCATCTCTCGCCGATTTGAGGGCATTTGCCGTGACTATTTCAGTTTACAGGTTCGTTCTGGGAAACTGAAGGGTGTTCGCAACATCGGCAGCTATTACTATGACGACCCCGTCCACCGCAAGAACGGTGAGTTCGATGTTGCTCTGGAGCTGGCAGACGGCTATGCAATTTATGAGGCAAAGTATTATGCCCAACCTATGACCCTCGATGAAATTCACCGTGAGGCTCAGCAGGTGGCGAACATCAAGGAACTGGCCGTTAAGCAGCTCGGATTCATCGCCATCAATGGCTTTGTGGAGCAGGAAAAGCCTTATACCTATCTTGATGGCAATGACATTTTTGCGGGAATGTAGCCCGAAGCAAGCGGTTGACGCATCACCGCTGCAATTCAACCTGTTTTCGCACAAATCAAGGTCTTTCTCAAAGAGGTTCACCCATGGAAAAAGCCACATACAGTCTATCTGCTCTAAAGCAGTGCAAGGAACTCATCCGAAAAAACCGGTGGAGCACACGGTTAAAGGCCGAGCATAATTCCCGGTGTGCGGAGGTCAATGTTCTGTTCGCATCCTGCCAGAAGCTGCTCAACTATGTCATGTTCCAGCCGGACCTTTCCCCTGCCTACGACTATCAGCAGATGGTCCTTTCGAAGAGCTGCACAAAAAAACAACTCGACAATCAGCTTCGTGTTTGCCACGCGTCCAGTCCGCGTCAAAGTTGTAGGCTTCCGTTTCCTTGATGACAAATGAAGAGTGCACACCCCGTCTATAGCTTCAAAGTTTAGGCGGGGTTAGCTCGCTTACTGGGAGTCAATATAGGATTTTACAGCCGATTCTGTTCTGTCCGAAACGCTACACACAAAGTAATTATCGCTCCAAAAATATGGCTTCCAATAATACTGTTTGAGTTGCTCACTAAAGTTTTTACGAATAAGTCGAGAAGTAACAGTTTTATAATTGTTAGCCAATTTGGATAGTTGTACTTGTGGTGGGGCCTCAAACAAAATGTGGATATGGTCCAAGTCGGTATTGACAGCTTTAATAGTGCAATGCCATGAATCAAAGATTGTTTTTGTTTGGTCAAGCAGGTAGACTTTTATCGCACCTTTAAGCACAGGATGACGATATTTTGTTACTACAACTAAATGGTATTCTAGTAGGTAACAGGAGTGTCTATTTGTCCTATATAGGTTATTTTTTCACATAGTATATCCTTTACAACTAAATATTTTTGTGGTATAATCACACTATAAAGCAATGCTATTGTAAAGGAGGTGAGTGCTTTGAATATTACATCCAGCTATCAAGTCAGAATCGTCAACTGCAGTGTCAACCTTATCGATACGGTTCGTATATATCAGGAAGCGCTCTCCTACCTGATTGGTGTTGTCAGCGAGAACTGGGATGCCGTAAAAAGCATAACTACCGGAGCCTTGGAACAGCAGCGCTATATCGAAAAGCTGGTTCATGGCAATAAAAACCGTGAAGCCAAATATCAGGAATTCGATAAGATGTTCCATAAGTATCCTTCGTACTTGCGCCGTGCAACAATTACAGCTGCTATCGGTGCAGTGAGCAGCTACCGCAGTAATCTTGCTAGTTGGGAAAACACCGACAAGCATACGCTACACCTATGTTTCATGTGGAGGCAGTCGTTTGCCTGACACGCGAGGCGTGACAGGCAAAAATATATAGCCCGAAAACCATGATGAACAGGAGGTACCCAGATGAGTGAAATCACGTTGAACAGCCTTCCCAAGACCTTGGACGAGCTGAAGGCTATGCCCCAGGCTGCGCTGACTGTGCCGGAGGAAGTGGCCGCTCTGACAGTGGCGGCGCTGGCGCTGTACCCGGAAAACCCTGCCGAGACCGAGAAAATGCTGGATTTCCTGCGCGGCCCGCGCCCCTTGAACGGCATCGACAAACAGTTTATCCGCGACCGTTTTCGCGGCAAGGAATACCTGATGCGTTCCTACCTTGTCGGTTCCACACCGGAAAACAACTACACACCTGTGCAGCCGTACCGAGTCACCGTTTCGGAAAACACTTACAGCCGGACGCAGTTTGTCGACGGGTACCTGACCTTATATGTGGCTTGCAGCGGCGCTGACAGCCCACGCCCGTTAAAGCTGCGCAACAAACCATCCACAGGGCAGTGGTTTTTGTGGGAGCAGCAGCTTTTGACCGGCATCCGTATTCCGCAGGTGGCTGACCCCTGGGCATAACTCCCCGCCCTGCGACCTTACAGTTTTCCTGACAGTTAAATCGCTCTCGACCCATGGACAGGTCGAGGGCGATTTTTAGTTGTGCATTGCGGCGCATAGAGTCCAATACCAACTGCATTCGTTGGAATCCAGTAGTAATGTGCTGCAGCAATATGGCTAAGCTCATACAGTACTAGCGCGATTCCAATAATGATAATCATGTCGAATGCCGATGGAACATAGTCACCATAATAGCGGTCATTCAAGTCAAATACAGCAATAATTCCGCAAACAACCGCCAAGGGCATCCAAAGGTATCGTACTGCCAAGTAGTACAAGCAAAGTCCAACACTGCTTTTCGTTTTGCCTAGAGCCGGTGTTGGAATCGAAAGGGTCACTGTTCCTAATTCCTTTGTGGACACCTCGAATTTTTCATCGTTTTCGGGCAGCCCTTTGGATGCGAACTTAGAGAGCACGCGAAAGCGTTCACGCTGAGTAAACTCCCCCACATCATCAGGATCGGCATCACCATCCAACTCGCTCAGAAACAGACCTTCCTTAACTGTAAGAGTCACCACCACGTTTCAATTCGAAGTATTATATGCCACAATGCGAGATTTGTCAGGAGCCCATGCAAGATTCAATTCCTTCGCAAGCCGAGGATATGTATCCATTGTATATCTTCCTCCCATAATAGGATATTTTCCCATACCCGCATCATAGCACATTACACAGGTTTTCTGGTTTTATTTACTTTTCTCGGCAGGAACTTTCGTACACCGCCTGAAAATTCATTATAATGCAGCATTTTTCGTTCTTATGTGCTATACTGATAGTATCCTACAATAAAGGAGAACTGTCAATGGCACGCAAGAATATCCGTCTCCAATATAATGCCCCTGTCACACTGACCTTTTTCTTTTTGTCCCTTGCCTCTCTAGTATTGGGATACCTAACCAATAACTGGACAACCACACATCTCTTCAGCGTATATCGCTCGTCGATGACTGACCCTCTGTTCTATGTCCGTCTGTTTGGTCATGTCCTTGGCCATGGTGGTTGGGATCACTTCATCAACAATATGCTTCTTTTCCTTGTCGTGGCACCGCCGTTGGAAGAACGATATGGTAGCCGCACATTGCTGAGTGGCATCCTCATGACAGCGCTGGTATCCGGCATATTGCAGTGCGTACTGTTCCCCACTTCAGCACTACTCGGTGCATCTGGTATCGTGTTCATGCTCATCATGCTTTCAAGTCTTGCCGGCAGCAAGAATGGCGGTATCCCCATTACTTTCATCTTGGTCGGTGTGCTGTACTTGAGCCAGCAGGTATACAGCATCCTCTTTATCCAAGATAATGTAGCTAACTTCATGCACATTATCGGCGGCGTCTGTGGAACCGCCTTTGGTTTTGCTGTGCGCAAAAAATAATAGATTGTCGAAAAGAGTCTCAACTATATGACTGTAAAACGTATTTTTCAAAAAGAACCCGTCTTAAGCATTGCCACTTGTTTGGCTCTTATCTCAGCTTTCATTGTCCACCCGGATACAGAATACTTCAGCTATATCGATTTTCGCACTCTTGCAATCCTGTTTTCTCTGATGACCGTTATGGCAGGCTTGAGAGGGCAAGGCGTATTCGATAGGCTTGGCCACACCCTCCTTTCGCATACCCGCACCACGTTACAGCTGACTACTGTCCTGGTTGGCCTTTGCTTTTTCAGCAGTATGCTCATAACAAACGATGTATCATTGCTTACGTTCGTTCCCTTTACTTTTGTTGTTCTGAATAGTTTAGACGCATCTGTTCGCAGCAAACTTCTCCTTCCTATCGTCTGTATGCAGACGATTGCTGCCAACCTTGGCAGTATGCTCACACCGCTTGGCAATCCGCAGAACCTGTATTTGTATGGAAAAAGTGGCATGGATATGGGTTCTTTCGTTTTGCTGATGCTCCCTTATTCCGTAATATCGTTAGTACTTCTCGCCATATGGGCGATGTGGTTATGTTGCGGTGGCTCCAGCATTGCTGTAACTCATTCTGAGGCAACCTCAGGACCCGATAAGAAGCTCATCGCTCTGTATGGAATTCTGTTTGTCGTCTGCTTGCTGGTCGTACTGCGTGTACTCCCCTATGGCGTAGCATTCGCAGCTGTACTGATATGCATCTTCTTAGCCGACCACCCCACTCTTGGCCGCGTAGACTATTCCCTGATTCTTACCTTTGTAGCCCTGTTCATCTTTATCGGGAATTTGGGCCGTATTGATGCATTCTCTGGGTGGTTACAGAATATCCTGACTGGCCGCGAAGTCTTGGTTTCTGTATTGGCCTCTCAGGTGACCAGCAATGTTCCTGCTGCAATCCTGCTTTCTGGATTTACCGATAACTACCGCTCACTAATCATTGGTACAAACCTTGGTGGCCTTGGGACACTGATTGCATCAATGGCTAGCCTTATCTCCTACCGCCAAATCGCAAATGAAGTACCGGCTGAAAAAGGGCACTATTTTGTGATGTTTACGATTTCCAATGTCGTATTTCTGGCTATCCTGATGGGTGCTTGGGCACTGAGTTGATTTTTCATCAGCATATTGCTTTTCAACGTATAGCTATTTTTCTTATCAGTGCAACAATCTCAATTCGACTTGAATCTGTATTTTCCTTTTCCATAACCACTTACCGGCTCAATAATATCTGCCTGAAGTAGTTTTGTAATCAGTCTTGATACTGCGGCTTCCTTGATTCCTAGTTGCTTTGTTATCATGACTCTACCAAACACCTCATCAAACCCATATGCAACAAATAGACGCTGTGTATGGATTGCTGTTTTGGAAGAAAAATCAGCAGCCTTTCTTGCGAGAATTTCCTCGATTTTCTGAATCCGATCTCGAATGTCTACTTTTTCGTTCCCAATGTCTACTTTTTCGGTTTGAATATCTACTTTCTGATGCCCGCAAACAATCTACGATGAATCGCAATGTACTCGTTTGGTGTAAACGAGAAGGCCGGCTCAGAAAGAATGCACGCAATACGGGAAGATACCTTATCTGCTTCTTCTGTGCGATTTTCATCTGCCGGAGTGGGCTTATCGTTGTAGTAACTATCAATCAGTCCCTGCGCTTCTTTGATAGTTATTTTACCTTCAATATCTCTCGATGTTCTTCAGAAGTTTCTTGAACTCCTGTGCAGACATCACACAGTGGCAATAGTTTAGTATGAGGTTCGATTTGAGAGCAACAAGGTAGTCTCCGTCGCTCTTCTTTGAGATTGCAACCTCACCTCCCCCTCCATCTCTGTTATGAAAATCAAAAAACCTGTATCCGCACCGGAAACCCAGCGCAAAATCAAGCGCAGTTACCTGACGGTTGCCACGGTTGCCGCCGCGGTAATCGTGATGGCGCTGCCTGTGTATGCGGACGACCCGCTGGCGACCATCAATGCACTGAGCGATTTTGTGTTCAGCGCCATTAAGGCGATTGGTGCCATTCTGCTGGGCTTCGGCATTGTGCAGATCGGTCTTGCCCTCAAAAGTCACGATGCCGGGCAGCGCGCGCAGGGCTTTATGACCTTTTTCGGAGGCGTTGTTATCTACTTTGCCAAGGATATTTTGGATATGATTCTGTGAAAAAAGCCATGTGGCACTTGTACTTGTAGTCATTCTGTGATACAATTGATACAAACAGGAGGTGTCCGCTATGATGCAAACTTTCGTCCGCCCATCGCGTGATTTGCGCAATCATTATGCTGAGATTTCTGGCATTATCAAAGAACACAATCATGTAATCATTACCAATCAGGGACGTGGAGAATCCGTTCTCATTAATATTGAGGACTACGCCAAATATGAAGAATACCTGCATCAGCGGTATGTGGCCGAGGAACTGGCAAAGGCCAAGCGGCAGGCTGCTGACCCGAACACACAGTGGCAGGATCACGATAGTGTATGGGGGACGCTGAGCAAGGAATATGGCCTATAAAATCAACTACCTGCCCCTTGCCGTGCAGGACCTGACAGATATAGCACAGTACCTTTCAGGCTTTTACTCTAAGACGGCACCGCGTGTGTTGCAGGAAATTCGGGAAAGAATAGAAAGGCTGTCCACAACGCCCAATATGTGCGAGGAATATGAACACGACCCCAGCTATCGAAAACTGGTTGCCGATAAATATCTTGTGTTCTATCGTGTTCAAGAAGTGCAGCAGATTGTAGAGATTCACCGCGTTTTGCGAGGCTCGTGGAATTTGCCGCAGTATTTGGAATAACACATGAATCAATTGAATGACCGTTTTGCTTTTCAGCAAAGCGGTCATTTCTTTTATCCGAAAGAAGGTGAAACCTTGAATCAAAACTGGATCGTAGAAAATCTGAACAATGCCTTTTCCACTTGGAACGGCAAACTGACAGAGCTTTGGGGGCTGGTGACAACCAGCCCTCAAACTTTTAAGGGCGGCGCAGTATGGGGCGTAATGCAAAGCCTGCACAATGCGATGATCGGCATATCCGGCAAGCCCAAATCCAGTAAGATGATTTCAGGATTGTGCGATGTGGTCTCCATAATGGCTGCCGAGCCATTAGGTGCTACCACATAATGATAATCATTTGTTTTTAAAGTGGTCGTAATGAGATTTCGTACAGATGGGTCATCCTCAACCACTAAATTGATAAATATCCTTGAACATATCAAGAAGTCATAAAGTTGCGAGTATAATCGAAGCACTTAAAAAAGACTTCCTTTTGTGTTTTAGGCATAAGAAAAGCAGGAAGTCCTTTTCGGGATTTCCTGCTCGGTGATGCTACTGTGAGGGTAGCAGTTATTTTATTCACTACTGCATTTTCTGCAAAGTTCGTTGTAGGTAATGCGGTTTCGATCATTCAGAAACAACGCCCACTCTTGTTTCCGCTTCTTGCTCATTCTCGGCATAGCAAGCAATCCTCCTTTCCTGCCGAAAATAAAAACCACAGGAAAGATACATTAAGCCTTGTTTGTGTCATTTCTCGGGGCGAAAATCAGGGAAAATTTCCTTTCTAAGCCTTTCAAAAAATCGCAAGGTGTTTGTACTAACCTGTGGTTGTGTATGAAATTGTGGGTTTGGGGTAACAAAAAACACCGTATTTCTACGGTGCGTTCTGTCAGATATATTCTGTTTTATGATAGCAGAAAACTGGAATTCACAGTTCTTCCATCCTTCCCATCTTCAGCGCCATAACAAGAGTTCCGGCTGCCATCACAAAGACACCAATTTCAATCACATAGATGGGAAGAAGCGCCGGACCTGCCACGGCAAAGAAGTCCACGATAAAATGAATCCCATATGCAAGAACCGCTGTAAAAGCCGCTGTCCTGCATTTGCCTGCCTTTACCGCCCGGTAGATCAGCAGTGACAACCCGATATGCAGAATGATGGCACTGATTCTTTCGATTCCGCTTACAAAAAAGAGTGGTGCCGGTGTTGTCCATAGGGCCGACAGCTGTGACACGGTCTGGTTTGCAGACTCAGCAGGAAGTGCCGCCAGCGTATTCTGCATGGCTCCGCTGTTGATCATCAGCATGGACACAAGATTGCTGATTCCGGAGAGTCCTCCGAGCAGAATGGCCTCCACACCGCCATGCCCGATTCCATACATCAGTGCATTTGGAAAATCCAGCCATTTCTTCATCCAGAACTTCATGGCAATCAGTCTTCCAGTCTCTTCAAAAACCGCTGCAGCCAAAGCCGCGTACACATAGTAAAGCCATGGCCTGCTCTGTGCGTTCAGTCCGCAGAACTGAATGACAAGAACATGCAGCTGCTGCTCCAACAGCATTGCGAACAGCAGAAAGGTTCCTGCTCCGATAAAGAACGAGGAAATCCTTGCCTTAAGCTTCACCCTTCCTGCAATGAACAAAGCAATCGGTACCCCCATCGATAGGACAACGGAGCAGATAACTCCCGCTATCGCCAGTCCTGATATTGTGTTCAATTCCATCTTTATACCTCCCTGATTCTCAAAAAATTCCTTTATTGTATTTGAACTGTCCATACAATATAAAGCCTAATCCGACAATAACTGCTGGATGAATGATATAATCTACAATTATTTCACTCCAAAACGAAACAATAAAACCTAATACAAGAGATATTCCTATAATCAGTGTTCCTGTTCCAACAACTTTTCCATACTTTGGTATATCTTCTTCCTTTACTTTTCGCCTGTTATAAGAGTGAATTGTGCTGATATTGCCTTTGATATTTACAATTCCCACAACAGATATGAGCACTCCCAAAATCAACATTATAATATTTTCCATAATGACCTCCTAAAAATAGAATAGTTCCTCAAATTTTTTGTCCAATGCAATACAAAGAATTAGAGCCAATTTTGCAGTTGGATTAAACTGTCCTGTTTCAATAGAACTAATGGTATTTCTTGATACCCCTACCATTTCTGCAAGCTGAGCTTGAGAAAGATTTGCTTCTGTGCGAACTTCCTTTAAGTGATTTTTCAGTTGTAATTGTTCTTTCATATTCTCACCTCTAAAAGATGGCTAACAAATCCAACAAATGCCAAAATGGAAAACACAAAAAACAGAACAGTCAAGACCAAATCGCTCTTCCGCTTCATTTTGATAAAACGAACTAACCATTGTGTTGCAATAATGCTGAAGTATATAACCCACGGACTGTAAATCATAGTATGAGCAAGCACAGAAGATAACAGCGAAAGCAAACAACACACTAAAGCACCAACTCTGCTTGCGTGACTTCCGGCTTGATATACCACTTCCATTTCAGCCAAGTCCTTATTGCGATGTTCTTTTCTGCTTGCATTTAGGATTTCGTCCTTTTTCATAAAAACACCTCCATGCCAAGTTTTCTTTGCGTATTTTAATTATACACATACCAAGTTTTCTTGTCAATAGAGTCATAAAAAAGTTACAACCGATATAAGAGATAACTTTTCTACCACTTCGATTATACTCACGACTTAATGACTTCTTGAATACTTGCCGAAAAAGAAAAACTGCCATCAGTTTGACAGCAGTTCTTCTTCGGTTGCTATCCGTCCGGCAATCTCCCGAATACGTCCCACAAACCCGGCTTCCCTGTCGGTGTCCCCATAAGTTTTTTCCAAACGGGAAATCACTGCTTCCATGTGTTCCTCACGCATCTCCCAAAGGTTAGGGAATTGTCCGATTTTTCTTGCCTTATGCACATCTGAAATATCAAAGACATACTTCAAACCGGAAAAACTATCCTCATCAATCAACGCAATGCCCTTTGCACCTTTGTTTACCCAGCAGTGCATCTTTTCATTCCATATCTCTATGGAAGCACAGGCGGTTGCATCCGGTCTTTGGGCATAGATTAAAAGCTGTTCCTTGAACGGATATTTGTACAGTCTGGAAGCAGTATTTAAGTACCGCCTCCAGCTTTCCTCATTCCGCACGACTTCTTTTGCTGTTTCCTCTGCCAGTGCGGAAATCAATT
>OHOA01000710.1_pt1 | contig 11932 bp, 10 predicted proteins | sample 1569681 | NCBI WGS metagenome assembly OHOA01 (sample SAMEA3879609, study PRJEB24766) | human gut metagenome | biome: human-associated habitat; feature: feces | place: USA | collected 1985/1987 | reverse complement strand
GATGAGGCAGACGAGGATGCCCGAGACCGGCCCATAGGCGAAACTGGCGATCAGCGCGGGCAGTTCCGACACATCCAGCTTGACGAAAGCGGGCATGATGGGGATGGGAAATTCCAGGTACATGAGCACGGCGGCCACAGCGCCAAGCATGGCGGTACCCGTAAGAACGCGGACTTTGCTGGTAGAGTTTTGCATAATAAATGCCTCCCGTAAAAAAGTAGTTATGAAAGCTGTTTTTTCGATAAATTCTGCGGGAGGCTTTTGCTAAAGCAAAACGCCCTGCTGCGGAAAATGGCAGCAGGGCGTTGGAAAAGGCATAGCAAACAGCTTTCCGTTTCTTTCATCCGGACTATACCGTCGGCCCCGGAATCACACCGGGTCAGCGGCTGCTACGCAGCCGGTCGCGGGCTTGCAGGATACTGCTTACCGCCGGTGGGGAATTGCACCCCGCCCTGAAACAGACTTTCTGGGCATTATTATAGCACAGGTTTTACAAATTGCAAGGGGGTGTGGTATAATACTTTTACCTTATGATACCTTATGAAAAAACACAGGAGGTGCCGCGTATGCCTGCATCTGCTTTTGCCATTGAAATTGGAGAACTTATCCCCAGCGGGATCTTTTTGCTGCTGGCCCTGGTACTGCCCTTTGTGTTTTACCATGTGGGCGGCGGCTTTTTACACCGGCTGCAAAAACATCTGCCCGAGTGGCTTTGCATTTTGACCGAGAGTTACTTAAAGCCGCTGGCCTGGGCACTGCGCCAGACGCTGTTTTTTGCGGCGGTGAGGCTGCTGCCCCTTGTGCAGAAGCATGCGGCGGTGGCAAGCTTTTTGGGTACGCTCTCTACCCTGCTGAACATTTATTTTCTTGCCCTGGGCGCGTGGCGGTCGGCCCCTATGTGCCGGCTGCTATTGCGCAGTGCCCAGAACCACCTGGACCTTGCCACCAACCAGACGATGGCCCGCTTTTTTGAGAATATCTTCCGCGCGCTGGTGTTGCTGTTTGCGGGCATCGCCATGCTGGACACCATGGGCGTGCCGGTCACCGGTCTGCTGACCGGCGCCGGCGTTGCCGGCATCGCCATCTCGCTTGCGGCGCAGTCCACCCTATCGAACCTCATTGCCGGTGTGGCGCTGGTGCTGGAGCATCCCTTTGGAATTGGGGATTACATCGTGCTGGGCAGTCTGGAGGGCACGGTGGAGGATATTTCCTTCCGCTCCACCAAGTTCCGCACGCCGGATAACGTGGTGGTGTCGATCGAAAATTCGAAAGTCGCCTCGGAGTACATCTGCAACTGCGACCAGCGCAAAAGCCGCCTGTGGGATTTTACCGTAGGCGTGACCTACGATACCCCGCGGGAAACGCTGGAAGTGCTGTGCCGTGACCTGACGGCGGTTTTGCAGAACGACCCGGAGGTGCTGGCTGATAAAGTGACCGTGACGGTGGATACGTTTAATGCCTATAGCACCGACCTGCGCTGCCGTATGTATGTCACCACCACCCGCCTGGCCGACTTTTTGCAGGCCAAGAACCGGCTGAACCTGCAAATTATGGATGTGGTGCACAAAGACGGATGTGACTTTGCCTTCCCGACCACGACCATTGAGATGGCGGAGAAAAAGTGACAACGGATTTTGCACAGTTCCCTATCGTATAAACAAAGCCTCCCTTTATGTAAGGGAGGCTTTGTGCTTTGTAAACTGGAAGTTATCTATTTCAATACATCTACCCATGTATTGTTTTCTTTATAGAAAAAATACTCACTTAAATTTTCTTTCAAAAAAACCTCCAACATCTTTTCCATTCCATCCGCTAAATCAGCCTTTTTCATATCTTCTATTTCTGTCCAATAAACTTCACCCTCATTAGATGCAGACAATTTCCCCTCAAATTTGTTGGTTTTATAAAATAAAACCATATATCTTGAACCATCATCATTTGACCAATCTTTTATTCCGCATAATACAGGCGAAGAAATTCTTAATCCCGTTTCCTCAAACACTTCGCGAATTACAGCATCAGTAAAGGATTCTCCTTTTCCTACATGACCTCCCGGAAATGTAACGCCACAATAATCATCATCTATTTTTTCTTGTACTAAAACCTTATCACCATCGTATACCATACACATATTAGTTATTGTAACAACTTCTGTCCTATCCATGTTACACCTCCAAATTCCGATTTCATTGCTTGCCGCTCTGCTATTTCAGCAATAATATGATTCCCAACACTACCGCAAGGATCGCGCCTTACTTCTTCTGCGGTCCATTCCCGCTTACCGGATGGGTTTGTCACGGCGTTTAGCCCCTTTACAGTGTATATCTACCGTTCGTTTTTTCATCATCCGGGCTTATTCCTGCTCACAAACCACCAAAAAATCATCAGTGCCGGTCTCGGTAGTGATGATGAACTCGTAATTGTACACGGTGTCCAGTTGGTATTGCAGGGCGCCGTCGGCGGTCTCGGTAAAAATGTAGTCCAGCTTGGGCTGGGGCATCACGCGGTCGTAGCCTAAATATAGGTCAGCGATCTTCTCAGAGAAGCGCAGCTCTACCTGGTCGGCGGTCACGCCGGTCAGCGTCAGCACCGGGCTGGCGGTAGTGAAAAGCGCCGGTCTGGTCTTCCAATCCTGGTCCTCGCGGCTATAGATATAGTCTACTTCCCTTTCGTCCTGCAAGGTGCAGTTGGACAGCGTGGCTTTGGCGCCGCTGCCGGGCAGTGTTTCTTGCCACACAGGGGTCATATCCGGCGTGCGGGCGCAGCCGGTCAGCAGGGCCAGCGGCAAAAGCAGCGCTGCCGGGTGCAAAATAGCGTGTTTCATAGGGGATCCTTTCCGGGGGTTTCAAAATCAGGGTGCGCGGTAGGGGTCATAAGGCGGCTGTGGGAACGGCTCCCCCACTTCCAGCGTGCGGGGGCACAGGCCGATCTCGGCCACGATGAAGCCCATCAGCATCCCCAGATGGGTGTGCAGATGGCGATACTGCGATAGAATCAGTGTAAACCGCGTCCATTCGCAGTTTTCGGGCCGCTGCAGCAGATCCTCGTCGTGCAGCGAGGTCAGATACATGGACAGCTTGGCCTTGATCGTGTAAAAATACTCGTCCATCTGGGCGCGGTCCACGCAGGCCGAGGGGTAGATCGCCAGGTCCTGCAAATGGGGCGTGTGGATGGGCGGCTCCACAAAATCGGTGGCTTTGGGGTTGATGAACCACTGGTCAAGGCTGTGCAACGCGTGGTACAAATGCTGCCACAACGGCGCACCGCCGTACAGCCGCTGCCACAGCTCGTCCGGGATGCAGTCCATCACGTTCTGTGTTTCCCACAGCGAGCGGACCGTCATCTCGGCAATTACGGCATGGTAGGATGTTTCCCGCACGCAGCATACCCCCTTTCGGGTCAGTATGCGCGGCGGGGCCGGGTTTATTCGTAGTCCGCTTCTTCCTCGCGGACCGACTTTTTCTGGGCGATCAACCGGCTGATGGGGTCCAGCAGGGCGCGCTCCTCCTGCGAGGGCGTGCGGCTGCGGGCCTGCATCAGCAGCCAGGCCAGCTCGCCGCCGATGGGCTTGCCGTAGACCCAGGCGTTGAAACCATCCTTGCAGACGGCCAGCTTGGCGTTGGCAATGTCCACCGTGGTAACGCCCGGATAATGGCGCAGCACATTTTGCAGTGCCGCTTGGCTGCCGAAGATAGACCGCACCAACTGGGCGTAAGCCAAAATAAACTTAGGCGGCATGCAGTCTGCGCCGCGGATCTCGATGCCGCCGTTGACGCGGGCATCGAAGAAGAACATCGAGAGGATGTGCTCGATCTCGCAGCGGTCCAGCCGTGCGCCATAGATCTCCTGGGCGGTCTTACGGCCCACGCCCTTGCAGTGGCCGCCTTTGCAGGACACCACCAGCGGGCGGGTCAGTACCGTGTCGGCGTAGGCGTCAAAGCCGAAATCCGGGTCCATCAGCCGGGGCGGCACACCGCAGCGGTCGGTGTCCACATCCTGCCAGATACGGGTGCGCACACTGCAGGCGTTGTTGCGGTTTCCCTGGTAGATGGGCGCGTTGTCACTGAGCAGCCCAAAGAACGGCGTGAGCAGACAGGCCGCCCGCATTTTTTGTACAAAATCGCGTTCGCTATAATAATCAATGATCAGCTGGGTGGAGGCCGTGGCCCGCATCATCTGCACGCCGCAGGCACCTGTCTGCCGGAAGTAGCGGTCCATGGCCTCATTGCGGGGCGTGGGCACCAGAGGCAGTTCCTCGGCGCGGCGGGTGGGATGGTAGCTGACCGTCCAGGCGCGCAGACCGTGGGTGGCCAGCGTCATGCTCAGCTGCAGGTAAAAGGCGTTGTAGATGTCTACCAAGTGGATCATATCCAGCTGCGGGGCGATGCGGATTTCCATCTGGCAGGCAGATTCCAGCGTTACACCGTACTGTTTTGTGGCGAAACCCAGGTATTGGCCATCCTGCAGAATGGGCATGTCCCCCGCCGCCTGCATCTGGCGCATGACGTTCTGCACCTGGGTAAAGGTGACGGGCTCGCCGCCCGCGTGGGTGATGAAATGCTCCACCGCCAGCCCGACGGCCAGCTTGCCCTCCGGCTTGCAGCCCGCCTGCAGGTAGGCGGCCAGGTCTTTTTTCTGTTCCTCTGCTTTTGCCATCTGCGTTCTCCCCGCGTGGTTTTTGCGTGTTGATTCTTGCTTTTATTATACCCCAAAAAACTCCGCCTGGCAACGGTTTGGCAACAGTTGTCCAGACGGAGTTTTTAAGATTTTGTACTGTTATGATTTGGTGTCACCGTTTGAGATCTTTGGCTGCGGGGAAGCCGTAGGCACTGTCTGCCGCCTGCACGGCGCGCAGGATGGCCTCGGCCATAACGCGGGCGGCAAGAGCGCCGACCACATCCTGGTCGGCAGCCAAATCGCCCAGCGAGACTGCGTAGATGCTGTCGCCGTCGTTGGCCGTGTGCACCGGGCGAATGGCACGGGCGTAACCGTCGTGGGTCATGGCCGCGATCTTGCACAGGTGAGCCTTGTCAAACTTGGCGTTGGTGAACACCGCGCCGATGGTGGTGTTGCCGACGAACTTTTCCCCTGCAGCATCCAACTGCTGTAGGATGACGTCCTCGGAGTCGAGGAAGGTCTTGCCGTCGTCGGCCAGCAGGCCTGCGGCCTTGCGGCCGGTGCGCCAATCGTAGATGTCCCCCAACGCGTTGACGGCCACCACCGCGCCGACCTGCAGCGGCCCTACCTGCACGGCGTAGCTGCCGATGCCGCTCTTCATGCAATGGGGCATGCCCATCAGCTTGCCCACGGTGGCGCCGGTGCCCGCACCGTAGTTGCCGTCTCGGTAGTTGCCGGTCTCGGCGTTGACGCAGGCCTGGTAGGCCATAGCGGCGTCTGGGCGGGTGTGAGCGTCACCGACAGTCAGGTCGAACAGGTCGGACTGGCAGACCAGCGGCACCTTGGTGACGCCGACGTCAAAACCGATGTCGTGTTCCTCCAGGTAGCGCATCACGCCGCCTGCGGCGTCCAGCCCAAAGGCGCTGCCACCGCCCAACAGAATGGCGTGGATGACCTGGGCTGCGGCCGTGGGCTTGAGCAGTTCACTCTCCCGCGAAGCAGGCCCGCCGCCGCGCACATCAAGGCCCACGGGGGCACCGTTTTCGCCCAGCAGAAACACCGTACAGCCGGTGCCCGCCTGGGCGTTTTCGGCCTGGCCGATCTTTAAGTTTTGTAATTCAGTGATGGAAATTTCATGCATAGAGCAGCCTTCTTTGTTGTTTATTTTTAACGTTCCACCGATATTGCCATGCGGTGGTAGGTGTGACGGATGCCGCGCACGGCGATGGAGTAGGCCATGATGTTTTCGGCCAGCGCCATGCCTGTGTAGCCGGTGTCACCGATGTGGTGGATGTCGGTGCCCGCCATTTTGCACATCAGGGCGATGCGTCGGATGGTATCGGTGTCGGCGCCCTCCTGCGAGGTGCCGATGGCCGTGATGGTCAGCGCGCCGTGGCGGTGGGCGCAGCTGATGAGGGTGCGGGCGTACTCCATCGTGATACCCGGCACCGTGCCAGGGGCCGGCAGCAGGATGATGTCTGCACCGGCGGCGGTGAAGTCGGCAATGTCGGCCTCGGTCAGGATGCTCTCGGCGGCCTCGGTCAACACGCCGGCGGCGTGCATTTTGCCTGCCGCCAGCACGATGCTGTCCCCCACGGCCGCCTTAAATTTGCGCAGCGTCTCGATGATAGCCGGGTTGGACACGCCCATGCCGGGGTTGCCGGTGAGCAGGATGAAGTCGACGCCCAACTCTTTGGCTCGCAGGGCGTTTTCGACGGTGGCACGGCGGCCAGCGGACATTTTCCAGATAGGGTCGGTCTCTCCCTCTTCGCCTTCGGCCACCGGCTCCAGATTAATGCCGATGGGGCGGCCGGTCATTTTTTTGAGCATACGCACGACGTTTTCAGGTTCTGTCTCGGGCAGACCCCGGATGACCGGGTGCTGCACATCGAACATGTTCAGCAGCAGGATGTCCGCGCCCATCGCCGCGGCAAACTCGGCGTTGGTCACGTTGCCCAGCAGCGGCTGCACCGTACCGATGGTCTCGCAGGCAATCACGCGGCCCTCGCTCTTCTGGATGGATTCCAGCAAATCATTTTTGCTAAAGCTGCGAAAATCCGATGCGCAGCAATCAAGTAAACGTTTAGGCATTGTTTTTCTCCTTGTAGGATCTTTATAGAGGTGTCAGTTCTTTTTGCATGGGGATATAAGCGGAAAAATCGTTAGGAATTTCGGGGCCACAAACAGCATAACCGTTTTTTATCCAAAACGAGTAGCTTTGCGGGTTCCCTTTATCGACTGCCAGACGGCTATGGCGCATACCATTGTTGCGCATAGTATTTTCTATGTCGGCCACGATACGGCTGCCGATTCCCTGGCCTTGGCGAGACTTGTCCACCATGAAAAAGCCAATGTAACCTGTGGTTTCATCCGGATAGGCCAGAATCATATCAACTACTGCAGCCAGCGCTGCGCCATTAAAAAAGCCAATATAAAATTTGTCTGCCATCGTTTTGCCTGGCGGCAATGCGGACATATCGTTCAAAATGCTCTGCCAGGTAACAAAGGGTGGATGATACTGGTAATACAGCGTGTTTTGGGATGCCATTGCGTAGATTTTTTCTATGTCGGCATTGACCGGCTGCAGTTTGCGAACCGAACAATCAGGTAATAAAGTTTGCATTTGTACGCATGGCACCTCCCGTTCCATTTCTTTGATTATAGCAAATCACACCGTCCCTTTCAACACAAAAAGCCCTGCATAAAACAGTACAGTGACATTTACTTCGTTGTACCATTATAACTTTTATCTCTGATTTCTATAAATTCTTTATTAAGTCATGCCGGAATTTGCTGACATATGATCCCATTTCTTTTGGCGGTGCCTTCATACCATTTTTAAACCAGTAATCAAACATTCCCGTATAACCATACAAAAGAAAGCAATAACAATTGGAAAACCGCATTACCGCCCTCAAATTTGTAAATTGGAGTCAACGCGGAGCCAGCAAAAAGAAAGAGCCTGTATATTGAACGTACTGTTGTTCAATATACAGGCTCTATTTAGGTTTTGCGATTATTCAAACTCGGTAAGTTCCGATTATAACTAAACAATTTTGTTTAGTTAGTCTGTTCTTGGATGTTCACTTTTCCATGAGATTGCCGTGGTAGATGTGGCTTGCGGATTTTTTAGTATCAGGATAGTATCACACAACCAGCGGAGTCTCTGTGAGTATTATAACGTATTTACGTTCAGGATGCAACCGCCTTTTAGGAATTCCACTTTGACTGAATGGGTGCTTCAAAGTTATGGATTTCTTCAAGGCACTTGTCCAATTGACTCATAATGACTTCTTCCGTGTCGTTCTCACTGTTAGCAAAAACCGTTGATTTGAAGAACAGCCGATAGCCTTGTGTCAGCTTTCCGCCATCCGTCAGTTCTGCCATTCTCAAAAATGCAGTCCGCATCTCATCTGTAATGCCCTTGCAGTAGAAATAGAGCTGCACATACAGTTCGCTCTTAAAGTTCGTGATCTCATAGAAATAGTAATTGCTCGTTCTCCAGGGGCTAAGCACATCCTTGTTTGTAGGTATCGCCTGATTCAGAAACGGTGTTGTAAAGCGGACATACCGACCTTCACAGGTATCTGCATCAAATTCAATCCTTCCAGCTTCTGCCTGCTTCTCGCACCACTTTTGCGCCATCGCCAGACGGTTAATACCTGTTCCAACATTGCTGGGCCGAGCACTGTAAACAAAATCCTCTTCCAAATCAAGGTCATATTTCTTCAGAAGTGCCTTGATAAAGCAGATGCAGTCATACGCAGAATATCCCGTACTGATGTAAATATCGCTGTCATTTTTCAGCTTTACCGCATTTCGAATAGCGTCCTTATCGTAAGCAAATACGGGATTTTGCCACGCCGGGAATACTTCCAGACTTCGCGCCATACGATCAATAATGCTGCTGTTCAAGTTGTACAGCTTACCAGCCACTGAGCGAACCATAAGAGCAAAACTATCTACATTGACCCTTTCACCTAGCAGCTCGTAATAGTTTACCCACTTATAGGTTGCATTATGTGGGTCAGCCACTGTATACAGTTGATAACGTGGGTCAGAGAAGTCGATTTTCGTTGTGGGAAGTTCAATAGGAAATAGTTTTAATACCGTCTTAGACAGCCGCTCCGAACGAGCCTCTATTGTCTGTGCATTCCACTCTGTCTTGTCCTTCACATCACTATAAAGAACAGTCACATGAGTGTTTTTATCTGACAGCATATTGAGTTTTTCCGTAAAAGGCAAATCCCCCAGCTCACTATTATAGCCTGTCAGTGTCAAATTGCCCAATGTGTGCAGATACCGCTCTCGCACCAGTGCCCAATCACTGCCTAGCATTCTCTGCCATGCAGTCGATAGATTCTTGTTCTGCGGCATGATATGCTCAATGGTCAAAGCATCTGTCTTGATTTGCTCTTTTCCCTGATTCTCGATTGCCACAAGCAGATATTTACACAGTGCGTTCTTCCGATAAAGATTGCGTTCTTTTAATGCGGCTACGAACTCTGCATCACTGGGCATCACGTCCTTAGATGTCAGCTGAAGCAGGAAAGACACGATAGCATCATAGTAATTGTTCTTATTTTCCGGACGATTGAACACACGTCCATAAAGGGTCTTATACAAGCCACGCAGCGAGTTTGAACCTACTTCACAAATCAAGCGGCGGATGCTGTAATTCAGCAGCAGTCGTAGAACCTTGCAGAGCGTTTCATCATCGATCACACTAACCTCAAAGTCGTCAAACGCGCTGAACAAGAACAAATACACTGTCGTTTGTTTCAGGGTTCGGAGGCCTTTCAGTAACTGGTTTGCTGTACTGCTCAGGCGTTGTTCATCGCCGTAGTAGAAAGCATGATACTGTTGAGCATAATGCAGAATTTCCTTCAGCATGGACTCATTGGTATACTGCCCACGTGAGTAGAGGGCTTTAAACTCATCGTAGGCCGTACTCTCCTTAGCAAATCCATCCATTTTGAAATTCAGATAGTCAAGGAAGAATCCCTCCAACTGATCTTTAGACAGCATCTGCTCTGCTTTCAGCCAGTAATCCTCATATAAACGATCTTGGTCTGTATCTGTCATTAAAACAAAGTTTCGGATTTTATCCGACAAACTTAGCGGAACACCTGTAGAATTGATTCGTTCAAAAATTTCCTGTGCATTATCGTCATCATCATCCAGCTTAATCTCTGCGCAGGTCAAATGTTCAAGACCATCGTAGATATTGCCAACCCCCATGTCCGGGTTATCATTCAAAAATTCCTGAATCAAATCGCAAAACAGCTCATAGTTCCGATAGATACCACTCGTCCTATCCATCTGTTCAGCATGATCTTCCATCAACAGCATGAGTTGATTATTATCGCTTTTTATTGGCTTTAGCTTTAGTTTGCTAGAATCATCAATATTGTATCTTTTGAATTTGTCAACATTGAATAGAACTTCCGCCAACGATTTCTTTTCCTCATCTGTAACGGCTTTATCTATCAGTGCTTTTATCAGAATATAAATTGTTGTCAGTCGCTGCTGACCATCAATAACAACATAGTAGTTGATTTTCTTTTCGCTCTTCAAAGGCGCATATACAACCGATCCGCAAAAATGTCTACGATCTCTTTTATGCGCAGTTACTACATCGACAAACAGTTTCGTACACTGTTCAGCTGACCATTCATAGTTGCGTTGGTAAACAGGAATTGCATATTGGCACTTATTCGGTTCGATAAAGTCATTTATAATTCGACCTTCTTCAATTTTCACGCCGCAGTCCATCTCCCATCATGTTTTCTCTGATTATACCAAATATGCTTTTTTCTTTCAATCTTTACTGTTCAAAAGTTCCAACCATTAAGTTTTCCTTAATAGTTCCCACTGCCAAACTCGAACCATCCTGAAATCCCGGATAGTTGCCACGCCGTCTGAGTCATTAAGCAACACTTAACAACTGCCCTGAACTCTTCGGATTTTCCGAAAAGTTGCCCCTATATGTACAGACCCCCGCCAGCGTATGTTGGCGGGGGTCTGCTATACTTACAGCTCTACGCTGTTCTGTCTGCTCATCTTCTGACTCCTATCTGTGGTCTGCTCCTGTTCCCTCATAATCCAAATGACCTGCTGCATCTTTTCGGCCCCGAAATAGTTTCACACTCGCCTGAAATCACGTTTCATCGCATAGAACTGAGAGTTTTCAGCCTCCACCTCTTTCAGCCGCTGGCTTAGATGATGGGTAGCCTTCTTCTCGTCCTGATAGAAGTGCAGATACTTATCCCGCTCGTCCTTGACCTCCCAGTACTTCCGATGGAGGGCAAAGAGTACCTTCACCAACTTCTGGATCAGCGGCATGGTCTTCTTCTCCTGATAGTTCTTGACGGTCTCAAACGCGGCTGCTTCTGGCACCCATTCTTCTGGCCGCTGGGAGTACTGCGCTGACAGGTTTTCCAAACCTTCCATGATGGGAGCCAGCTTGTTCAGCTTCTGGCTCTGCTTCTGGTAGGTCAGCTCTGCTTTCTGTACCCGCTGTTCAGCGGCTTCTACAGCTGTCTGCGCTGTTTCCAGTTGCTCCTGCATCTCGGTCAGGTCGGTCTGGCACTCCTGCTTGGCGGCTTCCAGAGCCGCTACCTCTTTACTACGCTCCTGCTTTTTGAAGTCCAGCACAGACAGCGCTTTTGAATGATGCTGTAATCCGGCATACACTTCCCGTTCTCCCACTTGGAGAGGGTCTTGTTCGACACATCGAGCTTTTCTGCTAACTGTTCCTGCGTGAGATTCTTCGTCCGCCGCTTCTGTGCAATATAGCTGCCGATGGTTGTTTGATTCATTTTGAAAACCTCCTGAAGAGAATGAGGAAATCCATCCGATAAGCTCATCGAGAACAGTCATGTTAAGCTCATAATAAATGTATTTTCCTTCTCTTTCGTCTGTCAGTAACTGAGCATCTTTCAAGACAGAAAGATGATGGGAGATCGTTGCATTGGAACATTTGAAATGTTCGGCGATTTCTCCGGCGCTTTTGCGCCCTTCGCGAAGCAGATCCATGATTTCCTTGCGGGTGGGATCTGATAGAGCCTTAAATGTCTTTTGTATCATAAAATGCATCCCTTCATTTTGAAATCTGTCTAAATGAAGCATAGCATGTTCCGAATAAAAGTCAATAGGAGTTTGAAAGAAAAAAGAAGCAAAAAGATTTGCTTCTTTGTTTTATTTGCAGATTGTTTATTAATTTGATTCTTCTTTGGTTTCGTTGATGGCACTTCGTATGCGGTGAAGTGTTTTTTTTGCTGCTTTTTCATCCTGAAACATAACAATCGTAAAT
>OHOA01000706.1_pt1 | contig 12030 bp, 11 predicted proteins | sample 1569681 | NCBI WGS metagenome assembly OHOA01 (sample SAMEA3879609, study PRJEB24766) | human gut metagenome | biome: human-associated habitat; feature: feces | place: USA | collected 1985/1987 | reverse complement strand
GAACTTCCCGAACATGGCAAATAATCCGGATGCGGCCGCTATCGGTTCACTAACTACAGAGCAGCTCGATTCGGTGAAGAAACTGATTATTGACCGGCTTAATATCATAAAGCCGTCAGCACGAGCAGATGCGGAGGAAGAAATAGATCGCTTCATTGACTGGTGGAAACTGCAGGCGGCACAGACGAAACCGTTGCGGTATTACGTGGTCGGAACTGAACGCTATAACAGGTTGATGAATCCGTATGACCAGCCGCACGATGAGAATGAAAAGGCTACACTTCGTTCAATGCGTGAGGTTGAGAGTTCTGCGAATATGTTCTATTACACGGAGGATTGACATGGCTTTTGATAATAATAAACTTGGAGAGTTACGTCCAAACCAGATTATAACCACCTTTGGCCCCGGATCAGTGGTCGATGCGGTTAAGGACTCGGTTACGATTCTGGACATCTCCTATTGGAAACAGAAGGGACAAAAAATAATCGATGGCAGGCTTGCATCATATTTAGGTGTCGATTGCTTCTATATGCCTCGAACAAGTTTTTCGGGTGATGTTCCTGTTGTGACCTTCCCGTACTGGCATGTATGCTCTAATCTTAAGTGCGGAAAGCTGTTTGATGCCAGAAAGTATTTTGACCTTGATAAGTATCTTAAGTACGGTGTCACTTGCCCTGAATGCCATCGTCCAGCCTATCCGTCTCGTTTTATCACAATCTGCGAGGATGGACATATGTCGGATTTCCCTTGGAAGTGGTGGGTACATAGAGGAGAGTCTGATTGTAACGGCACCTTAAAGATGTATTCTACAGGTAATACTTCCACCCTTGCGGATATGTGGGTAGAATGCTCCTGCGGTGCTAAACGGAGCATGAGTGGAGCAACACAGAGAGATAATTTTGACGGTGTTGCCTGCCCCGGTCACCATCCGTTCAGACCGAATGTAAAAAACCATAAATGCAACAAGCCCCTCATCCCATCACAGCGTGGTGCATCTAATGTTTATTTTGCTGTGAGCAGGAGTGCAATTTCTATCCCGCCGTGGATTAATCCGTTGTACAACCTGATTGATGAACATTTGCGTGACATAGAGCTTGCAAAACAGCTTATGGGTGATGATGGAATAACCAAAATATATGAGATGTATTTCTCTGCATATTCAAGGGATGAATTTGATGATGCGCTTGAGCGGCGCATGAGCAACATTAAAGAGTTCACTGAAATAAAGCAGATGGAATATAATGCCATCACGCACCACAATGATCCGGCATATCAATCAAACAAGAAGCACTTCAAGGCTGAGGAGGATGCCTTGCCAGGATATTTGCAGAAGTATTTCAGCCGCATCATCCGAGTGACCAGATTGAGAGAGGTTCGTGTTCTTCTTGGATTTACAAGAGTAGATGCCCCCGATCCGGATGCTGATGAGCAGCCGAATGTTGTGGCCTTAAGCAAGGGAAAGCAGGAACGCTGGCTGCCGGCAGCTGAAGTAAACGGCGAAGGCATCTTCATAGAGTTTAATAAAAATACGCTTGCAGCATGGCTCAACTCACCTGCGGTGAAAGGCTTGTCAGAAAAGTACTCTGACTCATACAGAGAATTTTGTGAGTCCAAAGGCTGGACAATCACGGTAGTAAGGAATGCCGTTTATGTTCTGATGCACACTTTTGCTCACTTGATGATTAAGCAGATGTCTATGTCATCTGGATATTCTTCTTCGGCTATCAGAGAAAGAATTTACTTTGGTGATAAAATGGCAGGCATTTTGCTATACACAGGAAGTTCCGATAAGGAAGGTTCACTTGGCGGATTGGTTGAACTCGGCAATATCGATCAGATGACTAATCTCATGAGGGACGCTTTCCAAGAGGCTCTTGTTTGCACAAATGATCCGGAATGCATGAGTAATCTGCCGGCTGGCAAAAACTCAAACGGAGCTGTCTGTCATTCATGCTGCATGATATCTGAAACGGCGTGCGAGAACGGGAACAGAATGCTGGACAGAGGTCTTGTTGTTCCTATTCCGGGACGTGAGGAATGCTCATATTTTAAGGAGTTAGTAGGTGACCTATGCCAGGTGGAAATCTAAACAAAGAGATATTTTTAAATACGGTCAAAAGCGATGCAGCCAATGGTACGGCAAATGCAGTGTCGATGCTGAAGCGAAGCTGTCCTGAGTTATCCGATGCACATTGCGAGGACATCTTAGGAACAATTATCGGTGCAATGAATATGTCAGAGGCAGATAAGGTATCCCTTGTGGTCACGGCACCTCCGTCTTTTTCTATCAGTGCGAGAACTACAATGAATGTGGTTCAGTCCATGATAAACGGAGCGGAAAGAAATATCCTAATCACTGGATACTCTTTATCCTCATACTTTTCAGAACTGGTCGATACAATCGTTCTAAAAAGCCAGCGTGGTGTATTCGTGAAGTTCTTTGTGAATGACATTGATAAGCAGCCAGGATTTGACAAGATATTGCGATACAAAGGGCGGTTCTTGAAAATCTATAACTACCATCAAGAAGATGATAAGATGGCTGCGCTCCATGCAAAGGTTATCTCGGTCGACCAGCAGCAGACTTTAATAACATCTGCGAATCTGTCCTATCATGGGCAACAGGGAAATATAGAACTCGGTACACAGATTGCAAAGCAAATAGATGATGTATTCACTAAGCTGATTTTTTCAAAAATATTCAGCGAAGTGTAAATTGGAGGTGTTAACATGAGTGAACAGCAAGGAGTAATTTACATCCTAACTAATCCGTCCTTCCCGGACTATGTGAAGATTGGCTATGCGGATGATATTGAGAAAAGGCTGCAACAGTTGAACCGCAGCGAGTGCATCCCGTTTGCTTTCCGTGTGTACGCCACCTACGAAGTGAACCCCCGACTTTCCGACCTGAAGATTCACTCCATCATTGACAAGCTGAATCCGAATCTTCGCTCTATTGATAATTTCAACGGGCAAAAGCGAGTCTGTGAGTTCTATGCGATGACGCCACAAGATGCGTATTCAATTTTGGAGGCAATAGCAGAAATCCACGGATGCACCGATAAGCTGAAACTCATACCGCCAAGTGCAGATGACGTTGCTGCAGCCGATACCGCAGAGGATATCGAGGAACAGAAAAAGGAGCGTCTTGCTCCGTTTGCGTTCTCGCTTTGCCAGATTCCCATCGGAGCCACTATCGAATACTGTAATCGTGCCGACGAGAAGTCGGGACTGACCTGCACGGTAGTCGATGATCATAATGTAGAATACGATGGCAAGAAGTGGTCTTTGTCCGCTTTGGCAGCAATGCTCACACAGAGCAAATGGGGAGTTGCGGGACCGCGCTATTTCAAATACAACGGCGAGTGGTTGAACGATATCCGTAAACGCCTCGACGTGTAAACCTTTTGATTATTCCTCATATATTTTGATTTTGCCTATACCTTTTGATTTTCCCTCGGAGGGGTTCAAATCAAGGGTTCACACGGGTTCAAGTTTCCACTGGGCAAAGTCGCTGAAAAACTGAAAACAGACATAAAAAAAGAGGGTTTCCGGCGGAGCAAAACCGCTGAAAGCCCTTGTTTATTGGGGATTTCCCTTGTATCAAAGACAGCGTTTACAAAGATGAGGGCATTTCCGGCACTAACACCAAGCGCCGTGAAGGGTTCAAAGAAATGATTACCGATGCCCTGGACGGCAAAATTGACCTTATCGTTACCAAGTCGGTCAGCCGATTTGCCAGAAACACGGTTGACAGCCTGGTCACCATCCGAAAGCTGAAAGAGAACGGCGTGGAGTGCTACTTTGAAAAAGAGGGCATCTACACCTTTGATGGCAAGGGCGAACTGCTCATCACCATCATGTCCTCTCTGGCACAGGAAGAAAGCCGCAGCATTTCTGAAAACATCACCTGGGGACAGCGCAAGAGCTTCTCCGATGGCAAAGTGCATCTGCCGTACAAACGCTTCCTCGGCTATGAAAAGGGCGAGGACGGACGGCCTGCGGTTGTCGAAAGTGAAGCCAGGGTTGTGAAGCTGATTTACGGCCTTTTCCTTGAGGGCAAGACCCAGGCAGGCATTTGCAAGTACCTGGAAGAGTTGGGCATCCCGTCACCGGGCGGCAAAGCAAAATGGAGCAAAACTACGGTCACCAGTATCCTTCAGAACGAAAAATACAAGGGTGATGCACTGCTCCAGAAGAAGTTCACGGTGGACTTTCTGGAAAAGAAAATGAAGCCCAACGAGGGCGAAGTCCCACAGTATTATGTGACGGGTAGCCACCCCGCCATCATTGAGCCGGACGAATGGGATCAGGTGCAGGCAGAGTTTGCAAGACGAAAGACCCTGGGGAAAGCCTACAGCGGCAAAAGCGTTCTTTCTGCCAAACTGGTCTGCGAGGACTGCGGTGCCTTCTTTGGCCCCAAGGTCTGGCACTCCAACAACCAGTACCGCCGTACCATTTGGCAGTGCAACGGCAAATTCGCAAATGAGGAACACTGCCACACTCCTGCGTTGGACACCGAAACCATACAGCGGCTTTTCATTAAAGCCTACAATCTGATGATGCAGGATCGAGTGCAGATTATAAAGGAAATCGAAGCGTGGCGGCAGAAGCTGATGGACTTCGGAACATTGGATGCCGACATTGAACGGCAGCTTGAAGAGACCCAGGTGGTTGCCGAACTGGTTAAAGCGGCAGTTAAGGAAAACGCATCCACGGCACAGTCCCAGGAAGCCTACCTCAAAAAGTACGAAGCCCTCACCGAACGGTACGAGAAAGCGGCTGCGGAACTGGAACGGTTGCAGAGCCTACGCACCGCCCGCAGTCAGCAGGACAAAAAGATGGCGCTTTATATCCGCACCCTCAAGAAACAGCCCGAGGTGATGCACGACTGGAACGACACCATCTGGACGGTAATGATCGAAAAGGCCATCGTCCACAGGAACGGCGAAGTCACCTTTGCATTTGCCAACGGCACAGAAATCAAAGTCGGAGCGTAACCGCACCGAAACGGGTAAGACCGCACACCTTTTTGGGTGAACGGGTTTTGCGGTCTTGCTTTTGCGGTCTTGGGGAATAATTAAAAAATGCACACCCTTTGAACCTTTACACGAAAGGTCGGTGGGGTGTGCATTTCGTATCAGAATAGGTCACTACTTTCAACGGCGAGCTGCCGTGCCCAAGTTACGCACCCCACAAAGTGGGGTGCGTTTTTGTATGCGTCGGTGTGCCGGCAGTTAGGTGGGCAATTTGAAATATCAAACAGGTTTTTAACTTGGGCCTGCAGCGATGTTTTATTCTAAACCGGTAAAATGCTGTTTTTGGGCCCGAGCACAGTTGACGGTACCCGGACCAGGTATGGGCCGGGCTTCCGGGCCTTGCGGTAGGTAAACCGTTTTATACCGGCGTGATGTCAAACCGGCCTGTTATTGCGCCCGACTGCCTCCTTTCAGCGCCGTCCCCTTTTGTGGGACGATCAATTGGCTTACGTCCACGCCCTCCAGAGTCAGCAGCTGAACCTTTTTGTCGATCCCGCCTGCATACCCGGTCAGGCTTCCGTTGGAGCCTACCACCCGATGGCAGGGAATGATAATGGAGATGGCGTTGTGTCCCACCGCCCCGCCCACCGCCTGGGCGGACATATGGAGCTTTCCGAATTTAGCCGCGACCTTTTGAGAGATTGCGCCGTAGGTGGTTAGTTCACCGTATGGGATTTCGCACAGGGCCGCCCAAACTGCCTTCCGGAAATCGCTGCCTGCAGGGGCCAGCTTCAGCTGGGAAATGGCGGGCTTTTCTCCGGCAAAGTAGCGGTCCAACCAGAGCTTCGCCGCCATGAGCACTGGGTGGTCCTTCCGCTCCTCCATGGGCTCTCTCAAGGTCCCGAGGAAATATTTCTGACCGGTCAGCCAGAGGCCAATTAAAGCGTCCTCCTGCGCCGCAAGGAAAAGGTCCCCCACCGGAGAGAGATAGTGTGTCGTACTGATGATTTCTTTCAATTTGTTCACCGCCTGATATTTACAGATTTTCGGCTTCAACGTTTCCGGAAGAAATGAAAATTGTTTCCTTATGGCGCAGTGCTGTACTTCGGGACGAAATATTCCTCCCGGAACGCGCCCTCCAATTGTAAGAGCTGGATTTTTTTGTCTATCCCGCCTGCGTAGCCGGTCAAGCTTCCGTTGGTCCCCACCACCCGGTGGCAGGGGACGAGGATGGACAATTCATTTCGGCCTACGGCCTGGCCCACGGCTTGGGCGGACATTTTGGAGAGTCCCCTTTGACGGGCAATTTTCCGGGCGATTGCTCCGTAGGTTGTCGTTTGCCCATAGGGAATCTCCCGTAGGGTTTCCCACACCGCCATCTGAAAGGGGGTGCCGCTCATGTGCAGGGGCGGCATAAAGTCCGGCTGCTGTCCGGAAAAGTAAATGTCCAGCCAGCGTTTCACTTGGTGAAAGACCGGTATCTCCTTTTCCAGATGCTCCGGGTCCAGGCTGAGTGCGTAGTATTTCTCCCCCTCAAACCAAAGGCCGGTCAGCCCCACGGTATCGGCTGCCAAAAGAATCTCGCCCAGAGGCGATTGGTAAGTTGTGGTATATTGCATGACGGTTCCTCCTCAGAATATTGAGCCGGTAAAGCGGCCGCCTGCCGGACGGTCTCATCCAACGTTCGGCAAATTGCGAGGTTTCTTCTGTCCGTTGTATATTGCCGACGGCCCAAAAAGAATGCCGCCCTTTGGTTCGCACCGGAACTTAAGTCATGGAAATGAACAGGTCTATAATCATTGTAGCATAGCCCCGCAAGAGTTCCTCTTCCAATCCTGCCGGAAACATCCTCATACCGGCGGATGCAAATGATCGGAACATGTCAAATGGATTCGCTGGACGATTCGGCTGCGGAAGGAGAATCGCCCAGTGAAGAGCGGTGCGCATCGTTTCCTTGCGGTTCACCCCCAATATTCCGACAACGCATCGGTGCGGATTGCGAAAAGGAAGCTGAGAAATGCCGGGCTTCATAAAGGACTTGATTCTATTTCTGCCTGTGCGTATAATAGCATGTAAATGGAAAGAGCACGCGTTTTGCAGTGAAATAGCCTACTGTGTAAGGCGGCGTTCCGGCTTGAAAAAACAGCGCTGGATTTTCTTTCTCGTCGTTTTCGACAGATGGGATCAAGCCGGATAACGGTTCCTGTTTACGCAGCTTAGGACAACTGTGTTGTTTTGGATAAACTTTTAGATAACTAAATAGATATATTAGATTTTTCACTGCGCTTTCGTATAGATAAATCGCTTCTGTAGGCTTCATTTTGTGCACACCCTTCTTCCGACGGGGCAGCCTTTTACAGGAATTTGGTTTGGCAGATGGTATATCTGTTTTAAAATGTAAAATTAGGGAGAAAAAGATGAAGATATGGCACATCCGATGCAAAGGAAAGCGGTTGGTTCTAGGTTATGTTTGGGGGCATGGAACCCGGAAATGCCGTCATAGTTCAAATCATGGAGGAATGCAAGATGAAAATTGAAAAAAACAGCGCCCTTTTGGTGATTGACATTCAGCAAGAGGATTTTAAGCAGATGCGGGAGGACAATATGCATGATCCCCAGTGGGATTGCATTCGGAATGCAAAACGAGTGCTGGATGTATTCCGGGCGAAAAAATTGCCTGTAATTCAGATCAGAGAAGTCCACCGGCCGGATATGGTGGACTTCGGGCGGGAGCTGGACGGCTCCGAGGGGATTCACTGTATGGAGGATTCTCCCGATTCCGATTACGCGCAATTGACTTATCCCATCAAGGGCGAATATTTGATTTCCAAAAGGAGATACAGCGCTTTTTTTGGAACAGATTTGGAAATTCTGTTGAAAGGGCTGCATGTTGATACGCTGTATCTGATTGGAGGCCTGACGGATGTCTGCATTCACTATACGGCAGTCGATGCCCACCAGCATGATTACCACATCAAGGTAGTGACGGATGCTGTGGCAGGCTCCAGCCAAGAAGCCCATGCATACGCCCTTCGGGCCATTCAATATCTGCAACGGGATGCCTGGACCACCGTTGCAGAGATAGAAAGTATAGCTTGCAACGGGCACTGAAGTAGGCTTGGGTAAATTGTTGAATTTGGTATTAAATTATGGGAATGCATGATAGAAACGATAAATGAGCATATATTTTAGACGAATACAAGCAAGGCCAACAACGATTCTCATGTTTGCAAAAAGTCTCCTCCAGTATTTCAAAAAAATTTTGGCGCGATTATTGCAGAGTCTATTTAATATAAAATAGCATAACAAAGCGGAGATATTATATAAGCGAATTATAGGACTCTTTGCATTTATTTTGAGACAGGGGGTAGTAAGTAATGTGGCATTATATAAAGCAGCACATTAAAAATGAGAACCAAAAGTTACTACGCTGTAATACGGGTGCACATGCCGATTTATAATTTTACAATAGGAATTTATAAAAGATATCTACGCGGTCACAAAAGTTTTTGCATACCTCTTGACAGCATTGAAAATTATTGCTATTATAATGGTGCTCCTCAAGATGACTTGTGCGCAGATGCCGGGAGTAGTTTATTAAATAGTAAATTCAATGGATATTTGTGCACAATTTTGAGAGCAAACGCATGGCCGGCGTTTACTATAATTATGTGCTTAATGGTTATATCATGGTACCGATAATTATCATTCTGTGGTGTTACAACCGCAGTGGCTGCAGACCGATTGTAGCTAGAGCAGGAAGTAATCGGGAAACTGTATGTAATTGGGAGGTTAGTACATGGAAGTTATTGCTGAAAAAATTGAACTGGATGAAATTGAAACTTTTCTTCATGTAGCAGCATATAACAATAACAGATTCAGCCCCTGCGGTTGCAGTTCGGAAGTGAACTGATAGTATATCCTTTGTAATTTGTGCAAACTGGGGTCCTGGTTTATAGGACCCCAGTTTGCACAAACAAAAATACGAGTTGTGTTCTTTTGGAAATGGGGTTGCTATGTATATTTTTCCGGGATATGTTACATACTACACAGAGGGTGATTCAATAGTAATTAATTCTAAATTACTTCAAAATAAAGTGAAAATCACCAATGCACAGTTAAGAAAAGAGTTTATAAATATCTACAGCCAAGGAGGCTGTGAAAATATTGCAAGCCCGCTCACACAGTTTCTTCATGATCAAGAATTATTGTTAGAGGAAGATGAGCTGCTAGAAACATTAAATAAGGTAAAAGAAATTTTAAACAATAGGCTTCTTTTGACTATTATGCCGACGGAGGCATGCAATTTTCGTTGTCCTTATTGTTACGAGTCGCATCAAGCTATAACTATGTCGGAAAAGGTACTAGAGCAAGTTCAAAAGTATATTGCGGTGCAAGCACCTAGATTTAAACATATATGCATCAGTTGGTTTGGTGGTGAGCCAACGCTCTGCAAAGATATTATACTAAGAATTTCGAAGCAAATTTTTTGCCTGCAATCGAAATATATGTTTCATTACAGCGCTGCAATGACAACCAATGGATACATGCTAGATATCAATTCTTTTTTGAAATATTATGAATGCGGAATCACATCATATTTGATAACACTAGATGGGTGGAGACATGACAATACACGCCCACACGTATCTGGAAAATCAACTTTAAAAACCATTATTGACAACGTTATTGCAATTTCACACTTGCCCAAAGAAAAATACCAGTTTACAATTACACTTCGTCGAAATCTCTTTCCGGAGGATTATGATTTCACTTGGTATGATTACTTGAGCAAACTTTTTGGAAAAGATGATCGTATCTCTGTTGCGGTTTTTCCTGTTCGTAATTGGGGCGGCGATTCAATAAAGGAACTTAATCTGTCGTGGAAGGATAAATGTCGGGATCTTGTGCGCCTTCATGAAGAATATTTGCTAAAAAAACGACTTGCTTCTTGTGAAAAAAGAGATAAGCTATTTCGCGATGTTTGTTATGCATCTTGCCCTAATGGCTTTATAATCCGCGCCGATGGACGAATAGAGAAGTGTACTATTATTTTGGATCACCCCAAAAATCTTGTCGGCCGCGTAGATCCTGAAACTGGTGTAGAAATTGACGAAGATGCCAATTCCTTGTGGTACACTTCTGACATTAAGAAAGAGTGCTTGTCGTGTGCGAGTTTGCTTGAGTGCCTTAACATATCATGTAGAAGAAATGCGGTTGTTAATGGGTGCGGAGATAGTTTTTGTATGTATAAAGACGATTGCTACAAATAATTTAGTATAACAGTGTATAAATGGAGTTGAATAATGATATATTATATTAAACAAAAATGGTTTCAAAGCGCCCAAGTTTGTGTCCTGTTGATCTTGGAGTGGGGGCTGCAGGCTGCAGCGTCCCTGCTCATGATTCAGACCTTTGACGCAATTTTTCGCCTGAATGCGCACGATTTCTTGTTCTGGACCGGCATCAACCTTGTAACTTGGGGGTTGTACTTTGCCACGTCCTGTCTGCGCGAGATTGTCCAAGCTCGGACGATCCGGATTCTGAACAATGAGGTGCGTCACGATTTATACCGGACCCTTCTGGAAAAAAGCTATCAGGACTTCCACAAACAAGACAGCGGCGAATACATATCCTGGCTGACCAACGATGTGAAGCAGATGGAAAGCCTGGCCTGGAAGCCGTTTTTTGAATGCGTTGGACGGGGTGCTCAGGTCTGCTGGTGCATCTTGGCGCTGACATCGATTCATTGGTCTCTTGTTGTGGCGGCAGGGATCATTTCTCTGCTCATGTGGTTTGTTCCGAAGGTGTTTGAGAAGCGCCTGGAACGGCGGGGAAAAGATTGCAGTGAGAAGCAAGCCTCTGCGGTGGGGGAATTGAAGGATTTGCTGTCTGGGTTTGACATCTTTCGGCTGTTTCAAAAGGAGAAGCACTTCTTAGAACAGGCGGACGCTTCCAGCGAATTGCTGGAAAAGCCGTCTTATCGGCTGAAGCGGGCGCAGACCATTGCCTATGGGTTGATGGGTTATGTGAATGTGGTTTCCCAGTTTATCACGGATGTTTTGGTCATGTTCCTGGCCTTCAGCGGCAGGGTCAGCGTGGGCGTTTTTGCAGGTGCTGGAAACCTCACCGGCGGTGTGGCAACCGGTTTGGACGCGATTACAAAAAATCGCCTGTCCTTCTCTGCCGGAAAGCCATATTTTCAGAAAATCCAGTTCCAAACTAAACCGATTTCCGGTCAGAAAGGAGAATCCCAAGTCGTTCCCATGGAGCATGGGATTACCCTCCAAAATGTGAGCTTTCAATACGGGAATGCGCCGGTTTTGGACAACATCTCGATGTCTTTTGAGAAAGGGAAAAAATACGCGCTGGTCGGCCCGTCGGGCTGCGGAAAGTCCACGCTGCTGAAGCTTTTGCTGGGATGGCTGCCGGACTATTCCGGAGCCATTTCAATTGATGAGACGGAAATCCGGAATTTTACGCCGGAGCAATTGCAACGGCAAATGAGCTACATTCCGCAAAACGTCTTTTTGTTCAACACCACCGTTCGGGAAAATATCACCTTGGGTGATTCCTTTTCGGAAGAGGAAATCCAGAAAGCGCTTCGGGAGAGCGCCTTGGCGCAGGAAGTCCTTACCATGGAACACGGGCTTGACACCGTCGTAGGGGAAGGGGGGAATGGGATCTCCGGTGGACAGAAGCAGCGGATTGCGATTGCCCGGGCGCTCATCCATAAGCGCTCCATCCTGTTGGTGGACGAGGGCACCAGTGCGCTGGACCGGCAGAACGCGGACATTGTAGAAAATACGCTTCTGTGCAATCCGGAGTTGACGTTAATTTTGGTGAGTCATCATCTATCCCAAGAGCGCAAGGCCCAGTTTGAACAGGTTTATGAGATGGGCTAATGTGCTTTCTGGAACCGGAATCAAAGGGGATTCACCGGCCTTTTGAGCACAGCACCCCGCCTGTTAGACGGCGCAGCATGCGACCGAATCAGGCGGGGTGATTTTTGATGCAGAAAGCAGATATACCGGGATTCCGGCGGCGAGG
>OHOA01000701.1_pt1 | contig 12062 bp, 3 predicted proteins | sample 1569681 | NCBI WGS metagenome assembly OHOA01 (sample SAMEA3879609, study PRJEB24766) | human gut metagenome | biome: human-associated habitat; feature: feces | place: USA | collected 1985/1987 | reverse complement strand
TCCGGGAGTTCCTGCTCAGACAGGGGGAACTGTGATGAACATCCATCTGCTTACCTATCTTACAAACCGCATCTTCTGGTTTTACACAGTATATCGTTATAATTCAGCTTTGTATGTAAAAGAAAAAAATCCGCACAGATGGCTCTGTTATGTCTTCAGTTATGTGATTGGCTGTTGTGCAAATATGTGTCTGGGTACGATCAAAGGGAATGTAATATTTAATCTTCTAGGGTTAGTTTTGATTGCACAAAGCTATCCGGCAGATACGAAACACAGGATCTGGAATATATTGATGGTATATATGACAGGCATTTTGTGCGATGCAATTCCAATTGCCATGTGCATCAACCGTGTAAAGAACCGCCATCTTGGACCTGGACTGATCGTAATAGGCAATTTCCTGTTCTTTGTTGTAGAAAGCCTGATGGAACGAAAACTGAATTTAAAGCGTGGTTATCAGATTAAAACCAACCACTGGCTTGTGATGCTGTCGGTGCCTGTTTTGAGTATTGCTGTCTGTATCAGTATCATGAATCCAGAGGAACATCGCATCCGGGAAAGTATGGTATTGTTTCTTCTGTTTATCAATATTCTGATTTTTTATCTGTATGATGAAGTGCAGAAAAGCTATGAGGAAGAAACGAATCGCGGATATATGGAGATCCAGTTACAGCAGTATGCGAAACGTATGGATGTGATGCAGAATTCGCAGGAGCGATTGAACAAACTGCGGCACGATTACAAACACCATATGCATACCATTCGGGCGATGGCACAGGCGAAAGACTTTCAGGGAATACTCCGGTATGTGGATCAGATAGAAAACGTATGGAAAGATACAGTCCCCATTTCGTATACGGAAAATAAGATCGTAGATAATCTGCTGAATTATATCCTACAAGAATACAGGCATCAATTGAAGAAACTGGAGATCAGCGTGCATCTGCCACCCTATATCGGGGCAGAACTGTTTGATCTGAGTATTGTAATTGGGAATCTTTTGGATAATGCGATTCGTGGTGCAATGGAATCCAAGGAACGGAGTCTGAATTGTATCATTCATTATGAAAAAGGGATACTGCGGATGCAGGTAAAAAACAGCGCAAAAGAGAAAGTACTTCGGAAAGGGGAACGGTATCTGAGTACCAAGAAAAAGAAAGAAGGACATGGCATCGGACTCGAAAATGTGAGATATGTTGTGGAAAAGCATCAGGGAGATATGGAGATCATATCTACGGATCATGAGTTTCAGATCCGGCTTTTCCTGTATATGAATCTGGGAGAATAGAAAAACAAGTTGTTTCCGAAAAGGTTATTTTTGCCAGATTCAAGGTCAATTCCGCCAAACGCAAAAAAGCTGTCACTTTTTAGCTTATAGTAAGAAAAACGAAAAGAGGGAGGGTAGAGATTCCGACAACTGAATAGGGAACAAAAGAAAAGTTAAGAAAAAGTGACAGGGAGAAAGAGACTATGAAGAGATTTCGAAAGTCGGCTATAGCCTTAGTACTTGCAGTCCTGATGGCGCTGCAGGGAACAGAACCTATCTTTGTACAGGCTAAAGAAGCCATTGAGGATGTACAGAAGAATGCAGATTTCTCCAGACCAGAGGCTTTGACGGAAGAAGAAGCAGGGATTACAGATTCCACATCTGGAGAACAAGATAAGAGTCAACAGTCTGATGCGGACGTAAAAAATGAAACGACGCCATCAGAAGATACAGAGACGCAGGAAGAACAGACAACTCCAGCGGAAGAAACAGAAGAAAATCCGCAGGAAAAAGAAGTGGAACTAAAAGAACCACAGGATTATTATCCGATTCCGGAAGAACCGGAAGGAGAACTGATCGATTATGATGCCATCTCCAAGACGTATAAGACAGGGGACAAGCAGTATACAACCGTTTATGGAGGCTATGTCGGAACTTATAAGAATGAGGATGGAGATACCGAGCTGGTTGATAATACACTTGTAAAACCAGAAGAAGCAGATACTCCGGCATCCGAAGAAGCACAGGAAGCCAGCAGTGCATCGAAGGATGACCAAAAGGAAGAGAAAACGGAAGTTTATCAGAACAAGGCAAATGATTATGCCATCCTTCTTCCAGAACAGATGTCAGAAGAGAATGGTGTAACGATTGAAAATGGAAAGACCAGAATCGGAATCATTCCGGTAGATGGAGATTATACACATTCCGTTATTAAAGACAATGCAATCCTTTATAATGAAGTTTACGAGGGCGCAGATGTTCAGTATACAGTACTGGATTCCAGTATTAAAGAAGATATCGTACTTCAGCAGCCAACAGACAGGGAAGTCTATGAATACGAGCTGCAGATTCCGGGGTATCAGGCAGAAGTAAAAGACAATCAGGTTTATATCTATCCGGAAGGGAAGACAATCAAAGATGCGAAGTATCTTCTGGAGACGCCATCAATGGAAGACGCTGCCGGGGAGATTAGTTTCCTGATCACTCTGGAACTTCGGGAAGAAGAGGGAAAAACAATCCTGACCGTAAAACCAGACAGGGATTGGCTTTCGGCAGAAGAACGTCAGTATCCGGTCAGGATTGATCCAACACCAGTGGAGATTCAGAAGAGTTCCTTTAACATGATCGGTGTGGAAGAAGGAAGTCCTACCAGTCAGATTGGTGACAACAATTATCCGTATGTCGGATTTGATGATGGTATTAAGTCTGGAAACCTTGCAGGATTTGGTAGTGCACATCAGAACTGCCGGACTTATATCAAAGTTAATTCTGATTTTAGTCAGATTCCGAAAGATTCAAAAATCGACAGCGCAACCTTTGCAGTGAGCCAGAGGACAGCATATAGTGGCGGTGCATCGCAGTTTGGTCTTTACCGTGTGGATCAAACCTGGAACACATCGATTACATGGAAAACAAAACCAGTGCAGCTTACATTCCAGGATGTACAGAATGCAAGTACCACAAGGAACAGTTATATCAATTATGACGTCAAAGATCTGGTAAATGACTGGGTGCAGGGAACGCATGCGAATAACGGATTTGCACTGGTAGCAATCGCAGAGGCAAATAATCTTGGGGCATCCATGCAGTGTGAAGTGCTGAATAACCGAAATTCAGCCTATGGACCGAAACTCAGTATCCAGTGGTCTCCGGCAGAAGATCCATATCTGCGAGATATGTCACTGGATGAGACAACCATCCTGCTTCGCCCGATGACAGAAAAGAATACCAATGGAAAACTGAAATTTGATGCCGTATTTGCAGACGGAATTGCAAAGAGCAAATCTACCGTAGAGTATTATCTGCTCCCGGATGAGGAAAAAGAAGAGCATCACGAAACAGATGCAAAACCATTGTATTCCTATCCAGATAGCACTGAATATAATAAGCAGTTCCCGGAGGCGAATAAGTATTACAGCAAAGATTCCAACTGGCAGAGTGCACTGTATTCGGGGCTGACGAAAGACAAGCTTTATAAGATCAAAGCAAAAGCATCGAAAGAGGTTGATGGAAAGCTGGAAACAGGAAAAGAAGTGACCAGTGACAGCTTTGTGATCTATGAAGTCAAACAGTTTGATACATTTCCAAAGATCGCAAAATATTATGGTGTTCCGCTTAAGAACATTATGAAAGACAATCAGGTGATGGATGCACTGGTTGTTGCGAATAATACGATCTTTATCCGTAACCCACAGACCAATGTCCCATATAGTCCGGCACCGCTTACGGATCAGGATAAGATGCGGATTGACGGAGCATTGATGGGAAGAGGCCTGCACTGTGAATTTGGATTTGAGCCGGTCAACTTAAATACCGGTAACTTCTACATGGATCAGTCCGATGCGACGATGAATGAGTTGAATGGGGAGTTCTCCATTACAAGAAGCTACAATTCAAAAGGAACAGACCAGCATTCCATGTTCGGACGTGGATGGAGCTTTAACTATGACCAGTCACTTTCTCAGATGGAGGACGGAAGCCTTCTGTATATGAGAGGGGACGGAAGTTATCTGATTTTTGATAAGAATGAAGATGGAAGCTATACCGCTCCGGATGGTTATGTATACGATTTAAAAGCAGTCAGCTATAAAGATACAGACCATGATTACATCGGATGGGAACTGACAGATGCGGATCAGAGTATCTGGTCATTTGATAAATACGGAATCTTACGATATGTAACGGATGTGAATGGATTTAAGACAGTATTAGATTATGACGATGATTATAATCTGAGCAAGATTACCACACCATCCGGAAAAACATTCGGGGTAAAACAGGATAAATTTGGGCATATCAAGGAACTGTCTCTTCCAGACGGTGGAAAAGTTTCTTACAAATATGATGAGCAGGGAAATCTGGTATCTGTAACAGACCCGAATGGAACAACAAAAGAATATCAGTATGATGATGACAGCCGTATGACAAGCTGGAAAGATGAGAATGGCAATACGGTTGTAAAGAATACTTACGATAAAGAAGGAAGAGTCGTAGAGCAGACTGATGCAGAAAAAGGAACAGCGACTTTCAAATACGGAAAGAATTCTACTACAACAACGGATAACGAAGGAAATAAGACCGTTTATCATTATGATGATCAGTACCGTACAACATCCATTGAATATCCGGATGGAACAACCTGTGAAAAGACTTATAATGCAGAGAATCAGCTTGCTTCCGAAACGACAGCAGCCGGAACAAAAACTTACACTTATGATGCATTTGGCAATGTAGCAACGGAGACAAGAGAGGATGGAAAGACAGCATCCTACACATATAACGACCAGAATAAGCTGACCAGCGTAACCGGATATAACGGAGCAACGGTTACTTACAGTTATGACGGTAATGGAAATATGGTCACATCTACAAAACCGGATGGAACAGCCATTACCTATACTTACGATGACAAACATCGTATGGTATCCCAGACAGACGGCAGAGGTGTCACAACAACGTATTCGTATGACGGACCGAACATGACCGGATATGTGGATGGAAATGGAGCAGCATGGGGATTCACGTATGACGCGATGAATCGTGCAGTTACCATGACAGATCCACTTGGAAATGTAACCTCGAACAGTTACGATGCAAATGGCAATCTGACTTCCAAGACAGCAGCCGATGGCGGTGTGACCGCTTATACGCTGGATGGTGTGGGAAATATTACAGCAAGTACTGACGCACTGGGGAATACCACCACTTATACTTACGATAAGATGTACAACATGACCAGTGGTACAGATCCGAAAGGAAATCAGATCAGCTACGCTTATGATAAGAATTATCAGCAGGTCAAAGCAACCGATGCAAAAGGAAATACAATTACTTATAAGTATGACAGCATGGGACGTGTCATAGAAGAGAGTAATAAAGATTTTGGAACAAAGCTCTATGAATATGACAAAGCAGGAAATCTGAAAAAATATACCGACGGAAATGGAAATGCAACCGTATCCAAGTTTGATTCTCTGGGACAGGTGCTTCAGTCAAAAGATGCAGTTGGTAATATAACCAAATATGAATATGACGCATTAGGAAACGAAACCAAGATTACCTATGGAGATGGAAGCAGCCATTCCAAGGAATATGATAACTGCGGAAGACTCGCTAAAGAGACAGATGAATTAGGTGCAGTTACCACTTACGTTTATGATGCGGCAGACAATCTGGTATCAAAATCAGATGACAGTGGAAGAACCTGGACTTATACCTACGATAATACAGGAAACCGCTTAAGTGAAACCAATCCAGAAGGTGGAACTACCACATATACTTATGATAAAGCAGGTAATCTGGTATCTTCTACCGATGAAGAGGGAAGAACAGATACTTATGCTTACGACAAGGTAGGAAATCTGACTTCATCCAAAGATGCCCTTGGATATACCGTATCCATGAAGTATGACTTAAATGGAAATCTGGTATCCTCTACCGATGAAAATGGAAATACCAGTATCATGACTTACGATGGTAATGGAAACATGACATCGGTAACCGATGCAAAGGGCAACATTACAGCAATGAAATATGATTCCACCGACAATCTGGAACAGACGGTGGACGCCCTGAAAGGAAAGACCACTTACGAATACGATTCACAGGGCAACAGCACAAAGATGACGGATGCCCTCGGCAATGCGTACAGCTATGTGTATGATAAAGAGGGAAATAACACATCCATAATACTGCCGACAGGGGACAAGGTGCTGATGGAGTACGATGCCATCGGACAGCTTGTAAAATGTACGGATGCACAGGGACTCGTAATTACCTATCAGTATGACGGAGCAGGCAATCTGATCCATTCCTCCGACAATGGTGGAAACAGTATGGATTATACTTATGATGGTGCCGGAAATGTATTGACACAGACCGATGAACTTGGCAGGACAGCAACATACAAGTACGATCAGTACGGCAGACTCCTGAAACTTACTGAAGCAGACGGAAGTAGCACTTCTTATGAATATGATGTTATGGACCGCATTACAGCGGTAACGGATGCGGAAGGTCATAAAACAACCTTTACCTACGATAAAGTCGGCAACCAGTTATCCATGACAGAAGAAGAGGAAGCCACATATAAATACGCTTACGATAAGAAAGACCGGGTTATTTCTCAGACAAATCCACTGGGAGCATCCAGCACCTTTAAGTATGACGGAAATGATAATGTGACGGAATCTGTCGATGAAAACGGTACGGTTACCAAGTATGCTTACGATAAAAATGACAATCTCGTATCCCAGACAGACGGAAATGGAAATACGACAACCTACCAGTATGATGAACTGGACCGCAAGATCGGTGAGACTTCTCCGTTAAAAGAAACAAATGAATACCGTTATGATGCCATTGGCAATCTTGCCAAATCAAAAGATCCAATGGGACTCATTACCGAATACAAATATGACAGCTTGAGTAACATGACGGAACAGATTTCCCCAAAGGGAGCAGTTACCAAATATGATTACGATAAGCATGGCAATGTCATTTCTGTAACGGATGCAAAGGGAAATGAGACACAGTACAGTGTTGACCTGAATGACAATGTCACAAAGATGACACAGGCGAATGGCGGAGAGTATACCTATAGTTATGACAAAGCCGGACGTCTGAAGAGTATGGCCAGTCCACTGGGTTATACCAAGAATTTCTCTTATGATAAAGTGGACAACGTGGTAAAAGAAAGCGACAGCTTAAAGAGTACTACCACTTATACTTACGATAAGCTCCATAACATGAAGTCTTCTACCAATGCACTGGATGGAACGACCAGCTTTACATACGATAAGTATGGCAATCTGGTGAAGGAGACAGATCCACTTGGACGGAGCAATACCTACAGTTATGACCTGGCAGGCCAGATGACTTCTGCAGCTGATCCGCTTGGCAAAATCACAGCCTATACTTACGATCCGGCAGGAAATATCACAGAGATCACAAAGCCGGGCGGAAGAAAGACCAGCTATGGTTATGACAAGAATTATAATGTTACCTCAGTAACAGATCCGATGGGATATGTTGCAAAGACCGTCTATGATAAAGATAATCGTGTAACAGAAGAGACGGATGCACTGGGGCAGAAGGAATCCTATACTTATGATAAGGACAGCAGGGTAACTTCTATTACAGACAAGCGTGGATTCACAACGGGATTTGATTACGATGCACATGGTAATATTCAGGTTGTTACAGATAAGACTGGATTAAAGAGCCATCTGGAATATGACAAGAATGACAACCTGACCAAAGTAACTGATGCCCTTGGCGGTGTAACAACTTACGGTTACGACAACATGGATAACCTGGTGACCTTCACCAATGCAGCAAATAAGACAACGAATTATACTTATGACTTAGAAGGCAACCTGACATCCATTAAAGATCCGGCAGGAAGAACGGAGAAATTCGACTATGATGAAAAAGGCAGACTGACCGGACATACACAGGCAAGTGGCAAGAAAACCACGTATGATTACGATAAGCTGAATGACCTGCTGGAGAAATCTTATCAGGACGCAAAGGGTGAGACATCCGAAAAGGACGTAACCTACGCATATAACAGTGCCGGGGAACGGGTATCCATGAAGGATCAGACAGGCAAGAGCAGCTACGAATACGATGCACTCGGAAGAATCACCAAAGTAACAAGCGGTTCGAAAAAGGATGTCAGCTACGTCTATGATGACGCAGATAATCTGCAGGCAATCGTATACCCGGATGGTACCAAGGTCAGCTATGAATATGACTTAAATGATAATCTGGTAAAACTGACAGACCGTAATGGAAAAGTAACCACTTACAAGCATGATGCACTGAATCGTGTGACAGAAGTCATTAGAAGCAATGGAACAAAGACGGAAGTATCTTACGATGCAGAAGATCATATCACAAAGATTGTGAATACCTGTGGTTCCTGCGGCAAAGTAATCAGTACTTATGAGTACAAGTACAATGATCAGGGATATGTAGTTGGAGAAACAGCTACGGAACTGGAAGCCGGAACAAGAAAGACACCAAGCTGGGAAGACTGGTATAACTGGGGCGATACACAGAAAGAGACAAGCAAAGCAGACTGTGAGCATCAGGAAAAAGAGATCCAGACAACACGTACTTATGAGTATGATGACAACTGGGAACTGACACGCTGTACGGAAAAAGCAGAGGGCGGTAAAAAGACAGTCCATAATTATACGTATGACAAGATCGGAAACCGGACCTCTTACGAGAAGATCGAAGATGGTGTCAGCAAAGCAAAATATAACTATAAGTACAACGATTCCAACCAGCTCATCAAACGCACGAATGCAAAGATCTGGGGCGATCCGGGAACAACCTACAGCTATGATAAGGACGGTAATCTGATCCAGGAATGTGATAAGACAAACAGTGCAGACCCGGTTACTTATGAATACACAGCAGAAAATCGTCTGGCAGTGGTAAAACAGGGTGGAACAGTCCTGATGGCAGCCATGTACGATGGAGATAACAACCGGGTATTCGAACTGGATAACACCTATAAATGGGAAGACTGCTATGGCGATGAAGTCCTGATCCCGGAGAACCAGCGTACCGAAGATGGGAACAGCCCGAAAGAGCAGCTTGCCTCTCTGGTAAAAGGCGGTTCCAATGCCAAAGGATACACACTGACAGAGTATATCAACGATATCAATCGTGAGAATACAGAAGTCCTCGCAGAGTATGGGGCAGACGAGAAAGTCCGTCAGGCTTATACTTATGGAGAAAGTGGAATCGGAGAACGTATAAGCGTTGATAAATCCACAGAAAGCAGTTATTATTTATATGACGGAAGAAACAGCGTAACCGGAATCCTGACTGAAAATGCTAACCTGACGAACAGTTATCAGTACGATCCGTATGGAAACCTTACATCAGGAACAGCAGATGGAGTCAATTATTACGGTTACAATGGGGAGTCCACAAATGTAAAAACAGGACTTCAGTATCTGCGGGCAAGATACTATAACGCAGAGACCGGAACCTTTACAACTGAAGATAGTGACCTTGGAACAACAGAAAATCCACTGACCAGAAACCGTTATGCATATACATCCAATAATCCGGTAAACTATGATGATCCGACAGGACATTCATGGTGGAAAAAAGCAGTGAGTGCGGTGAAGAATGTTGGTAAAAAGATTGTCAATACAGCGAAGAAGGTTGTGAAAACAGTCGTCAATACGGTCAAAAAGGTAGCCAGAACTGTTACAAATGCTGTGAAGCGAACAGCAAAAACTGTAATAAATGCAGTCACACACACGAAGACATATCAATCTGTGAAAAATCGTGTTACAAGCAGTGGAACTTACCAGAAGATCGTATCAAAAGGCAGCAACTTCATCAGAAATGTAGGAAGCGGACTGCAAAAGGCTGGAAAAACATATACATCTTTCCAGTCATATGTAGCAGAACGGAGAGCAGAAATCCGTGCAGAAGTTGTTCGTCAGATGTGTACAACAGCAGACCGTATTTCAGATCAGTTAGGAAAAGTCGACTGGAAGAAGGTAGGAATTGCAGTTGTAGCTACTGGAGCTGCGATTGGAGTCGGTGTCCTTACAGGTGGAGTAGGTATTGCAGCAGTCGGTGCGCTTGGGTTAACAGAAGGAACTCTTGGAGCAGCCATAGTTGGTGGAGCTGTAACGGGAGCAATCGGAGGCGCAACGTATAGCGGTGTAAGCTCAGGATTATCGGGCAATAGTTTGAAGCAAGTGGCTAAAGACACATTAACCGGCGGTTTGATGGGAGCATTAACTGGTGGTGCAATGGGTGGTCTTGCCTATGGAGCTGATAAAGCGTTAGGCACTTTGAATAATCTGATCAAAGGCAGTCCAAAGCCGGAACCAGGACATATCACGGAAATGGCGACCAGGAATCTAAATTCTGCGGATGATGTTGAAATACCGCTGTTGGAAGATAAGCGAGCCGGACAGTTATTATTAGAAGATAAACATGCTGGACAACCGCTGTTGGAAGATAAGCGAGCTGGGCAGTTATTATTAGAAGATAAGCAGACTGGACAACTGTTACTAGAAGACAAGCAAGCCGGACAATTAGCATTGCCGGATAAGGGTGGCTTGGGAGTAAAGAAACCGTATGCTACAAGTAGACCAAGCTATGGAAAAGGGCAGGTAGAACAGGTTTGGGAGAATGCAAAAGATCCGCTAACTGGTAAAGTATATGACCCTTCTGGTGTAGAAAGTATTCTGAAATGCATCAATTGTATATGGATGATGTAATTACCAAGGATGAGTTCTTAGAATGGTATAGAAATCCAGATAACTACCGACCGGAATTACCTAGAACTAATAGAAGCCATATGTATGAATGAGGTGACCAACAATGAATATAGAAAAAGCGGATTATGCAACAATTATTAGGTTCGGAACGATACATGATTTAAATATGAAACTGCAAATGGAAGGTAAAAATCTTATTGAAGTGTCTAATATTATTGACAAAGATGGGATAAGTCTTCTTGAAAAAAGCTTGATTGCTAGAAAATTTGATATAGCAAAAGAATTGTTAGCAAATAATGCAAAGGTAAATAATGTTTCAAATGCTGGGTGCAATGAATTTCATTACTTGGCTAGTAACATTAATTGTGATGGAGCTTTAGATATTGCAAGAATTTTATTAGCAAAAGGGACATCATTGATGGAAAAAGAAAAAAAAATATAATAATTCAGCATTTTTCACGCTATGTCAAGAAGTGTTTAAGGTACGCTCAGTCGAAGGTTTGGCTTTCATAGAAGAGTGTTTTGATAAAGTAGAGGACTACGATGATTGCAATAAAATGGGATGCAGTATCAGAATGCTTATAAATGAAAGAGGAACAGATAAACTGAAAAAAATAATGGAGTGTACAGAATGAAACAAAGAATGAATATGGGAGGTTCAATTGCCTCAATTATCTTAAAAAAAGAGAGTATTTAGTGAAGCTTATAAAATAGCAAATGATTATCAAGAATTTGTAGATGATCGAGGTTTGAAGCTGGAACAGCCTTATAAAGGGAAGGAAAGCAAAGCAAGAAATGAAAAAGGCAGCGTAAGGCTAGACGTTTACGATACAAATGATGGACAAGTATATGATTATAAGTTTGTAAAGAATCCGGGAAAAGGACTATCAAATAGGCAAAAGAGCAAAATCATTCGCGAAGGCCCAGATGGATTAACGAAAAATGACATCCATGAAGTAAATCCGAAATAATTAAACAGGAAGCAATATTTGACGATATTGCTTCCTCTAAAGAGAAAAGAGGATAAAAGATGGTAACAAAAAGACAGATAACAAATGATTGGAAGCAACTTTTTCCAGAATTAAAAAAGACTCGATTACTTGAAATGGATAATAGATTGGGTCCATTGATAACAGGAATCTATCTAAAAGTAATTAGAAATACATATTACACACCGGTTTTTTATGTACATAATTTATGCAGAGAATATTCTAGCATTACAACATCATTAGAGTGTACTAGTGAAACAATAGAGTTAGAAAAACATGAAGAACGTTATATGTTTTCAGCGTAAAGGTTAAAAAATAAAT
>OHOA01000688.1_pt1 | contig 12462 bp, 10 predicted proteins | sample 1569681 | NCBI WGS metagenome assembly OHOA01 (sample SAMEA3879609, study PRJEB24766) | human gut metagenome | biome: human-associated habitat; feature: feces | place: USA | collected 1985/1987 | reverse complement strand
GTTCCATCATTGTGTAAAGAATTCTGCGCTGAACGGGTTTCAATCCGTCCTCAACCCGCGGCAGAGCACGTTCAAGAATTACATGTTCCGCATAAGGCATCATTGAAGAACGCATCACATCGTCCATGCTTTGGACAATTATCGGATTCTTCGGGGTTATATTTTCATTTTGATTCTTTTTTGAAAAATCAAAATCATTTTCAGTAAGAGTATCATTAAAACATTTTTCAAAAAATTCAGAAGGAGTTAGAGTTGTATGAATGCCTACTAAATGCAAGTAGTTATCCTTGTTTGCAACTAAAATATAGTATTTCCGATTCGTAAAACATTTTGAGCAAATTAGATATTGTCGATCAATAAAGACTTTTTTGTATATTTTTGATTGATCTATTATTGATTGGCATACCCTTTGTTTAAATGAAATATTATTCATTCAATACTCTCTTTCTAAAATTAAAAGGCGATTGCTCGCCTTTTAAGATGTTTAGCAGTTTTCTCTGCACTGGAACAAGTTTTAGGTCTTTGTTCCGACCAATGGTATGGGTTTATAGTCTCCATACCGACTCTTCATTTATAATATATCATTTTTACTAATAAGATACAATTTAAATGAGTTTTTCTTATAAACCTCTTTTATTGAATCAAACTTCCATTGCTCCAAAGATTTAATCCATAATAAGCAATGCTGTGATCATTTCGATATACTGGTTGAACAGAATAGTTTGTAATTTCAATATCACCGATGTACATTACTTCATCCAGGTAATACATTCCGTCCACCTCTGCTTCGGCCTGTGAACTATAAGTTGCATAGTAAAAGTTCGTATCCATAATCACATCACAACTTACATCTGGATTGACTCCACCAGGACAAGCATAACTTGGTCTTGTAGGTTCTGGAGTAGGTGTAGATTCTACTACAGGTTCTTGTTTGGATTCAGTAGGCTTTTCAATAGGTTGACTTACAACATCTTTTTTTGATTTATCTGATGTATTGGAACTGTTTGAAGTTGAAGATTTTTGGTCTGAACCAGAAGAACTCTTAGTAGAACTTTTTTTCTTGGAATTTTGCCTTTTACCTTCCGAAGAAACACTTGTTGTTTTGAATTCACTTTTGCCCGTAACTTTTTCTTTCTGTTTTTCTTCCTTGGATTCAGGTTTCTTCATTGTATCTCCAGCGCCTGTTTTCTCATCTTTGCCAACATTTTCATGTTCACTAACTATAGCTTCATGTTTACTAACACTTGCAGAAGTATCTTCCGTAAACTTTTCTACAGTAGGTACAGATACATCTTGATTAATATTAAAGATGATTCCAGAACCAACAAGTACACTTGAAACACAGAACGCAATTAACTTTGTCTTCATTGACTTAACCTCCAATTATATTCACTGATAATTTCTACTATCTTTAAAATACAAGTTTTTCTAAATAATTACCTAGATACAAATATATCTACTTACTAAATAACAACATTTTTTCTTTTTCGGTAGGTAATAAAGATTGCTTTCGGTAGGTAGGAGGGGTTTTAGGGGAGGTCACAGTCACACGTCCTGATGCAAAGACAAACTGCCCCTCCAACAGTTTGGAAACAATCACAAGTAGAAAAAAAGCAGTTGCATGTTCAACTACCGTTCTTGTTCTCGTGATCTTTTCTTTGCCCAGTTTTCCAGCAAGTGAATCATCAAATCCTTCTTCTTGCCTGGTGTGAAGTCCTTGGGAAAATATTTATCGATTTCCTTCATTTGAAAAGATAACTTTTCTCTTTGGTTTGGTTTTTCCTCCGATAAAGTATCTTCAATGAATTCGGATGTTAATTCACCATCATGACTCAATCTTTTGAATTCCTGACATTGCGCTAAAGATGGTGTTCGTTGATTTTCAACAATTGCATTGGCTAGATCATACTGTTCAGATTCTGTTAAATACGAAAGTTCAACAGCTGGATTAAATGCAATCTTGATTTCATTTTCATGTCGTCCATCTACCATTTCCTGTAATGGTTTAATCAGATAGGTTAAGCGAATAAATCTTTTGATTTGATTTCTACTAATTCCTAATTGTTCTCCAAGAATATCTGCTGACTCTGACTTCCGCCCAACTTGGGCGGAAGTAGCTTTATCATATTCAATCGGAATATCAGTAGTATCAATGTCTACTCGTTTTCCTTGATGTTTCATGGCTTCTAGTCGCATTTTGTAGGCATAACCACGTTCACTTGGATAAATGTTTTCACGTTGAATATTGGAATCAACCATTAAGATTGTTGCCTGGTCATCATCCAAATCTCGAACGATCACATTCATTTCTTTTCTTCCTAGCTGTGACAAGGCAAATTTACGCCTGTGACCAGAAATCATTTCATAGGTTCCATCTTTTTTAGGACGAACTAATGCAGGCATCAGCATATCGTTTTCCTTGATAGAATCAATAAGTTTTGCCATATCCTCATCCATTGTTACATGGAAGGGATGTTCTTTAAAATCTGTAATTTTATCTATGGGGATTGTCATTACTTTTTCACTATTAGCTTCTTGTCTTTCTTCTTCCGTAGAAAACAAAGAGTCATAGCTAGGCAATCCTAAATCTAGTTTTGGCAAATGTGCCACCTCCTTTAAAATAGAGTGAGTTGTATCGTGTTTTTCATTGCTTGATTGATGGTTCCATTCATCAATAGCTTGGTCTGCATTTTGTTTAGTTTGTGTCCTGGCAGAACACAAGGTACATGTAACATATTGACCATAATAGCCATTGATTCGTTTGCTGTCCCAGTCAATCAACAAATGAGCTGTAGCATGGCAATAGGGACATCGTTTAATTCTAGTCATTTAATAATTCAAAAGATTCTACAACAACATTGGTTGAATACTGCTTTTTACCATCTTTTTCATAAGAGCTTGTACGAAGATTTCCAACAATACAAAATCCTGTATCTTTATCACCATGTTTACAGATTTCATTGGCTAAATCACCAAAGGCAATGCAGTTAATATAATCTGTCCATGGTTTCTTTCCATCTCGTAAACAAGCTAAAGAGAACTTCACAAAAGTATTTCCTTTTCCATTTCTAGACACTTCAATATCTCTTGTCAAAGTTCCGAATAATTCCACATGATTGTTTTTCATCTCAATTCTCCTAACGATTTAATTCGTCTTTATGTTTTAGTTTTGGATTTTTTATCAATTCTTTTGTCAGATTGTCATAGGCAACAGCCACTTTTGAATCTTTGGCATATGCATAGATACTTTTACCGGAAATAGATGCTTCACTTGCTTTTGTAGCTTTAGGAATGATTGTATCAAATACACGAATGTTCCTTCCAAAACTTTCATGTATCGTATCAATCGTGCTTTTGGTAATGTTGGTGTTTAGATCAGCAAGCGTCATAACAATGCCAGTAATTTTAAGATTACTATTGATCTTACGCTGTACTTTATTCACTGTCTGTAACAATTTCGTCATTCCTTTAGCTGGCAGATACTGTGTTTGTACTGGTATTAGTACTTCATCTGCAGCAGACAATGCATTCACCGTAAGCATGCCAAGAGAAGGTGGACAATCAATCATGATGTAATCGTATTTATCTCTTAAAGGTTCAATACAATTACTTAGCGTCTGTTCACGATTTATGACACTGACTAAACGCATTTCAAAATCAGCTAGTTCAATGTTTGCAGGAATCAGATCCACATCTTCTTCATGATGTAAAATCAATGCATCATAATTTATATCATTGTCATTGATATAATCGTCCAGCATAGAAGATACAGAATGTTCTAAAGCATCATTGTTTTTCCAACCTAAGCAACTTGTCAGATCACCCTGGGGATCAAAATCAACAATCAATACATCAAATCCCTGTCGTACTAATCCAATGGCCACATTCTCAGTAGTCGTTGTTTTACCAACGCCACCTTTTTGGTTTGTGACTGCGATTACTTTACATTTACGCATAAAAAAACTCCTTTCCCACAACCAACCGCTTGTTGGTTATGTAAAAAGGAGCAGGGAATAAAGAGCATAGATTAAGCTTTTAAGAAATTCATAACTAGCTTGACCATTGTTTCTTTTTCCTCTGGTCTAGATTCGGCAATCATTAATGTAATAGCAACTAAGGCGCTATCTGAAATGATTTGTTGTCCATCAATGATTAAATGTTGATTCTTATTCAAAAATTCAAGAAAAATGGAAGCGCCAATTCGTTTGCATCCATCTACAAAAGGATGATCTTTGACTAGAAAGTACAGTAGATTAGCTGCCTTTTCTTCAATGCTTGGATAGATTTCTTGTCCAAATACATTTTGATATACAGCTGCAATAATTCCATTCAATTTGCCAGGTTCTTTTTCAACGCCAAACACATCAGAGAATCCACCATATTTCATAGAATCAATTAAGTTTCTGCATTCTTCATAGGTTAATTGATAAATGGAATCTTTACCTTTTGGCTTAGAAATACACCCATGATCATAATCATCAAGTAAAGATAGTGCATTTGAATAAGCTTCAATGACATTCAATACTTCTTTTTCCTCAATACCTAAAGTAGAAGCCAACATTCTGGATTGAATTGAAACAGTTTTATTTAGTACCTCAATCCTTTTTTCATTTACTGCATATCCCTTCATCATGTAGTCTTTCAATATAGAAGTTGCCCATTTACGAAAGATTACACCATTTTGAGATTTAACACGATATCCCACGGAAATAATCATATCCAAATTATAGTATTCAATAGATCTTTGTATTTTTCTGTTTCCTTCAGTTTGAACTGTCGCAAATTTTGCGACAGTTGAATCATCTAATTCTTCTTTTAAAGCATTGTTAATATGTTTACCAATGGTTTTAACGTCTCTGTCAAATAATTGCGCAAGTTGATTACGATTTAGCCAAACAGTTTCATTATCTGGTGTTACTGTAACATCTAATTGTAAATCTCCATTTACAAATTTAATAATTTCATTGTTCATGTTTTCTCCAATCTTTTTATATTTGAATGATTTTGATAAAGAGTTTCTTTAAAGAAACTATAGCATAGTAAGCTTTATTCATCAAAACTGTAATAATCTTTCTACATAGTCAGGTGTTTAGACTATGTAAATACTGTATTTTGAGTCTAGTAGGCATTCAAGAGAGCATCCGAACGGTTCGGATTCTGTCGGGGACGCCAAATTTTTTCGGGCCCTGTGCCATAGGGTTCGAATGCATGTCGGGGGCACCCAAAAATGGGGGAAAAGTGTTCGACCGACCTGTGCTAATTCGAACTTTTTTGCTAATATTTTGCTAATTAGAGGGGTTCGGATGACGTCATCCGAACCATCATCCGAACCCATTTATTAGCACAAAACGGACAAAAATGAAGAAACAAAAAAGTGCCAAAAATGCCATGTTTACGGCACATTTAACACTTCGCGATATCAAACGGACAAAGCATGGATTCAACTCCTAAGCGAAAGGTCGTAGGTTCGACTCCTATCTGGGACGCCATATTGAGTTAAAAATAGCGCTGAAATCATTTTATGTTTTTTTGCATCCTATTTACTATAACCGCTTACATTTGCCAGTTTATATGTACTTTTTATATGCAATCACGTATACTAAAAAGTAGGTGAATACATATTGAGGAGTGAATAATATGATAATAAGGAAGCGAATCGTGTCGCTTTTTTTAGCGACGACATTACTAGTGCCACTTGCACAAATTACTCCATTAAAAGCTGAATCAGATACAAAAGAGGTGGATGTCATGTTTACGCATGATACGCATTCTCATTTGGATAGTTTCACAACAAAGGTAGATGGAGAACTTCAAGAAGTTGGAGGTTTTGCGAGAATTAAAACATTAATTAATGAACAAAAGAAGGAGAATCCAAACACACTAATATTGGATGGTGGGGATTTCTCAATGGGAACGTTGATACAAACGGTATATGATACGCAGGCAGCTGAACTTAGAATGCTTGGCTATCTTGGATATGATGTCACAACATTAGGAAATCATGAGTTTGATTATCGTTCAAAAGGCTTGGCCAATATGTTGAAGGTGGCCAAGGCTTCTGGGGAAACAATACCAGATCTTGTCGTATGCAATGTGGATTGGGATGGCATGAAAAAGGCTGGATTGAGTAAGGGTCAAAAACAGATTCAGTCTGGATTTGAAACTTAGTCTGGATTTGAAACTTATGGAGTAAAGGATTATGTTGTCATTCAAAAAGGGGATACAAAGATAGCTGTTACAGGTGCTTTTGGAAAAGATTCTTTGAAATGTGCACCAACATGTGAATTGTTGTTTAAAGATCCTGTAGAGGCAGTGAAAGATACAGTTGAAAAAATCAAGAAGAATGAAGAAGTAGATATGATTGTTTGTGTTTCTCATTGTGGTACTTGGCAAGATGAAAATAAATCGGAAGACGAACTTCTTGCCAAGAATGTTAAGAATATTGATTTAATCATCAGTGGACATACGCATTCAGAGTTAAAAGAACCGATTCAACATGAAAATACATATATCGTATCTTGTGGGGAATATGGAAGAAATATCGGTTCTCTTTCTATGAAACAGAGTTCAGATGGTCGTTGGGTTTTAAGTTCTTATGAATTGATTCCAGTATCTGAAAATATACATCCGGATGAAAAAACACAAAATCGAATTGATGAATTGATGGATACAGTGGATACGAATTATCTTGCTGATTTTGGCTATACAAGAGATTGCGTTCTTACACAAAATGATATTGAATTTAATAGTTTAGAAGACTTGTATTTAAAACATGAAGAATCAAATCTTGGACAAATTATTGCGGATTCATTTGCGTATGCAGCAGATTCAGTCGATGTAGCCGTTGTTCCAAGTGGAACTATACGAGATACATATACAAAGGGAGATATTACAGTAGAAGATGTTTATAATTCATTTTCTTTAGGTATTGGAAAAGATGGTGTGGCTGGTTATCCTTTGATTTCTACTTATCTTACGGGTAAAGAATTAAAACTTGCAGCCGAAGTGGATGCTTCAGTTTCAGATTTCATGACAACGGCAAGATTGTATTGTAGCGGACTTAATTTTACATACAATCCAAATCGTATGATCTTAAATAAAGTTACAGATTGTTATCTGACAAAAGACGGTCAAAGAATTGAGATTCAAGATGATCAATTGTATCATGTTGTGACAGATTTATATACAGGGCAGATGCTTGGTTCGGTAAATAAAATGTCATATGGACTTTTATCACTTGAACCTAAAGATAAGGATGGAAATCCAATTGAAAATCTAGAAGATCATATCATTAAAGAAGATGGCAAAGAACTAAAAGCTTGGGATGCAATCGCAAGATATATGCGCTCATTTGATGATGCGGATGGTGATGGGATTAGCAATGTTTCAAAGTATTATGCTTCAACACATGATCATAAGGTTGTGGATGATAGTAAGAATATAATTGACTTGATTAAAAAGCCAAATAAATTTAGTGCAATGATTGTGGCAATCGTTTTAGTCATTATTTTACTAATTGTACTTTTAATTTTATTGATTTGTAAAATTGTTCATAAGATTAAAAATAAGAATAGATAAAGATATTTTAGGTGTGACAACCAATAAAAAAGCTGCAACGATTTTGTCGTTACAGCTTTTATTCATGCCTTAAAGCTTCAATTGGATCTAGATTTGCAGCCTTATAGCTAGGAAGTAATCCAAAAATAATACCGATTGCCATAGAGAATAATACGGATAACAACATGGCTGGAATACTAATGGATACAGGAGTACCATTGAATATTGATATTAATTTAGCTAAACCAATACCTGTTAATACACCTACAATACCTCCAATCGAAGTAAGTACTACAGCTTCAGTCAAAAACTGGAATAGAATGGCTTTTTTCTTAGCACCAATTGCTTTTTTAAGACCAATTTCTTTCGTTCTTTCAGTTACCGTTACAAGCATGATGTTCATAACCCCAATACCACCTACAAGTAAAGAAATACCGGCAATCCAGATCAACATCGCATTTGTAGATTTAGAAAGATTTTGAATATCTTTAGCCTGCTTTAATAAATCTTGTGCTTTATATTGAACACTGGAAGAAGAAACATTTGTATTTAAGATAGTAGCTGCTTCTTTTCCAACACGAGTCATATTCGAAGTGGCATCCACCTTTAGTAATGCATTTTGCGGTTCATCAAACTGATAGAAGATTGGCCAAGATTCACTTGGAACATAGACTTTCGAACCCGTAGACTGATTATATGTATGATAATCATCAATGCTTTCCATTGTAGGCTCAAAAGTTTCTTTATCTGCACAAACACCAACGATTGTGAATGGTGTTGAAGAAATCTCAATCGTTTTACCAATCGGATTTTCTTCACCAAATAAAAGTTTTGCGCTTGTTTCATCTAATACGGCAACTTGCTTAAATTTCTTGTTGTCATCTTCTGTAATGCCTCTTCCTTGTTTGATGGCAAGTCCAGCAATTGAGAAGTAGTCTTGATTCACACCCATGATGTATCCACCATCTAAAGAAGTGTTATTACGAAATATAGCTTGATAACTTTGTCTTGAACGATAAAGCGTAGCACCTTGGACATGCTCGATATTTTTTAAAGATTCAAGTGTATCTTTTGAAACGGTAGGTACACCATTTGGAATGCCTGCATCGAAAGAATATTCCAAATCTTCTTGGTATAAAGCTACTTTTACCGTGTTATTTCCGGAACCAATTAGATTCTTTTCAATTTGATCATTTGTTCCCTTAATTGTAGAAACAATCGCAATAATGGAGGCAATGCCAATGATGATTCCAAGCATTGTTAAGAAGGATCGCATTTTATGAGCAAAAATGCCTCGAAAGGATAATCTTATATTTTCAATCATGATGCATCCTCCGACATATTCTTTGTCTTAACGCCTTCTTTGGCATTTTTACTATACGCAAACGCAATAGAATCCGTGTCTGTAAGACCTTCTTTAATTTCGACTGTATCCCCCCAGACAATCTTTCCAACCGTTACATATTGCTTCTTCAATCTTCCATGATTGTCTTTAAGAACATAATATTTATTTCCTTCTTGTTTGACATAAGCTTTTGAAAGCCAAATCGAACTCGTTGTATCTGTGTTTGAATGGAAGGTTAATTCTAAATATTCACCGACCGCAACATTTGAGGCATCTTTGGCGATTGCTTCAAAACCATAGTAACTCACATTTGGATTACCTGAACCATTATAGTTACTATTTGAAGAAGGAACTGTATCAATACTTTGGATTTTGGCATCAAACGTTTCTCCACTTGTCCAGCAATAAGCTGAAATGGTATCGCCAACCTTAACTTGGTTTAACATCAATTCACTAATGCTTCCTTTAATATAAGTTCCTTGGCCGGTTGCCACTTCTAAAAAGGCACTGCCATCTTGAATAGGATTTGATAGATCTTTTATATTACGCACAATACCACTGCGCTTTGCACGAACGATGCCGTCATTTAATAAAGCTTTATTTTCACTTAAGGAAAGCTTTGCCTTTCTTAAATCTAAATCTAACGTCTTCAATTCCTGCTTCTTATCACGAATGGCTTTCGCAAGTTCTATTTCTGTATAACCTGATGTATTATCTGGACTTTGATTTTGTTCGGTCCCTATATACTTTTGTTCTTCTTTCGTATGTGAAATCACTGAATACATATCGCCTTCATTCATAGATTGTTTAGTGGCAAACTTGTCACAACGAACAAGCCATGAAGAACTGATTTCATCATCATTTGTATACACATCAAATCGAAAATATGAATTTAGATTCTTGTTGTCTAAAAATAGTTTTCCGTACACAAATCCCTGGTCTTCACTTAACTTAAACACATAAGGATTCTTTTTAGTTCCAACTGTAGAAATATCTTCATAAGGAACCTTTTGTTTGTCACTATAATACTCTACAACATCCTTTGAATCATACGCATTGTTTGAACCATCTGTATATGTATATTCAATCCAATACCAACATGTATTATCCGATGTTTTTTTAATCCTTTCTTCTTTCCATGCATTTACATCTTCTTTAGGCCCTTTTTCAGGGGCTTCACTTTCTGTATTCGCATAATAGATTTTATAGTCTGTAAAATTCTTTTCGGCTTGGGATAAAGAAAGAATATATGGATATAAGCCATTTCCATTTTTTGCAGGAACACTAGGCAACGGTGCAGGTGTAGGATCTTGAATGTCTGGTTTTTCAACAACATCTGGAACAGGCGTTGTATTTAATAATTTCTTTAATTCATGATTGGCAAGTGTAATCGCATTTTGTGCTTTTTCCACTTCTAATTGACTTGTATCCACTGCACTTTGAAGTGTAGTTAAATCATAAGATAACAATGGATCGCCTACACTTACTTGTTGCCCTTTTTTGACAAAGACTTGTGTGATTGTTTTAGAAGAATCATATAATACGGATTGCGTATCACTATTAGATACAAGACCTGTTGAAGTAGCTGGATTATCCCAATAGCCTGTATTTAAGCTGGATACAGAATGAACCTCAACCGTATTAGATGAGCTTAAGTAAAACTTAATTCCAACTAAAGTAAATGCACATACAGAAGTAATAATAATTCCTTTTTTTATAGAAGGCTTCATGCTGCACCTCCTTGTTTATTTTCAATGATTTCTCCATCAATGATATGAAGGATTTTTTTGGCATGACTTGCCACACTTGCATCATGCGTAATCATAATGATTGTCACACCTTCATCATTTAAAGCTTTAAACAATTCCATAACTTGTTTACCACTCGCTTGATCAAGTGCTCCTGTAGGCTCATCGGCAAGTAGAATTCTAGGATGATTGATAAGGGCGCGGGCAATCGCAACACGTTGTTTTTGTCCACCGGACAATTGGCTTGGTTTAAAAGTTGTACGATCTTGTAAACCAACTTTACTTAATGCAACATCCGCCCTATGATTTCTTTCTTCTTTATGGATTCCTGCATAAATTAAAGGTAAAGCTACATTTTCTTGAGCGGTTTCCGAACTTAGAAGATTGAAGTTTTGAAAGACAAAACCGATTTTATTTAATCTTAAATCACTTAATGCATCATCATTCATTTCAGAAATATCTTCATCTTCAAATAGGTATGTACCCGTACTTGCTCGATCTAAACATCCGATGATATTCATAAGTGTTGTTTTACCAGAACCACTTGGTCCCATAATCGCAACATAGTCGCCTTGTACAACTTCAAGACTCACATCTTTTAAAACTGGAACGATCAATGGTTCTTTTCCATAATTTTTATAAATGTTTTTAAGGTTAAGAAGCATTCGCATCACCATCCGTTTCCGTTTGATATTCCGTCGTTGTCTTCATACCTTCTGAATAAGAATCATCGGCCCATGCGATATAGTCATCCTCGCTTAGTCCTGACTTGATTTTTGTGGTAGATGTTTCTTCATCTGTTTTACCAAGTTCTACTTTTCTTTTCTTTAATTTACCTTTTTCAGAAACCCATACATATGAATTTCCATTGTCATCCGAAACAATAAAGCTCGCATCTAACCAAATTCCTTTTTTCTTTGTGGATTGTCCATTATCCACTTCAATATAGACGTGTTGTCCAAGTTTTAAGCCTTTATTATTGTCTAAAGTGACATAGAAAGGATATTTGGATGCAGATTCATTTGAATCATTTCCATAAACGTTATTGTTAGAATTGGATTGAGGGTCTGTTTCCACTTTGGTAACTGTACCTTTATAAATTTGATCTTCATTTATACGACTTCTTACAATAACATTTGTTCCTTCAGAAATAGATCCCATTTCACTAATAGAGCCTTTTACTCTAAAATCAGAAGTTTGTGTAATCGACACCAATGGCTTTTGGTTTCCATTTTCACCCGTTCCACCATCTCTATTGACTTCTTTAATAATTCCATCAATTGTCGAAAGAACGGTCGAATTTTCGATTTGTTTGTTCAACTGATCAATTTCAGTCTGTGTGGCCTTGATTGTGTTTTGAGCCTGGCGAATCGCGAAACTAGCATCGTTGATTCGAGCTTGAATCTCAACTTTATCTGCACCTTTATTAAGTTCAGCCTTATAATCTTCAATTGTATTATTTTGAGCAGCAATTTCATTGTTCTGTGCTTCAATATCCAATTTCTTTTGGGCGATGGAATTGGATGCTTCAGTCGTATCATAAGAAAATAATTTATCGCCTTTTCTTACTTTTTGACCAGCTTCAACATACATTTCAGTAATGGATTTATTTCCATCAGAATTGATATCTACAGTTTCTGAGGATTCTACTACACCTGAATATCGGTTTTCCGTATAAGAAGAACCAATGATTGTAGATACTTTTTGAACATAGATGTTTTGGGTGTTGCTTCCTTTTGGAAATAAGAAATAGATGCCTATAACGACAATTAAAAGGCATGCTGAGATTAAAATTATAATTTTAGTCTTTTT
>OHOA01000684.1_pt1 | contig 12534 bp, 10 predicted proteins | sample 1569681 | NCBI WGS metagenome assembly OHOA01 (sample SAMEA3879609, study PRJEB24766) | human gut metagenome | biome: human-associated habitat; feature: feces | place: USA | collected 1985/1987 | reverse complement strand
GAACCGTTATTCCATAGCAAACGGTGCGTGAAAAATAAAGAACTCGCTGGCTAACCAACAGTCCACTGGACTGTTGGTTCCGGCACATCTCCGGCCTAAGAGCCGCCGCTACGCGGCGGTTGGCCTCCGAAACGCGCCTGCGGGGCAGTGCGGTGCCGTCGCCCTATTCGAGTCCTCTCATGGCCAGCATAAGCAAAAGGTCCCCAGCCGGGGCATGGCTGGGGACCTTTTGCTTATGGGCCATGAGGGACTTGAACCCCCGACCAAGCGGTTATGAGAATACCGAACCTCTTAAATTCCCACTTTTCCTGTGCAATCACACCAAATATTACGCCTTATAGAAGTCTCGTATTTAGGTAATGTGACGAATCTTTTGGTCTTGTTTAGCAGTGAAACTGCCCCTTCATCGCCAACTTCATCGCCAGAAAAAAGCTGGCGATAGAAATGAGGCCCCAAAAGCTCTTTTTACCCTAATCTGGCGATGAAGAAACCAACCATAGGTACAAGTCTTTTGCCACACAACTGTTTTTGAATTATACATCGTCATTTTCACATTGTCAATATCGCCAAGGGGATACTATACACTTTTATAGGAATGGGCGCGGCGCGTTCCTCTCCCCCACACCCCCTCTCCAGCTGGCTGAAGAAACAGCCAACTGAAAAAGAAAATATCGGCTCTTATAAGCATCTTACCTGTCCTCAGGCAAGGTGCTTTTTTAATTTCAAAATTGGAGGTCATCATGGGCAAATATCAGAAAAATATCGAGGCTGCGCGGCGAATCAGCGTAGTGCAGTATCTTGAAACCTATCATCCTGGCGAACTGGTTCGTAAGACAGACAAGGAGTACTGTACCAGAACACACAGCAGTCTTGTCATCACACCTTCGAATGGTCTATTCCATTGGTTCTCGCAGCACAAGGGCGGCAATAATGCCCTTGACTATCTGGTGAAAGTAGAAGGCATGGATTTTGTCTCGGCGGTACGACTGTTGAATGAAATGACACCGAGACCTGTTTCTCTTCAGACAGCTAAGGCAGCGCCTGCACAGCAGCAGACATCTCGTCCCTTTTCGTTGCTCACTCCTGATAAAAACACCGAAGCTGTTACCGCTTATCTACTGCATCGTGGTATCAGTCCTAAGGTACTGCGTTATTGTGTGCATAACGGCATCTTGTATCAGGCAACGCGCGGCAACTACCGTAACTGCGTCTTTGTGGGCAAGGATGAGTACGGTGTGCCTCGCTCTGCTTTTCAGCGCGGTTGTCAGGGTAATTTTCGCGGTGATGTGGCAGGAAGCAAAAAGCAGTACGGTTTTCTGATCCCCGCCAACTCTGAGAGCTGCAACATCGTAGAAGTTTATGAAGCGCCCATTGACGCCATGTCCGGGGCCACGCTGCGGCAGTACAAACACGATATTCCATGGCATAACATTCACTATCTGGCGTTGGGCGGACTCAACTTCCAACCAATCGACTATTTTCTGCAGCATCATCCTAATGTCAAGGATATTGCACTCTGCTTTGACCTCGACGCCCCTGGCAGAAACTTCACAAACGTGGTGATGAAGAGGCTTGCAGCGCGCGGCTACAATGTGCATGATACTCCCCCCGCCGTAGGAAAGGACTATAACGACTATCTGCTGACCGCCCGCAGACTGATCTGCAGATAATTGTAATACTGATGGGCATCTCCTTTTCCTTATATCCGGCCGAAACGGGCCAGCAAATCCTCCACGGTGGCACCGGCCATGATTGCACGCCGGGTCTCCTCCTCCCGGTCTGCCTGTTCCCGTGCCAGCTTGTATACTTCAGTCAGCCGATCGCTGGGAACCACCACAACACCGATCTCATCAGCAATCACCAGGTCACCCGGGCGAACAAGGACCCCACCGCATACTACCGGAGCATTGATCTCTATGGGTTCCTGGCGGCCAGAGTAGGCGGTGTGGGACGCACGGGGTCCCACCGACTTTGCACTGATAGGGAATCCCAGAAGGCGCGCTTCATCGGTGTCGCGGCAGCTGCCATCGATTACGGCACCCGCAATTCCCCCGTTATGCGCCAGGCCGGACATCAGTCCCCCCCAGATAGAAGTTTCTATCTCGCCGAAAGCGTCGATGACGATCACATCGCCGGGGCGCGCCACCTGATACACAGCCAAACAGTCCACAATATCGCCGGCGGTCAGTTTCACGGTGATTGCTGGCCCGATAATCTTTTTATCCGCAGCACGCGGCTTGATGTCGGGATGCATAATATTGCAACGTTCCATTGCATCCCCTACTACACATGATAAAGACACATCTTCCATCTCTCGAAATGGGCGCACAAGTCTTTCATCAATATCAGGGCGCGGATGAATCTTTTTTTTCAAACGGCTCACCTCCTGTAATGTTTCAAACGGGGTTTGTCTGCGCTTAGTTTAGAACTTCCCCTGGAATTTTCATCAGATAATGCTCCTGTCCATTTTCGCATGCGAGGTAGATCTGCCGCACAGCTGGGTCCCAAAATCCGTGCGGATAAAAGAAACTCTCTCCCGTCTCGCACAGATCCGGACCAAGTTCGTGTTGCATCTAATTTCACCAACAAAAAGAATTTGACCCTTTGATGTGAGGGTGTTCTGGGCCCTCTCCCGCAATTTAAACTTCTTTTGCTTGTACGACCTTATGCATATTTTCGGTCGCCTCCAACACTAGACTGAACGTGCTTCCTCTGTTATAAATCTTTAACCCAGCTCTCCGCTGTGGCTGCAAACTTTGAATATCTCACATACTTTCTGCTAACTGTTTTCTTGTCAGGAAGGCTTCGTTTGCATTAGCTATTACACCCTCCATCCTCACAAATTTCTTGCTTTCTTGCTGTTATTCTTGCATTTCTTTCTCAAAAATAACCACTGCCGAAGGAGAAGGGATGTCCAGAGTATATCCTGTGTCAAAGATTCGCCCAGTCTTTTCGTCAAAAAAGAAACTTTGCACCTTATCCGTATGCTGCAGTCCGGCCACCAGCATTTTTCCATCTGAAGTAAACGCGAATTCTCTGCAGTGATCGCCCGCCAGCATCTTGTGGCCGAGCAGCCTGACCATCCCGTTTTCCCGGTCCACACCAAAGACGGCGAAGGAATTGTGTCCCCTGTTCGTCGCGAGCAGATATTTTCCGGACGGATGAAAATGCAGTCCTCCCGCATAGTTTCTGCCCTCGTATCCGTCGCAGCGCTGCGTGCTGACCACCTGAATCACGTGAAGTTTTTCTTTTTCTTCGGGTGTGTACCGCATGACATACAGTTCGCAGCTGGTTTCTGTAACCAGATAAAGGTATTTCCCATCCTGGCTGAATGCCAGCTGCCGCGGGCCGCTATCCTCCGGGAATTCCTCCCTCCACACCTGGTCGTGCGATGTGGCCCCGTACAGATAGACGGCGTCCAGACCGCAGTCCGCGACAGCAATGTATTTTCCTGCGGGATCAAGCATCGCCGCATGGACATGGGACTGCCGCCCATTGGGGTCGCTGTAATGAAATTTCCCCGCCGCTTCCAACAGGCGTCCGGCCCGGTCCACCGGGAAGATCATCCAGCTTCCGTTGCGGAAGACCGAAACGTAAACCTCCCGTTCTGCCGGCCCAAAGCTGATGTGGCAGGGCCATCCCCCTCCCGCATAGGCTTGCCCGTTTTGGGTCAAATGCCCGTCCTCAATTTGATAGGAGGCAACTCCTCCGCCCTTTTTTCCCTCGTACTCCAGGGATTCCATCACCGCATAAAGTCTTCTGCCGTCCCTGCTGAGGCAAAGATATGCCGAATCCCGCGCAGCCGCCGTGTCGATCACTTCCATTTTGCCGCTTTGCGTATCCAGAGACAGGGTATAGATTCCCTGAGAGCCTCTGAGCGAATTGGTGCCCACATATACATATGCTTTTCCCATTTTTCTTCCTCCTATTCATCCCACAATTCGCTAAAAGGAACACGCAGGCAATAGGACTGTCTGGTATTCTCACAGGCAATATACACGGCTTTCCTCTCTTCATCCAGAAACGCATGCGGATAAAACATGGATTCGTCCTGAGCCAGCAGCTTGTATTTCGTGCTCCACGAATGCATTCCGTCCTCGCTGACCCAGATGCTGAGGTTTTTCCGTCCCTCCATGCTTTCCTTTTCCTCACACGCATTGTGGATCAATAGGATTTTTCCTCTCCTGGAGAGCAGGGTTATCTTGGAGCTGGCGCTGGGTATTCCGCAGGGATACGCGTCCTGCCACGTCTCCCCGTAATCAAAGCTGTCGGAGCGGTACAGCTCCGTACACCCCTGCGCCCGCATCAGCATGATGACATGTCCCGCCTCTGCTTCCACGCAGTTGTTTTCCATCAGCACATACGGGGACGTGAGATACCCGGATTCTTTGAAACAGGTCCCGTTTTTCTCCCCATGGAGTACGCCGCAGCAGGACGGCCAGTGGTTGTGGATTTCGTTGGATGTCGGAATCTGCTCCCAATCCCATCTCTCCCGTACCTCCTGCCAGTACACAGGGAACAGCCATTTGCCGTTTGAAAGGACAATCCCCTTTCTCACGTTTACGTGGGATGCCGCCCCCGGGAGCGACACCGGTTCACTCCAGGTTTTTCCGTTGTCATCGGACACTGACAGAAACGTACAGATTTCCCGATACCTGCTCTCCGCAGCATAAGTATGCACAAACATCATCGGTTTTTCTGCGCCTGTAAAAATTTCCGTCGTATAGGCAGCCCTTTTCCGATGATAGAAGAGAACCTGCGGGTCACTCCATGTCAAGCCATCGTCATAGCTTCTCGTCACCAGTGTGATGTTCTGGTTCTCCGGCTCTGTATGGCCCCCGCTCAAAAATGTACAGATCAGCGAACCGTCCCCCATTCTTGCCAGAACAGGTTCCCGGGCATACCCATAAGTTTTGCTCACATCCAGAATCAAATTCGCCCTGCAATTGAATTGCTTCACATTATCCCTCCTCAGAGAATAGTTCCATCGCATACGCTCCATCCAGAGGTATCTTGCAGATCCGGTTTCCGTCCGCTTCAAAGACTTCCAGACTTCCCTGATTGTCCTCATATGCTTCGTTCGACGCGAAAATCCAACGCCCTTTTCTGTCCGTCCTCACATTCCGCGTCCATCCCGCCGTGCGAATGCGCCGGGATAACGCCAGCGCTCCACTGCTGCGGTCTACCTGAAAGACCCTGATCTCGTTTTCTCCCCTGTTGGACACCAGCAATCCGCTTCCATCTGCAAACACGCGGATGTCGGCTGCCAGATTTTTCTTGCTGCCAGCCCCGGTCAACAGGCTTTGCCGCTGTCTGCAAATCAATTCCTCACTCCGGCTGTCCCATGTGTACCTGAAAAGTTCACTTCCCAGTTCCGTTACAAGGTAATACTCCCCGTTGCCGGCATGATAGGCCATGTGTCTGGGTCCGCTTCCTGCCGGGAGCTCCGTCTCCCCAAGACATCGAAAAGACAGCCTGCCCTGTTTCTCCTCCAGTATCAGCCTGTGGATTTTGTCGGTTCCCAGATCGGGCACAAACAGCTGGCCCTCTTTCGTCTCCAGGACAAAATGCGGATGAGAAGCCTCCTGCCTCTCCCTGTTTGCGCCATGGCCCGGGAAAGTTTTCCACGCCGCAACATCCGACGGGCAGCCATCCCGGAGGGACACAGCAGCAATCGCGCTGCATCCATATGCGGCGACCCATAAAAAACGCCCGTCCCGGCTGACTGCCAAATGGCTGATCCCAAAGAACCCGTATTCTTTCTCCGCCTTTTGCAGCAGGCTTCCGTCCTGCCTGATCGAGTACGCGCGGAGCCGGCAGCCGTTGGGTTTCTCTTCTGCCGCGTACAAAGCCCTGTCTCGCTCACAGATCGCCAACGCAACCGCCGGGAATGGGCTCTCCTTTCCTTCTGCGGACAGCTCCTCCCTTTTTTCGTCAAAACAGAACCGATAGATGCCGTCCCCGTTGCCCCGGTTGACTACGGTGCAATATAATTGAATTCCTCTGTTCTCTGCCGTAACTATTCACCCGCCTTATCCACCAGGATTTGCAGTTTCCCATCCACAGAAACCATCTGTTGCGCCAGAACGTCCTTTTCCCGGAACTTTGCCATCAAAATTTCTTTCTGCTCAAACCGACTGCGATCATAGATGATATAGATCAGCCCGTCCTCTCTCTCCACCCCGTCAGGGTAGGATACATCCTCTCTGCAGTCCAGAATCAGGGGCTTTGACCAGGTCTTGCCGTCATCTTCAGATAAAAATGCGGCAAGGCGGTTCCTTCTTCCGCTGGATGCGTCCCCACCTTCCTCCTGTGCATGATTGACCAAGAGCAGGCGCCCGGAGCGCAGCCTCCGGATAAAAAATCTGGCATTAGGCCCCCATATGCCGCTTTTTCTGACCTCGCGCCAGGTTTTTCCTCCGTCTGGAGAGAATGCCTCTCCGATCCCCGTCTTCAGCCGGAGAAGCATCCACAGCGTTCCGTCCTGCTTCTCCACCAGCATGTGCTCGTCATAGAATCTGTCCGGCATATCGACGCCGGACAGATACCGGAAATGTCTTCCCTGATCCGACGACAAATACACATTGGCCAGCCGGTTGGGCCGGGAGGGGTTATATTCCGAGGGAATCGCTTTCCATAGGCTGATCGGCAGGAGCCATTCGCCGGTATGCAGCACTGTCGGCTTGTTCAGCATCACTCCATCCCCGATACGGGACGGAGCGCTCCATTCCGGACGCCTTGCATCCGGTGCCTCGCATGTGGCATACCAGCACCCGGCTCTCCCGTCAAAGCCGCCGTAGCTCTGCGCCCAAAACAAGAAGACTCTTCCATCCGGCGCCGTCCACAGACAGGGGTCAAACGCCCTCACGTTTCCGGCCGGATCAATCGCCAGAACCGGTTCGGACCAGGTCTTTCCGTCATCATCGCTCTTTTTCAGCAGAACATAGTTCTCCGCGCCTTCCCCCTCTCCGCCGCTGTAGAAGCAGACATACAGCCTGCCTCCCCGCGTTCTGGTGAGAGAGGGGATTCCCTGCCATTTCCTGTTTTTTCCGACGTATCTGCCGCCGAGCCGTCCTGTCAACATGTTCGCCGGTTTCAGCGCTTCATCCTTTTCCAACATCGTCCTCTCTGTGACCGGCACCTGAGCAAGGCCATACATGTCAGAACTCCTCCCCTCCCAGCAGAAACTCCCGTTCTTCGTTTGAAAGTCTTCCCTCAGACGCCCGAATGCTGTTTTTGAGCTCTTCTTCCTTCCATGGTCCCACGATTGGGATCACCTGAAACGGCTGGGCGTACAAATAGCCCAATGTAATTTCCAATTCGGAACGGCCCGTCATCTTTTTCAGCATGGACACCCGCTGCGCCCGGTGCATGGTTGCTTCATTGAAGAAAAACTCTCTGGGGAAGCTGTACTTCTCGCTTGTCATAAAGTCTTTTTCCCGGTAGAGCGTAAAAAAGCCCGCTGCCTGAGAGGTATACGCCGTAATCGGCCTTTGCGTTTTCTGATGGTACTGGAAAATATTCTCGTTCACGCAGGTTTGCGTTGCCTCCAGGACAACCTCCTCATTCGCCTTGGCCAGGTTGAACATGATCTCATCCGCGGAAAAACCGGCAAGGCCATGCGCCGCCGCATAGCGGTCCGCTTCCTCCATCCTCTCTGCGCTCCAGTTGGAGCAGGCAAAATAGCGTACCAACCCCTCCCGTTTCAATTCATTCATTGTTTCCATGATTTCCCCCACTTCCCTTGTGGGATCATCCTGATGCAGGTAGTACAAATCAATGTAATCCGTCTTCAGATTCTTCAGGCTGTCGTGCAGGTCATGCCGGATTTCCTCTCTGGAAAGGCGTTTCTTTCCCTTTTCTCCCTCATTGTCCGCGGCTCCTTTGGTCGCCAGCACCACCTTATCCCGCAAGTGATGGAAGGACAGCCACTTCCCGATCATCATCTCAGACAGCGGCAGATTCCCGGGATTCCACCTTCCGTATACATTTGCCGTATCGATGAAGTTTCCTCCTTCCCCGATATAGCAATCCATGATCGCCAGCGAAGTCTTCTCGTCCACCCGGCTGGCAAGCGCCCCCGTTCCGAGGGCAAGATCGGTGACCCGCAGCGATGTGTTTCCTAATCTGACAAAACGCATGATTTTTCTCCTTTTTGAGTTCTTTCTGTTATCCCTTGACCGCGCCCACTGTAATTCCCTTGGAAAAATATTTCTGGAAAAAGGGGAAAACAATGATCAGCGGGACAATTCCAATGACCGCAATTGCCATTCTGACCGTGATCGTAGGCATTTTTGCAAGCGCGCTAGAAGCATCCACATTTCCGGACATGCTCTGGGTCATAAACTGGATGTCCAGCAGAATGCGATTCAAATAATTTTGCAGGCTGAACAATTTCGGATCTGTGATATACAAAAGCCCGTTATACCAGTCGTTCCAGAATCCTACTCCAATGAGGAGGCCTACCGTCGCCAGGATCGGCGTGGAGATCGGCAGCACGATTTGAAGGAAAATCCTGAATTCTCCCGCCCCGTCTATCTTGCCTGATTCGATCAGCTCATTCGGGACGTTCCCGTCAAAATAAGTCCGCATCAGCAGGATGTTAAACCCGTTTACCAAAATATTGCTGGGGATCAGCAGCGCCCACAGCGTATTCTTGATGTGGAACGTGTTGACGTACATCAAATACGTGGGCACCATTCCGCCATTGAACAGCAACGTGAAAAAAACGTAAAAATTCAGTCCCCTGCGCCCACGGATGATCTTTCGGGAAAGGGCGTATCCAAACATTGCCGTAAACAGGAGGCCCGCCACCGTGCCGACCAGCGTGATGAAAATGGAAATCCCGTATGCCCGCGTGATGGTCTCCGACTGCGTCACCAGATATTCATACGCACCCAGGCTCCATTTCTCGGGAAAGAAGGAATATCCGTTTTTGAATACCGTATCGTTGTCCGTAAAGGAGGATATCACCAGGAGCAGCACGGGCAGAACGCAAAAGCAACACACCAGGCAGAGAATGGCGTTGGCCACAATTGCCGACACAGGAAAGCGCTTCTTCTTCATCACTCATTCCTCCTAAAACATCGCGTCTTCGGGGCTCAGCTTTTTCACTACCAGATTCACCACAAGAACCAGGATAAATCCGACGACAGACTGATATACGCCCACCGCCGAAGCCATGCCGACATCCCCCATCTGGGTAAGCGCGCGGTACACATAAGTATCGATCGTATTGGTCGTGCTGAAAATTGCTCCGGAATTCTGCGTCACCTGATAAAAGAGGCCAAAGTCAGAATAAAATATTTTCCCCACTGCCAAAAGGGTCATCATGATCACGACTGGCTTCAAAAACGGAAGGGTAATAAACCAAATCTGCTGCAGTTTGCTCGCGCCGTCCAGCTGCGCCGCCTCAAAGTAAGAATTGTCTATCGCCACCACAGTGGCAAAGAAGATGATGCTCTGAAACCCGAACGCCTTCCACGTGTTGACAATCGGCAGTATGATCGGCCAGTATTTGGCTTCATTGTACCAAGAGACAGAAGCCATCCCCAGAGGCTGAAGAATTCCCTTGTTCAGCAGCCCTGTGTCAGTGCTCAAAAAGCCAAACACCACATAGCTGATGATAATCATGGAAAAAAGATAAGGGAGCAGAATCACCGTCTGATAGATCTTCAGCGCCGTTTTCTTCCTGACCTCATTGAGGAGGATCGCAATGCATACGCCAATCACCGTATTCAATGCGATAAACAACAAATTGTACAGGATGGTGTTCCGGGTAATCACCCAGGCCGTGGAATTCTTAAACAGGAATTCAAAATTTTTCAGCCCTGCCCAGTCGCTCCCCCAAATTCCTTTTCCGTAATCATAATTCTTGAATGCCACGACGAGGCCGCTTATCGGGAAATAGTTATTGATCAGGAGATAAAGCGCTCCTGGCAGCATCATCAGATACAGCGGATAAGTCTGTCTGATATATAACAGTGTTTTCTTCACTTTGATCACATCCATTCATCTTCATTTTTCAGCGTAATTCACATACAGCCGGGTCATGGTGTCCATGCCCGGCCGTTTTGGGTTAATTTGCCGCAGCCCACTCGTCCAGCTGCTTCTGCTTTTCTGCAATCACCGTATCAATTCCCGCGTCCTTCAGCGCCTGAATAAACTTGGGAAGATTTTCGTCCGGATCAACAACGCCGTTTTCCAACGGAAGTCTGTACTGATCAAAAACTGCCTGCACGGCGGCCACTTCTGTCTTTACATTGGAAGGATCAAATACAAATCCCAATGCATTGGATTTGATCGCGCTATCGTTAAATTCCTTGAACTTCTCGTTGAGGTTTTCCGGGTCCGTGTTCCAGATGTAGCTCAAATATCTGTTGCCAAACGCATACGTCGCGCTCAGGGTATAGCCCGAAGTATCTGCGCTCACTCCCTCAGGATAAGTGATCCACGTGTCGCTTCCGTCGACGTGGGCGTAGTGAGTCCCTTCCACGCCCCACACCAGCGCATTATACACATCTGCATCCGTATACAAGAGGTTCAGGAATTCCAGAACCTTTTCCGGGTTTTCGCAAGTCGTCGGAATGGATTGGATGATCGCGCCCACCTGCTGCGTATTGGTGAACGCCGGATTCACGATTACGGCATCGGAATTGATTCCGGTCATGTTGCTGTTATCCGTGGGGACGCCGGGATGAATGAGCGACAAGGTTGTCGCTACCTTTCCGGTTTTGTAATAGGAAACGCCGGTGTCCGGGTTCGTGGAGGCGTCCGGCAGGATGTATCCCTTTTCGTTCCATTCCCGTGCCTTTCTCACAGCATCTTCATAATAAGGAGTTTCAAACAGATTGACCAGCTTCAGGCTCCCCTGCCCGTGATCAAGAAGGACACCCATATCGTCCCCCATGCTGTCATGCTGCTTGAAGAAGCTGTCCAGCACGCTGGTCGTCTGGCCCTGCGGCTGTGTGACATACATGTCCGGCTCCCCTTCTTTGATCTTAGCGAACAACTCATCCACCTGATCCACGGTCATGGCGCCCATCTTGTCGTTGATTTCAACACCGTATTTCTGGGCAATGTCATCCCGGATGATGAGTCCGTATGCATTCGCCATGTCGCGGATGGTGGGGAAACCGTAAATTTTCCCGTTGATTGTCGTACCCTTGATAAAGTCTCCCTCTACGTCCAAAAGCCCCGGGGCATACTGCTTCACCATTTCCTCATCGAGACCCATGATTTTGTTGGAGGAGACATCGGTCGTGAATGTCGTCCTTGCCGAAGCGTTGTACAGGTCCAGCTTCTCTCCGCTGGAAATCATAAGATTGATTTGCTGATCGTAGTTTGCCCCCGTCATCGGAAGCAGTTCCACACGCGCACCGATCTTCTCCTCCACCAGCTTGTTCAGGTTTTCCTCCACCAGATCCCAGTCCGGCTGCTGCATCCACACGTCGAATGCGTATACAATCGTGTAAGGCTCTTCGCCGTCCTTCCCGACCGTTGATACGTTCGATTCCTGCGACTGTCCTGCGGAGCTGCTGCAGCCCTGTAAGCTACAGCTGCCTGCCATCAGGCTCAATGCCAGAAGCAGTGCGATTCCTTTTCGATTCCTTTTCATAATGATCTCCTCGTGTTATAAAGTAGTAGTTATTAAAGTCCCTCTCCAAGGACAAAATTCTACAATAGACAAGGTGCTGTGGATTGGTTTAAACCTCCTACCGCAAGACGGTTTCCGAAAGGCTCCAACCATGGATCTTTGTTTTTAGTGTTAATCAGTTAGATACCGCCAGACGGTTTATATAGAACGAGGTTACATAGCAAAGAGGTGTGGCTCTAAGCAGCACTGTAAAATAAAACGCCGGAGGTAAAAAGAAATGATTTTTGTTGGTATCGATGTTGCAAAGGACAAGCACGATTGTTTTGGGGCTTGACTTTTAATAGTTAGTCTCTCTCCGTTGTATTGTGGCTTCGATACCTTTATTATAGAAATCATTCGTCCCGGATTCTACCTCAAACTCGACCAGGATTTATGAATTTTCTACCTTGCCGGCAGGCCGTTCCCAGAGCGCCCGTGCCCTGCCCGCCGGCTCACCCTCCAGAGGGCGATGCGGCTGCTCAGGAGGAGGCCGCTCCCGTAATTTTTTCAGAGAAGCATAGTAACACAAGGGGGAATGTGCTATAATGAAACCGTCAGGGCGGGCTGCAAAAAGAGCTGTATCCGGCGCAGAAAAGATAAATTGTCATCTCGATTTTGCCGGAACAGGGTGATAATTTGCCTCATTTAGTTTATTTTACGTTCCGAATAAGAATGATAAAATCTTCAAAAAGGGTCTTCCTGTCGTCAGGCGCAAAGCGGTATCCCAGACATGGGGCTTTTCCGCTTGAGGCTGAATACAGTCTCCGGGGACAGCCGGAGCTGAAGGATTTGCGGCCCCGATGGAGAGGGAGGGAACATGGATGCTCATTAAAATTGGAAAATCCTTTGTGGGAAGGACGGTTCTGATTATTGCCGCCTTGATTAGTATTATGGCGGCG
>OHOA01000682.1_pt1 | contig 12550 bp, 10 predicted proteins | sample 1569681 | NCBI WGS metagenome assembly OHOA01 (sample SAMEA3879609, study PRJEB24766) | human gut metagenome | biome: human-associated habitat; feature: feces | place: USA | collected 1985/1987 | reverse complement strand
GCGGGTGATGATGACGTAGCCCACGACAGCCAGCGCGGAAAATGCGGCGCAGACGCAGATGATGCGAAAAAGACGCTGGAACCGCGCTTCTCTTGTGCTGACGGGAAGCCAGCGGCTGCAAATGTTCTCATACTGCGCGGTGGCCTTGAAGCGGTTGATGCTGGTGTTCATCGTGCGAAGAAGCTCCTTGTCCGCGCTTCGAAGGACCATGGTAAATTCGAGCGCACCCAGATAATTATATTGTACGGTGTAGTTTTTGTCCGCGCCGTCCTGCGCCAGTTGATAGATCAGGCTGTCCTTGACGCCGATCATCGCCGAGCCTGGCAGCTCCTTGTGGCGCTGGTAGAGCTGGATCTGGTTGCTGACGGAGATAAACTGGTGAAAGCCGAGATTTGCCAGCAGCGTGTGCTGGATGGTGTCGGAGACGCAGATGGCCGTCCGGGCGCTTTTGCCGCTCTGGAGCATATCGTTTGCAACAATGACGCAAAGCTGTGAGCTCGTGAGAGAGTCCGTCACGCAAAAGTCTCCCGTGCTGTTTGCCTTCGTCGCAATTTCGCCGAGCACGAGATCGATTTCGCCGTCTCGCAGCGCCTCGAGACAGGCCTTGTCGGTTTCAAAGGGGACGAACTCAATTTCAAAGCTATCTGCCTCGGCGATCGCCGTGAGCATATCCACATGCATTCCGGCGCACGTGCCGTCCGCTTGCTGAAACTGAAACGGCGGCGTGTTCGGGTTGAGACCGACGCGAAGATAGCGGTTGAGCGCCCTTGCGCGTGGCGTGATGCCCAGCAGACAGACAAGCAGCAGCAAAGCCGCCGCGCACCTGAAAAACCGTTTCATCGCCAGCCTCCTCTCCGTATGCGCTTTGCGTAGTTTTCCGACATTTATATTAGTACAAAAGACCGAGCTTTTCAATGGACTTCGTGGAATCTTGACAGCTGCGCAAAATTTGCCGACGAAATTTCGGCAAATTTTGCCGATACATGGAAAACTTGCCGATTAGAGCGCTTGAAAGCGGGGGATATTTCTGCGAAAATATACAACAGATGAGAGCGGCTGCCGAAAGAAGCAGAGTCTTGCGACCGGCGCTTCTCGAAAGAAAATCAAAACAGGAGGAGAACCCATGAAAGCAATGAAAAAGATTGTGCTTTTGCTTCTGTGTCTGGCGATGGTGCTGAGCATGGCGGCCTGCGGCGGCAATGCCACGACCGAAACCAAGAGCGAAACCACGACCGCTGCCCCCGAAACCTCGGAAACTGCGACCGAGACCACCGCAGATCCTGCCAACACGACCTATCAGGATACCATCACCGTCGGCGTTGCCAACGACATCACCACGCTGGACCCGCAGGGCTCCAACACCGACGCCAACATGATGGCGTTCACGCTGACGCATGAGACGCTGGTTGAGGTCGACCCCGAGACCAACGAAGTCATCCCCGGCATGGCCACGTCCTGGACCACCTCTGACGACGGCTGCACCTTCACGTTCGAAATTCCCGAGAACGTGACCTTCTCCGACGGCACGCCCTGCACCGCCAACGACATCAAGTTCACCTTCGAGCGTGCGGCTGAGTCCTCCTTCACGAAGACCAAGGTCGAGCTCGTCACGAACATCGAGGTCGTCGACGACACCCACGTAGCCATCACCATCTCCAAGCCCTCGCAGGACTTCCTCATGCTCCTGGCTCACCAGAGTATGTCCATCCTCTCCGAGAAGCTCGTAAACGAAGATGAATTCGGCTACGAGATCGGCACCGGCATGTTCGCCGTTGAAACCTGGACGCCCGGCGACCAGATCTCCTTTGTCCGCTCCGACTATTTCCACGGCGAGCCCGCGCCCACCAGACGTATTGTCTACCGCCTGATCAAGGAAGAGTCCTCCCGCCTTATCGCGCTCCAGACCGGTGAGATCGACATCTGCGTTGACCCGCTGAACACCGACCTTGGCTACATTGAAGACGACCCCAACCTCGAGCTCGTCAAGGTTCCGAACTATGTCATGCTCTACCTCGCCATCAACAACGAGCGCAAAGGTCTTGACAACGTCCATGTCCGCAAGGCCATCGCCTACGCGACCGACAAGGCATCCATGATCGAAGTCGGCTACAACGGCGAAGGCTTTGTGCATGACCACTGGATCAACCGCGGTCAGTTTGGCTGGGACGACAACCTGCAGGTCTACGAATACAACCTCGACAAGGCCAAGGAAGAACTCGAGCTTTCCGGCTACAAGCCCGGCGATCTGAAGTTCCGCGTCATCTATAACGGCACCGCCAAAGAAAACATGGCCCTTGTTCTGCAGGCTGACCTCGCAGAAGTCGGCATCGAGCTCGAACTCATCAAGATGGAGACTGCCGCTCTCAAGGGCATTCTGAACGACGCGGCTCTCGACTATGATCTGTGCCTGTATCAGTTCACCGACAACCTCGGCACCGACTTCACGCTGCGCAACCAGTACGGCTCCTACGAGGAAGACGGCGTTCTGAAGAAGAACGGCTCCAACCGTGCCAACATGAAGGACGCGAAATTCAATGAAATGATCGACGCGGCCCTCATCGAGCAGGATTCTGCAAAGCGTGAGAAGATGTATAACGAGATCGAAGAATACCTCAACGAGATCGTCCCCATCGTCCCCATTGCGACCTCCTACGTCAACATCGGCATCAAGAAGGGCATCACCGGCGTCAAGTGGAACGGCACCGCGAAGCACGACTACCGCTACGTCTGCCTGCCCGTTGCGTAATCCCATTTTTCAGGTTCAAATTTCAGTTTGAATAGCAAACAGGAAGGGGCGTAAAGCCCCTTCCTTCCTACAAAAGTGTCCCCGCGCGCGGAAGTCTGTCTTCTGCGCGGTCTGTTGAAGCAGAGGAGATAGATTTATGCATAAATATGTCATCAAGCGATTGCTGATGATGATCCCCGTGCTGTTGTGTGTGGCGTTCGTCATTTATGCGATCATGAATGTGGCAGAAGGCGACCCCGTTTACTCCGTGGTCAGCGCCGATGCCACCGAAGCGCAGATCGAAGCGGCCAGAGAAGAACTCGGTCTGAACGGCACGCTGCTCGAGCGCTACTTCCGCTATGTCAAGGGTATGCTGACGGGCGATCTGGGTACGTCCTATGTGTCCAAGCGCGACGTCATGCAGACCTATCTGGAGCGGCTTCCGAACACGCTGAAGCTCGCCTCCGTCACGATGGTCGTCGCACTGGCCATCTCCATTCCGCTCGGAATCATCGCAGCGGTCAATCAGAATTCCATCAAAGATACGATAGCGATGGTGCTAGCTCTGCTTGGCCTGTCCATGCCGAATTTCTGGCTGGGTCTGCTTTTGATAATGCTGTTCTCGCTCAAGCTCGGGTGGCTGCCGTCCGGCGGCTATGAAAACGGAATGCTGAGCCTGATACTGCCCGCGTTTACCATCGGCGCAGGTCTGGCGGCGTTTATGACGCGTTCGACGCGCTCTTCCATGCTCGACGTCATCCGGCAGGACTACCTGCGCATGGCGCGTGCCAAGGGCGTCTCTGAGCGCAAGGTCATCCGCAAGCACGCGCTGAGAAACGCGCTCATTCCGATCATCACCGTCTTCGGCGTGCAGTTCAGCAACGTCCTTGGCGGCTCAGTTCTGGCCGAAACGGTCTTTGCCTGGCCCGGTGTCGGCCGTCTGGTCGTTGACGCCATCGATCAGCGCGATATCCCCATGGTCACGGGCGCACTTGTCATGACGACGATGATCGTCTCGATCGTCAACCTGCTCATCGACATCGTCTACGCCTTCGTTGACCCGCGCATCAAGTCGCAGTACACGAAGTAAGGAGGGAAAGCTGTGGAAAATACGAAACTCAGAGCCTCGCAGAAGTACAAAAAACGCAGTACCTTCGACTCCATCTGGCGGCAGCTGCGCAAAAACAAGGGCGCTATCGTCGGTATGATTCTGCTCGTTGTCATCATCATCATCGCCCTTGCTTCCCCGTACATTTTTAACTACGAAACCGATGTCATCGCCAACAACGTCAAAGAGCGCATGCAGCATCCGTCGAGCGAACACTGGTTCGGCACCGACGATCTGGGCCGCGATATCTTCGCGCGTGTCTGCTATGGTGCGCGTTACTCTCTGGCGGTCGGTCTCGTGGCCGTTGCGGTCGCGCTCGTCGTGGGCGTCACGCTCGGCGCGGCAGCGGGCTATGTCGGAGGCGTGTTTGAAAACCTCATCATGCGCGTGTGCGACATTTTCTCGTCCATCCCCAGCGTCCTGATGGCCATCGCGGTCGTCTCCGCGCTTGGAAAGAGCACGTTTAACCTCATGCTTGCCGTCGGTATCGCGAGTACCGCGCCCTTTATCCGCGTGGCAAGAGCCGCCGTTCTGACCGTCCGCGGCGAGGAATACGTCGAATCGGCCCGCGCCATCGGCTCTCCGGAGTGGAAGATCGTCGCGTTCCATATCCTGCCGAACTGCGTATCGCAGATCATCGTGCAGGCGACGCTGCGTGTCGGCTCGGCGATCATCTCCGCGGCGCAGCTGAGCTTCCTCGGTCTCGGCGTTGCGGCGCCTGCGCCGGAATGGGGCAGCATGCTCTCGGCAGGCCGCGCGTACATCCGCGATTACAGCTACATGACGCTCTTCCCGGGCATTGCCATCATGCTGACGGTGCTTTCGCTGAACCTGATCGGCGACGGTCTTCGGGACGCGCTCGATCCCAAGCTGAAGCGTTAAGGGAGGATACGAAATGAGCCACGAACATGATAATCTGATCCTTGATATTGAAAACCTCGTCGTCCGCTACGAAACAGAAGATGGCATCGTCCACGCGCTCAACGGCATCGACCTGCAGCTCGGCTACCATCAGACCATCGGCCTGGTCGGCGAGACCGGCGCGGGCAAAACGACCGCTGCGCTTGCCATGATGCGGCTCGTTCCGTCGCCTCCCGGCGTCGTTGAATGCGACAAGCTGATGGTGGACGGACGCGACATTCTGAATCTGCCGACGGCCAAGATGGAAGAGGTCCGCGGCAAGGACGTCTCGATGATCTTCCAGGACCCAATGACGGCCCTGAATCCAGTCTTCACCGTCGGTGAGCAGATCGCCGAGAGTCTGGAGCTCCACGAGCATCTGGACAAGAAGGCCGCGATGGAACGCGCGAAGGAAATGCTCGAACTTGTCGGCATTCCGGGCTCGCGCGCCAACGAATATCCGCACCAGTTCTCCGGCGGCATGAAGCAGCGCGTGGTCATCGCCATCGCGCTGGCCTGCAACCCAAAGCTTCTCATCGCCGACGAGCCGACCACGGCGCTGGACGTTACGATTCAGGCGCAGGTTCTCGAGCTTATGAGCGAACTGAAGGAAAAGTACGATACCTCCATGATCCTCATCACCCATGACCTCGGCATCGTCGCGGAGGTCTGCGACACGGTCGCCGTTATGTACGCCGGGCGCATCGTGGAGCAGGGCACGCTCGAAGATGTCTTTGACCACACGAAGCACCCCTACACCGAGGGCCTTTTTAACTCCCTTCCCAACATCCAGAACCGCACGGCCATGCTCAAGCCCATCAAGGGTCTCATGCCGGACCCGACGAATCTGCCCGAAGGCTGCGCGTTTGCGCCCCGCTGCGACTACGCCACGGACGAATGCAGCAAGCGCTGCCCCAAGCTGACGAAGATCAGCGACACCCACAGCTTCGCGTGTCTGGCCTATGAGCACGAAGGCTTCCACATCAAAAGGGGGAACGAATAATGGCAGATACGTTGTTACAGGTCCGTCACCTGAAAAAATACTTCAAGACCGGTCACGGTATGCTGCACGCGGTCGACGACATCAGCTTCGACTTGGAGCGCGGCAAGACACTGGGGCTGGTCGGCGAGTCCGGCTGCGGCAAGTCCACGACGGGCAGGTCCATTCTTCGTCTCATTGAGCCGACCTCCGGCGAGGTGTTCTTTGAAGGAAAGGATGTTGCCAAGCTCTCGAAAACCGAGATGCGGCACATGCGCAAGGATATGCAGATCATCTTCCAGGATCCGTATTCCTCGCTCGACCCCAAGAAGACGATCAACCAGATCATTTCCGAGCCCATCCGGCTCAATAAAATCCTGACGAACAAGCACCAGATCGAAGACCGCGTGTTAGAGCTCATGGACACGGTTGGTCTTGCTGAGCGCCTCATCAACAGCTATCCCCACGAACTCGACGGTGGCCGCCGCCAGAGAATCGGCATTGCCCGCGCTCTTGCGATGGAGCCGAAGCTGATCGTCTGCGACGAGCCCGTTTCCGCGCTGGACGTGTCCATTCAGGCGCAGATCCTGAACCTTCTCAAAGAGCTTCAGCAGAAGATGGGTCTGACGTACATCTTCATCACGCATGACCTCAGCGTTGTCAACCATTTCTCCGACGAGATCGCGGTCATGTATCTGGGCTCGATCGTGGAAAAAGCGCCGTCAGAGGAGCTCTTCGCAAACCCCATCCATCCGTACACCAAGGCGCTTCTGTCCGCTATCCCGATCCCGGACCTTCACAACAAGCGCCAGCGCATTTCCTTAAAGGGCGAAATCACGAGCCCCATCAACCTTCCCGATGAGTGCCGCTTCGCCAACCGCTGCTTCGAATGTGAGCAGAAGTGCCGCGCGGGTATTCCGCCGCTGGTCGAGGTCTCGCCCAACCATTTCGTTGCCTGCTTCAACCACGGGGTTTGATACGGTCCATGCTGAGTTTACGGGATTTAACGTACACCGAAATCGCTACCCGGATCATTCTGTCGGTCCTCTTCGGCGGCATTCTCGGCATGGAGCGCGGCATGAAAAACCGCGGGGCCGGCTTGCGGACGTATATGCTCGTCTGTCTCGGTTCCTGCGTCGTCATGATGACGAACCAGTTTCTTTACCAGTCTTACCAGTCTGGAGACCCGGCGCGTTTAGGGGCCCAGGTCATCAACGGCATCGGCTTTCTGGGCGCTGGTACGATCATTGTGACCAAGCGCAACCAGATCAAGGGTCTGACCACGGCGGCCGGTCTCTGGACCAGCGCCTGCGCGGGACTTGCCCTCGGCATCGGTCTCTATGAGGTCGCGGCCCCGGCCTGCTTGAGCATCTTCGTGATCTTCACGGTGCTGCACGAGCTGGATTTCCGGATGCGCCGGAAGTCCCGGCAGATCGATGCCTTTGTCGAGCTGCGGAAGAATACGTCCATCCGCAATTTTCTGGCAAGCGTGCGCGAACAGAATTTTGATCCTAGCAATCTCCTTTTGCAGCCGGACTCTGCCGAAAGCGTCGACTCGGTGACCTTCACCATCACGCTCAAAAGCCGCGTCGCACGGTCACACGAGGAGAGCATGTGCCTGCTCCGGACACTGGGAAGCGTTTCCTACATCGAAGAACTCTGAAAACTGGAAAGGCAGGCAGAGTTTTCAAAAATGCGTTGATCAGCGCTGATTCAAAAAAGTTCACCAGAAATGAAGTGACCCCAAAAAGTTAGACAAATAATCTTAATAGAAATTGTTCAAGCTGCCGAGAGGGCTTGTTGTCTGTGAATCGCGGGCGGCAAGCCCTTCCGTTTTGCCTTGATCCTGTGGTTGCTGTAGTAATCCAGATATTCAATGAGGTCCAGTTTGAAGTGTTCCATGAAGCGGAACTCCTGCAAATGCTCCAATCGCAGGAACTCTTTGAAAAATCTGATCTCTGATTATAAAAACCTGCATACAGAGCAGAAAACGCTGCAGAAAAACAAACGGCGTATCTCGCGCTGGCACAGGCGGCAGCCGAGCAGCTTCAGGCATACACCCGGATGCAGCGGGCATTTCTGGACGCGCAGGCGGGCATTCTTGCAGGCAGCCTGCAAGCCGGAATCCCCTGCCCGGTCTGCGGCTCCGTGGAGCACCCGCGCCCGGCGGTGCTGTCTGAGCACGCTCCCACAGAGGAACAGGTAAAATGCGCAAAAACCGCATATGACGATGCGCAAGCCGCCGCTTCCGCCGCAAGCGAAAGCGCCGCAGCGCAAAAAGCAAAAGTGGAAGAAAAGGCAGACGCTCTGCGCAGGGCTTTGGAAACGCTGCTGCCAGGTCTTTCCGAAGAGCAGGCAGAATCCACCGCGCAGGAGCAGCTGCAGATCGCTGAAACACAAATTGGCGAACTGAACGCGCAGATCGAAACAGCGAAACAGAACATCCGCCGCAAAGAAAATCTGGACAAGCAAATTCCAAAAACAGAGGATGCGCTGCGCGCTGCGCAGGACACACGGAACAAGGCGGACAAGCAGATCGGCATGCTGCAAACGCAGCATGCCCTTGCCGCGCGGATCTCCGAGCTTCGTCAGGTGCTTACCTGCAAGGACAAGGCTTCCGCCGAGCAGGAAATCGGCGTGCTGGAAACACGCGCAGATGCGCTGGAGCAGGCGCTGACCGACGCGCAGACGAAGGAAAAGTCTTCCCTGAACACACTTACCGCAACCCGCGCCGCAATCCGGCAGCTGCGCGAGCAGCTGAAAACCGGCGCGGACGCCGATCTGGACAAGCTCTCTGCGAAGCTGCATATACAAAGGGGTCAGAAACTTGATGAACAGCGCCAGAGCGTTCACACCCGGCTTGCGGTCAATGGGCGCGCGCATGATAAGATCATCAAACAGCGTGATACGCTTGATGCGTTGGAGCAGAAGTTCACCTGGATGGACGTGCTTGCCAGAACTGCCGCCGGAACACTTTCGGGCAAGGCAAAGATCGATCTGGAAACCTATGTTCAGGCAACGTACTTTGACCACATCCTGAGCCGCGCGAACCTCCGGCTCCAGAAGATGTCCGGCGGGCAGTATGATCTCAAGCGCCGCCGCAATGCGGACAACAAGCAGCGCAGAAGCGGTCTAGATCTGGACATCGTCGATCACATCAACGCGACGGAGCGCAGCGTCAATACGCTCTCCGGCGGCGAGGCGTTTCTTGCCTCGCTGGCACTGGCGCTGGGTCTTTCCGACGAGGTGCAGATGTCCACAGGTATTCATCTCGACACGCTCTTTGTGGACGAGGGCTTCGGCTCGCTCGACTCTTCGGCGCTCAGCAAGGCGTATCAGACGCTCGCGGGTCTGACGGAGGGAAACCGTCTGGTCGGCATCATCTCGCACGTATCCGAGCTCAAAGAACGTATTGACCGCCAAATCGTCGTCTCCAAAGGTCCTGATGGCAGCAGCCATGCGGAGCTGATTGTCTGAGCTTGCACCCATACAATCACATAACGTATAAAACAGCGTGCAGGGAACGAATTATAGTTCGTTCCCTGCACGCTTGCATAAAGAAACTCCCTCCCGCAGGTGCGGGAGGGAACGGTTTTTTACTTATCCTGTGCGGCGAGCTCCTTGAGCGCGTCCTTGCGGGAGAGGTTGACGCGACCCTTCTCGTCGATCTCCGTGACCTTGACCCAGGTCATGTCGCCGACGTTCAGGACGTCTTCGACCTTCTCGACTCTGTGGTTTTCGAGCTTGGAGATGTGAATCATGCCGTCCTTGCCGGGGGCAAGCTCGACAAACGCGCCGATGGGCAGGATGCGGACGACCTTGCCGTAGTACAGCTTGCCGACCTCGGGCACGAAGCAGATGTCGTCGATCATCTTCTTGGCGGTGTCGCAGGAAGCGGCATCGGGAGAAGCGATGTGAATCGTGCCGTCGTCGTCAATATCGACCTGCGCGCCGGACTCGGCAACGATCTTCTGAATCATGGAGCCGCCCTTGCCGATGACCTCGCGGATCTTGTCGACATCAATCTTCATCGTGAGCATCTTGGGTGCAAACTCGGAGACATGGTCGCGCGGCTTTGCGATGCAGGGAATCATAATCTCGTTGAGGATCTCAAGGCGCGCCTTGCGGCAGCGCTCGAGCGCGTCGGCAATGATTTCCATCGTCAGACCGTCGTTCTTGAGGTCCATCTGGATGGCGGTGACGCCTTCGGTCGTACCGGCAACCTTGAAGTCCATCTCGCCGTGGAAGTCCTCGACGCCCTGGATGTCGATGAAGGTGGTGAAGTCGTCCCCGTCCTGGATGAGGCCGCAGGAGATGCCCGCGACGGGCGCCTTTATCGGCACGCCGGCGTCCATGAGGGCAAGGGTGCTGCCGCAGATGGAGCCCTGGGAGGTGGAGCCGTTGGAGGAGAGCACCTCGCTCACCACGCGGATGGCGTAGGGGAACTCCTCCACCGGAGGAATCACGGGCAGCAGGGCACGCTCTGCCAGAGCGCCGTGGCCGATCTCACGCCGGCCGGGGCTGCGGGCGGGCTTGGCCTCGCCTACGGAGTAGCCGGGGAAGTTGTAGTGGTGCATGTAGCGCTTCTCGGTCTCCTCCCAGATGGTGTCCAGCTTCTGATTGGCGGACAGGGTATCCAGGGTGCAGACGGAGAGCACCTGGGTCTGGCCCCGGGTAAACAGGCCCGAGCCATGGACACGGGGCAGCACGGCCACCTCGGCGTCCAGGGGACGGATCTCGTTCTTCTGGCGGCCATCCACACGGTGACCTGCCAGCAGCCAGGCCTTCACGATCTTCTTCTGGAACTTGTAGGTAAACTCCTCCAGGTACTGGTCCATATCCGGATACTCCTCCAGATACTTCTCGTGCCAGTGCTCGATCATCTCGTTCCAGCGGGCCTCGCGGATATTCTTGTCGTCGGTGTCCATGGCGGCCTTGGCCTCGTCCATGAAGTCGGCAACGATCTTGTCAAACAGCTCCTGGTTGAAGTCGGCGTGGGGATAGTCGAACTTGGGCTTGCCGATCTCGGCGACCATCTGATTGATGAGGGCGATCTGCTTCTGATTCTCCTCGTGGGCCATACGGATGGCCTCAAACATCACATCGTTGGGCACCTCATTGGCGCCGGCCTCGATCATGACCACCTTCTTGCCCGTGGACACCACGGTCACATCCAGGTCGCTGACCTTGCGCTGCTCGCTGGTGGGGTTAAAGAGCAGCTTGCCGTCCACCAGGCCCACCTTCAGGGCGGCCACGGGCCCATTCCAGGGGATGTCGGAAATGGCCAGGGCGGCGGAGGTGCCGATGAGGGCGGCTACCTCGGGGGAGCAGTCGTGATCCACCGCCATTACGGTGCACATGACGGACACATCGTTGCGGAAATCGGAGGGGAACAGGGGGCGGATGGGCCGGTCGATGACGCGGCTGGTGAGGATGCCCTTCTCGCCGGGGCGGCCCTCGCGGCGGTTAAAGCTGCCGGGGATCCGGCCCACGGAGTACATCTTCTCCTCAAAGTCCACGCTCAGGGGGAAGAAGTCGATGCCGTCCCGGGGACGGGGGGCGGCGGTGACGCAGCAGAGCACCCGGGTGTCGCCGTAGCCCACCATGACGGCGGCGTTGGCCAGCTCGGCCAGCTTGCCCACCTCCAGCGTCAGGGGGCGGCCGGCCAGATCCAGCTCATACTTGTGATAGCCGGGGAACTGGCGCTTGGTAATGATCGTTGACATGGTTTTATCTCCTTTTTTAAATTGGATTTCCCTCCGGAGATAAACCCTTTAGCACTTGAAAGCACGTCCCGGATACAAGGCGCAGTTTCAAACGCTAAAGGTGCTGTTTTCTCCGGCGGGATGGATTGATGCGGCAGGTAAATGCGAAAACAGGGTGGCGCAGGGGAGCCTGCACCACCCGGATTCCTGAAATTATCGACGCAGACCCAGCTTGGCGATCAGAGCACGATAACGCTCAATGTCCTTCTTGGCCAGATAGTCCAGCAGACGACGGCGCTTACCGATCATCATCTGCATACCGCGGCGGCTGTGGAAGTCGTGGGGATGCACCTTCAGATGGGCGGTGAGCTGGCTGATACGCTCGGTGAGGATAGCCACCTGCACCTCAGGGGAGCCGGTGTCGTTCTCGTGGGTACGGTTGGCCTCGATGATAGAGGTCTTTTGGTCTTTCAGCATCATGGTTTAGTTCCACCTTTCTTTTATGTCTGCCCGCTGTCTGAGTGCCGGGACGGGTGAAGCATCCGCGGGACTAAGGCAGGGGTAGCGTGTACGCACAACGCGTACTCTAATAAAAATACCACACTTACCGCGGCTTGTAAAGCATGATTTTGAAAAAACGGGAATAATTTTATTGGACAGCGATGGCATCTGTGGGGCAGCCCTCGGCCGCCGCCTGGGCGCTGATCTGTAGATCCACGGGAATGTCCTCCGTCTGGGCCTGGGCGGGCTGCCCCGGCAGCAGGGTGAACACCTCCGGGCAGACCGACGCGCACAGGCCGCAGCCGATGCACTTGTTGGGGTCCACCACCGAAGCGCCGCAGCCCAGGCAGCGCTCCGTCTCCTTCTTGAGCTGCTCCTCAGTGAAGGTGCCGCGCAGGTCGCGGAAGGTCTTTACCGCATCCTCGGGCGAACCGTCCTCCGCCTTCTGCCTCGGCGCGGGACGCAGGCTCCTGAGCGGCACGACCACGCTGTCCTTGTCCATGGACAGGTACTCCTTGACCGCCCTGCCCAGCACCAGGCTCTGGCCCTCGTGCACAAAGCGGTGGATGGAGATGGAGCCCTCCTTGCCTGCCGCAATGGCGTCGATGGCGAACCTCGGTCCGGTGACCACG
>OHOA01000670.1_pt1 | contig 12762 bp, 12 predicted proteins | sample 1569681 | NCBI WGS metagenome assembly OHOA01 (sample SAMEA3879609, study PRJEB24766) | human gut metagenome | biome: human-associated habitat; feature: feces | place: USA | collected 1985/1987 | reverse complement strand
GTATCATATTCTGGTGCCTCCTTACTTAACTTTCTCTACTATCTTAACAAGTCTCCATCTTTTGTCTTTTGATAGAGGTCTTGTTTCCATAATTCTAATCTTATCTCCAACCTCGCACTGGTTCTCTTCGTCATGAACCTTTACCTTCTTTGTGCTCTTCATAGCCTTGCCATATAGAGGGTGTCTAACAAAGTCTTCAATAGCAACTACTACAGTCTTATCCATTTTGTCGCTTACGACAATACCGACTTTGGATTTTCTTCTGTTTCTTTCTACTTTTTCAACTGCCATAATCACATCCTCCTTTCCTATGCTTCGGCCTTAGCCATTTCTTTCTCACGAATAATGGTCTTTACTCTAGCAATATCCCTTTTTACTTCCCTCATCTTAACAGGATTTTCAAGCTGACCTGTTACGTGCTGGAATCTTAAGTTGAAGAGTTCCTTCTTCATTTTGTCAAGTTCAGAAGAAAGCTCGACATCTGTCATCTGTCTGAATTTGTTCATTTCCATTACGCTTCACCGCCCTCTTCTAACTGCTTCATAGCGAACTTGCACTTGATAGGAAGCTTATGAATTGCAAGTCTTATAGCTTCTCTTGCCTGCGCTTCAGTTACGCCATCAATCTCAAACATTACTCTGCCCGGCTTAACAACTGCTACCCAATATTCAGGAGCACCTTTACCGGAACCCATTCTTACCTCTGCGGGTTTCTTAGTTACTGGCTTATGAGGGAATATTTTTATATAAACCTTTCCGCCTCTTTTTATGGATCTAGTCATAGCAATTCTGGCAGCTTCGATCTGTCTGGAAGTAATCCAGCCCGGCTCCATAGCTACAATACCGTATTCACCGTAAGTAATCTTGTTGCCTCTTAAAGCCTTACCAGTCATACGGCCTCTGAACTGCTTACGTCTTTTAACTCTCTTAGGCATTAACATTACTGAACACTTCCTTTCTTATCATTCTTTGTAGGAAGTACTTCACCCTTATAAATCCAAACCTTAACACCAATCTTACCATAAGTTGTATTTGCCTCAGCAAAACCATAATCAATATTAGCTCTTAAAGTCTGAAGAGGTATAGTACCATCATGATATGTTTCTGTACGTGCCATTTCAGCACCGCCGAGACGACCGCTGCAAGTAGTCTTGATACCCTTAGCACCAAACTTCATTGTAGTCTGCATAGCCTTCTTCATAGCCCGGCGGAAGGAGATACGCTTCTCCAGCTGCTGGGCGATGTTCTCAGCCACCAGCTGCGCGCTCAGGTCGGGGCTGCGAACCTCTACGATATTCAGGTTCACGCTCTTGCCCAGACGGGCTTCCATATCCTTGCGCAGGTTTTCGATCTCCGCGCCGGCCTTGCCGATGACGACGCCGGGGCGGGAGCAATGAATGTTGATTTTGACTCTCGCGTTGTTCCGCTCGATCTCGATTTTGGCGATGCCGGCGGAATAGAGCTTGTTCTTCAGATACTTGCGGATGTTGTAGTCCTCCACAACCAGATTGCCCACCTGGTCGGCGCGGGCATACCAGCGGGAGTCCCAATCCTTGATCACGCCAACGCGCAGTCCATGGGGATTAACTTTCTGTCCCATAGCTACCTCCTGCTTAAGCCTTCTCACTCACACCGATGGTGATGTGAGTGGTTCTCTTGAGAATCCGATTGTAACTGCCCTTTGCCCGGGGCATGCCGCGCTTCAGGGTGGGGCCGGGGTTGGCCACCACGGTGGAGACGTACAGGTTCTCCACATTCATCCCATTGTTGTGCTCGGCATTGGCCACAGCGCTCTTCAGGAGCTTCAGCATGGGCTCGGAAGCAGCCTTGGGAGTCTGCATCAGGTACGCAGTGGCGATCTTCACGTCCTTGCCGCGGATCATGTCGCACAGCAGCTTCACTTTCCGGGGAGACATGCGGACGTATTTCACATGTGCTAAGGCTTCCATTCCAGTTCCTCCTTACTTCGAGTTGGTGGTCTTGCTGCCAGAGTGGCCCCGGAAGGTTCTGGTGGGAACGAATTCGCCCAGCTTATGGCCCACCATGTCTTCGGTGATATAGACAGGGACATGCTTGCGGCCGTCGTGGACGGCGATGGTATGACCGACGAAGGAGGGGAAAATGGTGGAGGCTCTGGACCAGGTCTTCAGAACCTTCTTTTCACCGGCCTTGTTCAGCTCCTCGACCCGCTTCAGCAGCTCGGGCGCCACGAAAGGGCCTTTTTTAATACTTCTGCTCATTCGTTCATATCCTCCTTACTTGGCGTTTCTGCCCTTGACGATGAACTTGTTGGTGGGGTTCTTGCCCTTACGGGTCTTATAACCCATAGCAGGCTTGCCCCAAGGAGTGACAGGGCCGGGACGACCGATAGGTGCGCGGCCCTCGCCGCCGCCGTGGGGGTGATCGTTGGGGTTCATAACCGAGCCGCGCACCGTGGGACGGATGCCCATGTGACGGGTCCGGCCGGCCTTGCCGATGTGGATGTTCTCATGATCCAGATTGCCCACCTGGCCGATGCAGGCCGTGCAATTCATCCGCACATACCGCACCTCGCCGGAGGGCAGGCGGACCTGGGCCAGCGCGCCGTCCTTGGCCATGAGCTGGGCGGCGGCTCCGGCGGAGCGGACCAGCTGTGCGCCCCGACCGGGATTCAGCTCCACATTGTGGATCACGGTACCCACGGGGATGTTGGCGATGGGCAGGCAGTTGCCGGGCTTAATATCGGCCGTGGCGGAGGAGACGACCTTGTCTCCGGCCTTCAGGCCGTTGGGAGCCAGGATGTAGCGCAGCTCCCCGTCCTCGTATTGCACCAGGGCGATGAACGCGCTGCGGTTGGGGTCATATTCCAGGCGGAGCACCTCGGCGGTCATATCCGTCTTGTTCCGCTTGAAGTCGATGATGCGGTATTTCCGCTTGTTGCCGCCGCCGCGGTGGCGGACGGTAATTCTGCCGTAGCTGTTGCGACCGGAGTTCTTCTTCAGGGTCTCAACCAGGCTGCGCTCAGGTTTGGCCTTTTTATCCACGCCGTCGAAGGCAGAAACGGTCATATTTCTGCGCGCCGGGGTATAAGGCTTAAATGTTTTGATAGCCATTTGCGTTACGCTCCTTTATTGAGATTTGAATTAGACCATACCCTCGAAGAACTCGATGGTCTTGGAATCGGCCGTCAGGGTCACCATGGCCTTTTTGTAGGCGGCGCGGCGGCCTTCGGGATACGAGCCGGTGCGCTTTTTCTTGCCCAGCATCCGGATGGTGTTGACCTTCGCCACCTTGACGCCGAAGATCTCCTCGACAGCCTGCTTGATCTCAATTTTGTTGGCGTCCAGGGCGACCCGGAAAACATACCGCTTGTCGGCCACGGACTCCATGGACTGCTCCGTGATCACCGGCTTGATGATGATATCGTAAGCGTTCTTCATTACGCGAACACCTCCTCGATCTTGGCCAGGGCGGCCTGATCCAGAACCAGCTTCTTGGCGTTCAAAATGTCATAGACATTGATGAGGTTGGCAAAGGTGATCTCGCAGCCGGGGATGTTCCGGCCGGACCGGACCACATTGGCGTTGGGCTCGGCGGTGACCACCAGGGGCTTGCTCTCGGCATGAACGGCGGACAGGAACTTGGCGAATTCCTTGGTCTTGATCTCATTCATCTGAATGGAATCGATGACCACGATGTCCTGCGCGGCCGCTTTGGCGCTGAGAACGGACTTCAAAGCCAGGCGTCTGACCTTCTTGTTCAGACGGTAGCTGTAATCCCGGGGCTTCGGGGCGAATACCACGCCGCCGTGGGTCCACTGGGGAGCCCGGGTGCTGCCCTGACGGGCCCGGCCGGTTCCCTTCTGTCTCCAGGGCTTCTTGCCGCCGCCGGAAACCTCGGCGCGGGTCAGAGCGGACTGGGTGCCCTGACGGCAGTTGGCCAGATGGTTCTTGACCACGTCGTGGACCACAGACTCGTTGGGCTCGATGCCGAACAAAGCTTCGGAGAGTTCGATCTCGCCGACCTGCTTGCCGGACATATCGTAAACAATCGTCTTAGGCATGATTTAAGCTCTCCTTTCCTTAGCCTCTGGCGGAAGCCTTCTGGGGATTCCGGCCGGAAGCCTTCTGCGGGTTCTTGCTGATACCGGCGTCGCCGCGCTTGACCTTGTTGTGCTTGACGGTGGACTTCACATAGACCAGCCCGCCCTTGGGGCCGGGAATGGCGCCGCGGATGACCAGCATATTCAGCTCGCTGTCCACCTTCACCACATCCAGATTCTGAATGGTGACCCGCTCCACGCCCATCTGGCCGGCGCCGATCTTGCCCTTAAAAATCCGGGAGGGGTCGGAGGAGGAGCCCATAGAGCCGGCGTGGCGGTGCACAGGGCCGCCGCCGTGGGTCATGGGAGTCCGTCCGGCGTTCCAGCGCTTGACGACACCCTGATAGCCGTGGCCCTTGGAGATGCCGGCCACGTCTACCTTGTCGCCGGCGGCGAAGGTATCGGCCTTGATCACGTCGCCCACGTTCAAGTCCGCAGCGGCGTCCAGCTTAAACTCCTTCAGGTGCTTTTTGAGCTCTACGCCGGCTTTCTTCAGGTGGCCGGCCTCGGGCTTGGACAGCTTGGACTCCTTCGCATTCTCAAAGCCCAGCTGCACGGAAACGTAACCGTCTTGTTCCAGGGTTTTCTTCTGGGTCACGACACAGGGGCCGGCCTCGATGACGGTGACCGGAATGACCTTGCCGCTCTCATCGAAGATCTGGGTCATGCCCACTTTTTTGCCGATGATTGCTTTTTTCATGGTTGAGTTTCTCCTTTATTAGGTTATTGGTTGACGCCTGCATTGGCACAGGTGCCAACATGACCCGTCCGCCCGATGCCAGACAGTGCGGGCAGCGGTAAGAACTTGATAGAATGTCAGGCTCTTACAGCTTTATCTCTATCTCAACGCCGGCGGGCAGATCCAGGCTCATCAGAGCCTCGATGGTCTTCTGGCTGGGGTTGAGGATATCGATCAGTCTCTTGTGGGTTCTGCGCTCAAACTGCTCACGGCTGTCCTTATACTTGTGGACGGCCCGAAGGATGGTGACGACTTCCTTCTTGGTGGGCAGGGGGATGGGGCCGGAGACGGAAGCGCCGTTGCGCTTGGCGGTCTCCACAATCTTCGCCGCGCTGGCGTCGATGAGCTGGTGATCATAGGCCTTCAGCCGGATTCTGATCATTTGGTTTGCCATGTTGCAATTTCCTCCTTGAAAAACGTACTCAGTTTTTTGTGGCTGGGTACGGTCGAACTTCCTGTCCGCGCCGCCGTGCGTATCATTCTCGCCAATGAAAAATGGCCGACGCAAGCCGACCTTCTCCCCCAGGCGCAGCGATATACGCAGACGCAAGCAGGACCGTTCAGCCGCCCGATGACCGGACATACTCCGCAGAAGTTACCGGCTTTCGCCGCAATCTCCTACATCATCGCATTCTGCGCGCAGAGTTCACCCACACGCGCTTTCCTATAATACAACAATTTGGATTCCATGTCAAGGGAAATTTTGATAAAATTTTTCTCCCTGAGCCGGAGAGGTTTTCCCTTCCCTTCACACCGCCTCGCCTGCCCTGCGGCATCCGGCGGTCCCCCTCGCTGCAAACTATATCCAATCACAACAACGATTCCCGATTGGGGTTCCTCTTCCTGCGGCAGATTTTCGGGACGGCCCATCGCCGCTTGGACGGCACTTCCCGCAGTCTGTAGGGGCCGTACCCTTCTCTTCCCCCCTCAGCGGCGTTACAGTCCCCCCTTCGGACCTTGCGCCACCAATTATAAATGCCCCAGGGCAAGCGCGCCCTGGGGCATGGGGGAAATTATTTGGAGAAGGCTTCGCAGTAACGCTGCAAGATGGTGGCAATTTGCGCCCGGGTCGCCGTACCCTTGGGGGCCAATCTTCCTTCCATGCCCTTCAGCAGCCCTTGCTCCACGGCCCAGGTCATGGGCGTCACGGCGTAGCTGCTGATGCCGGATGCGTCGGGATAGCCGGTCAGGTCGCCCGTGACGGAAATCTCTTCCCCGGCGAACTGAGCGTAACGCGCCAGGAAGGTAACCAGCTGCTCCCGGGTTACGGGGGCGTTGGGGGCGAAGACCGTATCGGTCAGGCCCTTTCCGATTCCGGCCTCATAGGCCCAGGCCACGGCCTCGGCGTAATACCGGCCGCCGGAGACGTCGGTGAAGGGCGCCGTCCCTTCGCTCTCCGGCTCACCGGCCAGGCGGTACAGGATGGTCACGATTTGGCCCCGGGTCAGGATTCCCTCGGGCCGGAACTGTGTATCGCTCACGCCCTTCATCAGGCCGTTGGAAACGGCGAAGTCCACGCCCTCGTGATACCATCTGCCGGTGTCCACGTCTGTAAAGTGGGCGGAGGGGCACGCCAGAGCCTCGGTGAAGCCGTCCCGGTAGGAGTAGCCGCAGCGCAGGCAGGTGTGCTGGGTATACCCTTCGGCCCCCTCTTGGGCCTCCACAACCGTGACCTGGAAGTCATGGCCCAGGGCGTCTGTGTGATCGTCCACATAGCTGTCGCCGCAGACGGAGCAGGTGTAGGTGGTGTAGCCGCCCTCGGTGCAGGTGGGCGCCGTGACCACGGCCTCGTATTGGTGGCCCTTGGGCAGGATTTCCCGGGAGACAACCGCGCCGCAGATCTCGCAGGTCACGGTGACGGAGCCGTCCTCGGTACAGGTGGCGGGTACGGTCTCGGTTTTGGTCTTCTCATGGGCGCAGGGCAGCACCTCTACGATGCAGTAATCCTGGACGCCTGTGGCCTGAGAGACGGCCCGGATGTAGGCATAGCCCTGAGAAACGCCGGTGACCGTACCGGTCTCGTCCACGGTAGCCACGCCGGGATCAAAGGATTCCCACTGTACGCCGGTATGCTTTTCCAGGGTGGGCGTGGGAGAAAGCACGGCGGACAAGCTCCGGCTTTCAGCCACGGACAGGGTCATACGGTTGGTATCCAGCTCCAGCTTCTCCGGCAAGATCGCCTCGGAGACGACGGCGAAATCCAGAGAATATTGACCGTCTTTTGTGGTGGCCCGGATGTAGCTGATGCCGGGCTCGCTGGGCGTGTAATAGGCCGCGTTCAACACGGTACCGTTGATGTTCACGCCTTCTTCCGTGGTCAACTCGCCCCGGCCGGAGACAATCTCCCAGTCAAAGGGACCGTAAACGTCTGTGGGACGTTCATAGACCGTTCCGCTGGATGTCCCGGCGGGATTTCCCGGAGACACGACGCCGTCGGCCCGGATGACCAAGGTGATGGTCTGAGAGGGAGGGGTAAAGTACACCTGGATTTCTCCGGTCCGGCTGTCGTAGGTAAAGTCCTTCCGCCAGCTGTTGGTCATCTCGTACTCGTAGCCGCTTTCATAGCGGGTGAAGACGCGGATGGACTCGGGCAGGGCGTAGCCCTCCTCATGGACCAGCTTACCGGTCCAGCTGCTGTTTACGCCGCAGAAATCGGGGCCGTCCAAAATTAGGCCTTCAGCCGGGTCCAGAGTATGGTCGCTGCTGGAATTGTAATCCTTGGCCGTGCACAGGGCCACAGGCGCAACAATATGGGCGGCGGTATCGTTATACTTGGCAACCAGGGTGGCGGTGCTGCCCTGGGTTACATATACGCTCTGGTCGCCATAGATCAGCCCGGAGACCAAGTCCTCATCGGACCTGTTTGTATACAGATCCTCCCAGTCGATTTTCATCGTCCGAGTCACCCCATTGAGGGTAACCTCCAGAGTAGCGGAAGCGCCGGGAATGAGGATATCCGGGTCTCCCGTAGCGCTGTAATTCAGGTACAGCTCGGCGGAAAGGCCGTCGGAGCTGTTCTGACTGCAGGTGATGAGGCCGGCGTACAAATCCGGATCGTCCTCATTGACCTCCCACCGCTTGGTGGTAATCTCCGCGTCGGCGGGGTACAAATCCGTCGCTTTGACCACGATGGAGCCGTTGGGCTTTAACCCGGAGAAGGATTCCACAGACAGCTGGAAATCCTGCAGCTCCGTGGTGCGCTCCTTGACCGCTACGACGCAGACGGCGGAGTCCTCCCCGGCGCTCACGGTGATGACGGTCTGGCCGGGCGCCAGCGCTTCCACACGGCCGAACTCATCGATGGTCGCCACCTCGGGGTTGCTGGAGGTCCGGGTGATGACATGGCCCTCCAGGCCGGTATTGTCGTTGACGCTGAGATCAAAAGCTTCGCCCGGATGCATCAGAGCCGCCACCTGAGACAGGAACAGGCCCTGGGTGGGATCTGCCTTCACGGCATAGGTCCGGTCGTTAAGGCCATAGTCGCCGCAGGAGATGTACACGTTGCCGGTCCATTCATAAGAGCCTGTGTACTCCGTCACATCGGCGGTAAACGTATAGGTTTTGGTGTCCGGATCGAAAATGCTCTGGCTGTAAAAGGGATTATACATGTCCAGACCGTATTCCTCCACCACTTTACCGGTGGAATCGGTATAGGTCCGCTTGACCAGAGGATGGATTTCTACGGAGGCGATGGAACCGTCATCGTAGACCGTACCGGTCATGTAGGTTCTTCCGTCCTCCTCATAGACGGAGACGGTGTTGTTTTCCAGCTTGGGCGCCACGGTGTCCACCTGAATGTCAAAGGAAATGACGTCGCCGGTCAGATCCATGGCGTGGCCGTGGAAGGTGGGCTCGTTTTCGCCGGGAACGATGGACTCGAAATCCGTCACCCAGCGGCCGGCCTCCTCATTCCACACCGTTTCGCCATAGTCTCCCTCTCCATAGGCGGTGATGGAGTAAACACACTCCGTACCGCTGGGCAGCACGTTTCCGTTTAGATCCGTGCCGTCCCAATAGCTGTTGGTAAAATAGTACTGAGAAGAGGGCAGCGCTGCGGAGTAGGCGCTGTTCCACAGAGACTTGAACTGGTAGGTGGCGTAATCCCGGTAGTACAGCTCGTTGGTTTGCTTGTCCCGGACCTCCACCACCATGAGCTTGGCCTCCCGGAGCTGATAGAGAATAAAGTCGTCTATTTGGTCCAGGTAGCCGTCGCCGTTGGGGGAAATGGCGAAATTTTCTTGATGGTATACGCTTTGCTCGTTGGATCTGGAATCGAACATATTTTGGCCCAGGTCTACAAAGCCGATGGCCGATCCCTCGGAGAGCATGACGCTGCCAAGAATGGACGTGGCCCAGGTGGAGGGATTATTCCGTACATTTTCCCCGTCCTCCGGCGTGTCGTACCACATGGAGCTGTCAAAAATAGGCGCGGCGGTCCAATCGCCGTAGAAGGCCAGGAAAGGCAGGCCGATTTGCGGATGTTCGCCGGTGGAGTCGGTGAGGATGACAAAGCCCTCCACATAGGCGCCGTTGGCAAAGAGGGAATCCAAAAGCGCCTTCTCCTCTTGGGTCAAGGTGACGGTCTTGCTGACCTGGACGCTGCCGGAAGCGGGAACCGTCACGGTACCCAGGTCCACCTCCCGCAGCAGAACATCGCTGTCCAGCATAACGGAGGCCTCGCCCCACCGGCTCTCGGCAGTGCCGGTGTCGGGCCGCAAAACTGCCGCTTTGGCCGTGTAGGTCAGGGGCTCGTCGGTCAGGTTATGAACCTCAAAATTCATGGTATAGCGGCCGGTCTTCTCCGGGTCGTCCTTCAGCTCCAGCTTTCCCACGTTCTGCCCGGCCACGGAGATGTAAGCCGGTGTGGTAACGGCGCCTGCCGCGTTCACCAGGCCCGCGCCCTGCAGCCGGGGAGAGTAATACACGCCCTCCGGGTCCTTCTGCGGCAGCGCGGTGCTGACCAGCAGCTGACTGGTGAGGCTGCTCGCCGCCGTCTTGGAGGTGATTTGCAGGCTCTCCTGGACATACTGCTCCACCAGAGCGGCCAGTCCGGTCATATGGGGAGCAGCCATGGACGTGCCGCTCATCATGCCGTAAGCGCCGGTATAGTCGTCATAATAGCCGCCGGGGTCTTGGGGACTGTAGGTCTGATCCACAACGGCGGACCAGATATTGCCGCCGGGGGCCGTGATCTCCGGCTTCAGCTCCAGGCCGGGGCCTGCGCCCCAGGAGGAGAAGACAGACATTTGATAGCCGGTATCCGAGGAGACAATCTCATCCTCCGCCAGGACGGTCATGGTGACCTTGCCGGACTGAGCCGCCTCAACAATGGCGTGGCCGTCCTTGCCGGAGATGAAAGCAGAGGTGATGTAGGCGCCGTCGGTGCTCATGTAAATGAGGTCTGTAGCATTGGGGTCTTCGTCATAGACGATGACGGCCAGCACGCCGTAGGCAGTGCCGTCCCAATTGACGCCGGAAAAGGACATGGCATTGTTGATTTTATCCAAGAAGGATATCCCGCCGCCCCGCTTTACCAGGGCCACGCCGGTCTTGCCGCCGTTATAGCCGTTGTTGAAACCGGCGGCGGCGTAGTCGTTATAGGTTCCATAGCCGTCCACCGGGATAATTTCCACCGGCTCTTTCCCGGCAAATTTGTACTTCATGGCGATCTCCGTGGTATCGGAGAAAGCGGCCTTGTGCTCGGCGCCCTCCCCATCGGTCCACACCAGGACGGACTGGGCGGCGATGGTATTATCAATCGACGCCACAGAGAGGTTGGAGCTGTACACAGCAGGGGCGGACATCATGGAGATCTCCGGATCGGAGACCAGGGGATAACCGCCGTACTGATTGTTCGCACTGGAGTAAGAGGCGTTACCGGCGGAGGTCATGAAGATGATGCCGGTCTCCTGCAGCCGGGCGTAGGCCTCGTTGGCGGCGGCGTCGTCCTCGGCAAAGCCGTTGTCGGAGCCGAGAGACAGGTTCACCACATCGGCGCCCAGGCTGGCGGCGTCCTCCAAGGCATTGAGGATCGCGGTCTCCGGAGCGCCGCTGTCGGAATCCGGGAACACCTTCATCGCCAGAATCTGCGCGTCGGGGGCCACGCCGGAGAAGAGGATCTCTCCCTCCTCGCTTTCCGCATAGCCGGCAACGGTGCCGGAGACGTGGGTACCGTGATCGCTGCCGGCGGGCTGCACATTGATGTCGCCGTCGGCGTAATCGCAGGCATAGGGCACCTTGCGGTTTTTGTACAGGGCGTTGTTGCTGTATGTAATTTTATCCCCGTCGGCGCCGGTGGTCGACTGGAGCTGGGTGCTCTCCAGGAACAGGCGCAGAGATTCGCCGGTATAGCGCAGGTCCCAGCCCTCTTCGCTGTCGGCGGGGTCATGGAGGAAGGAATCGTCGGTAAAGGCCTCGTGAACCCGGCGGACGCCGGTGACCGGATCCTGCACACTTCCCCACGAGGTGTAATTCAGGTCCAGTCCGGTGTCCAGAACGGCCACCAGCATACCCTTGCCGGTAAAGCCCGCTTCCCACACCTGGCCCAGGCCGACCATGTTGTAGCTGCAGCCATAGGTGCCGGGAATGGCGTCTGTGGACAACTCCTCTTCCGGGCGTTCATATACATGCTCCACATAGGCCCGCTTGACGCCGTCCATAGACCGGATGGTCTCCAGTTGGCCATAGGGGATCTGAATGGCCATGGCGTTGAGCAGGTCGGTCCACCGGGAAACCACCTCCACCTGGGTTCCGGTCCGGCGGGAGATGGACTGGACCATGGCGTCCTGACCGCCCAGCAAGGCGCTACGCCGGGTTTTGACCGCGCTGGAGGCCAAATACTGCGACACCGCCTCGCCGGCTAGGCCGGGGGCCGCCTCGTACCGGTCCAGGGTAGGCGCTTCGGCCAGCTCTACGATGACCGTGACCATTTCGTCCGGTTCATAGGCCGGGGTCTGCGCAGCATCCCGGGTCTGTGGGTCCAGCTCGTCCAACCGGGGCGTGCCGGAGACCTCATCGGCGGTCAGAACCTGAGCGTCCTGATCCGGCTCGCCGCCGGTCGCCAGGGCAGCGGGCGCCAGGCCGATCAGCAAGGCTGCCACCAGGAGCAGGGAAAGAATCCGTTTCATTTGTTCGTCTTCCTTTCTGTTTCAAAAATGGGGGTCCGTTCCAATATACCATATCTGCGTGGACTGTTTATTCCATGACCATATAGCATATCAGCAAGGCCATTATACCATTGAAACGGAAGGAGTGTCAACTGATAACGAAAAAAAGTCAGCGGGGAAAAAGTACTAAATTTTCAGGTAAAATCTTGTGAAAAATGGGGAAAAACCCGCGCAAAGGTTGATTTGCGTTTGGGGGTATGCTATACTTAAGAATGGTCGAAATTTCTGAAATTTCCGGATCTTGCAGATATGTATTTGTGCTATGGACGGTTTCCGTATTATGGCAGGAATTGTATTTCCACCTGCGTACAACGGCGACCATTTCCGGATGCACAGCCTGATGCGCCCAGGCGCACCAGGCCGAGAAGAGGTGACGATATGGAGTATCTTCCTTTGCTCAACCTCCTGTTGGAGGCACTTGCCTATCTGGGCCGCCGCGCGGCGGGAAACACCATCCAACGGCTGACGGAGCGACTGCAGAGCAACGGCGTGACGGATTTGGCGCGTTTCCGGCAGCGCCTGGCGCCCATTGAGACGCTGATGAACGAGCTGGACCGGCAGCTGCCGATCCCGGAAGAGGAGCTGCAAAGCTTATTCGGCAATCTGGCGGGATTTCCCTATAACACCATCGGCTCTTGCTGTCCGGCGTTTCTCCTGTTCTACCCTATGACGGCGCACTTTTCCGGCAACCTGGCGCAGACGGTTGCAGAGCTACAGAAGATGTCGCCGGAACGTCTGGCCGGAAGCCTGGCGGTTTCCCTGGACATTGCCGACGAG
>OHOA01000668.1_pt1 | contig 12786 bp, 13 predicted proteins | sample 1569681 | NCBI WGS metagenome assembly OHOA01 (sample SAMEA3879609, study PRJEB24766) | human gut metagenome | biome: human-associated habitat; feature: feces | place: USA | collected 1985/1987 | reverse complement strand
ATAAATGACGGAACTACAATAAGAACAATTACCTGGGTAGATTTTTATCAGAAATTAAACGAATTTATTGCAGATGATCGCTATTTGGAGTTGGGTGAGGATAAGCAACTTGGTCCATTCTTTATCGAATTTGATCCGACCGGTAGTGCAGCAGAACATAAAAAAGTGATTCAGAATAAGCTTTTAAACTATTTGTGGACTGATGTACATAAAGCTTCATATAAAAGCGATGTTAGATTATTTAAGTCTGATATTGGAACATTCAAAAAGCTTTATGAAGAATTTGAAGCAGATCATCAGGTGTTCAGCGATGTCTTTATATCGATACTGTAGTGAATGAGGTGGTTTAATGAGTGCCATTTACTATTATGGACAAGATGGTGAAAAAGTCGATATTGCGATAAAAACTCTATTTTGACTGGATGAAAAAGCATTACGTTGGTCTAATGAAATTAGTGCCAGTGTATTTGATTTTGTTGGATTTGTTTTTATAGATAATAACATCTTGGTTGTGTTTCCTAAGCATTACACTACGACAGCTTCAATCAGTCTGCTAAATAGCTCCCATGCAGAGCTTACACACGACATCAAACTATTGTACGGCGTAATTAGAAAATATAGTGAGAGATCAGAGAGTTCATCAAAAGCAAAAGCATATATTGGTGCATATGAAGGCTATGACTCAGATTATCCGTTCGAATCGTTTTTTGCAATATATGATTACTTTCAAAGGTACGGACTATATAAGGAAAAAGAAGAAAAAATTGCACCGGGCAGTTCAGGAAAGGTCTCTTGGAAAAAAACAATCGAAAAAGCTCAAAAAATTGTCAGTAATGGAAATTTGATTTTTGCGCCAATCTATGTGAAAAAGAAGAATCTAAATTCTGTATTCATCACTGATTGCATGGCTTTTATCATTGATCAGACTATCGAACACTTTCACGACTTTTTATCTTTACGTAACACCGGTTGTAACCGAGATAGATTCGATTACTTTGGTAATATTGATTTTGTTATTTCACAATTAAATCAGTATTCAAACCGAGTGTTTAAGGATATTCATAAACAATTAATTACAAATATGATTAGTTTCTTTGATCAATACAAGCATAGAACCAAAGCAAAAGGCGGCAAGATTCATGTCAACATAAAGTATTTTGATAAAATATGGCAGGATATGGTGGGCTTGTACTTAAACAAACATTTTGTTGGTATTGATTCTACAGGAGATGGTCTTGATTTCGATGAACATCAAACTAGAAGTCCGATCGTATTTAGAGATAAATCGTTCATGGATATAGATGACTCTAATCATCATTTTTATATTGATATAGATCACGTAGCTTTAGATGGAAATACATTGTATATTTTTGATTCGAAATACTTTTTTGAAGCTAAGCAGCTGAATTATAAGCAATACTCGTATAACGAGATCTTGAGATACTTATTTCCTGGAGTGACAGAAATCTTTAATGCTCTTTTGCTACCAGGTGAAAAACGAAATGAATTACACTTTTCTCTAAATAAAGCATATACAGGTAGTCGTATGGTCGGAAATAAGATAATCGAACAATATCTTACTACCAGAACTGTAATGGAAGACTATTTAGAGAATTAATGAGAAATGTACTATGTATTTATGAGGTGTTGCTGATGGACACAGGCCGTTCGTTTGCTGAATTTGTAAAAGATAAATGCTATAACGGCTCGTACCAAGCGGCAGAAGACTTCGTTGCGCGTGATTGGGAGTCGCTCAATGAAGAGAGGCTTATGGCAAAGTTTGGATGAACCGTGTTTAAACGTAACAAGTCACTTGGCGAAGGTGAGTTTGAATTCAAGAGATCCAGTCCTGTTAGGCAATCCTGAAAAGGAATTATATAGGCAATTTACTCCAAGAGAAGCTGCGCGCATTCAATCATTCCCTGATGAATTTCAGTTTGCCGGATCTGAAACAAATATAGCAAACAGACAATATTAAGGAGTTGCATAGGAGGTGCTGTGTATGTGGGCATTGCTGCGGCGCTGAAAGCGGCCATGAAAGAGTACACAAAGCGTGATCAATCCCGCTATGGCGATATGAATATTGCCAAGGTCGCTTACCCGAAGTTCCGTGAGAAATTGCAGGTCTGCAAGGATCTGCTGCACGGGTACGATTTCAGCGGTTTTATTGGCGGCACACCATTGACGATGGCAAAGCTGCTTACAGGCGGCGTGAACTTTGTTTTGGATGCAAAGCATCCGGAGCGTAAGGATTTGTTCTTGAAAGAGGCGCTGCTGTTAAAACAAGCACACTCCCTGTGCTCCAGCATGACCAATGAGCAGGAGCGCCACGAAGCAGCTTATATGGAGGCCGTGCGCTCTACGGTAATAAAGGTTACATACGGCGGTAACGGTGGCAAGACGCTTTCTCTGAAAGAAATCAATGCGCAAATTAACGAGCTATTGAAAGCCAGCATCCAAAGCGAGGGCGTTATCAGCCTGTTTGACAGCAAGTCTGCCGGCGAAAATATCAGCCTGTTTGACCCGGCCGTCTTGGAAGAAATCTCGAAGATGAAAGAGAAGAATATCGCAGTCGAGATTTTGAAAAAGTTGATGGCCGAACAGGTATCCGTGTACAAGCGAACCAACGTTGTACAATCCCAGAAATTCTCCGAGAAAATCACGCAACTGATGAATGCCTACTACAACGGTTTGATCGACAACGAGGAAGTCATTAAAGAACTGTTGAAAACAGCCGAGGAGATTACCAATCTATACAAGAACGGTGAAAAGCTGGGCTTGACACAGGAAGAATTGGCTTTCTATGATGCGCTGACGAAGCCGGAACATATCAAGGATTTTTACGAAAACGACCAGCTGATTGCTTTAACTCACGAGCTAACCGATATGTTGCGGAAAAATCGCACAATTGACTGGCAGAAAAAAGAAACCGCCCGTGCTAGTATGCGAAAGATGGTGAAGCGACTTCTGAAAAAGTATAAGTATCCTCCGGAGGATTATGATACGGCAATCAGTACGGTTATCAGTCAATGCGAGATGTGGACGGATAATGTGATGGATGCGTAAATAAGCGAGGGTTCTCGAATGAAAACAGATGATTGAGGATTTGCAGACCAAGTATCCATATTGTAGCGAACCATTGATTCTGCGCAATGGAAAATACGGTCAGTTTTGGGAATGCAGTGCATACAAATGCTATTTTACACGAAAGGCTGAATAACCGATCTGTCGGCTACACAAGCGGATTTCGCTTTTATAATCTGCATCCATTGATGATCCACCAGATCTATGCAGAACTTCAGCCGAAGTTCATGCAGAAAGTCAAGGCGGTTGATAAGTATGAGCAGATGCCGGAGTAGACCATTCGGGAGGATTCTAACCTGCTGATGCATTATGATATTAGCCTTGGAAGAGCGTAAAAGGAGCGTTACCTATGGGGAAGAATGAATCATCAGAGATCAAGAGAACACAAATTCATGAAGCAGTAAAATTGCGATTGTGGGGAATGTCAGCAGGTAGATGCGAAATTTGCAATAAACTGCTGTATTTGGATTCGCGTTATGGCGATGATGCAAATTTTGCTGAAAAGGCCCATATTCACGCGGTTGGCAAAACAGGGCCAAGACATGTTGATGATATGACGCAGGATGAAATAAACAATATAGATAATTTAATGCTTCTTTGCGCCGAGCATCATCACCTGATAGATACTAAGCCTGAAAACTATCCGTCAGACTTTTTGATTGCACAGAAAAAGAATCACGAAGATCGGATTCGAAGGTTGACGGAAATTCAAGATTCGGATTCTTGTAAAATGGTGACCTTCTTCTCAAATATAGATAATGTTGATGTGTTTAACACAGTATCTGTCCTTAGAAGAGCTACTGTAAAATGTGGCCTTTATCCGAAACAGGATGATCCAATAGAATTACATAACGGGTCAGTTACAAAGTACATACCATCAAAGGACATTATACAATTGCAAGCATCTGAACTGGAAAATCAGGTCAAGCAGTATTTTGGTAGTATTGTAAAGAAGGAAGATGTTGTTGCGTTATTTGCGCTTGCTCCGCAACCACTTCTATTCAAATTGGGTTATTTACTTTGTGACCAATTAAATGTTCGTGTCTTTCAGTGCCACCGCGAGGGAGATAAATGGGCATGGCCAGAGGATCAGTCAACAGTAGATTTTCAAATCCATCAGTCGAGGGCCGAATCCGAAACTATGGTGGCATTAGTTATTGATTTGAGTGCTGAAATTGTTGATCAGAGAATTGAAAATACATTGGGCCCTAAATGCTCTATTTACCATCTGACTATTCCAGAACCAAATCGCGCGTTTGTCAAGAATCTCCAGATTCAAGATAGCTTTGTCCACACTTTTCGACTGGCAATGGAAAGAATAAAGAATGATAATCCTAAGGCAAAGGAAATCTGCTTGTTTCCAGCTATGCCAGCATCGCTTGCAGTTCGTGCGGGTATGGATATCATGCCCAAGGTGGATTTTCCAGTAAAAATCTATGATCAACTTTCACAGAAAAACAGTTTTGAAGAAACTATAACGATTGGAGGGTAAATGATGTATACCAAAGAAGCGTATAATAGCCTGCTTAAATCGACAGTTCAGAACATTGATATTAGTGATGAGATGTTTGAGGCAGCAGAAAAGACCTATAAAGATCTTGGGAAATGGATAGATCAGGAGACTCCTGATTATGAGATTAGTATTTATCCGCAAGGTTCGTTTGCCCTCGGAACTGTGGTTCGGCCAATTACAAATGCAGATGATTACGATTTGGATATTGTCTGTCAATTCAAGAGTCAGTATGGTTTGACGGCAAAGGAACTTAAGGTTTATGTGGTTAAACCACTGCTTGTCCGTTACAAAAAGACGAGTAGAGAAATTGAAGAAAAAAAGAGATGCTGGCATGTTGAGTACGATGATGTTCCAAACTTCCATATTGATGTTATTCCAGCTCATACTTATGGAAATGTAATCCGAATAACTGATCATAATGAAGACGATGACACGTATGATTATTTGGGAAGCAATCCGGCAGGCTATGTGAAATGGTTTTTCGATGCTTGTGCAAAGCAACGCAACAGATTATATGAGCAATATATCAAGGAACATCGTACAGTTGTTGCGCAGGCTGATGTCGAAGATGTAAAGCGTAGAAAGGTAAAAACGCCATTACAGCGCGTTGTACAGATTCTCAAACGGCATCGAGACATCAAGTTTGCAGATGACAATAGCGGTAATAAGCCCATATCAATTATAATCACAACAATAGCGGGAAGGTTGTATGAAGAAGAGGATAATATTTACGATGCTCTTTTCAATATCCTTTCTAAAGCTCCTTCTTGGATTATGGATAACCGCAAAGACCAGCAATTTTACATAGAAAACCCAAGTTATAAAGGTGAAAACTTTGCTGACAAGTGGAATACGCATCCGGAACGTGCTACTGCATTTTTACAATGGTTATATGCTGCGAGGAAAGACCTGGTCGATGGAAGCCTTTTGCAATATAACAGAATTGAAATGGGAAATCATCTAAAAGAATGCTTTGGTAGCGAGACCGGAAAAGCTGTTTTTAACAGTGAAGCAGAGACGGTGAGATCAGCTATTGCAGCGGAAACCTTGAAAGTAGACACATCGACAGGGAATATATCAAAAAATGGCACAGTTTCAGTTCCACCAGCACATCACTTTGGCGCGTAAATATTTGAAGCCTAAGCCTATTTCGCTGGTGAATCAGCAAATACAGATGCAGTATTTGTACAATAGGCTACTGGTAGCAAACTATATTGAGAATTCCATGCTTGTATGTATTTTAGATATACAGCCGTCCTCCGAGTCTCAAGTGTATCGAATTAAAATCACTTATAAGTTGAGTGATGGAGCACCAAAGGCATGGCTGATTTCGCCACCATTACAAAAATATGAGGGGGAATATCCACATCATAAGTACGGCAAGGATGATAGCGGAAATTACCAACTGTGTGTTTATTACCCCAAATATAAAGAATGGAATCAGCAAATGTATATTGCAGATTCGTTTGTGCCATGGGTCTGTACATGGCTGAGTACTTATGAATACTGGCTTGTGACAGGAAAGTGGCACTACGATGAAATGTTTACAGGTCGAAATCAAATTAAGGAATGGAAGAAAGAGAAATGATAACTGTTGGCGACTTCGTTTTTGACACAACAGAAAAGGTAAATGTGTAGTTTTTGGTGAAGATCGAATCAAGGAGCTATATTTCTTATAAGGTCTTTAAGCTGCGCCTTGCGGCCTGCATTGCGCGGATTGGAATTACTGATTTTTAGTGTCTTTGCAAGTTCCCTATGTTCATTCAAATTGACCGTGCAAAAAATCTCGTTTGTTTGCTTTTAGTAACCGCTTGGCATACAATATTTCTCCTATGCTGGCTTCTATTATTCCTATATCTTACCCTTCCGGAAACGTCAATAAATTAATTTATTTACATTTATGATGTTGTTCCTATAGTGTGGGCCGTTGTAGAGAAGCGCAGCATTATGTATTTATTCAAGATTCCTTTAATTTTGCGGCACTTCCTTTTTGGGCGGCGGCGTGCTATACTTAAAATCAATAAATTTCCTGAGATTTTATCCTCATGCGCTGCGCTTGGCAGAAAGGTGGACAACGACTGATGGAGAACAAACCTGTAACCCCCGCCGCACAGGCTCTTGCCCCGGCAGTGAGCGAGATTCGCGCACTGCTGGAAACCTCCCGCAAAAACATAGCCCAGCAGGTCAATCAGGAACTGCTGTCAACCTACTGGAAAATCGGTGAAGTCATCGTCCGCTATGAGCAGAACGACAGCGTCCGGGCGGCCTACGGTGAAAAAACCTTGCTGCAGCTTTCAAAGGCGCTGACAAAAGAATTAGGCAGGGGCTTTTCGCGCTCCAATCTGCAAAATATGCGTCTGCTATATTTGAACTACCCAATTTGCCAGACGGTGTCTGGCAAATTGAGCTGGTCGCACTACTGCGAGTTACTGTCCATCTCCGATAAGAAAAAGCGCAGCTTCTATGAAAAGGAAGCAGTCAACGCCGGATGGTCTGTCCGTGAGATGAAGCGGCAGATTGATAGTTCTCTGTTTGAGCGTCTGCTTCTGTCCCGCAGTGATGCCAACAAGGAGCAGGTTTTGGCGCTGGCCGAAAAGGGTGTGGACTACACCAAGCCGGAGGACATCATCAAAGACCCGTATGTGTTTGAATTTTTAGGTCTGCCGGAGGAAAAGCCGTTCCTTGAAAGCGACTTGGAAGCGGCACTGGTGCGGCAAATCGAAGATTTCCTGCTGGAACTCGGTCGGGGCTTTATGTTTGTCGGCACACAGCAGCGGGTCACTGTGAATAACACCCACTACTATGTGGACATGGTGTTCTACAACAAGATTTTGCACGCCTATGTGCTGATCGAGTTGAAAACCACCAAACTCACGCCCGAAGCTGCCGGGCAGATCAATATGTATCTGAATTATTATGCTGCGGAGGTCAACGACCCGGAAGACAATCCGCCCATCGGCATCATCCTCTGCACCGATAAGGACAGTGTAGCGGCTGAATATGCCTTGGGCGGGTTGTCAAACCAGATTTTTGCTTCTCGGTATGTCCTGTATATGCCGAACAAGGAGCAGCTTATCAAGCAGGTGGAGGAAGTCTTAAAGCGTTGGCACTCCCACGAGGGTGACTAAGCGCATCATCTGGCTTTGCGTGAGCTGCTAATTTCCTTGATTGCTGCATAGTGTTTTCCACATTTTCGGCTGATCTCGTTGAAAAAGTCGGACGTCACAAATTCCAGCAGCCATACTTTGGGAATCATGTACTTGGGTGTCTGCAAGATGGTTTTCAGCAAGCCCTTGCTGCACCATTTCAGAATGGTGTGGCGTTGGTAGCCTGTCACCTCGCAGACTTGCGCAACGGTCAGTACATCCGGGTAATTTGCTAACTGCTGCTCGTACCATTCCTTAGCCAGCAGCCGTTCTTCGCCCGTATAGTTCAGCTTGCGCTCCAACGATGCGGCAGGCTTCTTGTGCTTAGGGTAGTTGTAATACCACCCGCTGGGCGGAGTGTAGCGCATCGGGTCGGACTCTCGGCGGTAGAGATACTCGGCAACATCTTTCTTGGCGATTTTATAGCATCGCGTTTTCTTTCCGTTGTTTTTGCAGGGAACAAGTCCGCTTTGCAGGAGATAAAGCGAAGTGCGCGTTCCGATATGGCATACAATGCGGAAATCGTTGCGGCTCATCGGGTCCGGATAGGGCGTTAGAATTTCTTCAATCTTTTCTGCCAAAGGGTCCTTGCTTACAGTTTTTTTCTTCATTTCGGGTTCTCCTTGTTTGTAAAGTGAAACCCTAAAAATCACTTACTCATTTCTTTTGTAGCTTGCATTTTTTCTCATTCGTGTCCGCAAACCTGCACCATTATCCGGCTTTTTGGGCAGGGGTTATCTTGCATCTTATCTTGCATTTCTCCCAAAAAGTCGCCATTTTTGTCCCAAAACGAGCGATTTCGCTTCTTTTCGTACCTAAATTGTTTTTTGCTGGTTTATCAGTGCTTTTTCCACAAACATCGCCCAAAATCAGCGGACAAACCAGCCTGTATCAGCCTTGGTTATCACCATATTGCCTTTTCGAAGATTAACTCGAAATGCGATAGGGCGTTTGTAGCGCCGCCAGAGTTCAAATCTCTGATGCTCCGCCAATCAACGGTACAACGTGCTTTTTTGAGCGCTTTGTACCGTTTTTTTATGCAAAAAACGGGATTTTTGAGTTTGACAATTTCATAACAGGTGAGAAAACGCCCTGTTTTGGAGAGAAATCACACTTTTTTAAGTGTCATTTCCCGGATTTGAACCCATTCCAAGCCCGTTCAGCATCGCTTCTGCCGAAGAAACCTTGGAAGCGTAGTCCAAATGCGAATAAATATTCGCGGTGGTAGAGAAATCGCTGTGTCCCAGCCACTCCTGAATCATCTTCATCGGGACGCCGTTTGCCAAAAGCAAACTGGCGCAAGAGTGGCGCAAATCGTGAAAGCGGATGCGCCGCAGATGATAATTTTGCAAGATAATCTGGAACGAATTGGAGAGATAATCCGGCTTGAGCAGATTGCCCATTGCGTCTACGCAGATGTAGTCTGCGTATTTTTTGTTGTAACACCTACCGCACAGCTTGCGGTTTTCTTTCTGTTCCTCCTGCAAGGCCAGCAGCCGTTCCCGGAAAACCGGTACAAGCGGCAAGGTGCGCTTGCTGGATTTGGTTTTTGTGCCATTGGATTCTACAAGAACTTCTTTTCCGTCCAGCCGAACCGTTGTGACCGTGTGGCAGATTTCAATGGTGTTCTGCTCAAAGTCCACAGCAGCCCATTTCAGCCCTACAACCTCACTGCGACGCAGACCATAAAAGGCGGTCAACATAACTGCCACCTCAATTTTACTGCCGCGCACAGCGTCGAACAGCGCGTTCATTTCGTCCTTGCTGTAAAAGTTCCCGGTAAATTCGTTTTTCTTCGGGCGGTCTACCTTGTCGGCGGGGTTCACATCGATCAGGTCCGTTTTCACTGCGTATTTCAAGGCGCGGTGGATAACCGCATGATAGTGAATGACCGTATTGGGCTTCACACGCTCCAACTGCTCCTGATAAAATGCTTGGATATGAACCGCTTTCAGGTCGCCCAGCGTAACGCCGAGATTTCTAAAGTAAGGAATGATCCTGCTGTTCGACAGTTCTTTGTAGCTTGCGTAGGTTGTCAGCTTGACGGTTGACTTTGCGATTCCCAGCCATTGCACCAGATAATCCGCAAACAGCATGGCTTTGCTGGGCGGACCGTTGGGGTCAACGGGTGGCTCAAAGTCGTCTTGCAGCTCACGCATCATCGCCTCGGCGCGCCGCTTGTTGCCCTTGATGGGCAAGCCCGTGGATTGCCATTTGGTTTTTCGTTTGCCGTCATAAGTTTTGTAGGTTAATACCACATAGTAGATACCATTTTTTTCTTGCAGATGGCCTGCGACCATAAAAAAATACCTCCTTCGGTTTGGGTCGCCCCCGATCTGCTGTTGACAAGAACAGCATGGTATTCCGGAAAAACACCCTGAATATAGACGGTTCCTACGATTACGACATATTTGTGATTATTCTGCCGGAACTGTAATTACGAATACCAAACCAAAAGAGAAAGTGGAGCCGAGGCTCCACTTTCTCTTTTTTAGACCCTGAATTTCCGGATGACCTGCAAGAACTCAATCAGCAAAGTCTGATACAAGTCCTCGTCGCGGTGACCATTTACCATACTGCATTTCAGCAAAAGCGGCGAGAACTGGTCATACAGCAGTTCCACAGCTTTGCTGTCACCGTTCTTTGCCCTAAAAAGGGCATCTCGAAATGCTCCCATCTCAATTTTCCTCCATTTCTTTACGGATTTTCTCGCAAGCGTTGCGACGGTGTGTACTTACGGTGTTCTTTTCGACACCCAGCTTGGCAGCCGTGTTGGACACAGATAGCTGTTCGACATACAGCAAGATCATAACCTCGCATTCCTTCGGCGTCAGCTTATGCAGATACTTTCGGATGCTCTCCCACATCAGTTTCGATTCGACAATTTCCTCCACCGGTCTTGTCGTGGGCGTATACATTTTATCCACCTCCTCGGAACATTCCTCGATAGAGATCTCACTTGCAGCCTGCTCCGCTTTCGCGCGCAGGTAGGATGCACGGCGATTGTAAAGAGCCTTCGTCAAACACTTCGTAAAGCGCGCAGCCAGCTGCGCGTCCTCACCACTAAACCATAACTTGTTTTTCTTTGCCATCGTAAACCTCCTGAATTTTGAGTTTCATTGAATAGACCTCAAAACTCGGAGGGGCGCGGGCAAGAAACGACGGTCCTCTGCCGCCAAAGCAATAAAGAAACAAAAAAATACGCCAGATGGTTACAAAAACCATCTGGCATACGGATAATACAAGAAAAATTTCGCGGCGAGTATATTTTTGAAAAGGCATAGTAGCGCTTGAGAGGTTTCCTGCCTTAATACAGTATAGCTCCACTTACCGGAGCGTCAAGCACATCTACCATGCAATACGCCTTTCAACTAAATAAGCCCCACAAAAAGAAAAAGCCCGGCAAGCAAAAAACTGTCGGGCAGAAAGTGGATTTACTTTTCTTCTATCCAACCAAGGATTGTGATATCAGTTCTTGCAGCATCGCCAATATATTGACGATTAAATAATGAATTTTGAAAAAAGTTTTTTCAACCGCGGTGTTTCAGATAGGGAGCAGTCTGGGAAAGCGGCTGTATCCCACCCGGTCGCTGATCTCATAAATCTTCAGGTCGGTGCGGGCCAGCAGTTCCTGGGCATAGCGCAGCCGCAGGTTGTTCAGGTAGCTGATAAAGGTGCAGCCGCACCGGCGGGTGAACTGGGTGCTCAGGTACTTCTCGTTCAGGCCTACCTGGTCGGCCACGGCCTTTAAGGTCAGGTTGTGGTCGGTGAAGTTGTCCTCCAGAAAGATTTGGGCCCGGCGGATGGGGTCTGGGGCCTGGCTGCGGCTGCGGTGCTGCAGCCGTTCCCGCTCCTTGCGCAGCAGGTTGCGCAGCCAGACACTGCGCTCCCAGGGGGTACCCAGGGCTTGTACCACCGCTTCACAGCCGGCGGTGTTCTCCGCGTCCAGGCCGCATTTGCGCTGGGCCTCGGTGATCTGGGTCAGCAGCACCAGCATCAGCTGGGTCTGAGCCGGGCCGTCCAGCGGTTCCCGAGTGCGGAAAAAGGCTTCCTTCTCCGCTTCATAGTCCTCGTCCCGCTGGGCGCCCAGGGCGTTCAACAACGGCGCACACACAGGGGCTTTGTCCCGAACCTGCCACAGCAGCTCGTACTGGCCGGGTCCGGCAGCCCGCAGGGTGGCCCGACCTGCCACCCGGGGGATCTGGCGTACCAGTTCCAGCATGGGCTTGTCCAGGCGGTTTTTCAGGTCGCCCCCGAACCGGTCGGACTGCCGGGCCATGTCGTCCACCGCAAATACCGCCACCCCGTAACTGCCCGGGGCCAGCTGGGGCCCGGCGGCGGGGGCCGCTGCGGTGCCGCCGTCGGCAAAGATGCGGCGGCGCAGCTCGGCGCGCAGGGCGTCGTCCGGCAGGGTGATGGACTCCTTCACCGGCACGGTACCCCGCCTTTCATGAAAAAGAGCCCGGCCAGAATGTTCTGAGACGGCACCATGGCCGTGTTGAAACTCCGTTCCAGCTCTTTAGCGGCCAGATATTGCTGGCTGCTGCCGCTGCTGGAATAGACCCGGTGGCCACGTCCAGGAACTCGCCGTCGTTTACATAGACAAAATGGGACAGCTGCAGCGACGCGGATTTGATATCGGTGTTCAAGGTGGTGGCCACCGTTTCCTGAAACGCCGAGATGGTATCCACCGCGGAGGTGCGCATCACTTGGTACAGGATCACCGCCGCCTCGGCAAACACCACAATCAGCGGTACCACTACCAGCAGCGAAAACATGCGGTAAAAGACCTTTTTCAGCGGTTATTGGCTGTCGCTCAGTTTCACGGCCGTTCAGCTCCCTTTTGTGCACTTTGAGCCCAGTATAGCAGACCCGCCGCCCAAAGAAAAGCACCCCCGCATCCATTGAGGCAGAAAAACCGGGCGGGGCGCACGGTGTGGTGCGCCCCGCCCGGACAAAGCCCGCCCTCACAGGGGAGATGTATGCTCGTTGCGGTATTCTTTGGGGGTGACCCCCACCAGTTTCTTGAACTGGCGGGAAAAA
>OHOA01000667.1_pt1 | contig 12787 bp, 10 predicted proteins | sample 1569681 | NCBI WGS metagenome assembly OHOA01 (sample SAMEA3879609, study PRJEB24766) | human gut metagenome | biome: human-associated habitat; feature: feces | place: USA | collected 1985/1987 | reverse complement strand
AAACACGAAAATAGGAGATAAACACCTATAATTAGTGTTTACCTCCTACTCGATTAGCCTGTTTCATCGCGTTTCATCGTGTTTCATCGTGGCTCACACATGAAGGATAAGAACTCATGTTGCAAAGCATAAAACACAGTGCTTGTCATTTATAAAAAGCTGATTATAAGGTAATTATGATTTAAACGTAATATGTTAAATAGTTTAACATTTTATGAAACAAAATGAAACATCAATTATTTGGCGCTTCTGAGTCTTTTGCGTAAGTTTGCAAGCGAAATTAACAACAAATTGATAATTTAAAAAATATGAGAACAAAAACCTCCAAAGTCGTAATTATGCTTTTTATAGCATTGCTACAATGCTCTGTCGCATTCTCTGCTACAGATGCAACAACCCCCGTGCCCTTGTATTACTATAAGTACAACCCTCCCGTTGTAGATGGCACAAGTCGTCCTCGCAAGAATCCCCCACATCAGCTAACATTAAGCGTTTTGTTTGATCATGATAATGGGCAGTTGATATTTGAAGACACACAAGGAGCTTCGTGTAGTTATTCGGTAGTATGTGCTGATGGCAGCATAGTGACCGAAGGATTTTTGGATTTTGAGATTCAGAAGGTTGCTTATGCATACCTGATTGGATTGAATCCTGGATCATATACTTTAATCGTCGATTACGGAGACTACGAGTATCATGGCGTAATAGAGCTTTGAGCATAAATGCGATGTCTCTTAGATGGACTACTCTCTACTGTCAGATATTTTCTACATCGAGTGTTTTTGAAATGTGACTTCCAAAGAAAAGCGATAGCTGCTTTTGTGGCAGTTGTGTGAAGGAAAGAACTATGAGTATATAACTCGCTGAATAGTCTTACCTTCAACCAGTCGCTAGTAATCATATACAATAATAATACGATACATTTGATAGAATAAATCTCAGTCCCTACTGATAAAATAGGGAGCAATGCCTGAAGCTGTAAGAAGGCAAAATAACAAAAGACCTATGAAGAAATCATTTTCCCTCGCCGCCATTTTTATGGCTATGGCGTTCGTGGCTAACGTGCAGACGGCTTATGCTGACAGACAAGGTTTCACCCCCAAAGAGCCTGCTTGTGCATTGCCTGCAGAGAATCTTTTGGATGCGGCTAATGACAATTTCAACTTCAAGAGTTTTGAAGTGGTTGCAGACGCAGCGCAGGCCTATTTTGTAGAGTTTTGGCTTCAGCCGGCAAAGTATATTAATGGACAATACACAACCTTCTATGTGTATTTGAACAATCACTATGTGGGATCCATCACGCCTACCGAAGGAAGATGGCAGTCGGCACACATTGACAATATGAAATCCTTGGAGCTCTTAAAAGGGACAAACGTGATAACCGTTGCAACAAGAGCACCAGAAATGCCCGCAGTTGAGAGGGTCAATATTGCGCTTAATGAAGCAGAGGCAGTGTTCTCTTCCGAAGCCTATGACAGGTATTTGGATGATATCGTTTCTGATAACATGTGCGATGCTCCAGAAGACGAGGGACTTGCCACATTATCCAACAATGCGGCAGGCATCGCATACTTCACAAACGTTCCCTTACGTTATTCATTTTACAGAACCTTCTCGTTCACAAAAAACCAGGAGGTGTTTATCGCAACGACGAGTGACAAAGAACATTTCATAGATGTTGTTTACTATGGCACGCCTGTCATTAGGCCTCGTCCGGCTATGGATTTGGAATTGGTGCCAAACAAGCCGTTCCCGACGTACAACATTGCTTCCTCGGAGGAGATGCAAGGGCTCAACTGGAAGGGTATCTCGGAAAAAGCCGTTAACACTAACGAGCAGATGGCTACCGTAAGATTTAAAGCACCGAAGACTGGCTTTTATCTTATCCGTTTGCGCAGCAAAAATCAAGCGGTCTCAGGATTGGCCAATCTGAATGTAAATGGCACCTATTATTACGAGAACTCCCCATTCAACTTTGCAGGAGTGCGATGTGAAATTCCGGCCGATGGGAAGGAATACGCGACCATGACAAATTGTGCGAATACCAGACAGGACGATCCGATTCTGTTTATTCATGGATGTGGTGTTGCGGATAAACTTGTAGGAGTCAATGACGATGGACCAAGAGAGAAGTTGAACCAGTACAATTTGTATATGCTTGACTCATACATTTCTCAAAAGTATTTTATGAAAACTTATCAGATAAGTGTCAATAACTACAGCTCGTTAAAACCCGTATCAAGTTGCAACATACTGGCAAGGGTCGTCAATAATGAGGAAGCATCAGCGGCAGCTTTGATGAAATCCGCCCATAATACAACCACGGACATCAAGGATGTTCGCACAGAGAACGTGAGTATCTCGTCGGGAACTGGTTTGAACTCAGATTTAATTATTTCCGCAGACGCAGATATTGAAAACGTTTCTGCATATAACCTGGCAGGGGTGCGGATCGGGTCCATTGCGTGCGAAGGACGCCAAGTATCTGTGCCAATGTCATCATTAAACATGACGTATCAGGGTATATATGTGGTCAGAATAGAGACGGGTGAAGGAATCCAGAGTAAAAAGGTTATCATTAGATAAATTCGACATAACAAAATACTGGACCTTGTGTTTTTTGCAATGAAAGGCCAGGGACTCACAAAAAAGATACGACAATGAGACATATAATTATATTCATGCTGTTAGCAATCTGTACGTTGAACAGTTTTGCCGACGACCATTCCGCCAAGCGTGCCCCCATCACACCCCCAGACGGAGTTCACGCGGGCCATGAGTATGTAGATTTGGGTTTGCCCAGCGGCACCTTGTGGGCAACGTGTAACCTTGGTGCCAGCACCTGTTACGACGCAGGTCCATATTACGCATGGGGAGAGCTGCAGCCCAAGGAACTTTGCACTTTGGAAAATTATGATTACTTCTTAGGATTCCACGCAGACTCCATTTGTGGGGGATGGTATGTCTTTGAGGACATTGGTGAGAACATTTGCGGAACGGAGTATGACGTGGCCGCCCAGACCTGGGGTCATGGCTGGCGCATGCCGAATGAGGAGGAGCGCTATGAGTTGCGGATGCTTTGCTGGAACAAGTGGGTGGAGGAAAATGGTGTGGCGGGAGTCCGCGTTGTCGGCCCCAACGAGCATAGTATTTTCTTGACCACCTGCGGCTATGCGTCTGATTATGGCATAACCCTCGTAGGCATCGAGGGCGGATATTGGGTCGGCATTGAGGACGTGGAAGATACTTTTACGGGCATGCTCATCAAGCCAAGTAGCATCGCTAAGTGTCTGTTCGTGGACAATAGCGGCCTTTGTTCCTCCAGCCCGATGAAATATGGGGGCAAGAACATTCGGCCTGTTGTCAGTCGCAAGGACATGATCACCGGGGTGTTCCGCCCCTCATCCGGCGAGGTGTTGTTTGACATTGAATACCGTAATGGATGCTTGCAGGTCAAAGGCAAAGCGTTTTCGGGCAAGGTTACCCTGTACGACACGTCCGGCAATATGGTTTTCTCTGAGGAGACCGATGCCAGCCGATGCCAGCTTCCATCCCTGCGCAAAGGGGTCTATGTCGTCTCCCTATCCGAGAATGGCTCCATTGTGCACAAACAGAAAATATTAATTAGATAAAACGTCATGAACAGATTATTATTGATATTATTGGCTGCTTGCTCCTGCATTTCTATCCATGCACAAGACAGCTATTATTATTACCGCGGCAACAAAGTGCCATTGGAGCAGGACGCATCCAAAGTCGTCTCCATCTCTTCCGTTTCCGGTGGTGTGAGTTTAGCACCAGCTGGAGGGTTTGCTCTAGACAAAACGATAACGGACGAGAACTACTCCGTCAAGGTATACAAGGCTCTCCCATCGGCGAGCGCCAGCGAGATGCCGCCCGCTATGTCCACATCGCCCGCTGCTGGTTTTGTCCCATGCTATAAATCGAAGGATGCACAAGAACTTATTCCAAACGGTTATATCAATATCAAGTTAAAAACAGCATCCGACTATCGCATGTTGGAGACAATGGCAAGTCAGAAGAAATGTACGATAATAGGGCGTAATGAGTTTATGCCCCTATGGTATTGTCTGAAAACGAATGCTTCGCCAGGGGTCAATCCCGTCAATGTTGCCAATGAAATGTATGAGACGGGAAAATTTGCCGCTGCTTTCCCCAGTTTCTCCATTGATGCCTTGGAGATCTCGTATGACCCGGACGTGTATAGCCAATGGGGATTATACAATGCCGAGCACGAGGGGTATGATATTTCCGTTTGCCAGGCATGGGATCTTGCCACTGGGCGTGGCATAAAAATCGCAATCGTGGATCATGGAATAGACATGAAACATCAGGATTTAGCCGCCAATATATATCCATTTAGCTATGATACAGAGACAGGCACCTCTCCGAGCAAGGTTTACGGAAAACACGCTACGCATTGCGCCGGCATTGCGGCTGCCATTAGAAATAACGGGATTCAAATAGCGGGTGTTGCACCGGATGCCCAACTTATGTCAGTAAGCAACACACTTTTTGGCACGAATGGAGAAAAGAAGCTGGCCGACGGCATAAACTGGGCGTGGAAGAATGGCGCTGACATCATATCATGCTCCTGGTGGTGTGCCCCAAATGAACTTATAGGAGAGGCTATTGACGCGGCGGTTACAAAGGGCCGAGAAGGAAAGGGCTGCGTGTTTGTGAAATCAGCTGGAAATATTAGGATTGACGGGATAGAAGCAATTACTTTCCCAGGCGATTATAGCAAAGATGTACTGGCTGTCTCAAACATGACGAAAGACGGCTCGTTGTCAACAACCTCCTGCCATGGCGAGAACATGTTTGTCGCCGCACCTGGCACACATATACTGTCAACAATACCTAACAACATGGTCGCCTATAAGAGCGGCACGTCTATGGCCTGTCCACATGTTGCAGGGGTAGCTGCCCTCGTCCTTGAGCGCAACCCCAGCCTTACGGCTGCAAAAGTTCGCGAAATTATCGCCAGAAATACGAAAAAAATAGGAACCAAAGCATACTCCATTACAAAGACATACGGATCTTGGAACGAGTATTATGGATATGGCTTGGTTGATGCTTACAATGCGGTCATCCACACCCCGAGACAATAACAATTAGTTTAACCGTCGGCATGGCCCCTGGGCCATGCCGACCCAAACCATTTATCATCATGAAGACAAGAACTTTTTTACTGGCTCTGCTATCGCTTCTGATATCTGCGGTATCATCCGCTGCCACTAGCTCCGGCCTTGTGCCCACACAGTGTACCATAGGAGACCGGCTTGTCTTTGGTCCGATATCAAGTGTCGGCTTTATCTTCGACGTTGGCGTCAGCGTAACTCCTGAGGCCAAGGCCTACCTTAAAAACGGCGACGAAACCATTGCAGAGGGCAGCCTCTCCTGCTCCAATTACACAGGCAAGAAAAGGACGCAAGGCACTGTCTCCGTAGATTTCGCCGACGAGTTTCTGCTTCCCAAGGGAGAAAAATACCGTGTGGTGATTCCGCAGGGCAGCATCTTCAAAGAGGGGACAAGCGATGTTTCTAACGAGGAAATCAGCGTGGAGTTTGAGGTCCCGTCAAACCTTGGCCTGGCAAGACCTTCTATTGAAGAGGGATCTACCGTGACTGAGGAAGACCGTATAGGCTTCTATTTTTCCACGGAAACGGCAGCCCTGGAGGGCAACAGTATCACCTTGCTGCGCGAGGGCGTTCCTGTAAGGACCTATCCTTGCGACGTGAGCTGGGATTGGGATCTGGGCTACGCTGGTATTGACTTTGGCTATCGGATGAAGTTTGAGAACGGCGTCCATTACTCCCTGCTTCTCCCCCAAGGTGCTGTGAGCGCTTTGCATCGCTCTGACATAAGCAACGAGGAGGCCATCGTCAACTTCATCGGAGGCTACACGGAGCCGGTCGAGCCACTCACCTACACTTGGTGCAGCCTGTTCGACCACCATCCTTCCGACAAGCTCAACGAGGTGATATTCTATTACGATCAGCCTGTCATGCTCTCTGAAAACCCCGTGGTGCAGCTATGTGAGGCGCATGAGGGTACCATGGTCAAGGAAGTAGTTCCGACCATGAGAAACGAGAACGGCCAATGGTTATTGGTGGCAGACTTTGACGGATTCCCGCTCGCAATGGAGACTGGCTACTCCGTTGTCATCCCCGAGGGAACTCTCATTACAAAAGACGGCGATGTGGTAGTGAATACTCGCAATGTAACGTCCGTGGGAAACACTACGGGAATAGAGGGCGTGGAAGCATCGACCAACTCCGACCACATCTATACCCTACAAGGCGTTCGCCTTCAGCGGCCTCCCAAGCAGGGTGTCTATATCCAAAACGGCAAGATATTTGTGGCAAAGTAAAGGTTGACCTCTTCATTCATTAATTAAAAAAATACGATAAGGCCATTGGGACTAAGGGGACTGACGCTCTTTATATTCCCAATGGCCTTTGTGCTTTCCCTAAACTTCGAACAAACTGCTGGCTTTTTTCGCACATTCGCCGAAAAAATATATTTGGGTAAAAATCCGTGTAATTAATTGATATGCAGATAGATAACGGTGAAATTCGTGCTCGGGGGGGGTAATGCTGCGCATAGGTCAAAATAAAGCTAAAAATATTTGGTGCTTTGGTGAAAATTTCGTAAGTTTGCAGATGGAATTAATAACAATATAAAAACGTTGCATCATGAGAGGTTTTAACACTTTACTTTTCGTCTTGTTTGCCCTGTCGGCAAACGCAGCGGACGGGACTGTCGGGACGGTCTCAGTCCAGAAGGGAAACAACGTGTCTGTGAATGGTGAGGCTCCATTGTCCTTGACGCTTGACGGCAAGGAGCATCAGGGCTGCCAGTTCCTATCCAAGAGGGCCCCAGATGAAAGCCATGAGTTCACGTGGAAGGAGGTGACGACTACCCGTGGCGGCGAGTTGGCAGAGATATTGGGCGACCAGCTTCGATCTGTAGATTCGTTGGTTGTCAAAGGAAATGTCAATGACAAAGATTTCCATGCCATGTGGGATGCTTCTCTTTACGGTTATCTTTCTGTCATCAACTTGAAGAATGCGGTCTTAGAAAACAATGCCGTGCCAGACACTGCGTTTTTTCACGGAAACGAACAATACGAGGGATCCTCTCACGAAATCTTTTATTATATCGGTTTGAGAAAGATTATTCTTCCGGAAGGTTTGGAGAAAATCGGAGAAGGAGCTTTCTATCAAGCTTCAGCCTTAAGGCAGGTGAACTTCCCGTCCACTCTCCGCTATATAGGAGACTTTGCTTTCAATGCCACCAAATTGGAAATGAACCAGTTGGTCATTCCCGAAGGCGTAGAAGAAATCAACCAATATGCTTTAGCCTTTTGCCGCAAATTAAAAGCTCAGGTGACTCTTCCCTCAACAATAAAAAAAATTGGCGAGTGGGCTTTTTACGGATGCCCCATCACCTCTATCAATTTGCCAGAGGGACTTGAGTCTCTTGGATCGCTAGCGTTTTGGGACTGCGACCTGCGGGAGGTCTCGATTCCTAGTTCTTGCCATGAGTTTAATGAGGGATGGCAATTCGGATTCAACAGAAACCTTGAGAAGATGCATTTGCCAGAAGGCATGACAGAGATCCCGGACCATTTTGCCGTTGATTGTTTTAGACTGCGAGAGGTCAATTTCCCACATACTCTAAAGCATATTGGAGAAAAAGCATTCAGCCTGTGCATATCATTGAAGAACGTGGATCTTCCTTTGGGGATGCAGTCACTTGGAGAGGAAGCGTTTTCCGAGTTAGAGGCGTTGGAGCAGATAGTTTTTCCTGCATCCATGAAATCGTTGGGTAAAAATAGTTGTTCGTATTGGAAGAATATCAAGAGAATCTATTGCGCCGCCATAGAGCCCCCCGTGTGCGATCCTACGGACGGCGGTGTCTTTTCTGGCTTTGATTTCCCCGATGGCTTAAACACTCCCGTTGTCTATGTGCCCAAGGGTAGCATCAACAAGTACAAGGACACTTCTCGCAACTGCATGGGCTGGGAGAAATTCTGGAACTATGTCGAGATTGACCCGAGCGAGTTCCCCACGACGGCCATCGATTCCCCTGCTATTGTGGAGACACAAAGCAAGGACAACAGCATCTATGACCTGATGGGCAGGAAGGTGGAGCGTCCGCAAAAGGGTAATATCTATATCCAAAACGGCAAGAAGTTTGTGGCAAAGTAAAGGCTGACCTCTTCATTCATTAATTAAAAAAATACGATAAGGCCACTGGGACTAAAAGGACTAACGATCCTTGGGTCTCCGTGGCCTTTGTCGTAAATGATTTTTTAACTTGACAGTTTTGTTTGTTCGCTATTTTGACATGTCTGAGCTGGTATCTCTTGGCTGCAGGTAGAGATGAGAGATAACAACCTTTGGGTGGAAAAACAGGGGAAAGGGCATGAGGAAAGGCCGCAATGAAGGTTTTTGGCCTAGGATGGGCTTTGTTAAATGGATACGGAGGAATAGTTAGGGTCCGCTAATTTATCCTGGCCCAGCTGACTTGTGGCGAGGGTCAAGATAAATTAGCGGACCCTACTTTGTTGTTGTTACTTTCTTGTATTTTTGATTGCTTGCCGTTGGATTTTCAGGATTGGTCATCTGCAAATATCCTGCTGCAACAAGGGAGGTGATGTGACGCTCTCGATTCTTGGAATGCATGCTGACTCCAATTCTGTCAAGTATCTCTTTGGCGGTTCGAGGAACAGAACAGAAATTGACTATATCCCTTTGCTTATTAGACAATGACACTTTTGGAGTGGCTGAGTGTCTAAGTTGAGTATCTAAGTCGGTGCTAGAGTGTCTAAGTCGAGTGTCTAAGTCGTTCTCAGAAGTGTCCAAGTTGGTGTCAGAGTGTCTAAGTTGAGTGTCAGAGTCTTGGACTTGGTTACTTTTCCCCTCGACTTGGTTACTTTCTCCTCTCCAAACCGTGATGACAAATTCCTGTGCCTTGTCATTATTCATGAACGTGACATTGATATCTTCGTCCAGTGCACGAGTGATGCCACTACCTACACCAGTGTATGGCAGCAAGTATATAGCATTGTTAAAAAGGAACATATTGCGAGGCATGGAAGTTCCTGCCTTGATGTCATCAATAGTGAGTCCGTTAGGCAATGCACCAGGACTGTGAATCTCAACACGATTGTCGAAAATGAAAATGCGAACAGGGGCTTTTATGTTCAACGAGCGATGTACAAGGCTGTTTACCGTGAACTCAACCAAGCTTGTGTAAGGTATTTCCAACTTACCCATGCTGTTGAATTCTTCTTCCACCTGCACATTATGCAGATTACGAGTGAAGAAACCCATGATCGTGTCATACTGATGAAGCAGATTTCCCTCCATATCTGCATCATTCACCTTGTCACGAAAAACCTTGCTGCCGATGCTGTTGCCTGCAAAACAGATACACTTGGCTGTCATCATTGGCATCCAGCGTTGGGTGTATTTGCCAAACAGAAGCATAGCAGCAACAGTCAGCGTACCATCAGGACGAATAAATCGGAGATTGCGAAGTATCTTCTCACAGTCATGCCCCTTAGCTATGGCAGAGCATATCATATCAAGTGATGCTTCATTAAAAGCGTCACCTGTCAAGCCTTTCTTCTCCAACACTCTTTCAAAACGGTTGCCAAGAAACTGCTTGATAGTCGTTGCATCAAGGTCGTTGACAGTAGCATCCCTAACACCAGCCTCGTCTGGAGCAAAACTACCGCAGTCTGTCATCATTTCTGCAAGTTCAGCATTATCGAACACCTTACGCTTGTCGGCACCATTCTTCACCCATACGATTCCCTTGTTGTCATGATAAGGCTTGTTGAGCCCTTCCTTCACAGTAGCAAAAACCAAGTTGCCATTCTCGACCTCAATAGTATCTATCTTTATCAGAATGGATGGCACTACGTTTTCTGAGGCAATGCCACTCAACAAGTTGGTTGTTTCTTGTACCTCAGAATACGACAAGGCATTGGTTTTTCCGGTCTTATCCTTTATACCAACTACCAACTTGCTAGCAATATGATTCCTTTCATTGATAATCATAAAATACGAGCGAAAAAAGGTTATTTTGGAGATTTTTGAGTTACTACTAACACAGAGATGACACAAATATCATTTCATTGACCTGCACAATCAAAAGACAAAACCGGAAATTATGGCTCAGGAGAGATTGTCTATCCACGGACAATCTCCCCTGAGCCGATATTCAAAGAAATTTAGAAGAAGTTACTAAAATTTCAGAGAGACATTACAGAATTCCCTTCTCTCTTAGCCTCAGTGGCAGGAAAAACGTAAAACTTTGATGTCTCACAATACGGGGTAAGCCGATGGCTTATGTTAAAAAAACTTACGCTCCTTTCTTGCTCAGCATCGCCAATTTCTTTTTAAGAAAATAAACGACAATGCCATTAAAAGGATAATAGACAGCATGACCATTACCATCATCATGCTTGTTAGACCACTTTTCTAGTTGATCCTTAACATCTTTCTGCGTCCACAAAATATGTTTTCCTCTTTTGGAGATTATTCCTTCAATAACTCCTCGTAGAGTCTGCTCCCTATTACGCTTCAAAATCTCATGATTTAAATTCAATTTTTCGTTGAGTTCCTTATCCCAACTTGCATTGCTTGACAATATTGTGCCATTAAGGCTATATCTAATACTATCAGTACACTCCTTTTTGAGAGGTGACCACTCGATAATATCGTTACCTTTCCTTACATCACAATGACTTTCTCCACCCCCTATCTGGCCAGGACAGCACATCAGCAGATTTCCATAGCTGAAAACTTCATCAGGATACTTATCACGACAATGCCAATGCTCTATACGATGATCTTCTGTGGACATTTTATCCCTTACAGGAATTCGACGTTCACAATAAGCACATAAATAGCCCTGCTCACGATACAGAGATTCCTGTAGTGCAGGAATACCGCTGAACTGTACCCCAGGAATATTCTTGTATTCTGTCCACTCCTTGGGTTCTGCTGATTTTCTTATATGCATATTCTTCTATTTTTCAAGAAACAACAACATTGATTCTGCACGTGATAGCTCTGGAATTGTGTCAGAATACTTTTCACGCATTGAGCCTAATTCCGACTTTGCCTCAGCAAACTTCTCCTCATCGATTAATGTAAAAAGATGTTTCAACTTTTCTTCCACCTCTGCCACACGGGAGCGTTTGCCCATATAAGTCTCTAGAATCGTAGAGGCATCCATACCATAAGTCACAATTGACTCAGCAGTATAATTACTATTCTGATATTGCAAATGAACCACTTCATTATCATCATTAGTCTCCACACTCGACAACACCATTGGAGCATGAGAAGAAACTATGAACTGAATTTTAGGAAATGCTCGATGAAGAGATTGCAAGACTACCGACTGCAATTCCGGATGCAGATGCAAATCCACTTCATCTATCAGCACAACTCCCTGCGTTTCATGACAACACTCCATTCCGTATTTCTTGCCATTCAGAATATAACAACGTACAGACAAGTCCGTCACAATATTTACAAGTCTCTTGTAACCATCACTCAAATTTCGTGAATTAATTTCTCTGCCATCGATAAAATGGAAATAAACAGCTTTCTGCAATGGACGTATTGACACATTTCTGATAATATTACACCCTCTATCACCCAAAGCTTCCCTTATTGCGCATAGCACAACTTCTATTTCGCTAAGCGACTTCTGTCCTTCTTGCAGGATGAGCAATCGATGCATCCAATAATCAAAGAATCCATCCCCCTGCAAACATTCGTAATAACCGAACGAACGAGGTTGGTAATATTTACAGAAGATAGAACGATCTAACTTGCGACTACTGTGAATGTCTTCTGTTGAGAAAGCAGCGAAAAGTGGTAGGGCTATACTCCCATCATCTTCTGTTGAAAGATCATGATATAACGAATGAGTATAATCACGCAAAGGCTTGATACCAGAAATTGCAGTACGATTTTTCTTGCCAGTTCGGCTCAGAATCATATTTTTAAACTCTGCTAAATCATAGGATATGTTCACTTGCCGTTCTAAAGACTCTACTCCATCACGCACCTCGCTCATAAAGTCATCATTAGAGATTCCAATAAAACGAGTATTACTATCGGAAAAACCTGAGAAAAATGAGCTCATTGCTATCTTTAGACCACGCAGGATAGAAGTCTTACCACAACCGTTCACACCAAACAGTAAGTTTACAGTTGGTTTGAACTGCAAGTGATATTCTCCGAAGCAACGGAAATTATTGAAAGTTATCGACGTTATATTCATATGACATTTCTAATTGATACTTGCCTACAAAAGTACGACTAAAAAAAGCAATTTGCCAAATATTTCTCTTATTATTTACGCTCAACTATTACTTTTTCTGCAAAAAATGAATTCTGCAAGGATACCACCGCCCTAACTACCTATTTTTATATAGTTAGGGCGGTACTATCGCAACATCACCATATAATTATATGCCCTTTGTCGGGTTGCTTATGATGTTTTGTTTGTTCACTATTTTGACAAGTCGAAATATGTATCTCTTGGCTGCTGGCAGAGATTGGGGATGGCAACCTTTGGACGGATCAAACAGGGGGAAAGGTATGGGGAAAAGCCGCAATGGAGGTTTTTGGCACGAGATGGGCTTTGTTAAATGGATACGAAGAAATGGTTAATGGGTCGTTAATTCATGCTAATCGGCTTGCATTCGGCTGGACGGAAGGTTATCTTT
>OHOA01000666.1_pt1 | contig 12805 bp, 15 predicted proteins | sample 1569681 | NCBI WGS metagenome assembly OHOA01 (sample SAMEA3879609, study PRJEB24766) | human gut metagenome | biome: human-associated habitat; feature: feces | place: USA | collected 1985/1987 | reverse complement strand
GGCGGCATGGAGCACACCACGCTGCACCTGCTGTACAGCCGTTTCTGGCATAAGTTCCTCTACGACATCGGCCAGGTCCCGACCGCAGAGCCGTATGCAAAGCGCACGAGCCATGGCATGATCCTCGGTGAAAACGGCGAGAAGATGAGTAAGTCCCGCGGCAACGTTGTCAACCCGGACGACGTTGTAAACGAGTTCGGCGCAGATACGCTCCGTCTCTATGAAATGTTCATCGGCGACTTTGAGAAGGCCGCACCGTGGAGCAACGCCGGCATCAAGGGCTGCCGCCGCTTCATTGAGCGTTATTGGAACCTGCAGTCCATCCTCGTCGACGGCGAAGCAATCCGCCCGGAGATGGAAAATTCTTTCCACAAAGCCATCAAGAAGGTCTCTTATGACATTGAGAACCTCAAGTTCAACACCGCCATTGCATCTTTGATGGCGCTCATGAACGTTATTGCGGAAAAGGGCTCCATCAATAAAGCAGAGCTCTCCGTCTTCACGATGCTCCTCAACCCGTTTGCACCGCATGTAACAGAAGAGGTTTGGAGCGAAATGAAGCTCGGCGAGGGCATGGTCACGGAGCAGCCTTGGCCGAAGTACGACGAATCAAAGTGCAAAGATGACGTCATTGAAATCGTTGTGCAGGTCAACGGCAAAGTTCGCGCAAGACTGTGCGTTGCAGCCGATATCCAGAAGGATGACGCGATTGCACTTGCAAAGGCGGAAGATCGCATTGCAGCGGAGATCAACGGCAAGAACGTCGTGAAAGAGATCTACGTTCCGGGCAAGCTCGTCAATATCGTTGTAAAGGGATGATTCTTTACAGAGCGCTGTGTGTGAATTCACAGCGCTCTTTTTACATTTATGTGAAGCTAAATAGCTTTGCAAAGGCTTTTCACTTCACGGAATCGGAGGCCAGTACATGAAACATGCACTTGTTTTGTTTTCTTCGCCGCATAAAGACGGACACACAAAGAAGCTGCTTGAAGCTTTTCTCGACGGATTGAAAGGGAAAGACTGGCAAGTAAAATCACTTGACATTTGCAAAGTGAATATTCATCCGTGTATCGCCTGCGGATATTGCCAAAAAGCAGACGGCTGCGCGTTTCGCGACCTCGATGAATTCGATCGTGACCTACGCGCGTGTGATCTGCTTGTCATCGCCACACCGGTCTATAATCTCTCGTTTCCGGCGCAGCTCAAGGCGGTCATCGACCGTTTTCAGCGGTATTTTGAAGCTAGATTTGCCCGCGGTATCCGCCCGGCGATTGCGACACACCGCGATGCCGTTTTGCTGCTCACCATGGGGCGGTATGATCCGTTTGCGGTGGAGGTATGCGAAAAAACACTGCGCCAAAGCTTTTCCGTTATGAACACAACGCTCAAAAAAACGGTGGTTTTGCCGGACACAGACCGTGCAGATTGCGAAAACTCTTCGATTTTCGCGAAGGCACAGGAAATTGCTATTGAAATCGCGCGCGAGCTGTGATATAATAACTTGAATTTGTGTGAATAAAGGCAGGTTTTCATCAATGTCAGGACATTCCAAGTGGAATAATATTAAGAGAAAGAAAGAAAAGACCGACGGTGCAAGAGCGAAGATCTTCACAAAGATCGGCCGTGAGCTTGCCGTTGCCGTTAAAGAAGGCGGCAGCGCAGACCCGGCAGCAAACTCCAAGCTGAAGGACGTCATTGCGAAGGCTAAGGCGAACAATGTGCCGAACGACAACATTGAGCGCATCATTAAGAAAGCCGCAGGCGAGGGCAACTCCAACGCATATGAAAGCATCACCTACGAAGGCTACGGCCCCGCAGGCGTTGCCGTCATCGTGGAATGCCTCACCGATAACCGCAACCGTACCGCAGGCGATGTCCGTCATTACTTTGATAAGTTCGGCGGCAACCTCGGCACCACCGGTTGCGTTTCCTTCATGTTCAACGAAAAGGGCGTTATCGTGCTGGAGCGTGAGGGTCTTGACGAAGATACCGTCATGAGCGATGCACTGGAGGCCGGTGCTTCCGATTTTCAGGCAGACGAAGACGTATTCGAGATCTACACTGAGCCGTCCGATTTCAGCGGCGTTCGCGATGATCTGGAAGCTAAAGGCTATTCCTTTGTTTCCGCAGAAGTGGAAATGGTCCCGGATACCTATACGGATCTCACTGATCCCGATCAGATTCTCAAGATGCAGAAGCTGATTGATGCACTCGAGGATAACGACGATGTCCAGCAAGTCTGGCACAACTGGAACGAGCCCGAGGAAGAAGACGAAGATTGATGCTGAAAACCTTCCCGGGCTTACCGGGGAGGTTTTTTACAGCCTGTTTTTACTTGCGCCACGTATAAAACGCAACACACGGCGCACATAAGAAAGGAAGGCATAGATAAGATGAATGAGTTAAGACACCTCGTAGACCCGCTGGATCTTTCCTTTGAGGAGACCCTGCGTCTGCTGGACCTTGCGGACAGCATTGCAAACGACCGCACCGCATTCGCCCACAAGTGTGAAGGTAAGATCCTTGCCACGCTCTTTTACGAGCCGAGTACCCGCACGCGTCTGAGCTTTGAATCGGCCATGATGCGCCTTGGCGGCAAGGTATTGGGCTTTGCAAGTGCACAGAACAGCTCTGCTTCCAAGGGTGAAAGCGTTGCCGATACGGTACGCATGGTATCCTGCTATTCGGATATCATCGCCATGCGCCACAACAAAGAGGGTGCGCCGCGCGTAGCAGCACAGTACGCCCGCGTGCCGGTCATCAACGCCGGTGACGGCGGCCACCAGCATCCGACGCAGACGCTCAGCGACCTGCTCACCATCCGCCGCGAAAAGGGCAGACTGAATAACCTGACGATCGGTCTGTGCGGCGACTTGAAATTTGGCCGCACCGTGCACTCGCTCATCAAGTCGCTTGTGCGCTGGGAGGGCATCCGCTTCGTGTTCATCTCCCCGGAAGAGCTGCATGTGCCGAGCTATATCATCGATGAAGTCGTAAAGCCCTCCGGCTGCGAATATAAAGAAGTCCGCACCATGGACGAGGTTCTGCCGGAGCTTGACGTACTCTACATGACCCGCGTACAGCGCGAGCGCTTCTTCAACGAAGAAGATTACATCCGCTTAAAAGACAGCTTCATCCTCGATGCAGAGAAGATGAAGCTTGCGCCGAAGGATCTCATTGTGCTGCATCCGCTGCCGCGTATCAACGAGATCGCGGTCGAAGTGGACGATGACCCGCGCGCAAAGTACTTTGTGCAGGCACAAAACAGCGTATATGTCCGCATGGCGCTCATTTTAATGCTTCTGAACATTGAACCGGGACTTTTTGAGGAGGAAACCGTATGCTGAACATCGACAGTATTCAAAACGGCATTGTGATCGACCATATTCAGGCAGGAAAGGGTATGCGCATCTACGAGCTTTTGGAGCTCGATAAGCTCGATTGCTGCGTGGCACTTATCAAAAATGCCCGCAGCAGCAAGATGGGCAGAAAAGATATCATCAAGATTGAAGGCGACCTCGCTATCAACTTCGATGTGCTCGGCTTTATCGATAACAACATCACCGTATGCACCATTAAAAACGGTGAGCTTGTGAAGAAAGAGAACATCGTGCTGCCACGTCGCATCAAAAATGTTGTAAAGTGCAAGAACCCGCGCTGCATCACAAGCACGGAGGAAAACCTCGACCAGATCTTCGTGCTGTGCGATGAAAAAGCGCACCGCTATCGTTGCCTGTACTGTGAACAAGCGTATAAGAGCCATGAGTAAGGCACAGCGTAACGGTGCAGGCCGTCGCGACCCGGAGAAACTGAAGCGCCAAAAGCGCCGTGACCGCCTGTTTCTGGCGTTCCTGACCTTTTTGAATTTTCTCCTCGCTTTGATCGTGCGCATCGCAGACCGCAAGAGCGTCATCAAAGCGGTAAAACAGGACGACAAGCTTGCGTTGCTGCTTGAAGAAAAAACCGCAAAATCCCTTTGAAATACCTTGACTTTAGGGTCAGTGTATGTTAATATGTTAGAGCCGCTTACTGTGGGCTGAAAAGTGACGAAAGTCCGCCTACGAGTAGCGAGATTACAGAAAAGGCAGGCAGAAAAAATGTTTGCAGTTATTGAAACCGGCGGTAAGCAGTACAAGGTACAGTACGGCGACGTGATCTACGTTGAGAAGCTCGCTGCCAATGAAGACGAGACAGTTACGTTCCCGGTCGTTGCAATTTGCGGCGAAGACGGAACAAAAATCGGCACCCCGTATGTTGAGGGCGCTTCCGTTACAGGCAAGGTCCTGAAGAACGGCAAGGCTAAGAAGGTTACGATCCTCACTTACAAGCCGAAGAAGGGCGAAAAGCGCAAGATGGGCCACAGACAGCCCTACACGAAGATTCAGATTGAGTCCGTTCAGGGCTAATTTGATCGTATGATTCGTGCGGATTTTTTCGCAAATGCAGACGGAGCGCTTCTCGGTTTTTCCGTGCTTGGCCATTCCGGTCTGGCGCAGGAGGGAGAAGACATTCTCTGTGCTGCGGTTTCTTCTGCGGCGTATATGACGGCGAACACCGCGCTGGAGATTTTACACATCACACCGATTTCTCTCCGAGCAGAGGACGGCGAGATGCTGTTTAGGGTTTCCGATACCGATGCACGGACATGCCGTAGCCTGTTTGAGGGATTTAAGCTGCATCTTCTCGGTTTAGAGGAGCAGTACCCCGAAAACTTACAGGTACGCTACGCAGAAGTCTGACAATAAAACGAAAGGAAGGCAACAAAATGCTTAAGATCAATATCCAGTTGTTTGCTCATAAAAAAGGTATGGGCTCCACGAAGAACGGCCGTGATTCCGAATCCAAAAGACTCGGTGTCAAGCGTGCAGATGGTCAGCACGTCCTCGCAGGCAACATTCTTGTTAAGCAGCGCGGCACGCACATCCATCCGGGTGAGAACGTAGGCAGAGGCTCTGATGACTCTCTGTTCGCGCTCATTGACGGTCAGGTTCGTTTCGAGCGTATGGGCCGTGACCGCAAGAAGGTCAGCGTTTACTCGATCGAGCAGTAATTTTGACCCTTGGGGGAATACCGGTTTCGTATCCCCGAATATACGATGAAACGGGCTTCTTCGGGTAAAGCGGAGAAGCCCATTTTATTTTGTACAGAGCCGTCCGCGGCGCTGAAAGGATGATGAATTATGTTTATCGATATAGCTAAGATCAAGGTAAAAGCCGGTGACGGCGGCGACGGCGCCGTGGCTTTTCACCGTGAAAAATACGTGGCTTCCGGCGGCCCGGACGGCGGCGACGGCGGTCGCGGCGGCGACATCGTGTTCCGCGTGGACGATAACCTCTCCACGCTGGCGGATTTCCGCTACAAGCGCAAGTACACCGCAGAGCGCGGCGAAAACGGTCGCGGCAAGCGCTGCTTCGGCAAAAGCGCACAGCCGCTCGTCATTACCGTGCCGCGCGGCACACTGATCCGCAATGCGGAGACCGGCCGCATCATGGCGGATATGTCCACAGACGAAGACGTCGTTATCGCAAAGGGCGGCCGCGGTGGCTGGGGCAACACGCATTTTGCGTCGCCTACGCGCCAGACTCCGCGTTTTGCAAAGCCCGGCACACCCGGTGAAGCATTCGAGCTTCAGCTTGAACTCAAGTTGCTCGCCGATGTGGGCCTTGTAGGCTTCCCAAATGTAGGTAAATCTACGCTTGTTTCTGTTGTAAGTGAAGCGAAACCGAATATTGCAAACTACCACTTTACGACCATCACCCCGGTGCTCGGCGTGGTGCATATGCCGAACGCGCCATCGTTTGTCATGGCGGATATTCCCGGCCTTATCGAGGGCGCATGGCAGGGTGTAGGCCTCGGTCATCAGTTTCTGCGCCATGTAGAGCGTTGCCGCATGCTCATTCACATTGTCGATGTTTCCGGCAGCGAGGGCAGAGACCCGAAGGAGGACTTCCGCATCATCAACGAAGAACTGCGCAAGTTCAACCCCGACCTCGCGAACCGTCCCATGCTGGTCGCCGGCAACAAATGCGACCTGACGACCGACGAGCAGGTAGAGGATTTCCGCAAGTTTGTCGAGGCGCAAGGCTATGAATTCTTTCCAATCATGGCGGCAATCCGCTATGATGTTGACCCGCTTTTGAATAAAACCGCAGAAATGCTTTCCACGCTGCCGCCGGTCGCGCATTTCGAGCCGGAACCGGAGCCGGTAAAGCCTGTCGAAGAATTCAGCAGCAAGGCAAAGGTCGATATCCGCGTGGAGGACAACGTGTATTTTGTCGAGGCCGATTGGCTCTTAAAGCTCATCTCCGCCGTCGATTTCGATGATTACGAGTCGCTCCAGTACTTCCAGCGTGTGCTCATTCACACCGGCGTTATCGATGCGCTGCGTGAGGCGGGCATCCAGGAAGGCGACACGGTCAGCATGTATGACCTTGAATTTGATTTTGTAAACTAAGAGGGTGGCTATTTGGAAAAGTTCTATCCAACGGAATCGGATCCGAAGCAGTTAAGCCCCTTAACGCTCGCTTATGTGGGTGACGGCGTGTACGAGCTTTTCGTGCGCGAATATATCGTCTCCAAAGGCAACTGCCCCGTGAAAAAGCTGCACAGCCGCGCCGTTTCGTTCGTGCGTTGCGAGTTTCAGGCGAAGGTGCTTAGTGAAGTGCTGATGCCGCTTTTCACGGAAGAGGAAAAAGAAGTCTGTCTGCGCGGACGCAATGCGCACGTTTCGCACGTGCCGAAAAACTCAAGCGTTGCGGATTACCACGCAGCCACAGCATTTGAATGCGTTTTCGGCTATCTTTACCTTAAAGGCGAGCTGGATCGCCTGCGTCTTTTCTTCGATAAGATCCTTGAATTTGCAGAAACGGAGGAAACCGCACATGCGCAAAAATAAAGTTGCAAAAAACGTGAAGGAATTCCTGCTTGACCTGATTTTCATGACGGCGGGTTCCGTTATTTACGCGGTCGGCCTGAACGGCTTTACCGCGCCGAACAACATCGCGCCGGGCGGCGTGAGCGGTATCGCCATCGTGCTGAATTATCTGTTCGGCACGCCCGTCGGCACCGTGATTTTGCTTATTAACGTGCCGATCATCATTTGGGCGATCATTGAGATCGGCTATAAGCTCGTCACCAAAACGATGTTGGCGGTCGTGTTAAACGCTGCCTGCATCGACATCGTGGCACTGTTCATGCCGGTCTACCACGGTGACCCACTCATCATCACACTCATCGGCGGCGTGTGTGAGGGCGTTGGTCTTTCACTCGTCTTTATGCGCGGTGCCACGACCGGCGGCACGGACATGATCGCGCGTCTGCTCAATCATCGCCTGCGCCATCTTTCCATGGGCAAGCTGATGCTTGCCGTAGACGGCTGCGTCGTGTTGTTTTCCGCCATCGTATATAAGAGCATTGAAAGCGCCGTGTACGCGTGCATCGTCATTTTTGTATCGACAAAAATCATCGATACAATTCTGTACGGCACAGATGCGGGCAACGGCAAAATGTTCTTCATTATGTCCCGTAAAAACGATGTCATTGCCGACCGCATCATCAAGGAGATGGACCGCGGCCTGACGTTTCTCAAGTCCCGCAGCGGCTATTTGAAGCAGGACGGCGAGGTGCTCTTCTGCGCCGTGCGTCGCTTTGAGGTGTTCCGCATCAGCGAGATCATCCGCGAGGAAGACCCCGATGCGTTCGTCATCGTCGGCGATGCCGGTGAAATCGCCGGTGAGGGCTTCAAACCCGTGCGCTCCGACGACCGCACGCTCGGCGAGATTATCAAAGCTATTCGCAAGACGGGCGATAAGCCGGTCAGCGAGCCGAAAGAATAAATCCGCATAGAAAAAGCAGACAAGCGCATCGCCTGCCTGCTTTTTCCGGTTTTTTGTGTTACCGGCAGCTTTTTTCACTGCGGTTTTCCGTACGATTTTCCGTACGATTTTCCGTACGATTTTCCGTGCCGTTATTCACGCGGTCGGTTGTCTGACGATCACTCTTATTGCGGCTTTGTTTCTGATTTTTGTTTGTGTAATTCTTGTTTTCGGAATTTGCCATGTGATTCACCCCTTCCGAAAGCTATTATGCGCACGGTACGCGCGTTTATGTACCGAATTTATGAAATTAGGAAAGGTGGGGCGGCCATGGAATTGCCCGCAGCTTTTGAAAAACGAATGCAGGATATGCTTGGGGCAGAATATACGTCGTTTCGGGCGTCTTACAACGAACCGCACAAACGCGGCATTCGTTTGAACACTGTAAAATGCACAAAAGAGCAGCTTGAACGCGCACTGCCGTTTACACTGGTGCAAACGCCGTTTTCGCCGCTCTCGTTTTATGCGCCGACAGATACCAAAATGGCGGCGCTGCCGCTCTATCATGCAGGCGCGTTTTATTCGCAGGAGCCGTCCGCGTCTTCGGCCGTCACGCTTTTGGCGCCGGAACCGGGGGATAAGGTGCTCGACCTCTGCGCCGCACCGGGAGGTAAATCCACGCAGATTGCCGCGCTGACCGGCGACACCGGGCTTTTGTGGTCAAACGAAGTTGTACGCAATCGCGCCGCAATTTTATCCTCCAATTTGGAGCGCATGGGCGTGCGTAATACAGTCGTTTCCAGCGTATACCCGGAGATGCTTGCGGAAAAGCTCGGCGGGTATTTTGATAAAGTATTGATTGATGCACCGTGTTCCGGCGAAGGCATGTTCCGCCGCGATCCCGTTGCCGTGCAGGAGTGGAGTCCTGAGCACGTGGAGACCTGCGCTGTACGTCAGCTCGCAATTTTATCCTCCGCCGCACAGTGCGTGCGCGAAGGCGGCATTTTGGTGTACTCTACCTGCACATTCTCCACGGAAGAAAATGAGGGCGTTGTGCAGAAATTTCTCGAGAGCCACCCGGAATTCGTGCTCGAAAAGCCGAATGTCACATTTGGTCGCCCGGCCTATGGCGTAGACGCTGTGCGCATTTTCCCGATGGACGGGGGTGAGGGGCACTTTGCCGCGCGCTTCCGACGCGTTGCGCCATGTGAAGAACGCTTTGCGCCGTTTAGCTTTAAACCCGACCGAGAGACGCAGGCGCATGCCGAAGAATTGTACACATCTCTGTTTACCGATGCACCGGGAAGATTCCAGCGCGTGCGCGACCGTGTGATCTTATTGCCAAATGAGCTGCCGGACATTGCAGGACTTTCCGTTCTGCGCGCCGGTGTGGAATTCGGCGAGGCAAAAAAGAACCGCATCGAGCCCGCGCATGGCATTTTCATGGCAAGCCGTGCGGAAAACTGCCGCAGCGTGCTGCATCTCACATCGAACGATCCTGCTTTATTCGCGTTTTTGCGCGGCGAAGAAATCCCCGCAGAGGGGCTTTCCGGTTACACTGCCGTCGCCGCAGACGGTATTGTAACGGGCTTTGGCAAGGCATCGAACGGTGTTTTGAAGAATCGTTACCCAAAGGGGCTGCGCACACACCTGTAAAGGTGCATTCGCTTATACAAAAAGAACAGAAAGCTTCGCAAAGCCAAACGGTTATTTGTGAAGCTTTTTTTGCAATTTAGACCTCGGCAACTTGCAAAAAAGGCAAATACGTGCTAAAATGTGTATAAGCAAACAGGAAAGAAGTGTTTTTTGATGCAGAAAATCCAGATTGAGCGTACCACTGCGCCTAAAGCGAAGCCGGCAGACGAAAGCAAGCTCGGTTTCGGTAAAATCTTTACAGATCACATGTATGTGATGGAATATAACCCGGAGCAGGGTTGGCACGATCCGAAGATCATGCCGTATCAGCCGATCGTCCTTGATCCGTCCGCTATGGTTTTCCACTACGGTCAGGAAATGTTCGAGGGCATGAAGGCTTATAAATGCGCAGACGGCCGCATCCGTCTGTTCCGCCCGAATAAGAACATCGAGCGTGCAAACAACTCCAACAGAAGACTTTGCATCCCGGAGATCCCGGCCGATGATTTCCTCAATGCGATCAAGACGCTCGTCGCCGTTGATGCAGATTGGATTCCGAGCCGTCCCGGCACTTCTCTTTATATTCGTCCGTTCGTCATTGCAACGGATCCGTTCCTCGGCGTACGCCCGTCGAACACCTATAAATTCATCATCATTCTTTCCCCGGTCGGCGCTTACTATGAGAGCGGCCTCGACCCGGTAAAGATCTGGATTGAAGACGACTATGTACGTGCAGTCCGCGGCGGCATCGGCGAAGCAAAGACCGGCGGCAACTACGTTGCAAGCCTCGCGGCACAGGTAAAGGCACACGATGAAGGTTACTCTCAGGTTCTGTGGCTCGACGGTGTTGAGCGCAAGTACATCGAAGAAGTCGGTGCTATGAACATCTTCTTCAAAATCAACGGCACCGTTGTCACTCCGATGCTGAACGGCAGTATTTTGCCGGGCGTTACCCGTGCATCCTGCATCGATCTCTGCAAGCACTGGGGTCTTCCGGTCGAAGAGAGAAGAATCTCCGTTGACGAGCTCGTTGAGGCGGCTCGTACCGGTGCACTTGAAGAGTGTTGGGGTAGCGGTACCGCAGCCGTTATCTCTCCGGTCGGCGCACTCCGTTACGAGAACGAAGTCATGCAGATCAAGGACGGCGGCATCGGCGAATTCAGCCAGAAGTTGTACGACACCGTCACCGGCATCCAGACCGGTAAGGTAGAAGATACCCTCGGTTGGACTGTGGAAGTCACACCGCTTGAGAAGTAATTCGAATATTTGAACATTCAAAAGGCCGGGCCCGCGTGGTTCGGCCTTTTTGTATAAAAGAAGAGCTCTGCGACCGGCAAAAGCCAAATGCAGAGCTCAGTTTATATTCGAATCAGTTTTTCTGTATAATCCATGTTCGCAGGGCGGCGATGCTCTGTGCACAGGCTGTAAAGATTATCCGCGCGCACTTCCAACTCAAACACACGTCTGGCTTCCGGCGAAAGCTTCTTCACGTCCGCAGGTCGTGCGATGATCGGCAGCATCGGCTTCGCTTTGTGCAGGATCTCCGCGCCACAGCTTGCCATACCTAAAATGCGCAGGTACGGAGGTAAATTGGGCAGATCGTTCGTGATGCCCAAATACGCGCTTAAAACAATACGCCGAATACGCGCGTGACTGTACCGCTTGGTTTTCACCGCATCAAACAGCCCTGTGCACGTTTCCGCCGTTTCGGCAGCCGCCAAAATGCGGTTTTCAATGCCCTCTGAAACATCCGGAACGCGGCGCAGGTCTTCGGGTGACATGGCAGAGACCGCCGCCAGTACCGCACGGTCGAGATACGAAAGGGAAGCGGGGTACTGCTTTTCCTTTTGCAGCGCACGAATACACACCGCCGTATTTTCCGGGACATACGCGGAAATCTCTTCACCCTCGGCACTCTTGCTGCGGATCAGGCTCGCCGATGCAAACGCGCCGTGCGCTTTGTCGCTGTCGTGGTCAATCGCGATACGCTGCACAGTCTGCGGCACGATATTAGAATTCAACGATAAGATCGCTTTGCAATACTCTATACCCAAAATGCAATTTGGCTTTGTGAGCAGCTCTGCGGTTTCTGCGCCGAGTGCCTTTTTCACAGCCTCCGTACGCGCCGCTGCAAACGAAACGCCTTTTGCAACCTCCGGGCGAATATCCGAATTAAACACATCGGAGTGCAAGTATTCCGCGCAGTGCATGAGGGGAGCGGTATCGCCGGTTTCGCTGCCAAACGTCAGTGTATCTACGCAACCGAGCGCATTTAATAACGAAATGCCGCCGCGTGCAAATTTTTCTGCGCCTGCCACAGCCCACGGCAAGGGCAGCTCCAGCACGAGTGCCGCGCCGTTTTGCAGTGCCAGCCGTGTGCGCGACCGCTTATCGAGCACAGCCGCCTCGCCGCGCTGCACAAAATTTCCGCTCATCACACAGACAATATCGCTGCCGAGCTCCTCCGAAATGCGGGAGAGCAGTGCCGCGTGGCCGTTATGCAGCGGATTAAACTCGCAAACAACGCCCGAAATCTTGTTTTTTCCAATCATTTTATAGGAAACTCCTTGAAATTTACATGATTTTGTATTATCATAAGTATAAAGCAATGAAGATCAATTTACAAGCCGCGTTTCCTTATTTATAATTTTGGAAGTGTCGTGCTTATTTTTTGTGCGTTTGCACAGATGATCCAATTCAAATTTAACCATGATTCAGGGGGAAGACGAAATGAAAATTCTGGTCATCAACGCCGGCAGCTCCTCACTTAAGTATCAGCTGATCGATATGGACAACGAGCAAATGCTTGCAAAGGGCAACTGCGAGAAGATTGGCCTTGAAATGGGCATTTTCGGCCACAAGACGGCAGACGGCAGAGAGAAGAAGATCGAAATCCGCATGGCGAACCACACCGAAGCGTTCGAGCAGGTCAAGAACGCACTTCTCGACAGTGAAGTCGGCGTCATTAAGGATCTGAGCGAAGTCGCTGCTATCGGCCACCGTATCGTTCAGGGCGGCGCGCTCTTCAGCGAGTCCGTTCTCGTTGACGAAAAGGTCATCGAGGGCATCGAAAGTCTCATCCCGCTTGCACCGCTGCACAACAGCGCACATGTACAGGGCATTCGTGCCTGCATGAGCGTTTTCGGCAAGGAAGTCCCGGAAGTTGTCGTGTTCGATACGGCTTTCCATTCCACCATGCCGCAGAAGGCTTACATGTTCGCTGTGCCGTATGAGTACTATGAGAAGTACAAGATCCGCCGCTATGGCTTCCACGGCACCTCCCACCGCTATGTCAGCCACCGCGTTGCAGAGCTCATGGGCAAGGACATCAAGGATCTGAAGCTTATCACCTGCCA
>OHOA01000665.1_pt1 | contig 12877 bp, 4 predicted proteins | sample 1569681 | NCBI WGS metagenome assembly OHOA01 (sample SAMEA3879609, study PRJEB24766) | human gut metagenome | biome: human-associated habitat; feature: feces | place: USA | collected 1985/1987 | reverse complement strand
GGAGGATCCGGCCTTCTGCCGGGAGGCCGGGGCATGGCTGGAGGAATGCTATGACCGCTTGTTTTCCGGAGAGAATATGGGGCGGGTCCTGGAGGTTTTGCGGGAACGGGAGGAGGCATATTGCAGCAGCCCGTTTCTCCTGGATTGGCTTCTGCTTTCCTGGGCCATGACCGGTGAGTCGAAAGTAGAGTTAAAGGATTTCGTCCCGGCCATGGATGCCAGGCAGCTCAGCTTATACCTGTGCCTGGAGGGACGCTTTCAGGAGCTGCTGCGGATATCCGGCCGGAGCTATTTCTATCTGGAGGCGGGCAAGCACGCCTATTGGAAAGGGGATTACAGCTATGCGGTGTCTTGCCTGCAGCAAGGCGTAGACCGGGCCGCACAGGAGGGCAGCCTGCCGGTGATGATGTTTTGCCGGCTGTTTTTGGGAAACTGCTACAGCAGTCTGAACCAGACGGAACAGACCCGGGAGCAGTACGCCGCTGCCGGCCGGATGGCCCGCACCCTGGGAGCCGACAGGCCTATGCGGATTATCGCATATAACCAGGCGGCGATGGAGCTGCAGATGGGCCTGACGGAGGATGCGCTTCGCCATCTGCTGGAGCATCCTTGGCATGAGGCGATGTACTACCAAAAGCTGGCCATTTGTTATGAGCGCCTGGGCCGGCGGGAGGATGCGCGGAAGGCGTTGCGTCAAGCGGAAACGGCGCCGCTGAAAGAGCTGTCCTGCAACGCCGACCTGGCGCGGGATGTGTTTCAGCAGCTGTGCGGCTTGATTCAGTTTCGGCTGGACCACAGCGGCTATCTGCAGATTCCGGAGTACGGGAAAGCGCTGGTTGCCTGTATGCAGTGCCTGGAGCAGCAGTTTTCCGCAAGCTTTGTGCGGTTTTATGCCGCCTGGCTGGAAGAGTGGTATAGCGCCAACCGCCAGTACCGGAAGGCGTACGAGCTATTGAGAAAATTCTCCTGATGCTTTGAAGTTTAAGCTTAGATAAGCAGCTGTTTTTGGAAACAATTTTCCAAGGACAGCTGCTTTTTTGCATTTTACCATGCAAAGTGGTGAAAATTGACGTTTGACACAGCCAGGAAAAGACTGTAAAATCGAACAAAAAGAAACGCGGAACGATTTGCTTTGGTATGCAGGACGCACAACTCTTGGGGATGCATCCGGCGTAGCCGTCGGCGACGCTGGTTTTTGTATCAAATTCAAAACGGAAAGGAAGAGCAATGTGAAAAAACGAATCGGCGCACTGTTTCTGGTATGGGTTCTGGTTCTGTGCATGACGGTCGGTGCGACCGCTGCCGGAACTGGCCAGGCGGAATGGTCTGTGGAGGCAGAGTACCTGGGAGGCCGGCCGACTGTCACGGTTTCCCTGAGGGGGGTGAACGGCGTGACCAACGGCCGCGTGACGGTGCTCTATGACCCCGCTTTGGTGACGCTGGACGAGACCCAGGCTCTGGCAAGCTGCGGCGCGCTTAGCGTGAACCGGGATACCGAGGGACAGGTTTCCTTCGCGTGGGTAGGGAGCAACCTGACGGCGGAGGAGACGGCTCTGTTCCGGCTGACCTTCCAGCCGGTGGCGGGAGCGGCCCAGGACACCACCTACCGGGTAGAGCCCGTAGAGGCTTACGCCGGAGAGGAAAAGCTGGAGGCCTCCGGCGCCTCTGTGACCCTGACGTACAATCCGTTTGAGGATATTGCGCAGCACTGGGCAAAAGAGGAAATTTTAAAGGCCTACCATGCCGGACTGTTTCAGGGCGTGTCGGCCACGCGGTTTGCGCCGGAGTCGGCCATAGACCGGGCTATGTTTGTGACGGTTCTGTACCGCCTGGCGGGAAGCCCGGAAGTGGAGACGGTGAAGACGGACTTTACGGATGTGGACACCGGCCGGTATTATGCCGAGGCGGTGGCCTGGGCGGTGGAAACCGGCGTGACCAATGGGGTTGGTGAGGACCGCTTTGCTCCCCACAGCGCCATCAGCAGACAGGATCTGGTGACCATGCTGTACCGGTATGCTCAGGCAACGGGGCAGGATGTGACGGGACAGGCCGATCTGTCCGGCTATGTCGACGCAGCCGGAATTTCCGGCTACGCCAAAGAGGCGATGGCTTGGGCCGTGGAGGAGGAAATCCTGGAGGGCTATCCCGGCAATTACCTGTTGCCCAGAAGAAGTACCACCCGTGCTCAGGCGGCGGTGATCTTCTGCCGCTATGGGCAGCTGTGAGAGGAGGAACTGTAAATGAAACGAATGAAACGCGTCCTTTCCCTCCTGTTGGTTTTGTGTATGGTTGCGACCCTGGCCCCTGTCTCCGGGTTGGCTGCGGAAAACCGGCCCCTGGTGACGCCGGAGAGCGATTTCCAAGCTCAGGTGGACCAGGTGGAGCAGGGAGCTGAGACGATGGAGTCTCCCATGTCCGGCCTTGCCGGGGCGTTGGAGGAAAATCAGCCGGAGCAGGCGCAGCCTGTTACGGTCACGGCGGAAGAAGTGGAAAATCCCGGCGTGGATCTGAAGAAAGACTCAGAAGCCGAGGCGCTTCCGGAGGACCTGTACCAGCCGCAGGAGCAGGTACGGATCATCGTGGTCCTGGAAGAGGCGTCCTTGCTGGAGCAAGGGTTCACCACGGCTCAGATTGCCTCCGCCGATGCTTCGGTGGTGCGGCAGACGGAGTCTATGGAGCGGCGCCAGGAGGCGGTGCTTCAGAGCATCAGCCGGATTGTGGACGATTTCTCCCTGGAAGAAGAGGAAACGCCTCTCCGGGTGAAATATCACTATCAGGTGGCTGTAAACGGTATGGCGCTGGAGGCTCCTTATGGGGCTCTGGAGGAAATCCGTAATCTGGATGGCGTAAAGGCTGCTTTTGTTGCGCCTCGGTATGACCTGCCGGAGGATATGACCACCGGCGGTGCAGTGGCCAATCCCGATATGTATGCGACACAGGAGACCTTTGGCTCGGCGTTGACCTGGGAAAACCTGGGTTATACCGGTCAGGGAATGCGGATTGCCGTGGTGGATACCGGCTTGGATCTGGACCATCCCTCTTTTGCGGCAGCTCCGGAGCTTACGGAGGATTCTCTGACGCAGGAGGAGCTGTCCGGCGTTCTGAAGTCTCTGAACGCCTATGAGCTGTACATGTCCCACGGTGCTGTGGAGCTGACAGCCGACCGGCTCTATCGCAGCGCCAAGGTGCCGTATGGCTTCAACTATGTGGACGAAAGCCTGGATGTCACCCATGATAACGACATGCAGGGCGACCACGGCACCCATGTAGCCGGTATCGCGGCGGCCAATGCGGTGGAGAGCAGCCCGGTGGTGGGCGTGGCTCCCGATGCGCAGGTTCTGGTCATGAAGGTCTTCGGCGTAGCCGGCGGCGCGTACTTTGACGATATTGTGGCTGCCCTGGAGGACTGCTACCGGCTCAACGTGGATGCTGTGAACATGAGCCTGGGTTCTCCCGCCGGCTTTGTAGACGAGGATGATACCATCAATGAAATCTTCGGCAGGATTTTGGAAAGCGACATGGTCGCCTCCATTTCCGCCGGCAACAGCGGCTCTGCCGCCAGCGGCAACGGCTACGGCACGGACCGGAACCTGACCGAGGATCCGGACAACGGCATCGTATCCTCTCCGGCCACCTATGTAGGCGCTACCGTAGTGGCCAGCGTGGAAAATGAGTCGATTATGTGCAATTACTTCACGGTGGGCTCCCAGCAGGTTCCCTTCTCCGATGTGTCTGCTATGCCCTTTACGGATCTGGCGGGTTCCGCGCTGACTTATGTCATGGTTCCCGGCTACGGCGCGGAGGAGGATTACGCCGGGCTGGATGTGACCGGTAAGGTTGCGGTGGTCTCCCGGGGCGAGTTGGACTTTACGGCCAAGCAGACCAACGCATACAACGCCGGCGCCATTGCCTGCATTGTATATGACAACGTGGAAGGCGATCTGGCCAACATGCAAGATGCCGGGGTTCTGCCCAACGTCTTTGTGTCCAAGGCCGGCGGAGAGATCCTGGCCGACAATGCGGTAGACGGAACGGGGACCCTGGAGGTACAGCCTGTGAATGACCGGGTGGAGGTGGACAGCTCCCTGGCCGGCCAACTGAGCGGCTTCTCCTCCTGGGGCGTGACGCCGGACCTGCAGCTGACGCCGGATGTATCGGCGCCCGGCGGCAACATCTATTCCACCCTGGACGGCGGCAAGTACGGTACCATGAGCGGCACTTCCATGGCGGCTCCCCATATTGCCGGCATGAGCGCCTTGGTATTGGAATATCTGCGAGATACCTACGAACTGACCGAAGAAGAAGCGCATGCCATTGCGGAATCGCTGATTATGAGCACGGCTGAGCCGGTGAACGAGCCCACGGGCGTGCTCTACTCCCCCCGGAAGCAGGGCTCCGGCTCCGCCAATGTGTACCGCGCGGTGACCAGCCCGGTCTATCTCACGGCGGACAACGGCGATGAGCAGACGCCGAAGGTGTCGCTGGGGGACGATGACAGCCGGACGGGGGGATATCGCTTCTCCTTCCAGCTGCACAATCTGACGGACCAGGCCCAGACCTATGCGTTGGACGGCTCCGTCCTGACCGATCAGGTGGACCTGACTTATGCCGACTTGGGCTACACCTTTATGGGCGAGACCTCCCGGGAACTGTCTGCCGACGTCCAATTTGCGGCCCAGAATGCAGAGCTGCCCAAGCTCTACGACGTCAATGGGGACGGCAAAGTGGATATGACCGACGTGCAGGTCTTACTGGACGGGGTCAACGGACTGGTAGAGCTGACTGAGTCGGTGCAGGCGGACTTTGATCTGAATGAAGACGGCTTCCTGGACACGGCGGATGTTCAGATGCTCTATGAGAAGATCTCCGCAGGTATGACGGAGCTGTCCCTGGTTGAGGTGCCCGCCGGCGGTTCCGCTACGGTGTATGTTACCATTACCCTGTCCGATGGGGACAAGGCCTACATGGACCAGTACTACGAAAACGGCATTTACGTAGACGGTTTCGTCCGCTGCTACGCGCAGAGCGAGGATGCCGTCGACCTGAGCCTGCCCTTTGTCGGTTTCTACGGGGACTGGAGCGATGCCCGAATCTTTGATTCCGGTTGGTGGTATGAAGGAGACGGGATTGAATACAACCGGTATCCCAATGTGTTCTTCACGGATTACGGCTCTTCGGAATACAATTTGGGCCTGAACCCCTATGTGCTGGAGGAATATGATCCGTCTCACAACGTGCTCTCGCCCAATGGAGACGGGTATCTGGATCAGATTTCTGAGATCTATCTGAGCATGATGCGCAATGCCAAGCACGTGGACTTCACTTGGACCGATGAAGCCACCGGCGAGGTTCTCTTCTCCTCCTCTGCCGGTTACGTTCGTAAGAGCTATTACAACAGTGCGTACGGCATCTCCATCCCCATGATGGCATCCAATTACGGCGCGCTGTACGACTTCACCGACAGCCAGGGCGAAAGCCTGCCCAATAACACCCGGCTCCGGCTGACGGTAGAGGGATATCTGGACGACGGCGACGAGATTGCCGACGAATCCTTCAGCGTTCCTGTGTACATTGATAACGAAGCGCCGAAGCTTTATACCGATGAGATCGCCTACCTGTACAATCCTTACGCCGATACCCGGCGGCTGGAGTTCTATGTTTCCGACAACTACGGCGTAGCGGCGGTGGTTCCTCTGACTGCCTCCGGCGCGGCATTCGACGCGGTTACCGTGGAAAACGTACCCGGTGGGAAGGTTCTGGTCTCTCTGGATGTAACCGGCTATGACTCCAGCTTCCTGCTGGCGGTCTGCGACTACGGTTGCAACGAGACCTACTACGAGATCTCCTTCTCCGGCGAATACGATATCAATTTTGACGCGTTTTACGGTTACCGCCAGTACAGCACGGTTCCCAATGGGAACTATCTGTATGCCACCGACGCGCTGAACGGCTGGTATTCCTTTGAGACGGCCGATACCATGCTGCAGCATACCTCCCAGTATAACAACAATGAGACCGCGGTTAGCGCAGCGGAGTATCTGGACGGTTACATTGTGGGCGTAGATGCCAACAGCACCATTTTTGCCATGAAGGCGGGCGACTGGAACCGGATTGCGTTGGGCACCCTGGAGCTGGACGGGACGGTTTATCCGGCGCTGGACATGGCTTTCGACTATACCACCGAGACGCTCTATGTGCTCACCGACGAGCTGACTGCCGGCGCAGGCGCCCATTTGGTGAAGGTGGACTATTTGACCGGTCAGGTCACCGACGTGGGTGTGGTGACCGGGATCGACAGCAGCGGCGCCCAGGGCGTGACGCTGGCCTGCGACAATGAGGGCGTTGTGTATACGATAGACTATACCACAGGCGCCCTGTACACCCTGAACAAGGAGACGGCGGTGGCCTCCTATGTGGGAGAGACCGGTTACACGCCGCAGTACCAGCAGTCCATGACGGTGGATCATGAGACGAACGAGCTGTATTGGGCTGCCTACCAGAGCTATACCGGGGACAGCAACTTCTATCGGGTGGATAAAGCCACAGGTGAGCTGACCTTCCTGGCGGATGTGGAGTACAACGGCGCCATGACCGCTCTGTTTAAGCCGTACCGGACGGAGAAGAGTCTGTTCCCCGAGGATGCCGCGCTGACCGGTTTGCAGCTGTCTCAGGATTCTCTGATGCTGAGCCAGGGAAAAACGGCCCAGCTGCTGTGTATGCCGGTGCCCTACTATGCCGAGCTTTCCGAAGTGGTGTGGACCTCCAGCGATCCCGATGTGGCGACGGTTGACGGCGGTCGCGTCGTTGCCGTGTCGGAGGGGACGGCTGTCATCACGGCCGCTGCCGGCGAGATTTCGGTTTCCTGTGCGGTGACCGTCAGCCAGTTCTCCGGCGAGATGTATCTTTATGATATGGCGAGCAGCTATCAGTGGATCGGCTTGGACGCTGCCGCGCCTCAGGATGCCCAGGTCGTGGAGAACGCCACAAATTCCTACAACGGCTTCACCGCCGCAGCGTACCGGAACGGCTGGATTTACGTCTACGACACCACAGGAGCCTTCTATAAGCTGAATGCCGACACGCTGCAGGGCTCCGCTCTGGGAAGCGCCAATACCATGATCATTGCTCTGGCGTTCAATTATCAAGATGGTTTCTTCTATGGCTTGGAGTACGCAGCCTCTGCGTGGAGCGCAGACACCTATCTGGTTCGGGTCAATCCGGCCAACGGTCAGATCCGGCGTCTGCAGCAGTTGGACAGCAATACCTTCGGACTTCCCATCGGTGGTATGGCCATCGACTACGACGGCAATTTCTACCTGGTGGGTCCGGACCAGGTCACCTTTGAAAATCAGTTGATTCGTTTCCGGGTGGAACAGGACGCAGTGACCCAGGTGGAGAAGGCTTCTCTGGCCGCATGGCCCACCTATAACTTTGGCTCCATGGTGTATTCTGCGGAGAACAAGGGCATCTTCTGGGCCAACGATGTGGGACAGCTGCTGTGGATGGATCCCACGGATCTTGCCGACGTCAAGGTAGTGGAGCTGGGCAGCATTCCCGGCACGGAAGGCAACGCCATGAATATGGGCCTGACGATGATGCCTCAGTCTGAACCGCAGGTGCCGCAGGTAGAACCCACGGATGTGTCTATTTCCAGCAGCTATCTGCTCCTGGAGGGCAGCACCATCAATGTGAGCCTGTCTGTGGAGCCTTGGAACGCCTCCAGCGAAGCGGCGTATTCCATCCAGGATCCGACTGTTGCTACGGTGGATGCCAACGGCAATATCACCGGCCTGAAGGTGGGTAAGACGACCCTGGGCGTATATGTGGAAGCCCTGAACCGGACCTTGGAAGCGCCGGTGTCTGTGGTACCCAGCACGGGCAGTTTGTACGGCTTCCTGGTTTATGATTTCCTGAACAGCTCCGATTTCTGGTTTAAGGTGCAGGATACAGATCCCAGCAACGTGGAGGCTGTGTCCAGCGGCGTCAGCGATTTCTCCATTTATTCCGGAGCCTACTACGACGGAACCGTCTACGCCTATGGCCAGGGCGGAGAGACCTATAACTATAAGTCTTACTTCCTGAAGGTCAATCCGGCGGACTACTCTTATGAGGTCCTGAAGATGGTCAATTACGCCCTGCGGGATATGGCCTTTGACTACACCACCGGCACCCTGTATGCCATTGCCGAAGGCGGTATGGAGCGGGGAACGGTGGCCCAGGTGAACACCGAGACCGGCGATGTGACGCTGATTGCCGATACCGGCCGCTCTCTGGCTGCTATGACCATAGACAACCAGGGCCGGATGCTGGCAGTGGGTGAAGACGGCAGCCTGTATCAGGTGGACAAGGAGACCGGCGAATGCACCCTGATTGGCGAGACCGGCGTAACGGCGTCGACGCTGATTCAGAGCATGCACTACGACTACAACACCGGCAATGTGTACTGGGCCCAGGTGGCGGAGGATCAGACCAGCAGCCTGCGTCTGGTGGACCCGTCTACCGGCGCGACCACCGGTCTGGGAGTTATGGGACAGGTCGGAGCCATGATGTCGGCGATGTTCACTGTGCCGACTCAGGAGCCTGAGGTTCCCGCGTCTTTGGCCCCTGCCGGAGTCAAGCTGAACGAGCGGAATACCGTAGCGGTGGGTCAGACGGTGGAACTGTTGGCGACGGTCCTGCCGGTCAGTGTCGCCCAGGTGGACCAGAGTCTCACCTGGACTACCAGCGACAGCACAGTTGCAACGGTGGATCAAGCGGGCGTGGTCACCGGTGTGAAGGCCGGCACGGTTACCGTCACGGCCACAACCTCCAACGGCCTGTCGGCTTCCTGCGAGCTGACGGTCACCGAAAACGAGCGGAAGTTCTATGCTTACGATGAGACCAACACCCGCTGGATCAGCTTCTCCGGCGACGACACCGCCCATGTCGATGTGGAGCGGGAAGACGCCGAGGGAGAGGCCCCCATTGCTGCGTCCGCCTACACCGGCCAGGTCCTGTATTCCTACGATGCAGAGGGACGGTTCTATGAGATTGACACGGAGACCTTCCAGCGGACCAAGGTGTCGGACGCGTTGTACGGGCAGACGTATACCTTCGAGACGGTGGACGATTGGACCGGCGAGATCTATACCGTGGAATGCGAAATGGAAGCGGTCGACATGTCCTATGACGCCGCCACCGGCAAGCTGTACGCCGCTCTGATGGCCAGCAATGAGGAGGCATGGACGTTCGTTTCCTTGATCGGCGAGGTGGATCCCTCCACCGGTGAGATGGAGATCCTGTATGCCGATCCCAATATCAAGCCCGGAAACCTGCTGGTGTTGGATGGCAGAGCGTTTTTCGTGGATACCTACGTGTCCGGTATGCTGTGCTATGTGGATTTGTACAGCGAAGAGCTCATCGGCGTGCAGCAGTCTCTGGTACAGGGCTATTGGGGCGAGTACGACGACGGCCGCAGCTTCATCCAGGATACCGAGACCGGAGTGACCTATGTCATCCGGGACAAGAGCACGCCGCAGTCCATTCTCTATACGATCGAGTTGGGAGATGCCAATATTACCCCCTTGGGTGAAATTGACACATCCATTGTTGCCAACAGCTTGTTCATTAAATAAAATCGCGTTGTTGTTTTGACCTCGGGCGCGTTGCAGAACTTGGTTTTGCAACGCGCCCACTTTACCGGGCGGGCTGTGAAAGCGGGGAAAAGAATGGGGTGGAAAAGGGAAGAAAGATATGATATACTAATGGAACGGTATGGGCTGACGGCAGCCTGGAGGATGCGCTGTGGGAAGTTGTCTTTTCTGGAAGCAGCGCTTTTTCACAACTTCGGGAGGGAACAAATATGAAAACTGCTTTGGTCATTTTGGCTGCGGGCATCGGCGCCCGCTATGGCGGCGGCATCAAGCAGCTGGAGCCGGTGGGACCTATGGGCGAAATCATTATGGACTACTCCATCCACGACGCTATTGCCGCAGGGTTTGATAAAATTGTCTTTATCATCCGTCGGGACATGGCGGAAGACTTCCGGCATGTCATTGGGAATCGAATTGAGGCGGTTTGCGCCGAACTGGGAATTGAGGTAGCCTACGCCTTCCAAGAGCTGGAGGATGTGCCCCAGGGAGTCCAGGTGCCGGCGGGCCGCACCAAGCCCTGGGGGACCGGCCAGGCGCTGCTCGCCTGCCGGGAGGTGCTGAAGGAGCCGTTTGCCGTCATCAATGCCGACGATTACTATGGAAAAGAGGCCTTCGGCCGGCTTTACGCCTTCCTCCAGCGCTACGATCCCCAAAAACCAGGCGCTTTTTGTATGGCCGGATTCATTTTGCGCAATACCCTCAGTGAGCACGGGGGCGTGACCCGGGGCATTTGCTATGTGGGACGGGACGGCTACCTGACGCGGGTGGTGGAGACCAAGCATGTGCCCCAGCCCCACGGCGCGGCGGCTTTGCGCCCCGACGGCAGCCTGCAGCCCCTGGACCCGGATAGCTTTGTATCCATGAACATGTGGGGCATGACGCCGGAATTTTTGCAGGAACTGGAATGGGGCTTCCGGGACTTCTTCCAGACGGCAGGCACTCAGGTCCAACAGGCGGAATTTTTAATTCCCATTTTTGTAGACCAGCTGCTGCAGGCCGGGAAGGTAACCGTGCAGGTATTGCCCACTGCGGACAAATGGTTTGGCGTCACTTACCGGGAGGACAAGCCCCAGGTGGCCGAGGCGTTCCGCAGCCTCATAGCCGCAGGGGAGTACGGCGTGGATTTGTTTGCGGATTTGCGAAACGCCGGAGATTAAGAAGAAGGGTGTGATGCCATGGCCCGTCGGGGAAAGCTTTGGCGAAAAATCAAAACGGGGAAGCTGCAGCAGGTGCTGAAGGAGCTGGCCTGGATTTCCGGATATAGCCGCCGGTACCGGACGGCCGTGGCTTGGTATATTTTCCTGGGCGTACTGGGAACGGGTATGAGCCTGGCGGCCAGTGTTTTGAGTAAAAACATTGTGGACGTGGTGACCGGCTTTGACGCAGGCGCTCTGGCTCCGGCGGCGGTGTTTTATGTAGCGATGCAGCTGGCCCGGATTGGGGTGAACGCCTGGACGGGCCGGATCTCTGCGAAGGTTGAGGTCAAGGTGGACCAGGAGATTCGGGCGGAGGTCTATGATAAGATCATGGAGGCGGACTGGCAGGCCATGTCTCAGTATCACTCCGGAGACCTGCTCAACCGGATGGACAACGACGTGGCCAGCGTCTCCGGCAGCATTTGCGGCTGGCTGCCGGATGGGGTTTCCCGTTTGGTGCAGTTCCTGGGCGCCCTGGGAATTATTTTGTTTTATGACTCCACGCTGGCCGGTCTGGCGCTTCTCAGCGCGCCGGTGACTTTGGTGGTGTCCAGGACCCTCATGGGCAGAATGCGCCAGTACAGCCGGAAAATGCGGGAGGTCAGCTCCCAGGTTATGATGTTTAACGAGGAATCCTTCCAAAATATCCAGGTGATCAAATCCTTCGGTCTGGGAGACTTGTACGGCAGGAAGCTGCGGCAGGTTCAGGCGGATTACCGTGAGGTGAAGCTGGAATACAATAAGTTTTCCGTGGCTGCCTCGTCGCTGATGTCTTTGGTGGGGACGGCGGTGTCCGTGGCCTGCTTTGGCTGGGGGGTGTACCGGCTTTGGGGCGGCCATATCACCTACGGCACCATGATTCTGTTTTTGCAGATGGCGGGGACGCTGTCCTTCAGCTTCAGCGCCCTGGTGAAGCTGGTGCCCAGCGCCATTTCCGCCGCCACGGCGGCGGGACGGATTATGGCGGTGACGGAGCTTCCCCGGGAGGACCGCGCCCAGGATGAGCAGGCCCGCAGGCTTCTGAAGGAGAACCGGGCGGCGGGCATCCGGGTGGAAACCCGGGAGATGGAATTCAGCTATCAGGACGGCGACGTAGTCCTTCGGGATGCGGACTTTCAGGCGGGTCCCGGGGAAATCGTGGCCCTGGTGGGGCCCTCCGGGGAGGGAAAAACCACCATGCTCCGGCTGTTTTTGGGCATTGTCCGCCCGCAAGCGGGCTATGCTGCGGTCACGGGCCGGAAGACCGGCCAGAGCCTGACGGCCTCCGCATCCACCCGGAATCTCTTTGCCTATGTGCCCCAGGGCAATACCATGTTTGCCGGGACCATCGAAGAGAACCTCCGGGTTATGGCGCAGGACGCCCCGGAGGAGGCCCTGTGGCGGGTTCTGGAGCTGGCCTGTGCCGCTGAGTTTGTACGGAAGCTGCCCCGGGGCCTGGGCACTCGCCTGAAGGAGGGGGGAAGCAGCCTGTCTGCCGGTCAGGTTCAGCGGTTGTCCATTGCCCGGGCGCTTCTGGCCGATGCGCCGGTGCTTCTGCTGGACGAGGCCACCAGCGCGTTGGACGTGGCCACGGAGCGCAGGGTGCTGCGGAACGTCCTCCGGGCGGAGGCCCATAAAACGGTCATTGTCACAACCCACCGGCCCAGTGTTCTGGGCATTTGTAACCGGGTTTATCAAATTGCGGACCGCCAGGTCCGGGTGTTGAGCCAGGCGGAGATTCAAAAGAAAATAGAAGAGTTTTAAACATACGGCAGCGGATGCAGGCCACAGGCTTGCATCCGCTGCCGTTTGTGCGCCCGGCGAGCGCACGTTCTAAGGGGTGAAAGACCCGAATCCGCCCGGCAGCGGGTAGGATATAGCCTAAGGCAAAGGTGTCTGCCGTGAGGCAGAATCTGAAGGAAGCTGTCGGCAAACCTCTGGCCTGACGAAGAGAAATCGCGTACAAGGCTCCAAGCGAGGGCAAGGCTCCCAGACAAGTCGAAGCCCCAAAGCTACACGGAATCGTTTGGGGTAGATGGGGCAGGCAAAGAGGGAAAGAACGTGTGAGTA
>OHOA01000662.1_pt1 | contig 12941 bp, 10 predicted proteins | sample 1569681 | NCBI WGS metagenome assembly OHOA01 (sample SAMEA3879609, study PRJEB24766) | human gut metagenome | biome: human-associated habitat; feature: feces | place: USA | collected 1985/1987 | reverse complement strand
GAGGTGGCCGGGGCGGCCCAGGCCCAGGCAGAGCTGTCTGCTATTACTGCCGGGTCGGACGAGATCGCCCAGCGCACGGCGGAGCTGACGGAGGAACTGACACAGAGCGAGGAAAAGCTGACGCAGACCCGCCGGGAGGCCGCACAGAACGAAAAGGAGCTACTGTCCGCCCGGGAGGAGGAGCAGGCTGCCGCCAACATCATCGGCGGACACAGCCTGAAAATGGAGGGCCGCCAGCGCCGAGCCAAGGAGAGCATAGAGCAGAAAAATCAGCTCTCCCTACAGGAAAAGACTATCTCCGACCGGATCCGCCTGCTCAGCGAGATGGAGAAGGAGTATGAAGGCTTTTCCAAGGCGGTGAAGATCGTCATGCGGGCCGCCGAGGCCCGGACACTCTCGGGCATCCACGGCCCGGTGGGCAACCTCATCCACACCGATAAGGATTGCAGCGTGGCCATTGAGATCGCCTTGGGCGGCGCCCTGCAGCACATTGTGGTGGACACAAAAAACGACGGAAAAAACGCCATCGGCCTATTAAAACAGCGGGACGGCGGCCGGGCTACCTTCCTGCCGCTGGACACCATCCGGGGCAGGAGCCTCCGGGAAAACGGGCTGGAAAACGAATACGGCTTCGTGGGCATCGCCTCGGAGTTGGTGCGCTGTGACGGGCGCTATGGTAGCGTCATTGAGAATCTGCTGGGTGCCACCGTGGTGGTGGAGGATCTGGATTGCGGCATACAAATGGCCAAGCGCCACGACAACCGCTTCCGCATCGTCACTCTGGACGGCCAGGTCATCAACGCCGGCGGCTCTATGACCGGCGGCAGCGTCAGCCGCAATGCGGGTATCCTGTCCCGGTCCGGGGAGCTGGAGCAGCTGCACAAAAAGCTGAAAAAGATCCAATCTCAGCTTCAGGATGCCACCCTTCTGGCCGAGAGTGCCAACCGGGAGCTGCAGAAGGCCCAGTACGAGCTGGAGGTGGCCCGGGACCAGCAGCGCCAGGCCAATGACCGGGTGCTGACCCTGGAGGGGCGTAAAAATCACTATGACATGCTTATAGAGAGCCTGGAGCAGCAGCAGGAGAGCCTGCGCATCCAAAAGGAAAACCTGCAAAAGCGCAGCACCGACGACGCCGGACGGATGGATACTATCCGCCGGATTATTGCGGACTTTACTGCCCGGGCGGAAGAGACCCGGGAGGAAATAGAAATGCTGCAGCGCCGGCAGGAGACTGCCCGGCAGGGCCTGGGTGAAATGACGGACCGATTGACGGAGAAAAAGGCCCAACAGGCGGCGCTTTCCGCCGAGGGCGAAAGCGCCCGGCGCAGCATGGAGGATCTGTCCCGATTGCGGGAGAGCCTGGAGGGCGAGCACACCGACCGGGAGAGTCTGCGCGCCCAAATGGAGCAGGCTATGGCCCAGGCTCGGGCCGAGGAGGAGCGGCAGCAGCAGGAGGCCCGGGAGCTGCGCAGCGGCATCGAGGAGCACCGCCAGGCACTGCAAAAGCTCTCGGAGGAGAAGATGGCTCTGGAGACCCGGCGCAGCCAGACGGACCGCCTCAGCCGTACCTGCAACGACACACTCCTCAACTGTGAGCGAGAGGTGACTCGCCTGGAGGGCAAATTAAACGGCAGCGCTTTGGAGGAAAAGCAAATTCTGGATAAGCTGTGGGAGCGGTACGAGCTAAGCCACAGCGATGCTCAGGCCCTGCGTGTCGAGCTGGAGAGTGTGCCCAAGGCCACCCGGCGCATCGGCGAGCTGAATCGGGAGATCAAGGGCCTGGGAGCCATCAACATCGGCGCCATTGAGGAGTTTGACCGGGTGAACACCCGCTATACCTATCTCTCTGACCAGCGAAACGACGTGGAGAAGGCCAAGGAGGAGCTGCTGGGCATCATCGAGGAGATCACCAAGCAGATGACGGAGATCTTCGCTACCCAGTTTGAGATACTCAAGCAGAGCTTCCAGGAGACCTTCCTGGAGCTGTTCGGCGGCGGCCGGGCCACCCTGGAATTAGAGGATGAAAACGACATCCTCCGATGCGGCATTGAGATCAAGGCCCAGCCCCCGGGCAAGCAGCTGAAGACCCTGTCGCTGCTCTCAGGCGGGGAGAAGGCATTTGTGGCCATCGCCCTGTATTTCGCCATACTGAAGGTGCATCCCACGCCGTTCTGCGTGATGGATGAGATCGAGGCGGCACTGGATGAATCCAATGTGGTGCGCTACGCCAGGTATATGCGGCGCATTGCCGGCAAGACTCAGTTCATCGTCATCACCCACCGGCGCGGCACCATGGAGGAGGCGGACGTGCTCTACGGCATCACTATGCAGGAGCGGGGCGTCTCCACGGTGCTCACGGCCAACCTCAATGAGCTGAGCAAGGAAATGAAAATCAAGTGAGGGAAAGCGGATGGCCGCAGCCGGTGTGCGCACTGGCCGCACAATGACACATTGGACATATTGCAGAAAATGCAGTGCAAGTGTGGCTCGGGTCATCCGGGAGGCCGACCCCTGCGTGCCGTTTTTCGATAGAATTTCGTAGGGGGCGGCGTCCTCGACGCCCCACTGCTTGAGTGGCGGGCGACCGTGAGGGGCGCCCCTATGAAAGGGCATGGAGCGGCCCGGCGGGTATTGGCTCGCCGAAAGTGGAACGATACATTTTGATTATTGCAACAGGAGGCAGCATATGGGTATTTTCAGCAAGCTCAAGCAGGCCTGGTTCGGGGATGTGAACTGGGAAAAGCTGGACGATGAATTTTTTGATAACCTGGAGGAATCCCTGATCCTGGCGGATGTGGGGGTGAACATCGCCGCTGAGTCGGTGAACTCCCTGCGCAACGCCGTGTTCAGCTACGACATGAAGGATCCGGAGCAGGTGAAGGCGGAGCTGCGGAAGATATTGCTGCAGAAGCTGTCCGTGGGCGAAACTGCTCTGGACACCGCCAAGAGCCCCACGGTGATCCTGGTCATCGGCGTCAACGGCGTGGGAAAGACTACCTCCATCGGCAAGCTGGCCAACCGCCTGAAGGCGGAGGGCAAGAAGGTCCTGCTCTGCGCGGCGGATACCTTCCGGGCTGCTGCCGCCGACCAGCTGGAGATATGGGCCAAGCGGGCGGACGTGCCTATTGTGCGCCAGCATGAGGGGGCCGACCCCGGAGCGGTGCTGTTTGATGCATTGCAGGCGGCCAAGGCCCGGAATATAGATGTGATCCTGTGCGACACCGCCGGGCGGCTGCACAATAAGCAGAACCTGATGAACGAGCTGGCCAAGCTCCGCAAGATCATTGACCGGGAGCTGCCGGAGGCGGGCCGGGAGACGCTGCTGGTGCTGGACGCCACCACCGGGCAAAACGGGCTTATCCAGGCCCGGAGCTTCAAGGAGACGGCGGGCCTAACGGGCATCGTGCTTACCAAGCTGGACGGCACGGCCAAGGGCGGTATCGTTATCGCCATCGCAAGGGAGCTGGGTGTGCCGGTTAAATTTGTAGGCGTGGGTGAGGGCATCGACGATCTGAAGCCCTTTGACCCGGAGGAATTTGTAAACGATCTGTTTTAACAGGGGGGAGACTATGACCAGAGCAGACGGACGGGCCTTTGACCAGCTTCGCCCCGTGGAGCTGACAAAGGACTATATAAAATTCGCCGAGGGCAGCGTCCTGATTCGCTGCGGCGACACGGTGGTGTTGTGCAACGCCTCGGTGGAGGAGAAAACGCCGCCCCATGTGCCGGAGGGACACGGCTGGGTGACGGCGGAATACTCCATGCTGCCCCGGGCTAACCGGGAGCGCTCCCGCCGGGACATTGACAAGCTGAAGCTCTCCGGCCGCAGTGCGGAAATTCAGCGGCTCATCGGCCGCAGCCTCCGCTCGGCGGTGGACAGGGAGGCTCTGGGGGAGCGGACTATCACCGTGGATTGCGATGTTTTGCAGGGGGACGGCGGCACCCGTACCGCCTCCGTTACCGGCGGCTTTGTGGCCCTGGCCCTGGCCTGCCGCAAGCTGCTGGCGGAGGGGAAGGTAATGCGGGACCCCATTATCCACCAGGTGGCGGCAGTGAGTGCGGGCATCATCGACGAGGTGCCTGTGCTGGATCTGCCCTACAGCGAGGACAGCCGGGCCCAGGTGGACCTGAACTGCGTCATGAACGAAAAAGGAGAACTCATTGAACTCCAGGGCACCGGCGAGGGCCGGAGCTTTACCCTCTCGGAGCAGCAGGAGCTGGTGCGCCTGTGCGCGAAGGGCATCCGGGAACTGATGGAAAAGCAGCGGGAGATTTTGCAGCGGTAAAGGAGACGGCATTATGAAATTCATATTGGCATCCCACAACAAGGGAAAGCTGGCAGAAATGCAGAAAATCTTAGGTGAGCTGGGTGTGGAGGTGGTGCTCCAATCGGATCTGGGTCTGGACCTTGAGCCGGCGGAGGACGGTGCAACCTTCACGGAAAACGCCCGCATCAAGGCCAGGGCCGTCATGGAGGCCAGCGGTCTGCCGGCCATCGCCGACGACAGCGGCCTGTGCGTAGACGCCCTAAACGGCGCCCCGGGGGTATACTCCGCCCGGTACGGCGGGCTGGATGACGACGCGGCCCGCTGCCGCCTGCTGCTGCAGAACATGCGGGGCTCCATGACCCGGGCGGCCCATTTCCACACCTCTGTGGTGTGCCTATTCCCCGACGGCACAGAGCTGACGGCGGAGGGCGAATGCCCGGGCACCATTGCCTACGCCCCTATGGGAGACGGCGGCTTCGGCTACGACCCGGTATTCTTTGTGCCGGGCCTGCGCAAGACCTTTGCCCAGCTGACAGCTGAGGAGAAGAACGCCATCAGCCACCGGGGCAATGCCCTGCGGGCCTTTGCGGTGGAATTAAAAGAGTATTTGGAGAAGAACTGATTATGGAACTGACAAGCAAGCAGCGTGCCCAGCTGCGGGGCCTGGCCTCTACCCTGGACACCATCATTCATATAGGTAAGGACGGTATCAGCGACAACCTGGTGAAGCAGGCGGACGGTGCCCTGGAGGCCCGGGAGCTGATTAAGGGCAAGGTGCTGGAGAATTCCATGCTCACCGCGCGGGAGGCTGCCGAGGAGCTGAAGATGGCCACCCGCAGTGAGGTGGTGCAGGTCATCGGGAACAAATTCGTCCTGTACCGCATGCAGCACGATAAAACCAAGCGCAAGATCGAGCTGGTAAAGGCGCCCCGCCGGAGCGTGTGACCATGCGGATCGGAATTTACGGCGGCACCTTCAATCCCATCCATCGGGGGCATCTGACGGCGGCCGCAGCGGCGGCCAAGCAGCTTTGCCTGGACAAGCTCCTGCTGGTGCCGGATGCCATCCCGCCCCACAAGCCCCTGCCTGCGGGCAGTGCCGATGCAGCGGATCGGCTGGAAATGGTACAGCTGTGTACCGGGGAGCTGCCGGTTCCGGCAGAGGTGACGGACCTGGAGCTGCGGCGGCAGGGGGCCAGCTACAGCTGCGACACCCTGGCGGCGCTGCGGGAGCAGTATCCGGCGGATGAGCTGTTTTTCCTCATGGGATCGGACATGTTTCTCTCCTTCGAGAGCTGGCGCCGGCCGGAGGAGATCTGCCGCCTGGCCACCCTGGCGGTGTTCAGCCGCAGGACGGCGGACGAGGCGGCGGCCTTTGCCCGGCAGAAGGAAAAGCTGGAGAAGGCATTTTCAGCACGGGTGACCGTGGTGATGAACCCGGAGGTCATCGAGGTGTCCTCCACGCAGCTGCGGGAGGAGCTGGCCCGGGGACGGGGCCGGGCGTATCTCACCGAGCCGGTGTACGGGTATATTCTGCGCAAGGGGCTGTATGGCACGGCGACGGATCTGAAGCATCTGACGCCGGAGGAGCTGCGGCCCATTGCCCTGAGCTATTTAAAGCCCAAGCGTATGCCCCATGTGCTGGGCACGGAGCAGGAGGCGGCCTTCCTGGCGGAAAAATACGGCGCGGATGTGACGGCGGCCAGGATCGCGGCCCTGCTCCACGACTGCACCAAAAAGCTGGATCTTCCCCAGCAGCTGTCCCTGTGCCGACACTACGCCATCCCGCTGGACGAGATGGAGCGGAACTATCTCAAGCTGCTCCATTCCAAGACCGGCGCGGCGGTGGCCCGGGACCGCTTCGGCGTTTCGGACGAAATTTATAACGCCATTTTCTACCACACCACCGGCAAGGCGGACATGACCCTGCTGGAGAAGATTATCTATCTGGCGGACTATATTGAGCCCAGCCGCAGCTTTCCCGGGGTGGAGGAGCTGCGCACGGCGGTGCATGAGGACCTGGACCGGGGCCTGTGCCAGGCCCTGGCGGATTCCATCGTGGAGCTGCAGGGCTACGGCAGCCCGGTGCATCCCAATACGCAGGAGGCTCTAAGCTATATACAACGAGAGATCGGAGGAACGATAGAATGAATAAAACACCCAGAGAACTGGCGCTGCTGGCGGCCCGGGCACTGTCGGAGAAGAAGGGCCGGGAGATCCAGGTGCTGGAGATCGCGGACCTGACCACCCTGGCGGATTATTTTGTGCTATGTACCGGCTCGTCCAACACACAGATCAACGCCTTGGTGGACAACGTGGAAAAGGTACTCACGGAGCAGGCCGGCGAGGAGCCCCTGCACCGGGAGGGCTATCGGGGCGGCACCTGGGTGCTGCTGGACTACGGCTGCATCGCCGTGCATGTGTTCAGCGGCGAAGCCCGGGAGTTTTACGGCCTGGAGCGCCTGTGGCGGGACGGCAAGAGCGTGGACCTGGCCGGCGTCGTCACCGATGGAGATTGATTTCCGGCCCATAGGTGCCTTTGTGCGGGCCCATGAGACCACGGCAGACCGCACCGCCACGGTGGCGGTGCTGCGCCCCGGGGGATGCACACATCTTTCACTAAGGCTGCACCGGGCGCAGGAGCAGCAGGCAGCGGACGAAAAATATACGCAGCTGCTGGTAAAAACAGCCCTGTGGCTCCAGGGTGGCTGCACACTGGTGACAGCGGATGAAACGGTTTTCCGCTGGCTGCAGGAGGCCTATGGCCCGGGCGGCGTCAGGACCTTTGACCGGGATTTTATGTCCGGCATCTATGGGGCGCCTTTTCGAGTGGAGCTGCATCCGACGCTGCCGGCGGTGCGGGAGGCTGTGCATCCCATATCCGCCAGTACGGTGGGCTGCCGCATCGGCATCGACCTGGGCGGCAGTGACCGCAAGGCTGCGGCGGTGATGGACGGGGAGACCGTTTATGCCGAGGAAGTGGTCTGGCAGCCCAAATCGGCCGGGGATCTGCGCTATCACTATGAGGGCATCACCGCGGCCCTGCGGGCAGCCAAGGCCCATCTGCCCGGGGTGGACGCCGTGGGCATCTCCACAGCCGGGGTGGTGCTGGAGGGCGAAATTCGCCGGTCCAGCCTGTTTATGAGTGCGCCGGCTGCGGAGCTTGACCACTGCGGCCGGGAGCTTCTGCGCCGGGCGGTGCGGGAGGTCTGCGGGGATGTTCCCTGCGTCGTGTGCAACGACGGCGATGTGGCGGCTCTGGCCGGGGTGGTGAACCTGGGACGGCGGAAGCTCCTGGGCATCGCCATGGGCACCAGCCAGGCGGGGGGCTATGTGGACGGCGGCGGACGCATTACCGGCTGGCTCAATGAGCTGGCATTTTTACCGGTGGACCTGCATCCTGCCGCCCCTGTGGATCCTTGGTCCGGGGACCGGGGCGTGGGGGAGCGGTATTTCTCCCAGGAGGGCGTGATCCGCTTGGCAGCCCAATGCGGCCTTGCTCCGGAGGGAGACACCCCGGCGCAGAGATTGCGCTGGATCCAGGATCGAGGGGAAGCCGGCGATGACCGGGCATTGGAGGCATTTTTCGCCTTGGGGCGCATGCTGGGGCAGATCCTGCCCTGGTATCGGCGATTGCTCGGGTGCGAAAATGTGCTGCTTTTGGGCCGGGTCGTGGACGGCGCCGGCGGCGAATGCCTGGTAAATGCCTGCCGGGCGGAGCTTGCGAAAACCGGAGAGGGGATGGAGATTTTCCTGCCGGAGGAGTCCTTCCGCCGGGTGGGACAGGCCGCCGCTGCGGCAATGCTGGAAGCTGCCGCGGAATAAATAATAAAATATATGCCGGGCGGCGGAACGGAGAAAATCCTGCAGCCCGGCATTATCTCATCGGCAAAAAAGCAGGCCCTGGGTCTGCTTTTTGCTGTGTGTTCAATCTGTGTGTACGTCCATCTGCGGGTAAGGGATGGTAAAGCCATTTTCCGCAAACCGGTGACGGATGTGGCCCAGGGCCCGGCGGCGCACAGCACTTTGCACGGCGGGCTTGGCCCGCAGACCCCATAGGTAATCCACTGAATATTCCCCTAAATTACTCAGCCCCAGAAAATCACAGCTCTCTACATCCGGCAGGGCGGAAATCTCCCGTGCAAGCTGCTGTAAAAAGGGCTCAATGATGTTGGGATCGTCGGCATAGGAGGTGGGAACAGTGATAAACAGCTCATTGCTGACCCTCGTGGCCTCAAAGATGTTCCGGTTGGAAACGGTGACGATGTTATTGGTAGCCAGCTCCCGGATCTTGGTGGAGCGCAGGGAAAACTGCACCACCTCGCCGATGAGGTCGCCGTACTTAATCACATCCCCCACGGCAAAATACTCCCCGGTGAGGATATTGGTGCCCATGATAACGTCCTTCAGCATATCCTGCAGCGCCAGGCCCACAATGGCGCCGATGATACCCAGGCCTGCTATCAGGGAGGAGACATTCACCCCGTGGACCTGCAGGACCAGGATCAGCGCCAGCAGCGCCAGCAACCCCCGCACGGAGTTCAGCGCCAGGGCCAGGTAGGTCTGGCGGCGGCCGGATAGGGCGCTGGCAGCAGTGATTTTCTCCGTGAAGCGGTGAATCAGATGCCGCAGCAACAGCCAGCACACCAGGGCTGCGGCCACGATGCAGACACTGAAAATGAACTTGTAGGAGCCGAAATAGGCCAAGATCCGTTCCATGCCGCACCTCCTGGCGATTTTTCATCAGTATAGCACAGGCGGCGAACCTTTGCAATGCGAACTTTGGCACAAAAGGGAGTAAAAAAAAGATAAAAAAGAGGAATATGGGGGTTTACTTTGCGCCGCGGCGCGGTATATAATACGGGGGCAAAATGACCCGATACCGAGGAGGTATAAAAATGTCTGAGAGAAAAGCAGAGGTGCTGATGACGGCGGCTATCATAGCCTGCAGTACCTCTTTTGTGTTCAGCAAAATGGGGTTGAGCACCATGGGCGCCTTCAATATCCTGGCGGCGCGGTTTTTGCTGGCATTTATACTGCTGTTTGCCCTGCTCGGCAAAAAGATGATGGGAAGGCTGGACCGCTGCACGATTTTGGGCGGAGCCCTGGTGGGCTTCCTCTTTTTCCTGGTGATGAGCTGCGAGATGCTGGCCCTCAAAACGGCGCACGCCGGTACGGTTTCTCTGCTGGAGAATCTGGCTATTATCCTTGTGCCGCTGCTGGAGTCGGCTCTGCATCGTATCCGGCCCAAGGCTGTGGGCCTGCTGTGTGCCGCTATCGCCGTGGGGGGTGTGGCTATGCTGGCCCTAAAGGGCGGGGGCTTCCGCCTGGGGGCGGGAGAATGCATCGCATTGCTGGCGGCTTTTTTGTGCGCTGTGGCCATCATTACCATTGAGCACATCAGCCACAAGACGGATGGCTCCGTCCTGGGCATACTGGGGATGGGCTTTCTGGGCCTGTATGCACTGCTGGCTTCCTTCCTGTTTGAGTCGCCCCGGCTGCCTCAGACCGGCGGGGAGTGGGGTATCATCGCCGCCCTGGCGGTGGTGTGTACCGGCTTTGGCTACACCCTGCAGCCCATAGCCCGGAGTCATATCGGTGCGGACCGGGCCAGCCTGTTTTGCACGCTAAGCCCTGTCTTCACCACGATCCTCGGGGCGATAGTTCTCCGGGAACGGACGGCGCCTCTGGACGATGTGGCCATGTTGCTGATACTGGGCAGCAGCCTGCTGCTGTACCTGCCGAGGCTGCACAGAAAGTCCCGGGCCCGGGCCGTGCTGTTTGACATGGACGGCACGCTGCTGGACACCCTGGAGGACATGCAGGACTCCGTGAACCATGTGCTCATGGCCCACGGCTACCCGGCCAGGACGCTGGAGGAGGTGCGCGCCTTTGTAGGAAACGGCGCGGGAAAGCTCATGCGCCGGTCCCTGCCGGATACGGTGGGGGAGGAGGAATTTGCGGCCCTGCTGACAGAGTATAAGGCCTGGTACCAGGCCCACAACTGCATCAAGACCCGCCCCTATCCGGGGATTCCGGAGCTGCTGGACAGGCTCCGGAAATCCGGAGTGCAGGTGGCCATCGTCTCCAATAAGCCCGACCCCACCACCAAGGCTTTGGCCCAGAAGTTCTTCCCCGGCGTGCCGGCCTTTGGCCAGCGGGACGATCTGCCGCCCAAGCCCGCGCCGGATCTGGTGCTTTGCGCCTTGAAGAAGCTGGGCTGCCCCCGGGATAGCGCCATCTATGTGGGCGACAGCGAGGTGGATATTCAGACGGCGCAAAACTGCACCATGAAGTATATCGGCGTGAGCTGGGGCTTCCGGGGCCGGGAGAAGCTGCTGGCCGCAGCACCCCGGGCCACCGTGGTGGACAGGGCAGAGGAAATTTTGCAGGGAAAAAATTTGCAACTTGTCCATTGACAAGCCGGGAAAAGGTGCTTATAATATGCTGTAATCAAGAAAATGCATTGACGGAGAAGAGATCCCCGCCTGCCGCCAAAGAGAGGAGCGCCCCGGCTGAAAGCGCACTGCGGTGAGGAAGGATCGGTACCACTCCCGAGCTGTCCGTGAGGAGCGGAACGGGGCCTCCCGTTACAGAGGACACGAGCGACGGAGTATTTCCGTAAGCAGGGTGGAACCGTGGAGTAAAGCTTTTTACCTCACCCCTGAATTTTGTCAGGGGTGAGGCTTTTTGTCACCCCAAGAAAGGAGAATATGACCCATGAGCGAAGAAAACATCTATACCTTTGAAAACCCGGAGTATCGCAAAACCTATTGGCACACCTGCTCCCATGTGCTGGCCCAGGCCGTTAAGCGCCTGTATCCGGAGGTGAAGCTGGCCATTGGCCCCAGCATCGAGGGCGGCTTTTACTACGACTTCGACGCCCCCTTCAACTTTACCCAGGAGCATCTGGACGCCCTGGAGGCGGAGATGCGCAAGATCTGCAAGGAAAAGCTGAAGCTGGAGCGCTTTGAGCTGCCCCGGGCCGAGGCCATTGCCTTCATGCAGGAGAAGGACGAGCCCTACAAGGTGGAGCTTATTAACGATCTGCCCACCGACGCACACATCTCGTTTTATAAGCAGGGCGAGTTCGTAGACCTGTGCGCAGGCCCCCACCTGGACTCCACCGGCCGCATCAAGGGTAATGCCATCAAGCTGACCCAGTGCTGCGGCGCCTATTGGCGCGGCGACAGCAACCGCAAGATGCTTCAGCGTATCTACGCCGTGGCTTTTCCCAAAAAGGAGGAGCTGGACGAGTATCTGAAGCAGCGGGAGGAGGCCCTCAAGCGCGACCACAATAAGCTGGGCCGGGATCTGGAGTACTTCACCACCGTGGACTATATCGGACAGGGCCTGCCCATTCTGCTGCCCAAGGGCGCCCGGGTCATTCAGCTTTTACAGCGCTGGGTGGAGGATGTTGAGCAGAAGCGGGGCTACCTGCTGACCAAGACCCCCCTCATGGCCAAGCGGGAGCTTTATAAGATCTCCGGCCACTGGGATCATTACCTGGACGGTATGTTCATCCTGGGCGACCCCCACGACGAGACCAAGGAGTGCTTCGCCCTGCGGCCCATGACCTGCCCCTTCCAGTACCAGGTGTATCTGAACCGCCAACGCTCCTACCGCGATCTGCCCATGCGCCTGGGCGAGACCTCTACCCTGTTCCGCAATGAGGACTCCGGCGAGATGCACGGGCTCATCCGCGTCCGCCAGTTCACTATTTCCGAGGGCCATTTGGTGCTGCGCCCGGACCAGCTGGAGGAGGAGTTCAAGGGCTGCCTGGAGCTGGCCAAGTACTGCCTGGGCACCGTGGGCCTGCTGGATAAATGTACCTTCCGCTTCTCCCAGTGGGACCCCGCCAACCCCAACAACAAGTACGAGGGCACCAAGGAGCAGTGGGACGAGGCCCAGCGCGTCATGGGCCAGATACTGGACGATTTGGACGTGAAGTACGAGATCGGCATCGACGAAGCCGCCTTCTACGGCCCCAAGCTGGACATTCAGTATAAGAACGTCTTCGGCAAGGAGGACACCCTGGTCACCATCCAGATCGATATGCTCCTGGCCCAGCGCTTCGGTATGTACTATATTGACGAAAACGGCGAGAAGGCTCTGCCGTACATCATCCACCGTACCTCCTTGGGCTGCTATGAGCGCACCCTGGCCTACCTCATTGAGGAGTATGCCGGCGCCCTGCCCACCTGGATGGCACCCGAGCAGGTGCGCTTCCTGCCCGTCACTGACCGGGCTGCCGACTACTGCGCCGATGCAGCCAAGGCCTTGGAGAGTCAGGGCTTCCGGGTGGAGGTGGACTACCGCAACGAGAAGATCGGCAAGAAGATCCGCGATGCGCAGATGGAGAAGGTGCCCTACATGGTAGTGGTAGGCGACCGCGACATGGAAAACGGAACCGTCTCTCCCCGTCACCGGACCGACGGCGATCTGGGCGCCATGTCCCTGGATGCGTTTGTCGCCCTGCTCCGCCAGGTGGTGGACAGCAAGGCCAAGAAGTAAAAATCAAAATCCAAAAGCACCGAGCGCCCCAAAAATGGGGCGCTCGGTGCTTTTAAAGGAAAAAGGGAGTTCGTAGGGGGGACGACACTGTCCGTCCTTTGCGGCGGCGTGAGGGCACGCCGCCCTACGGAAGTCCATCATGGGGTGCGTAGGGGCGGGG
>OHOA01000654.1_pt1 | contig 13018 bp, 11 predicted proteins | sample 1569681 | NCBI WGS metagenome assembly OHOA01 (sample SAMEA3879609, study PRJEB24766) | human gut metagenome | biome: human-associated habitat; feature: feces | place: USA | collected 1985/1987 | reverse complement strand
ATGCCGCAGAGCTATTCGATTGTGACGACGGCAGGACTGCAGAACCTCGCCGGAAGCCGGTCGGAATGGACCTATGCAGCGGTCAACGAGGAGCTTGCAAACAGCAAAACCCTTCTGTCTGCATTTTACGGAGAAACCGGGGAGTCTCTGGCTGCCACCTTACCGCTTTATATGCTGCCGACATTTGTAGACTACGAGAATGCGGAAGCTCATTTCGATTCTGCGGAAGCAGCTTCGTTCTTTACATTTTTAAGCAAGGTACAGCCGCACGCGCAGATTCCGTACACGGCGGAAAACGAGCTGGAAGCGCTTCGAAAGGGAGAAATTCTCTTCGCGCAGCTGATGCTTCTCTCGCCGGAGCAGTTTGTCGAGACGGACGCGCTGTTTGACGGCAAGCTCATCTATCCGGGATACCCGGACGCAGCGGGCGGAAGCTTTTACCTGAATCTGCCGATGGCAATTCCCGCAGCGGCGCAGGAAAAAGCCGGCGCGTGGGCGTTCATGAAGCTGCTGTTTTCGTCCGATTATTACGCCACAAGAGGCGGCTGGCTTCCGCTGCAAAGCGGATTTGAAGCGTCGATCAAGGACGCGCTTGCAGACGGTGCGTCCGAAGAAAGCCTGCAAAAGCTTGCGCAAATACAGGAAAACATCTGCAGCGCGGCATATTACGAGGAAGCAATTACCGATATTCTGGCGGACGAAACGAGCTACCTGTTCGCAGGCGCAAGGACGGTTGAGGAAACGGCGGAACGAATCGATCAGCGCGTGCAGCTGTATCTGACCGAGCAGTGGGGCTGATTTTCGGACACAGACGGACATCGACAAAAGACATGGGAGGAATACACGATGGATTACAAGCTCAATCCCAGTGAATGGCGGGTGTTGCAGACGCTCTGGGGGCATGCGCCGCAGACGCTGATGCAGCTCGTCTCCAATTTGCAGCGCTCGACCGACTGGTCGGCAAGCACAATCAAGACGCTTGTCTCGCGCATGACCGACAAGGGCGTGCTGCGCTTCGAGGGCGAGCGCCCGCGGCTGTATTACCCGGGCATCCAGAAAGAGGACGCCGCATTTTCTGAAACGCAGCAGCTGCTCTCGCGCGCCTTCGGCGGCAATTTCGGACTGCTGATGAGCAATTTCATCGACAACGCGAAGCTCTCCAAGGGTGATCTGGAGGAGCTTTACGACATGCTCCGGCAGGCGGAGGACAGCTTATGAACCGGCAGCTGCTGGAGGTTCTTGTTTCCTCGTCAGTTCTCATTCTGGCGCTGTCTGCCATGCGGCTGGTGCTGCGCGGAAAAATCAGCCCGCGGCTGCAATATGGACTGTGGCTGCTGGCTGCGGTGCGGCTGCTGCTGCAAGTGGGGCGCAGGCTGGAGCGGTACGGGCGCCCCTGTCACGGCAACCCCGACTCCGACAGCCACACCAACCCCGACAGAAGCACCAGAGCAGACACCGACGGCAGCGCCTGCCGCGCAGCCTGCGGCAGCATCTGCGGCATCGGACGAAACACCGGGTTCGCAGACAGACGCGCCTGATACAATGCAGGCGCAGCAAACGCAGCAAGTGGCGAAGCAGAATGCGGCGCAAGCGCAGCCGCATCCTTCCATTCTGCAAATCTGCTACATGCTCTGGGGTGCGGGGAGTGCGCTGGCGCTGGCATTTCTTCTGGCGCAGAATCTGGCGCTTTCGGCAAGACTCCGGAAAGACCGCGTCCGGCTGGATGTTCCCGGCTGCCCGGTTCCGGTTTACAGGACCGAAGTGCTGCGTTCGGCGTGCCTGTTTGGGCTGTTCCGCCCGGCAATTTATCTGCCGCCGCAGGCGCTCGGGGAAGACGGTGCGCCGAACCGCTATGTGCTGCTGCACGAGCTGACGCACTACAAAAGACGCGACCAGCTCTGGTGTGCGCTGCGGCTTTTGCTGCTGACGGCATACTGGTTTGACCCGTTCGTCTGGCTGGCAGCGAAACTGTCGAAACTGGACTGTGAGCTGGCATGCGACGCGGCAGCGCTCAAAGACATGGACGACAGTGCGCGCATTGCCTACGGACGGACGCTTCTCGACCAGATTTCCGGCAAAAGCGGCGTCATGCAGCACACGCTCTGCGCGACGACGATGTCGTCCGGCAAACGCTCGCTTCGTGCGCGCATCCGGCTGATTGTGAAAAAGCCGCGGATGACGGCGGTCACGCTGTCTCTGGTGGTCGGCGCGGTGCTGCTGCTTGCGGCATGCACATTTACAAACAGCGCTTCGAAGCAGGAGGCGAACACACCGGGCGGCGATCTGCCCGCCATGGTCCGTGTGGACGGCGTTCTCTATCAGCTGGATATGGACACCGTCGGGGAAAGCGACGGCGCGCGTGTCGAGGTTCTTGGCACGATCAAAACGCAGGTCAGCTACAGCGAAACTCCGAGCGAAGACGATCAGGCAAACTATCCCGGCGTCGGGCGGCAGTACGGTATGCTGGACGGGCAGCTGGTGATCAAAGACAAAGACGGCAATTGGAAGTATACGCTTGCGAACCTGTCGAAAGACGAGGTAAGCGCGGCAGTTATCGCTTATATGGCGCCCGGTTGGGCGGATATCTGCGCGTATCAGCGTTGCCGTCAGGGAATGCTCGTCACAGCAAAGCGGACGAACGAGGATGCCAGCCTGGACGCGATTTTGATGCTGGCGCAGAAGGTGGACGACGAGATTCAAATCACGCAGATGGAAACGGGGCGCGTAGACGACGACGCGGGCTACGGCGTGTTCCAGACGCACATGGCAGGACAGACCATCGTCTTCGGCATTGCTGACCGGCGCATGCGCGAGACCGGAAGCGCGGAGATGACAAGCGTAAACTTTACCGGCGTGATGCTTCATTACATGGAAGGGAGCGCCAGCGCCGCGCTGTCTGCCGACCCCGGGGAGACCTTTGTGACCGGCGTATACGGCGACGCCGAGATTACCTCCGTCCGCCTGAGCTTGGGCAGCAGCGGAGATACCGTGGTCTTTACGGACATTCCGACTGCCGGCGAAGACGGGCTTGCCACGATGACGCTGGCAGGAAACTTTGCGGATGCAGCGGCGGAAGAGACATCGGAACCGGCGCTCTCAGAGGAAGAGATCCAGACCATCCGGCAGGCGGTTTTTGATAGATTCAGCACCGCCCAATGGGATTCGGAAAACCTGACGGAAGACGAAATCCGGTCGTTCTCCGGCGCGGATTCCTACGAGAACGGCATGGTCGGAAACTATCCGAATTATTACGGCGCGTTCGCAGACTTCTTTGTCCTGACCGGCAGAGCACCAAACGAGAATCAGACATGGACACTCTCGCTCCCGGACGAGCGGATTCTGGCGCTGACAATCGAAGAGGGCGGCGAAACCATGCAGCGGCTTTATTACTCGCGCAATAAGGGCACGCTCTGCGGCATGCGGCAGGAGCCGCTTCTCACGGAGGATACGCCCGTCGGCGTGGGCGTGATGACGGATTATGCCGATGAGAATATCGTCGTCTTCCACGGCTATTTCGGGCTGTTCGTCTACGATTTGCAGCGCAGCGAAATCCGGCTGGCGCTCGACCTCGCTGCGGCGACCGGCACGACGAACATTCAGGGTAGCTACGGCAATCTTGTCAGCGTCTATCAGACCCCCGGCGATATTATGGTTATGTTAACCGGATATAACGACATGCAGGGCGGAGACACGCCGTATTCCTACTATCTGAACGCCACCGGGCGCGTGCGTTTTGCACCGACCCTTCCGGCAGGCTTGAGCTGGGCGCCCGCGCATGAGGTGACGATGACCGGCGATACGATCGCGGACCTGGTCTACTCCGACGGCACAAAGACCTGGAACCTCTTTGAAAACTGGCATTTCGGCGAGCAGTCGAATGCTGTGTTTGTGCCGCTGACGAACGACGTGGCAGGCGAGCTGCCGGGTGCGTCGCAGGAAGAGCAGGGAATCAGCAGCGATGATTTTTATGAGATGTTCTGGGAAATCGACCGCGACTCGATGCAGGCGTATCTGGACGAGCATCCCGAAGCGCTCTGGAATGGCTGGACCGGCATCGACATCAACGAATCGGGGTTAAACCAGTCCGGCACGACGATCAAAACGATCTTCGGCGAGCAGGTGCTGGCAATCAACTACCGGGAGAAGATTCTTCTGGTGCGTGCGGAAGGGGAGGGCTACCGCGGCGTTCTTGCCGTCGCGAAGGTTCCGGCACGGCTGAGCCTTGAAAACGCAGCGCAGCTCGGAACCATCGGGCAGACGGTCGGGGAGATTGCCGAAGAAACCGGCGGCATCCTTGCCATGAGCGCAAGCCGCGTTCCGGAAACGGACGAGGGCGAGGGCGCATTGCCCGTTGGTTATGCGATGTCCGGCGGCGTGGGCTACGGGGAGCATCTCGATGGTTCTGCGGAATACGGCTGCTGCCGCGCGGAACTTGCAAACGACAATGTGCTCTCGATTGCGCCTACGGCGGACCCGGTCGGGAAAACCTGCCGCGACGCGGTCGAGACGCAGCCGGCGCTGATCGTCGACGGCGCGGTGCAGGACCTCAGCAGCTGGACCGAGCAGAATCCCCGCGCGTGCCTCGGGCAATCAAGCCGGCGGGAGATGCTGCTTCTGGTGATCGAAGGGCACAATCTGACGGAGGGCATTTATGGCGCAGCGCTTTCCGAGTGCGCGCAGATTCTTACCCGCCATGGCGCGCAGCAGGCAGTGAATCTGGCGGGCGGCACGAGCGCGATCTTGTGGTACGACGGACAATGCGTCACGCGCTGCTCCAACTCGTACCATACCGAAGGACGACTGCTCCCGAACGCTTTTGTCTATCATGCCAGGACCGATTAAGTAAAAAAGAAGGATGGAGCAATTGCCCATCCTTCTTTTATGTAAACATAAACTCAGTATTCGATTTCCTGATTTGCCGGCGTCTCCAGCAGTTCGGGGTTTTCCAGAAGCTTTCTCAGCAGCTTGATTGTTTTGGAGTAATAGTAGCCGTCGGCAAGGCGCTCGTCGATCGTGAGTCCCAGATCCAGCATCTCGTGCATCTCGTAGCTGCCGTCGGGCTGGAAAACCGGGCGCAGCGATTTTTCACCGATGATGCAGAACACCGAGCAGGTGCCCCAGTTTGTCAGGTGATGGTAGCCGCTGTGCAGCTTGATCGAGCCGAGGTTCGAAATGACGACTGTGCAGTAGTAGGGGTCCGTCTCAATGATCGACGCAGGAATCCAGCCGTGAACGTCGAGCCGCGTGAGAATCCAGACGATGAATTTACCCAGCCAGCGCGGCATGCGGTTGAAGATGTCCATGAAGTCCGTCGAGGTATCGGTCTTCGTCATGTCCTTGCAGTCCATGATCTGGTGGCGCAGGTCCTCGTGGATGGTATCAAGCGTCGATTCATCTTTTCCACGCACCACAGCAAGCGCCTCCGCCGCTTCGTCTGCGAACTGCTTCTTGACGACGAACGACGCCGACACGCCGTTTCTCTGATAGAAGTTCTTGTTGGCGATGAAGCGGTTCATCTTCGGACGCAGCGTGATGGTTTTGATCAGCGCGGCGACGATGATGTGGAACATCGTATAGGGGAAGTCGGCGCTCTGCGCATTCTTCTTCTGCAGATACGCATTCATGTTGGTCAGATCGATGGCTTCGGAGATGTAGGCTTCATTGTCGCAGCGATTGGGATAGATGATCGGCGTAATGAAGTGCATGCCGTCCAGGTTGCGCAGCAGCACACCGTCCTTGCGGTCGCCGCGGCGGCGCTTTGTGGTTTTTTCCATATTCTTTTCACACACCTTTTTCTTGTTCTGACGAAAATCGCCAGTCGGCCTCTATAGAATACCAAATATGGACCGGAAATGCAAGTATTCCTCCAATATTCCGTATTTTCTGATCTCTGTGCAAAATGTACAAAATGGCAGGGGCGTTTTTCGACTTCTTTCAGGGATTTAACACTTGACATCAGTAAAGTACGCGATTATAATGGGCACATCAAAAACGAAGGGGGCGCACGAGATGAAGCGTTTTGCCATGGCTCAGATGAATCAGTCGAACCGTACCGATGCTGCTGCGTGCGCACCGGCTTGCTCTTGTGCCTGCAAAGCATCCGCAACCCTCAACATCTGCTTGGACACTGCCATTCTGGCTGTGTCCATTTTTCTTTGCCTGATTATGAACCTTACTGTACTGGTATGGCTTGCAGCGCTTGTAATTCTTGTACTTGCGGTACGCATTATGAAGCAATTGAATATGGCAGAAAGCAGAAATGCGGCGGATGGTTCCATGACAGCATGTACACTGGTATAGGGACGATCAAGATTGAGCGGCTTTGCTTTTTGCAGAGCCGCTATTGTTTTGACCGCGCTTCGTTTTTGTAAACTTGATTTCATGCTGTAGGAAAGAAGATACAGCTGAAAAATATTTCGCAAAGAGGTAAGAAATGATGAAGAACATGAAAAAGTTATTCTGCCTGGTTCTGGCGGCAGCCATGCTGCTGAGCGTGATGGCAGGCTGCGGCGCGAAGACTGAGACCAGCACCGCTGCTTCCGAGACCACTGAAAGCGCCTCCTCCGAGACCGCTTCCACCGAATCCGGCGAGACCGCTGCAACCGACGGTGAAATCACCATCGCGTTCATCGGCAACACCACCGGTGACTATGCACAGTACGGCATCCCCGTCCGCAATGCTGTTATGATGTACTTCGACCAGCTGAATGCTGCCGGCGGCATCAACGGCAAGAAGGTCGTCGTCAAGGAATATGACGACAAGGGCGACGGCGTTGAGGCTGTCAACGCTTACAACCTCGCCAAGGAAAACGGCATCACCGCAGTCGTCGGCTCCGTTCTGACCGGCGCGACCATCGCTCTGGCTGATGCGACCTATGAAGACAACATGCCGCAGATCACCGCTTCCGCGACCGCAACCGGCGTTACCGTCATGGAAGATACAGGCGAGGTCCGCACGAATGTGTTCCGCGCCTGCTTCATCGATCCGTTCCAGGGTCAGAAAATGGCAGACTACGCCGTTGAAAAGCTCGGCGCAAAGACCGCTGCAATCTTCTACGAGACCGGCAGCGACTACTCCGAGGGTCTGAAGAATGCGTTCGTCGTCGAGGCAGAGCGCATGGGTCTTGAAATTGTCGACTCCGAGGCATTTGCCACCGGCGACAAGGACTTCAAGGCACAGATGACCAACATCGCTTCCAAGAACCCCGACGTTGTCTTCTGCCCGATTTACTACGGTGAGGCTGGTCTGGCTGTCCAGGCGGCTCGTCAGGCAGGCTGCACCTCCACCTTCCTCGGCGGCGATGGCTTCGGCTCTGTCAAAGATTATGCTTCCGCAGACGAGCTTGAAGGCACGGTCTACTGCTCCGGCTACGCGCCCGGCACCGAGGATGTGGCACAGTTCGAAAAGGACTACTGCGAGACCTTCGACGTGGAAGAGGTCCCCAACATGTTTGCGCCTCTGGCTTATGATGCTTCCATGATCATGGCTTACGGTCTGAAGGCGGCAGAAGACGCAGGTCTTACCGCCGGCACCGACGAGTACAAGCAGGCCGTCATCGACGCCATCAAGACCATGGACGGCGTGAAGGGCATCACTGGCTCGTATTCCTTTGACTCCGATAACAACCCCATCAAGTCCGTTGCGATCATCGGACTGACCGGCGGCGAAGAAGTCTTCAAGGAAATGTTCTAAGGATCACCTGATTCCAACAGAGATTTCCAAAACATAACCCGGCGCGGTTTTTGGGGAGGGGAGCTTCGGCTCCCCACCCGAAAACCGTTTTCCGGACGTCCGATGGGTGCTCCCAGCTTGTGGAAGCAGCCATCGGATGTCCGAAAGAAGAAAGAAAGGAAAGAAAGCTCATGAGTTTGTTTGTTTCCCAGCTGTTTAACGGCTTGCAGACAGGTTCGGTGTATGCGCTTGTGGCACTGGGCTACAGCATGGTCTATGGTATCATCCTGCTTCTGAACTTTGCCCACGGCGATATCATCATGATCGGCGCATATACCGCGTTCTATGCCATGACCGCGTTCCACCTGCATCCGATTTTTTCCGTTGTTCTGGCGGTCATCACCAGTACGCTGCTCGGCGTCGTGATTGAAAAGGTCGCCTATACGCCGCTTCGCTCGGCACCTCGTCTGTCGCTTCTGATCACGGCAATCGGCATCTCGTTCCTGCTGGAAAACGGTGCGCAGCTGCTGTTCGGCGCAGACACCAAGAGCATGGATACGCTTGTTCCCGGCAACGTCACCTTTGGACCGGTCACGGTCAGCTATACCGCAATTTTAACGATTATCGTCGCAGTCATCGCGATGGTTGCCCTGACGCTGCTTGTCCAGAAGACGAAGCTCGGCAAGGCAATGCGTGCGGTCTCCGAGGATATGGGCGCGGCGCAGCTGATGGGCATCAGCCTGAACAAAACCATTTCCTTCACCTTTGCAGTCGGTTCGGCGCTTGCCGGTATCGGCTCGGTTCTGTATCTGTGCGCCTACTCGCAGGCGTCGCCCACGATGGGCTCGATGCTGGGCCTGAAGGCGTTCGTCGCGGCAGTTCTCGGCGGCATCGGCTCAATTCCCGGCGCCATGGTCGGCGGCTTTGCCATCGGTCTTCTTGAGGCGCTTGTTGCGGCGGTCGGTCTTTCCGTGTGGAAGGACGCGGTTGTGTTCGCAATCCTCATTGTTGTGCTGCTCGTGAAGCCGTCCGGCATCATGGGTCATCCGGTCACGGAAAAGGTCTGACGGGGGAGGTAACGAGATGAAAACAAGATCGAAAATCCGCATCCCCATGCCGGCGCGCTATGTGATCAATCTTGCGCTGGTGGTTGGCTTCTACTTCCTGCTGACGGGGCTGATTTCCTCTGGCGTCATTACGAACTACTGGACCGGTATTTTAATCACCGTCGGTATCAACATCATTCTGGCGGTTTCCCTGAACATCGCAACCGGCTATCTGGGGCAGCTCCCGCTGGGGCACGCAGGCTTCATGGCGGTCGGCGCCTATGCAGGCGGCATCTTCATGAAAGCAACACCTGCCGCTGCGCTCCTGAAAGAGGGTAATAACGCGGCGCTCATTCCGTACATCCTTGCCGCAATCGTCATCAGCGCCATCGTCGCCGGTATCTTCGGCATCATCATCGGCATTCCGGCGCTTCGCCTGCGCGGCGACTATCTTGCGATCATCACCCTCGGCTTCGGCGAGATTATCCGCGTGGTTCTGACGAACATCGACTCCGTGCTCGGCTTTGACTTCACCTACGGCGCAGCTGGTCTGAAGCGGATTCCCAAATTTTCTTCCGTAACGCTGGTCTTTATCTGCGTGGTGTTATCGTGCTTCTTCATCCACACGATGATGAAATCCAAGCACGGCAGGGCGATTCTCTCCATCCGCGACAACGAGATTGCATCCGAGAGTGTCGGCGTCAACACCACCTATTATAAGACGATGGCGTTCGTGTTCTCGGCAATGCTTGCCGGTATCGCAGGCTGCCTGTACGCGGGCTATCTGGGCTCGCTGTATCCCTCGACGTTCAAGTTCATGAAATCCATCGAGATCCTCGTTATCGTCGTCCTCGGCGGCATGGGCTCGATGCTCGGCTCGATCGTCTCGGCGACGGTTCTGACGGTGCTGCCCGAGCTTCTGCGTTCCGTCGCAGACTACCGCATGGTCGCATACTCGCTGGCACTGGTTATTATGATGATCTTCCGCCCGAAGGGACTGTTTGGCAGTTACGATTTCTCGATGTCCCGCGTACTGGAAAAAGGACTCAACTTTGTGTTCAGACCAGAACTGAGAAGCCGGAAGGAGGAGCAGAACGATGAGCAGAACTGAACGACCCAAGACAAAGCTTGTTCCGGTCCCTGCAACAAATATCATTCCGGAACGTGATATCGCGCTGCCCCCGATTCTCGAAGCGCGGCACCTCGGCATTGACTTCGGCGGCTTGAGCGCCGTCAGTGACTTCAACTTTGCCATCGGCAGAACTGAGATCGCCGGTCTGATCGGACCGAACGGTGCCGGCAAAACCACCGTTTTCAACTTACTGACCAAGGTCTATCAGCCGACGCGCGGCACAATCCTGCTCGACGGCATGGACACGGCAGGGAAGTCTACCATTCAGGTCAACCAGATGGGCATTGCCCGTACCTTCCAGAACATCCGCCTGTTCCGCGATCTGACGGTGCTGGATAACGTTCTGATCGGTCTTCACAACGAAACCAAGTACTCCCTTGCAACGGCGATGTTCCGCCTGCCGCAGTACTGGCGCAAGGAGCGCATCGCAAAAGAGCGCGCGCTGGAACTGCTCAGCATTTTCGACATGCAGGACCTGGCGGACCACAAGGCTGGCTCGCTTCCGTACGGCGCGCAGAGAAGACTCGAGATCGTTCGTGCGCTGGCGACCAATCCGTGCCTGCTGCTGCTCGACGAGCCCGCTGCCGGTATGAACCCGTCCGAAACGAGTGAGCTGATGGACAACATCGTCCGCATCCGCGACATGTTCGGCATTGCGATTTTGCTCATTGAGCATGATATGAACCTCGTCATGGGTATCTGCGAGGGCATCTGCGTGCTGAACTTCGGCAAAATCATTGCCAAGGGTACGCCGGAGGACATTCAGGCGAACCCGGCGGTCATTGAGGCGTACCTCGGCAAAAAAAAGGAGGGTCAATAAATGCTGCTTTCCGTTGAAAATCTGCATGTCTACTACGGCGCGATTCACGCTGTCAAGGACGTGTCCCTGCATGTGCAGGAAGGCGAGATTGTGACCCTGATCGGTGCAAACGGCGCCGGAAAGACGACAACGCTGCAGACGATCACCGGTATGTTGAGTCCTGCGGCGGGCGAGATTATTTTTGAGGGATGTGATATCTCAAAGATCCCGGGACACAAGATCGTTTCCATGGGAATGGCGCATGTGCCGGAGGGACGTCGTGTATTTGCAGAGTTGTCCGTATATGAAAACTTAAAACTGGGTGCATATACCAGAAAAGATAAACAGGAGATCGCAGAGTCATTAGCAAAAGTATATGAGAGTTTCCCACGACTGGAAGAGCGTAAAAACCAGCTTGCAGGAACCTTAAGCGGTGGTGAGCAGCAGATGCTTGCCATGGGGCGTGCGCTGATGTCGAAGCCGAAGATCATTCTGATGGATGAGCCGTCTATGGGACTTTCTCCGATTCTCGTGGAAGAGATTTTCCACATTATCCGTGAAATCTCTGCGGGTGGAACAACCGTACTTTTAGTAGAGCAGAATGCGAAGAAAGCGTTATCCATCGCTGACCGTGCATATGTACTGGAGACCGGCAATATCGTTCTCTCCGGTGATGCAAAGGAAATGATGAATAACGAATCGATCAAGAAAGCATATCTTGGAGAATAGGGGGATGCAGCAATGAAAAAAACAGTGATTACAATCGCGAGAAGCTACGGCAGCGGTGGACGTACGCTGGGTAAGCTGCTCGCAGAAGAACTTGGAATTAATTGCTACGACAGAGAGATTTTAAGAATGGCATCCGATGACAGCGGCATCAATGAGGCGCTTTTCGGACAGACCGATGAAAAATTAAAGAAATCACCTTTGTTTCGTATTGCACGCAAAAATCCGTACAAGGGCGGTGTAATCCCGCCGGAGAGCGCAGATTTCGTATCGGATGACAACCTGTTTAATTATCAGGCAAAAGTGATCCGTGAACTGGCGGAGGAAGAGTCCTGTATCATTATCGGAAGATGTGCGGATTATGTGTTAAAGGATGATCCGAATGTGCTCCGTTTGTTTTTCTTTGCACCGAAGGAAGATTGTATCGTCCGTGTAATGGAGCATGACGGAATCACCGGGCGGGATGCGGAGAATAAGATCGAAAAGATCGATAAGCACCGTGCGGATTATTATAAATATTATACCGGGAAGGACTGGTATGATGCGAGAAACTATGATTTCTGTCTGGATACGACTTCCATGGGATATGAAAAGCTGGTGGAGGTTGTGAAGAACTTTATTGAGGTGTACCAGAGTTAAGGTGCGGGAATGAAAAAGCAGGGCATGGGTGGCTCTGCTTTTTTGTGGGAGTGGGGTGGCTGGGTTTGCCGGCTGGTGCGGTGTGCCGATCGCCTGCGTACCTGCATGAAAAAGAATACTATACAGCTTTCCTTTGGGTTGCTATAATAAAAAGAAAGGTTTGCCAACGCGAAACTCTCAAGAACGTAGCGTCGTTGTGCGGCGTGCCTTCGTTAAACAGGTGCCCGCCACACAACGACCACCACAACCTGAAAAAGAGTTTCGCCCTAGGCTCTATTACTTTATTATAACAACCCAAAAGAAAGGGGCACACACAAATGAGCGAGTTAACCAAAGAAATGCCAAAGAAACTGGGATTCGGCTGCATGCGTCTCCCGGTAACCGACGGCAGCACAGAAAATATCAACGACGCAGCGTTCTGCGAGATGGTCGATTCCTACATCGAACAGGGATTTAAGTACTTTGACACCGCATATCCATATCACAATGGCAGATCCGAGGAAGCAGTCGGACGCTGTCTGGTACAACGGTATGCGAGGGATCGTTTTTTCCTTGCGAGCAAGATGCCGGTATGGCTGGTCAAAGAGTACGCTGACTACGGAAAGTATTTCGAGGAACAGTTAAAAAAATGCCAGGTAGAGTATTTTGACTTTTATCTTTTACATGCCATGAATAAAGACCGGGTCAAAGAGGCAGAGAACTTAGGCGGATTTCAGTTTGTACAGAGCATGAAAGCGGAGGGAAAGATCCGGCATATCGGATTTTCTTTCCACGATAAGGCAGATGTGTTGGATGAGATTCTGACAAATCATCCGGAGATGGAGTTTGTGCAGCTTCAGATCAATTATTATGACTGGGAGTCTGAGAACGTGCAGTCACGCAAATGTTATGAAGTGGCGTCAAAGCATGGCAAACCGGTCATTGTTATGGAACCTGTAAAAGGAGGAATCCTTGCTGATGTACCTGCGGAGGTACGTGAGAGTTTTGCTGCATATCATCCTGAT
>OHOA01000638.1_pt1 | contig 13445 bp, 15 predicted proteins | sample 1569681 | NCBI WGS metagenome assembly OHOA01 (sample SAMEA3879609, study PRJEB24766) | human gut metagenome | biome: human-associated habitat; feature: feces | place: USA | collected 1985/1987 | reverse complement strand
ATTGCGAACTGCGGCCATGCTGACACCAATTCGCTGCGCCAACTGCTCCTGAGTTAAACCAGCGTCCTTTCGGAGTTCTTGAATGCGCTGCCCCATAGCACTTTTCTTGTTCATCTAAGTACACCTTCTCTCTGAAAAACAAGTATAGCGGAAATATATACAAATGTAAACAGGGAAGAGCGAAAAACGCTTGACATATACAAATGGAAACATTATAATGGGTACATAACATATACAAACGGAAACAAAAGGAGGGGCGAAGATGCTACTCAAGGTAAATGCGGCAGAACTCCAGCGCCGCCGAGAAAAGCAGAATATGACGATGCAAAAGAGGTTCTGGATACTTGCGGCATTCCACGCGAGGCCTTGTTATCGGAAAAAGCGGATCTCTATGAACAGCTTGCGCAGGTCAATCAGCAGATTCGGCAGGAGCGCTGGAAGCTCAAGCAATGCAAGGAAATCTCGGAGACGGCAGTCATCATGCAGCGGGACATCGACCGCGTTGAACAGCAGCCGCAGCGGATAGCTGACACGCACCAGCGGTAAGGCGCGTCGTGCCAACGTGTGCGGCTTTACAGGCTGACCGCGCATCCGTGCAGGTCTGTACCACGCAAACGCCGCGTCCGCCCTCCGTGCGGCGCAAAAAACGAGGGCTGGCATCAAGCCAGCCCTCGCCTGACAAATCGAACGCAGGAGATGATCCATGACAAAACTGTGCAGCCCACCAGTGCTAGAAAGATCCTGTCCGCCAGTGTCGCGTGCACACGATACCACGGTCGAAACGCTGTGAGCATCAACACCAGGTACACCAGCGGAATGGATAATCTCAATTTCATTGTAATACGAATCAGCAAAAGCAGCAAATGAAGCGTCATGGACAAACAGGCAGTTAACATCGGCGATCCTCCTCAAACGGTTTGTCGGATGTTAACTCTCCTGGCTGCTTTTTGCAAGTACATTTTTTGAAAATCAAATCAGGGAGGTCGTCATGAACCAAACTACAAAACCAGCGGCCTGCCCTGATTCCGTCCGTGTTGAGCGCATTCAGATCTCGCACGGACGAGCCATCCGCGTCGTCTCCGTTTTTCCGAAAAACGGAAGTCAGACGGCGGAAGAAAAACTCAGGGTTTTGGCAGAGTTGGAACTTCAACGAAAAAAGCCGGCATAAGGGCTAGACTTCTCGCGCCGCTTGGAGTATTGTGTGCTCACAATGCTCTGAGCGGTTTGACCAGAAGGAGGAAAGACAAATGTCAAACCAGAAGAAAACCGCCCTCTACTGCCGGCTCAGTCAGGATGACGGCTTAGATGGCGATTCCAACAGCATCCAGAATCAAGAGTTACTATGTAGAGGGTGGTTTCTCCCACCTAATACATATGACTGCGGCTCATTTGTGGTGAATGGAACAGCAGTTGTAGGAAAGGAGCCAAAAAAGCCTTATAACCGCTGCAAATCAACACAAAAAGGAGCTGAACTTTATGAAATCTCTATTTGAGGAAATGGGCGGCACTTACCGTCAGGAAGGTGATTATCTCATCCCGAACCTTGCGCTGCCGGATGAACCGGAATACCAGATCGGCAAGTACGGGCGTATGCGCCGCAGCTATCTGAAAGAACATCGTCCTGTCCTCTACGCAAACCTGCTCACATGCGGAGCGCTGCATCGGCACATTGCCGAGATCGACCAAGCCTGCAACGAGCGTATGGCAATCATCGTTTCCGATATGGCAAGGCAGGAAGATGTGACCGAAGCGCTCAAAGCCGCCGACCAAATGGAATGGGTGCGCCGCATGAACAACATCCGCAGCCGTGCGGAGGAAATCGTACTGACCGAGCTTGTATATGAATGACAAATGCCCGTTATTGGCTGCATGGCCGATAACGGGCATTATCTTTATTCTTTTGGCGCTATAAACTTATATTTACCCTTTCCAAAGCCGCTGACAGGCTCGATCAAATCCGCATTTTTCAGTTTTGTAATGAGATTGCCTGCGGCAGTAACAGAATCCTTTGTGATAGCAGCGATGTCAGATCGGCCAAAGACGCCATCAGCGCCCATATTTGCAAATACCGCTTTCGCCTTTGCAATCGTCCCTTGGCTTGCGTTCAGCCGGTCAATCGCAACCTCAATCGCAACATTTTCGTCCTCAATCGTAACCTTGTTTGCGGTTGCTGCAGTTCCGTAATTCAGATTATAGAGCGTAACTTGAAAAGAACTGGCATCCGAATAGAATTTTGGCTCCAGCTCATCGCGGTAATTGTGAGCGGCACGGTAGGTTTCCGTGATTTTCTTAAAGCCGCTGCCTTGCCGCTCCATATAACCCAGCCGTCCGAAAATATCTGCAAGGACGGGGTTGCGGCGCGTAGAGGAAATGCTGGACAGATCCCGTTCCTGTATTCGCGTACCGTCGGGCATACCACCGGGAGAATAAATGGTAAGGCGGTCATCGTAAATATCAATGTGTACCTCGCTGCCCAATATCAGATAGTCGCGGTGGATCAGCGCATTGACAAGGGCCTCGAAAACGCTTCGTTCGCAGTAATCCGGCATTTCAATGCGGGAGTCAGCGGTTTTCTTCCAGCGTGTTTTCATATTCCGCTTAACAAAGCCGACACCCTCATTGAGCAGAATAATCAGGCTGCCGGAGAATTCCGCACTGTCAAGTGCATCTACCATGCCGCCGCTTTTATCAAGGCCGTTCCAGCGTGTGCAGAACAGGCGGGAATGTCGGATGGGAGAATCATCCGCAAGCAAAGCGCCTGCATTGGTCAGCTTGCCGTGTTCGTCCCGCATATCGAAGGAATCGAACAGCTTTTCTTCCATGCTGTTGCCCGTCCAAGCCTTATATCGTTCGCGTAGCTTGGAAAAAGCGTAATCCTTGAAATCATACTCGGAAATTAGCTCGTCATAGGTGCGGTGCATTCCTTTGAGAATCAGCTGATTGAGGACATAGGATGGGGCAATCACGCTTTCATTGCCCATTCGGATATAGGCTTCCATGATACCGTCCGCTTTATAGTAATACGGCGTAGACCGTCCGGACGATACGGACAGGACAAGGATGTCCTTGCCGCTTTCCCGTTCAGGAGCAAGGACAAAACTCGGATAGGGCGTAATCCGCTCTTTGATCAGACGGCTGATCGTCTCTGCGTCGGTCTGCGCATCCGACAAGCCTATCACGTTTCTGTCATCATCAATCCCGAAAAACAGCGTGCCGCCGATGCCGTTTGCAAAGGCGCTGACGCTTTTGAGCCAGCTTTTCGGCTTCTTTACCTCCAGCGCGACCTTGAAATCACATTCGGTCGCTTCTGCGATCCAGCGGTCAATCATCATTCTCACCGTCCTGTCCCTTATTTTTTTCTCTGCTTTTATAGACATTATACTGATTCTTGCACCGGGCGCTGCAAAATGCGGAATTGGCCCGGCTGCCGAGGAATACCTTCTGGCAGTGCTTGCACAGCCGCAGGGGCTTTGCATCATCCACCAGCATGAAGCTGAACATCATCTGGATGCCCAGCAGCAGCGAATGAAAGTCCCAATAGATGGTGGGCTTCTCCAGCAGTTCGATATGATAAGTAGGCGCAATGCCGCCGAAGGCGGCCATGGCCTTGCGGTAAAGATTTCTTGTATCCTCGTCAATGCTGTCGTAGTCGTTATAGTACAAAACGGAGGTGGTCAGCGTGAACGCCCAATCCTTGAACTGCTGTGTTACCCAGTCATAAGGTTCGGCATACTCCCGCTGGAAGCTCATGTTCTTCGCCATCGGCTCATCCATGAAGGTCATCGTCAGAGCAATCATCATATTATCCCCGGAAACATTCCAACTGGATTCCACACCCTTTTTCACCACATCCAATTTATCGAAGGGATAGAATAGAGCAAGATAATCCTCTGTCGCCATGCTTTCTTCCTTGATGAAGTGATTCTTCGGCAGATAGACTGCCTCATAGTCCATAAATGACGGCGTGGTGGGCAGTGCCGTCATCAGCCCCAACAGACCGTAGTGGGTCACAAAAGTCAGAATTGCCTTTTCCACCTCGTCCTCCGGACTGCGGTTCATCATCAGCATCCCCACATTCAGTGCCTCCAGCACCATCTCGGAGGACTCCTTCAGCGGGTTATAGATGTCGGGCTTTGCCGTCTTTTCCGGTGTGATATAGCGTTTTCCGTCCTTGCCGGTCTTGATCTCATAGCGGTCATACCGCACCCAATGGGAACGGGACTGTGCAAACAGATTGTTCATGACGCTGTTCCTCTCAAATCGTAATCTATCTATATATTAACCATATTACCATTGTATCAACCGTCCTTGGTATCGTCAAGGACGGCTTTCTTTTTTCTCGGCTTTGTTTTGTTCTCCCGGCGGATCACGGCATCTTTGCCCATGGTTTGCAGCAGCGCTTCATATTCCTCTACGAACTCGCGCTCCCGCAGGGTAAGGCCATGATCGTTTTCCAGCTTTTCGCTCAGATGCTCATACATCCGCTTTTGCAGCTTTTTCTGAATGGTCATCCGCAGCTTTCGGATATTCCGGTCGGACTGCCCGCGGAGGGTAGCAAGCCGTGCGGTGCTGTATTGCTTGACAAACAGGTAGTACAGCACCTCCTTCTGCTCATCACTGAGGGTGAAAAAGAGCTTGGAGAGAAAACTGTTTGCTGTCAGCTCATGCAGCTCGTAGGGACAGGAGAAGATGATGTCAAGAAAATTTCCCTGACAGAGCTGACGGAACCTCGGCAGATTCATCCAGAGGGGAGCAATCTTCGGATCAGGCACAGCCTGAAACTCCAACGGAACATCCCCGCGCAGGTTTTCGTGGTCACGCTCTCGGCGTTCCCGATTTCTGTCCAGCTTGTTCCACTCGTCTACCACAGTCAGAAAATCGGATTCCGTCCGGGCTGCTTCCTCCAGCCGCCGCAGAGCCTCTGCACGAATTTCCCGCTTGAGCCGTTTTTCGCTGGTGGGTGCGGCTTCCTCTTCCTCGTCCTCCAGCTCGGCATGATAGTCTCTGGGATGCTCGTCCTGCTCCAGCTCGCTTTCCAGCTCCAGCGTGCGTTCCTCTGCAAGCGCTTCCTCCAGTGTCTCGTCCTCCGGCGCACCGTCAGAGGAATCCTCCCAATCGGCAAAGCCGTCCGCATCCATTTCAAGGCCGGTTTCCTCTATTTGCTCCTCGGCATCTTCTTCCTCATCGGAAAAATCATCATCCAGCAGCAGTTCATCCTCCCATGATTCCATGACAGCTTCACCTCCCCGAAAAAATATTTTTCTTTTTTTCAAAAACGGTTCCGATTTACACCCCGTATTTCTCCTATTAGTAGAGGAAGTAATCTTAGCACAAGTTACACGGGTTACTTTCCGAGCCATCAGCGAAGAAAAGGAGGATATGGAGCATGGAAAAGCAACCGAAAGACACGGTTGGCTTACAGCCAACGGAACCAAACATATTATATCAAAATCCAACCAATCACGCAAGGAGGATGCCTATGGAGCAGAACAAACGAGAACAGTTTATCATCCGCCGGATCGGCGGCACCACCTACAAGGTCAGAGTCGTGTTCAACGAAAGTGGCGGCGAGACCATGGAGGATAAAATTTTGCGGATTGTACGCAATGATATGGTTACAAACGACGGAACCTATGGTATAATGGAGACACCACAAATGAGCCGACAGTCTGAAAGGAGCGCATCATGAGCGTGAAACAGACTGAAAGCAAAATTACCGCTCTCTATGAGCGGCTGTCCCGCGACGATGACAACGCCGGGGATAGCAATTCCATCGTGAATCAGAAAAAATACCTCGAAAGCTATGCCCAGCAGAAAGGCTACACCAACTGCCGACACTATACGGACGACGGCTGGAGCGGCGGTAATTTCGAGCGCCCGGCATGGAAGCAGCTCATCGCAGATATTGAGGCAGGCAAAGTCGCCCATGTGATCGTCAAGGATATGAGCCGGGCGGGGCGTGACTATCTGCAAACCGGATTTTACACGGAGGTATTCTTCCGACAGCACGGCGTCCACTTTGTGGCCATCGCCAACAGCGTGGACAGCGATGACCAGAACAGCAACGAGTTTGCCCCCTTCCTCAACATCATGAACGAGTGGTATCTGCGCGACCTGAGCCGCAAGCAGAAAACCGCCATCCGCGTCAAGGGAGAATCCGGCAAGCCCACCACCAACTGTGCCATTTACGGTTACAAGAAAGACCCGGAGAACAAATACCATTGGCTGATCGACGAGGAAGCTGCCGCCGTGGTGCGCCGCATTTTCCGATTGACCATCGAGGGCAAAGGACCCTACGATATTGCCCGTATTCTCTTTGAGGATAAGGTGGAGACGCCCGCCGTGTACTTCGGCAAGCAGGGCAAGGGCATCTGGAAAAGCAAGGAGGAATTTTCCAACCCCTATAACTGGAGTGGCTATGTCGTGGGGCAGATTCTCACCAAGCCGGAGTATATGGGGCATACGGTGAATTTCCGCTCCCACAAGCAGTCCTACAAGGACAAAAACGCCGTGATGAATCCCAGGGAGGACTGGCTGATCTTTGAGGATACCCACGAGGCTATTGTGGACAGGGAAACATGGGAGCTTGCACAAAAGCTCCGCAAGACGCCCAAGCGCATCGACACGCTGGGTGAAGCGAATCCGCTGACTGGTCTTTTGTACTGCGCCGATTGCGGAGAAAAGATGTATAACCATCGCTCCAAAGGCGGCACGGAGAATAATCCCTATCCCTCCGACTTCTTCGATTGTTCCTCCTATACGCTGGCGCATCAGAAACGGACAAGTGCCTGTTTTGGTCACTACATCTCCACCAAGGCCCTGCGCACACTGATTCTGGACACCATCCGCACGGTCAGCACCTTTGCGATTTCCAATCAGGAGGTGTTTATGGAAAAGGTGCGCTCTGCCTCCCAGCTCCGGCAGACGGAAGCGGCCAAGGATGCCAAGCGGAAGCTGAGCAAGGACAAGAAACGCATTGCCGAGCTGGACACCATCATCAAAAAGCTCTATGAATCCTTTGCTGTCGGGCGCATTACCGATGAGCGCTTTGACAGTCTGCTGGCAGATTACGAAGCCGAGCAGAAAGCGCTGCAAGCCTCTGTCACAGAGGCGGAAGAAAGGCTGTCCGCTTTCACAGAGGACACCGCCCGTGTGGAGCAGTTTCTGGAGCTGGCAAGGAAGTACACCGATTTTTCCGAGCTGACCACACCCATGATCAACGAATTTATTGAGAAAATCATCGTCCACGCCCCAGAGCGCATCGACGGCGACCGGGTGCAGGAGGTAGAAATTCACCTTCGCTTTATCGGGCAGTTCGAGTTACCCGCACCGGAGCTGACCGTGGAAGAAATCAAGCGGCAGGAACAGCTCAAGCGGCACCGCATCAAAAGCCGGGAGCGGTATCAGAAAATCAAGGCTGGAGAACACGCTGTCGGTCAGCCCTTCACGCTGACCTGCAAGTGCTGCGGGCAGGAATTTGCATCCAAGCGGACAAATACCCTGTTTTGCGGCCCCAACTGCCGTACAAAATTTTACCGGCAGGAGGCGGCGGAGAGCCGCAGCCGGGCGTGTATCTGCGAAAGCTGCGGCAAGGAGTTTATCACAACGAGGTCAGATGTGAAATATTGCAGTGACGATTGTCGGTATGCAGCACAGATCAAGCGGCAGAGCGCACGAAAGAAAGCCTTGCGAGAAGCTAAGAACGAGAAAGAAACGAAAACAGCATAAGAAAAGACGCAGACGGCGGCTTGCCCCAGATCGGGCAGACCGCCGTTTTTGCGCAGAAATGGAGGTATCATGCGTATTTTTGAAATCGTAAAAGAAAATGTCAATCTGCGGGAGGCGGCAGAACTGTATGGGATCGATGTGAACCGATACGGCAAAGCCCTCTGCCCCTTTCACAACGACCGGAACCCCAGCCTGTATGTGGCGGACGATCACTATTATTGCTTCGCCTGTGGGGAGCACGGAGACGTAATCGACTTTGTAGGCAAGCTGTTTCAGCTTTCGCCCTATGATGCGGCGCGGAAGCTGATGGCAGATTTTCATCTCAGCCCGGACAAGCCGCCCAGCGCAGCGGCGCTCCACGCAAAACGCATCCGAACAGAAGCACAGCAGCTCATGGAAAACGAGCGGCTGTGCTTTTCTGTTCTGTCGGATTACGCCCGTGTGCTGCGGGATTGGAAGGTGCGGTATGCGCCGCAATCTCCTGACGTGCCTGTTCACGCACGGTTCATGGAAGCCTGTCACAAGCTCGACGAAACGGAATACTATCTGGATATTCTGTGCGTCGGGGATTCCCACGAACGCGCCAAAGTCGTGCAGCAGCAGATGGCAGACGGCAAACTGGACAGGCTACGACGGAGATTAGAGAAAATTCACAAGGAGGAATTGGAAGATGGATATGACACCGCAGGCGTGGCCTGACTGGTACGACGGCAGACACATCAATGAGGTGCTGTTCTGCCAACAGTTTCTGGAGAAGCACCCCATGAAATGTGTGCGCGGGCGGCTGTTCACGGTAGACGGGCTGATTGAGGACGAGGGACAGATCGGCAATCTTATTCTGGAGGAAATCTCCGGCGTGCTGACCTCCGGCCTGTCCAAAGTCGTGACAAATCTGCTGGCCAGCATCAAGCTGCAAGCGTATTCGCCGCCGCTGCCCATTGAGACGGACCGCATCCATGTTGCCAACGGAACGTATTTCATGGACGGCAGCTTTACCGCCGACAAGAGCTACTGCAACAACCGGCTGACCGTCGCTTATAATCCAAACGCACCCGCCCCGAAAAAGTGGCTGCAATTCCTTTCCGAGCTGCTGCAACCGGAGGATATTCCCACCTTGCAGGAGTTTTTGGGTTACTGCCTGCTGCCGACCACCAAGGGGCAGAAAATGCTCATGCTCATCGGTAAGGGCGGCGAAGGCAAAAGCCGCATCGGGCTGGTCATGCGCTCGCTGCTGGGCGACAGCATGAATACCACCAGCATCCAGAAGGTGGAGAGCAACCGGTTCAGCCGTGCGGATTTGGAAAACAAGCTCCTGATGGTAGATGACGATATGGATATGAGCGCTCTGCCCAAGACCAACTATATCAAATCCATCGTGACCTCCGAGTGCAAGATGGATATGGAGCGCAAGGGTGTTCAGAGCTATCAAAGTCAACTCTATGTCCGCTTTCTCTGCTTCGGCAACGGTGCGCTGACCGCCCTGCACGACAAGTCCGACGGTTTCTTTCGCCGCCAGATCGTGCTGACCACCAAAGACCGGCCCGCAGGCAGAGCAGACGATCCGTTTCTGGTGGATAAGCTGCTGCGGGAAAAGGAGGGCATCTTCCTCTGGTGTCTGGAGGGGCTGCGCCGGCTGATCGGGAACAACTATCAGTTCAGCATTTCCGGCAAGGCAAGAGAGAATATGGAGACGGTCAAGCGCAGCAGCAACAATGTGATCGAGTTTCTGCAATCTGAGGGCTATATCCGCTTTCGGGCAGACAGCGAAGCCAGCTCCAAGGCGATCTATGAAGCCTACACGAGATGGTGCGATGACAATGCGCAGAAGCCCATGTCGGCCAACCGGGTCAGCTCTGAGCTTGCACAAAACGAGCGGCTTTACAATGTAGAGGCCACCAACAATGTCCATGTCGGCGGCAAGCGGGTGCGCGGGTTTATGGGCATTGAGGTGGTCAATCCGCTGCCGTATTGAAAATGAAGAGCGGACCTCAAAATTGCCGTACACGCCGTACACTCTGTACGGCTGTTTTTGATTCCATCCTAAAAAACCGCTTTTGCTTGTGCGCACCGTGGAGTATTTCACGGCAGCGTGTAAAATCTGCCGCTGAACCGACGGTTGGTACACAAAACCGGCGTACAGAAGCGTACAGAAGGCGGGCTTGCCGTACCAAGCCGTACACCGGTGGCTCAATTTTGCAGTCCAAAAAACAATCCTTGTGAAATCCGTGAAGATTTTCGCCGCAAGCCGAACGCACTGCACCATCCGGTGATTTACCGAAGCGTGAAGCCGCTGCACCTGACGGCGGCATATTCTGCCGCTTCGTATGCTCTCACACAGAACGATGAAGCCGATAGGGTGTTGTTATGAACAGGGCATCACGGACGGAAATCTGAGTTGATTTGCGGAACGGCAGATTTTTCACCGCAAAGCGCACACAGTTCACTTACTCAAAAACCAATATCACGAAAATATGGAGGTAAAAAGTTGATGAAATCCAATCTGAGAAATGAGATCAAGTCGTACATCGTCCGTCAGGGCATGACTATGCAGGAGGTGGTTGATCTGCTGCGGGACGAACACGGCTGGTCTGACAGTGTATCCAACCTGTCTAATAAGCTCCAACGGGAATCCCTGCGCTATGTCGAGGCTGTCCAGCTTGCCGATGCGCTGGGCTATGAAATCGTCTGGCAGAAACGAAGATAAGGAGGATTTTTCACATGACAGATGCAGAAAAGAAGTTGTTGCAGGCACAGCACCGATTGGAGGAAGCGCAGGCCAGAGACAGAGTCAAGGAGCGCAAAGCCAGAACACGCAGGCTCATTCAGGAGGGTGCGATTCTGGAAAAGGTGCTGCCAGAGGTGCGCACGATGGATCCGTCTGTGCTGGAGGGGTATCTTTCACGGAAGCTGGGAAAACAAATCTAAATTTCAGATGGGAGGTCTCCGGAAAAACGGGGGCCTTCCTCTTTTTTCTCCCGAAGGGCGCACTTACTCACCACCTGTAAAACAGGCAGTGGTATGCCTGCGGCATCGTGCGCTCTCCGAGGGGGATTTCGCTTTCTGCGGAAAGCGACAGACAATGCCACAGCATTTGCGGATGCTGCTGTCATCGTCTGCGCGATTGGGCAAATACCGTCGCTTCAACCGACGCTATTTTCCAACCGCCTGCGCAAACCTGCCACCGGCAGCTTTGCCGCAGAGATGGACAGGCGTTCAGCCCGTCCATTTTCTCTTTTGCGAAAGAGAAACAGAAAAAAGAAAACGAGGTGAACGAACGATGGCAATTTATCATCTGGAAGCAAAGGTGGTCAGCCGGGGCGCGGGACGCTCCGCCGTGGCCGCCTCTGCTTACCTAAGCTGTTCCCGTCTCTACAACGATTACGACGGGATACAGCATGACTACACGAAAAAGCAGGGGCTTGTTTGGCAGGAAGTGTTTCTGCCGGAATATGCCCCGCAGGAATGGCAAGATCGTGAAAAGCTCTGGAACGCCGTGGAGGAAGTGGAGACAGCCAAAGACAGCCGTTTGGCACGGGAATTTGTCGTTGCCTTGCCCATAGAGCTGAACCGTGAGGAGCAGATTGAGTTGCTGCAAGAATTTATCCGGGAGCAGTTTGTGGCCGATGGAATGTGCGCCGACGCAGCCATCCACGACACCGACGGTCGCAACCCTCATGCCCACATTCTCTTGACGGTGCGCCCGTTGGATGAGCAGGGACACTGGCAGTACAAGACCGAGAAGGAATATCTCTGCATGAGAAACGGTGAGGAACGAGGTTTTACTGCCGCTGAGTTTAAGGCGGCACAGAACGAGCGATGGGAGAAACAATATCCCTACAAGGTCGGCAAAAAGAAGGTGTATATGGTTCCTTCCGAGGCCGATGCGCAGGGGCTTGCCCGTGCAGATAAGCACCCCAAAAGCACCCGCTACGGCAGACAGAATCCTATCTCCGAGCGCTGGAACAGTGAGGAGCAGCTTGCGGCATGGCGGGCGGTATGGGCAGATGTGTCCAACCGCTGTCTGGAACGCGCCGGGCACGAGGAACGCATTGACCACCGCAGCCATGCAGACCGAGGTTTGACCGAGCAGCCTACCATTCACGAGGGAGTGGTTGCCCGTGCATTGGAGAAGAAGGGTATCATCTCTGACCGCTGTGAAATCAACCGCCAGATCAAGGCTGACAATGCGTTGCTCCGGGAATTGAAAGCGACGGTCAAAAAGCTGATGCAGACAGTGAAGAACAGCGTTCCTGCCATAGCGGAGGCAATGGAAAAGTTGCGAGGCAGTATGCTGATTTTCAGTTATCAGCTTCGTCATATCGGCATTGGCAAGCACAACATCGGTAGGCGTGTCAAGGCAATCAAGCCAGAGTTAGAGCGATATACGGGCTTGGTGCAGCAGATCAAGGCGAAAAGCAAGGAATGTAAAAATCTGCTTGCGGAGAAAAAAGAAACGCCGTTTTATCAGATACCCAAGCTGCATGACCTTTCCCGCCGTATCGCAGAGCTGACTGAAGAATTGGAGGAACTGAATACCGAGAAAGAAATGCTGCTCCGTTCTCTGGACTGCGCCGATGATACCGGTATTTCTTCTGTAAAGAAGGATATTGCCGCAATGGAAAGTGCGCTGAAAAAACTGGAAGCGCAGGAGGCAAAGTATTCTGCTGAACTGGATGCCGCACTGAAGGAATACAGCGGATTGAAGGAACAGGCTTCAGAATTTGACGCCGGTGAGCTGATGGAGGCACGGCTTTCCATCCGTGGGGAAAAAGAACGCTCTGCGGTTACTCGTGTGCAGGACGCCTACGGCGAGAAATACGATTCGCTGATGATGTTTGACAGCAAGCGAGATGTTGCAAATCTGCTCCATGAGGAAGCGGAAGCACACTCCGTCCGGGAGCGCCTGCGACAGAAACAACAGACAAAGACGCAACGGCAAAGGAAACCCAAACACTACGAACAGGAACGGTGAATCCCGTTCCTGTTCAGTATTGTAAAACAGCATGGCGGCGTCCTCCCGTGGGCCGCCATGCCTTTAACTGCTGGGAATGACAGAAAGAAAGCAGCGGCCTTGATTTCTCAAAACCGCCACCAGTGAATATAAATTAAGCGTGAAAATGGGTCTGCCCAGCAGCGGTTTTTTTCTTTTCTGCCGCTGGGCAGATGTTTTTTCTTTAGATACATGATAAGAGGAATTTTTGAAGATTAAATGTGTTACTCCACTACGAACGGAATTCCATACTCCTTGGCAAAGGATTCAATATAGCTGTCTGCCGGACCGTAGATGGTGAGGTTGTCGCAACCGTAAAAATTTTCTTCGTCATCAATACTGGTTAGTGCATCTGTAAAGTGGAGTTCCATTAACCGGCAGCAGTTGGTAAATGTACCAATACCTACTAATTCCTGCACATTCTCGCCGAGAATGACTTGACGCAGGTTAGAGCAATTCCCAAAAGTCAGTCCTCTGAATACGGTTACACCCTCACAGATTACAAGTTCCACTGATTCATTGTTCGTAAATACTTCTTCTAATTCTTTTACGCTTTCCGGGATCAATACCGCACGCACAGGGTTATTGTTGGCAAAAACGTAATCATAGAAACCCGTAACCGGCTTGCCCTCAATCTCTTCAGGGATGACAACAACGGTATCGCTGCCCGTATAGCTTCTGATTTTGATACCATCATCCTCTACATCATAGGTGAAGTCTTCTGCCG
>OHOA01000628.1_pt1 | contig 13568 bp, 14 predicted proteins | sample 1569681 | NCBI WGS metagenome assembly OHOA01 (sample SAMEA3879609, study PRJEB24766) | human gut metagenome | biome: human-associated habitat; feature: feces | place: USA | collected 1985/1987 | reverse complement strand
GTCAAATAAAATGTCCTAATTGTGGAACTGTATTCCAAGTTGATGAGAGTCAATATCATGAAATCTTACAACAAGTCCGTAATGAAGAATTTGAAAAGGAATTAAAAGAAAGAGAAAAGAATTCAAATCAAGTCATTCAATCTAAGCTGGAAAAAGAATTTGAATCTAAATTAAATCAAAAGATACTTGAAATAAAAGAGCTCCAATCTGACTTTAGTAAAAAACAAAATGATAAAGAACAAGAAATCATTTCTTTAAAAGAACAATTAAAGTCTACTGAACAAATTATCAAAAGTGAAACTGAAAAGGCTTATCAAGAACAATTAAACAAGAAAGAGCTTGAAATCAAACAGCTACAATCGGATTTTAATCAAAAACAAAATGATAAAGAACAAGAAGTTATTTCATTAAAAGAAAAACTAGAAGCGAGTACACAATTAACAAAAACTGAAACACAAAAAAAATTTCAAGAGCAGTTAAACAAAAAAGATTTAGAAATATCTAAACTCAATGCCAAATTAGAACAGATTCTTTCACAAAATAAAATCAATGAATCTAAGACTGAACAAGAATATAAATTACAGCTGCAGGCAAAGGAAAATGAAATTCAAGCTTTAAAAAGTAACATTTCAAATAATGAAAAGGTATTAAAGGCAAATCTAGAAAATACTTACCAATCTCAGTTAAATGAAAAGAACCTTGAAATCCAGTCTTTAAAACAAGATATGGATAAAGCCAAGGTTGAAAACGAATTGAACGTAAAAAGCATTAAACAAGACCTACAAAATCAAATTGCGCAGGATAAAATGAAATACCAGCTTCAAGAAAAGAGTTTGCAGGAAAAATATGATACTTTACTACAGACCAAAGATGAACAGATTGCTTACTATAAAGATTTCAAATTGAAACAATCCACTAAAATGATTGGTGAATCTTTAGAACAACATTGTGAAATTGAATTCAATAAGCTTCGTGCGACTGGTTTTCAAAATGCATACTTTGAAAAAGACAATGATGCTCGTACAGGATCTAAGGGTGACTATATCTATCGTGAATTAGATGAGAATGGTGTAGAAATCATTTCTATTATGTTTGAAATGAAAAATGAGAATGACAAGACAGCTACAAAACATAAAAACGAAGATTTCTTAAAAGAATTAGATAAAGATCGCAACGAAAAGAATTGTGAATATGCTGTTCTTGTTTCTATGTTAGAGCCAGATAATGATTTATATAATACGGGTATTGTTGATAAATCACATCGCTATCCTAAGATGTATGTAATTCGTCCACAATTCTTTATTCCGATGATCACGATTTTAAGAAATGCTGCATTGAATTCTTTACAGTATAAGAATGAATTACAAGAAGTTAGAAATCAAAATATTGATATTACACACTTTGAAGAAAGCATGAACGATTTCAAAGAAAAATTCTCTAGAAATTATAGGATTGCATCGACTAAATTTGCGAACGCTATCGATGAAATCGATAAAACAATTTCACATCTTCAAAAGACAAAGGAAGCGTTGTTATCAAGTGAAAGGCAATTGCAGTTGGCTAATAATAAAGCAGAGGATCTTACAATCAAGCGTTTAACGCGTAATAATCCTACAATGAAGCAAAAGTTTGACGAATTAAAGAAAAATAACAAATAAAGGACATTTCCAATATAGGAGATGTCCTCTTTTTAAAACATATTGATAATAAGTGATCCTAAAATCCAAATTGTTGTAAAGCCTAGATACAAAGCATTTGGAATCTTCTTAAAAAATTTTGCATACCAGTTCACACTTGTCTTTTCTTCTTTTATAAATACATCGATTTCCTTCGATTTTAAAATTATTGTGATAAGACCATAAATCACAAATGCCATGATTACAACAGTAATTAAAACAAAGTTATCTGAATATACCGACATCAAAGCCAGAAGATTATTTCCTGCATGAGCCAATATTGTCACCAATATACTATCTGTTTGTACATACATATAACATAGCACTAGACTCATAAAGAAAGCGGGTATGGCTTGTGTAATATTTAAATGTAAAAGTCCAAATAATAAAGAAGTCACAATAATCGCAAACATTTTATTATATTTAGTTAATGCATTTAAGATCATACCTCTAAATATCAATTCTTCAAATATAGGTGCAAGTATGACAACACTGATAAAAGTAAAAGTGTTAAATAATACACTTCCATTTAACGAGAAATCTGGGCTTGTATCCGGTAATCCAAATTTTGATAATAAAACACCAATAATACCTATCGCATAATTCAAAAAATACATCATGGCAACTGTATCTATTGTCTCTTTGGGTTTAAATGTAAACTTCAAATCTTGTATACTTCTTTTAAAAGAATTACTCATAAACCATAACAGGATGATTCCAGATATAAAAGATATCAACATTGCTATACATGCATTAATTGCAGAATAATCATAATATAAAGAATACATAATTAAAGGCATAGCTACAAAACTAAACAAAAAAGAGAGTGTTAGCTGCATAATAATGTATAGCCATAATGAGCCTCCAACTTTACTAAATTCTTTATCGGGCATAAATTTAGGTGGTTGTTGCATAAAATCCCTACTTTCTTAAATTTATTCTAACACAAAAGAGGCCCTTAAGCCTCTTGTAAAATATGAAGTTTTCTTAATGATTCCTCAATTGAATCTAAATCTTCTTTTGATTGTGCACTCACCGTATGACAATGATATCCACTCGTTAGATCCGTTAAAGGTTTTGCCTGATTCTGTGAAATAGAATCAATGAATTCCTTGACTTGTTTTCTAGAACTAATGTTCATTTTAGCTTCTAACATACCGTATACATCATGTTTGACAAATACATTTTCAATACAGCCACCACAATCTACGATCGCATTCATTTCTTCTTCCATACGATCATTCAAATGAAAACAAGAAAATACTCTTCGAACTCTTTGTGGTGAACATACATATCCTTTGTGCGTCGCATAAATATGCACATTTTTTGCCTTCAACAAGGCGATATCTTGCACAATAACTTGTCTTGAAACATTAAACTTTTTAGAAAGCGCTGTTCCAGAAACCGGTCCTTCACTTTTTGAAATCATGTCATAAATGGCTTGAAGTCTAGCTTCCTTTTCCATTTATTTCACCTGCAGATTTTTTAAAGACAAATCCAGAATTGGTGCTGAATGTGTTAAAGCACCACTAGAAATATAATCAACACCTAATGCCGTTAGTTTTTCAATGTTCTCTTTCGTAACATTTCCAGAACATTCTGTTTCGGCTCTTCCATCAATGATTTCGATTGCCTTTTTCATATTTTCAACGCTCATATTATCCAACATAATTATATCAGCACCTGCTTCAACAGCTTCTTTTACTTGTTCTAAAGTTTCAACTTCTACTTCAATCTTACGAACAAAAGAAGCATAATTCTTTGCCATCTTAATTGCATTTGTGATAGAACCAGCTGCCGCAATGTGATTATCCTTCAACATAACACCATCTGATAAATTGTATCTATGGTTATTTCCACCGCCAACGCGCACTGCATATTTTTCAAATACACGCATATTTGGTGTTGTTTTTCTTGTATCCAATAATTTTGTCTTTGAACCCTTTAAGTAAGATACGACACGATTTGTATAAGTGGCAATTCCACTCATTCTTTGAAGATAATTCAAAGCCGTCCTTTCACCAGATAAAAGAACACGAACATCTCCAGAAACTTCGGCCAATAATTGTCCGCTTTTTACGGCATCCCCATCTTTTACATAAAATTTTACTTCCATGCTTTCATCTAATAAATAAAAGACTCTTTCAAACACTTCAAGACCTGCAATAATCCCATCTTCTTTGCAGATTAATTGTACCTGCCCATATTGATAGGAAGGCATTACTGCATTTGTTGAAACATCTTCACTTGTTATATCTTCCTGCAAAGCTTGGATCAATAAGTGATCCACATTTAAACGCATTGTATTCTTATCCACGAGCTTGTCTCTCTCTTTCTATTTCTTCTAGTACCAAATCATGATACATTTTTTCTTGATTTGACAACTGATGTGATTTAGCCACTTTTGCCAAACAATCAAAATCACTTGTATAAGCCGGTTCCTTTTTCAATAAATCAACAACGGCTCTTTTTCCCCAAACCAAAGATTCCAACAAGGAATTACTAGCTAAACGGTTTTTTCCATGAACACCATTACAGCTGGTTTCTCCAACTGCATATAAATGTGACATAGAAGTACGAGAATCTTTATCTACATGAATTCCACCCATAAAATAGTGCTGAGCTGGTGTAACTGGAATCCATTCTTTTGTACAGTCATATCCTTCTTCTAAACACTTTTCATAAATGTGAGGGAAATGATTTTTGATGACTTCTTCACCTAAAACAGTCATATCCATCCAAACATAAGGCATATCATCCTTCTTCATTTGTTCGCGAATCTTTTGTGTCATAATATCACGTGGCAACACTTCATTCGCAAAACGTTTTCTGTCTTTTCCATAAAGCTTAGCCCCTTCACCACGAACCGATTCACTAATAAGGAAGGCTCTTCCTTTTTTCTTTGTATATAAAGTTGTTGGGTGAATCTGCACATAATCCACATTTTCTAATTTGATACCATGCTGGATTGCAATCGCAATGGCATCTCCTGTTAAGTGTGGATAATTTGTTGAATGCTCATACAATCCTCCAATTCCTCCACACGCAAAGATTGTATAACCTACCTCAATGCACATTTCATTGTTGTTGGCATCTTTCGCCAAAACACCATAACATACATTATCTTTTTCAATAATATCTGTCATTGTGATATATTCCATAATCGTTACATTCTCTAACTTACGAACCTCATCTAATAAAGTGGATGTAATTTCTTTTCCTGTAATATCTTCATGGAATAAAATACGTGGTTTAGAGTGTGCTCCTTCACGCGTATAATCTAATTTGCCATCTTTTGTCGCAAAATCAACACCATATCCAATCAACTCATTGATGATGTCACGACTTGAATTGATCATGATTTCAACAGATTCTTTACGATTTTCATAATGCCCTGCCTTCATGGTATCTTCCATAAAAGAATCAAAATCATTCTTGTCTCTTAACACACAAATTCCGCCTTGTGCTAAAAATGAATCACTATTTTCGGCATCTGATTTTGTCAACATAATGACCTTTTTATCACTAGGAACATGTAAAGCTGCAAACAATCCACTTGCACCTGTTCCAACAATAACTATATCTGCTTCTAACTTTTCCATACTATTTTGCCAACTCCAACATTCTATCTAATGATTTTTCAGCCATAGCCTTCACTTCTTCATCTACAAACACTTCGTTTGTTTCATTCAACAAACAATCATAAACCTTTTCTAAAGATACCTTCTTCATATTCATACAAATTAATTTATCTGTTAAAGGATAAAAAGTTTTATCTGGTGATCTCAATTGCATTTCATGAAGCACACCAAGTTCAGTACCAATCACAAATTCTTTGTTTGGATTATCTACTGTATATTGAATCAATTCTGAAGTGCTACCCGCAAAATCAGTTGCTTCAACAACTTCATTAACACACTCAGGATGCACAATAATTGGAACGTTTGGATGCTCTTCGCGTGCTTTTTCAACATCTTTTAATGTCACACGTTTATGCGTAATACAATATCCATCGTTTAAGATAATATTCTTTTCAGGTACTTGTTTCTTTACATACGCCCCTAAGTTTCCGTCTGGAATAAAGAAAATATTTTTATTTGGAAGTGAACGAACAATCTTCACTGCGTTTGAACTTGTTACACAAATATCAGCCATTGTTTTTAATTCAGCTGTTGAGTTGATATAACATACAACCGCTAAATCTTCATATTCTTCTTTCATCTTTTTAATGACAGCCTTACTTGCCATATGTGCCATTGGACAATCTGCATTTAAATCTGGCATTAATACTTTCTTTTCTGGATTTAACATTTTGGCACTTTCACCCATAAATTTAACACCCGCAAATACAATAATATCTGCATCTGTATTCTTAGCCTTTTTTGCCAAGGCATAAGAATCTCCGACAAAATCCGCTACATCTTGTACAGCTCCATCTACATAATAATGCGCTAAAATAATCGCATTTTTTTCCTTTTTTAATTTCAATACATCTTCCTTTAAAGACATGGAATTTTTCCTCCCTTAAAAAATTTTACCGTTTTGAATTATACACCCAGACTTTACATCTGACAAGACAGTTGTAAAGTCAATATTATATAAGCTATATATCGCAATGAAATAAGCACGAAAAAAAAGCGATGAATCAAAAATCATCGCCTTAGTTTTTTGTCTATAAAATGCTTGGTGCAATATAAGTACGAGTTTTGTACTCTGCATCTAAATCATACAAACCCTTGGCATCGTGTCCAAACAATTCAAATCGAGAAATTAAATCCGAAGCATTCTTTTCTTCTTCTCCTTGTTCTTTGACAAACCAATCCAAGAACTGCATAGTTCTAAAATCTTTTTCTTCATAAGCTGCTGCGTAACAAGTATGAATCAATTCAGTTACGTATTGTTCATGTTTTAAGCCTGCCTTTAACGGATCCCTTAGTTCATTTAAAGGAATATTTGGCTTATTAATAGCTTCCAAAACAACACTATAATCATTGTCTTGAAGATATTGCATCATCAATTGAGCATGTGCAATCTCTTCTTGTACTTGTACATGATACCAATTTGCGAAACCCTCTAAACTTTTATCATGATAATAATTTTCGAAATCCAAATACAAATAAGCAGAATATAATTCTTTATTAACTTGATTATTCAACAAGTCCGCTACTTTCTTACTCAACATAGCACATTCCTTCTTTCTAGCCACATCATACTCCTAACAACAAGAAAAGCGTAGTGATATGCTCTCACAACGCTTCATTTACACATTTCATTAAACTATCAACATCCTTATCATTTGGATGTTTTAAAGCCTCATCAAAATTCTTCAACATTTCGGGATTCGATTCAAACTTTGCGCGAATTGCCAAAGGCATCTTACCTTGGCACATCCATGTTCCTTTAACACAGTTGGATGCATCTAAATGACTTTGAACATTTTTTAAAATCATCTCAAAATATTCTTTAGATTTACCAAAGCCAGCTGTTCCAAACAAGAAAACATTTTGATTTCGTAATGTGGAAAGATATTGCTTCATTGAATCATCACAATCTCCCTTATCACACCAGAATCCAACGCACAATAAATCTACAGGTTCTAAATCTTTTGCGTCTATTACAGATACACAATATTTTGACTCCATAAAATTCAAACTGTTTGCCAATGATTGTGTGTTCCCTGTTTTTGAACTATATACAATTCCTATCATAAAATATATCCTTTCATAAGTAGCGATTTCGCCATGCATAATACTCTTCATCTTTTTCCATATCAATACCATGATCATTCTCATAAACTTCAAACGTATTCTTTTGAAATAGTGAAATAAAATCATTTCTTGAAAGTTTCGAATGCCATTGATTATGCCATATGTATACTTTATCTTTTTCCATTTTGATCAACGCACGATTCTCTAAACATACAAGTGCATGACTCTCTTTTAATTTTTCAATTGCCTCTATTATTTCCATAAAATTATTTTAGCACAACTTTCTAGGATAAGAAAAGGTAGCCGAAGCTACCATGAGATATTATTATTCGTAATGATCTTTTAATTCTTGGAAATAAGCTTGTGGATGATTACATACTGGACATACCAATGGAGCTGTTTCACCATAATGAATGTGTCCACAGTTTAGACAAATCCATACTGTAGAAGTATCTTTTTTAAACATTGCATCTTCTTCTACATCTTTCAACATAGCTTTATAACGAGCTTCATGATGCTTTTCAATAGCTCCTACACCTTCAAATAATGCAGCAATATCATCAAATCCTTCTTCACGAGCTTCTTTAGCCATTGTTGCATACATATCTGTCCACTCATAGTTTTCACCTGCAGCTGCATCCTTTAAGTTTTCTGTTGTTGTTGGAACTTTTCCGCCATGCAAAGCCTTGAACCATAATTTTGCATGTTCTTTTTCATTATTTGATGTTTCAGCAAAAATATTTTGAATCTTTACATATCCATCCTTCTTAGCTTGTGAAGCATAATATTGATACTTAACACATGCCTGAGATTCTCCTGCAAAAGCTGTCATTAAATTTTTTTCTGTTTTAGATCCTTTTAATTCCATAATAAAGACCTCCTCTTCTACCTTTATTTTAAATCAACTCAACATGTTTTTCCATTTAAATGCATAAGAAAAAGACAAATCCTAAGACTTGTCTTTTCTAATCGTTATTCGACCATGATGGTGTTTCGTTGCCTCTACGGACTAAAATCGCCTTTTGGAATTCTGTTTGATCTAAGAATTCTAGAATACGCATTGTTTCTTCCTCTGTACAACCCACTAATAATTTAACAATACAATCTTTTTTCAGAATATCTGCCGTAATCGCAATCGCATCCACATTATTTGTTGCGATAGAACCTTTGAAAACATCAATTGGTTTTTGATCTGAGCCAAATGTATCTGAAAGAAAACCGTAGTCTACAGGATAAATCAAATTAGTGAATTTATAATGAGCACTTCCTTTTGGACGGTCAATTGTACAACTGCTTGATAATAGAAGCGTATCTAACTTTTGCCAAAAAAATGCGTTATTTTCTAATTGCTGCATAATAACCTCCTGTCTTGTAATAGTCTATAAATTATTATAGCATTTACAAAATTATTTACAATACAAGAAAAGTTTTTTCAATATTCTTGGAAGAATGATTTAATTGTTTCATGGTTTTTAGTACAATTTAGCGCAAGCATCAATAAAATCCTAGCTTTCTGTGCTGAAAACTTATAAGCAGGAATGGTTACTTTCTTTGAATCAAACACATCTGAATCAAAAACAGCACCTTCTAATACACGGCTTGCACGAACAATTGTACAATTTCCTGCATAGGTTTCTAAAACCTCTTTTATCTTTGTAGAATAATTTCCTGAACCTGTACCTGCTAAAACTAAACCATCATACTTATTTAACATGTATTCTAATAATTCTGGATCCGAGTCTGTATGTACATAAAAAATTTCTACTTTAGGCAAATCTTCAAATTCCATTTTTGAAAAAATCGTTTGAAATGTATGCTTTTTAAATGGTGAATTTAATAGATATACATGATCATCACGCATATATCCTAGCGAACCAAATTCCCCCATTTTAAATGCATCTGTTTTATAACTATTTGTCTTTTGTAAGTCTCTTCCTGAATAGATCGTATCTGAAATAACAGCTAAAACACCAGCTTGCCAAGCTTCCATATGACATGCCAAAGCTACGGCTTGATATAAATTCATTGGACCATCTGCACTTGTTGCAGTTGCAGGACGCATTGAACCAGTTAAGACAACTGGTTTATGACATGCTAAAGTAAGATTTAAAAAGAAGGCCGTTTCTTCTAGAGTATCCGTTCCATGTGTAATGACAATTCCATCTACATAACGATTTTTTTCTAATTCATGACAAATGTTTCTTAATTCAACCCATTTATCTAGCCCCATATCATTCGAGTCTACATTACATAATTGAATCGTGTTTAAATTTGCCAAATCACGAATTTGTGGAATACTTTGTACGATTTCTTCCACATCAAAAGTGCCTGCTTGATAATTTGCACTTTTACCAACACTGCCACGTCCAGCAATCGTTCCACCTGTCGCAATAATCGTAATATTTTTCTTATTCATATGTTTCTAAAAACTCCCAAAATTCTTGTGTATCTGCCAAATCGAAATCAATAGTTGAATCCACATCCCATAAACTAATTGAATGATCACTTTCGTTATATCCAATTCCAGCATGTTTTGCCTTACCATTTTCAATCACGTAAAGTGTTGGTGTATATAGAAAATATGGAGCCATATTCAAAAGAATCTTTCCATCTTTTGTAGAACTTTGTAGCTGCTTAGAATCCTGACTAATTTTACTAAAGCCATAGTCTGTTGAATCAATCTTATATAAGACTAGATTGGGATGTTCATCTTTTGTTTTGTCGATATATTCTTGTAAAGACTCACAATAAGGACAATTCTCTCTTTCAATAATTAACACAAATGAATCTTTATTATCTAATTTCTTTTGTAGTTTTGTTGCACTAATTTCTTTAATTTCAAAAGGCGTTTTAGATTCACACCCAAAAAGTCCTATACAAAGCACAAATGTACATAGTAATGTTATTATCTTTTTCATCTAAAAACCTACTTTCTAATACCATCCATAAATTTAGTTAAACTAAAGGCCAATGCCTCTAATTTCTCACTTCCCGTTTGTAGAGCCATTTGAAAGGACATGGCACGATCAGCACTCGAAAAAATTCCAATCATACCTTCATCATATAGGGATTGATAGCCTAAGCCTAAAGCCCCACTTAAACAAACACATGGAACACTATAAGATCTTGCCAAATGTGCAATACCTAACGGTAGCTTTCCATATAATGTCTGCGCATCGGTTTGTCCTTCTCCGGTAATGACTAAATCCGCATTTTGAAGATGTTCTTTTAAGCCTGAATATTCAACAACTAAATCGATACCTGAAACTCTTTTTGCCTGCATAACCCCTAATAATACACTGCCTATACCTCCGGCTGCGCCTGAGCCTTCAAATTCATTCACATTTACGTGAAATGTTTGTTTCAATTTCATACAATAGTGAGCCATACCTCTTTCAACTTCAGACATCTGATTTAAATAGATACCTTTTTGTTTACCAAAAACATAAGTAGCTCCATTTTTACCTAACAAATGATTCTTCACATCACAAGCACAAATAATTTCTACATCTTTTGGAAGTCTTGCATAACGCTTATCAACAAAGGCAATTTGGCTAAGAGCATATACACTAGGTACAAGTAATTCTCTTTTTGAATTATAAAAGCGAACTCCGAATTCACTTAAAACTCCCATGCCACCATCGTTTGTTGCACTACCACCTAAACCAATAATAATTTTTTTACATCCTCTAGATAGTGCATCCTTCATCATGATACCCACACCCTTACTTGATGCGATCATCGGATTTCTTTTCTCTTTTGGTGTCATATTCAATCCTATGCAACTAGCTACGTCCATTACAGCCAAATTTCCGTCTTGAGAAATACAATATTTCGTAAATACATTTTTACCATAGGCATCCGTAGTTAATACATCAATCATCTTTCCTTTGATAATATCGCAAAATACCATGGCGGTACCTTCTCCACCATCAGCCATAGGAAAGGTTAAAACTTCATGTGCATCATTTGCCTTTAATATTCCTTTTTTTATACTTTCTTCAACTTCTTTTGAGGACATACATCCCTTAAAAGAGTCACTCGCAACAATTATTTTCATGCGTTCATTTTACCATATGCCAAGAAAAATAAACACTTTTTTAAAATTTAGGTTTTCGAAGTTAAAATATCCTTAGTGAATACTTTATTGTTGCTTGAAAACGATGGACTCATATGGGATAATGTCTTAGTGAAAAATCGATACGTGATTTTATTCACAAAGGAGAATCAATCATGAAAAAACATGTTGTTATAGGAGTGTCTGGTGGTATTGCAGCCTACAAAGCTTGTGATCTTGTCAGCAAATTATCCAAAAAAGATTACGAAATCAAAGTGGTCATGACAGAACATGCACAAGAATTTGTCAAACCAATCAACTTTGAATCATTAAGTAAACATAAATGTGAAGTTTCTTTGTTTGATGAAACCAATGAAGATCCAATTGCCCACATTACTTTAGCTAAATGGGCTGATATCATGGTATTAGTTCCTGCGACGGCTAATATTATTGCCAAAGTCGTTCATGGAATTGCCGATGATATTGTTTCAACAACTTTTCTAGCTTGTCATACAAAAAAATTAATTTGCCCAGCAATGAATGTTCATATGTATGAAAATGAGGTCACACAAAGAAATATCAGACTAGCCAAAGAACTTGGATATAAGTTTGTAGAACCTGTTGTAGGTCATTTGGCATGTAATGATACTGGAAAAGGCAAGCTTGCTGATGTGCAAGATATTGTGGCTGCCATTGATTATGAATTTGAAATGGAACAAACATTAAAAGGAAAGAATGTTTTAGTTTCTGCAGGTCCAACACAAGAAGCATTAGATCCTGTTCGTTTTTTAAGCAATCATTCAAGTGGTAAACAAGGATATGCGATCGCAAAAGCTGCCAAAGCATTAGGAGCTAACGTAACATTAGTTGCAGGTCCTACAGCTTTAGAAGATCTTAAGGATGTAAATATGGTACACGTGACAAGTGCTCAAGATATGTTTGATGCGATTACATCAAGACTTGATGATCAAAACTACATTATTATGGCTGCTGCTGTTGCGGATTACAGGCCCGAAATGGTTGCGGATCAAAAAATCAAAAAGTCAGATGAAGAGGTTACTTTTCATTTTGTAAAAAATCCAGATATTTTGGCATATATTGGACAGCACAAAAAAGAGAATCAAGTCATTTGCGGTTTTGCGATGGAAACACAAAATTTAGAGGAAAATGCACGTAAGAAACTAGAATCTAAAAATTGTGATATGTTGATTGCGAACAATCTATTTACTCGTGGTGCTGGTTTTCAGACAGATACAAATGTTGTAACTTTACTTAGAAAAAATGAAACAAAACATTTACCTAAATGTTCAAAAGAAGAATTAGGATATAAAATTCTAGAAACAATGAAAGAAATTGAGATGGAGAAATAATATGCTTGTAACAGTAGACATTGGAAATACAAACATAACTATCGGTATTTTTGATAAGGATGATTTAATTGGTACATATCGATTAACAACAAAAGTAAGAAGAACGAGTGATGAATATGGTTTTATGTTAAAAAACTTTTTGGATCGTTCTAATGTACATGAAAAACAAATTGATGCAGTTATTGTCTCAAGTGTTGTTCCAAAGGTGATGCACTCTTTCACAAATGGAATCAAAAAATTCGTAGGTATAGAACCCCTTATTGTAGGACCTGGAGTTAAAAGTGGAATAAGTGTTCAATTAGAAAATCCACGAAATGTTGGTGCAGACCGTATCGCAGATTGCGCTGGAGCATTTAATGAACATGGAGGACCAATTCTAGTTGCCGATTTTGGAACAGCTACTACTTATGATTATGTAGATGAAAATGGTTGTTTTAAAGCGGGAGCCATTGGTGTTGGTATTGAAACAGGTGCCAATGCCTTATGGGGACAAACTGCACAACTTCCTGAAATTGAGATCAAACGTCCTAAAACTATCTTGGCAAGAAATACACAAACTGAAATGCAGGCTGGTGTATTTTATCAATTCTTAGGTGGAGTTGAATATACAATTGCTCAATTTAAAAAAGAAGTTGGCAAAGACATGAAGGTTATTGCGACAGGTGGTTTAGGAAGAATTGTTTGTAACTACACAAAATCAATAGATGTGTATGATCCAAACTTAATTTTCAAAGGCTTAAAGGTAATATACGAAAAG
>OHOA01000625.1_pt1 | contig 13680 bp, 12 predicted proteins | sample 1569681 | NCBI WGS metagenome assembly OHOA01 (sample SAMEA3879609, study PRJEB24766) | human gut metagenome | biome: human-associated habitat; feature: feces | place: USA | collected 1985/1987 | reverse complement strand
CCCGCCAGAACGAACAAGGAGTTGAGAGTATGGAGCTTGTCTTTGAAGAGCAGTCGATCGATTATTTGCGCCGGATCTTTTCCGGGAGTGCGGCGCAGGAGCTGACACAGGAGCTGATTGTCCCGGACAGCTACCCGGACTGCGGACGCATTGTCTTTACCGGCGCGTGCGCGGTCATGCGCGGCAAGGAGTGCCGGGACGGGGGCGCGGCGGTAACAGGCGGCGTGCGCGCGGGGCTTTTGTATGTGCCGGAGGACGGGAGCGAGGCGCGGGCTTTGGAGTGCTACCTTCCGTATTCGGTCCGTTACGATCATCCGGCGGCGACGGCGCAGACACAGCTGTTTGCCATGTGCCGGGTGCGCGCGGCAGATGCGCGGCTGATCAATTCACGCAAAATTCTGGTCCGCGTGAGCGTTGTGTGCGATCTGACAGGGTTCGAGGAAACGGGCGAGACGATTCGCACGTTAAAAGACGCACCGCAGGCGCTGCAGACGAAGACGGCAGACTATCGCTGCGTGCTGCCGCGCGAATATGCAGAGAAACCGTTTTCCATGACCGAGGATCTGGAGCTTTCCGGCGGCGAGCCGGAGACTGCAAAGCTGGTGCAGTACTGGCTGACGCCGGAGATTACCGAGCAGAAGCTGACGGGAAACAAGGCGGTGTTCAAGGGCGTTCTTGTCTTCAAGGCGCTGCTTTTGGGGGCGGACGGCACGCCGCAGGTGATGAGCCGCCAGCTTCCGCTGTCACAGTACTGTGAGCTGCGCGGAGATTATGCAGACGACGAACTGCAGGTGCAGATCTGCATCACGGGGAGCGAGGCGGAGCTTGTGCACATGGAAGACGAACCGGCAAAAATTCTGTTATCGGCGAACCTTCTTTGCCAGTGCGTTGCCATGCAGGGCTATGATCTGACGCTTACCGAGGATGCGTATGCCATAAGGGGTGATTTTTCGCCTGTGTGGAGCGAGGTTCGTCTTCCGTGTTTGCTCGACCGGCAGTTGCCCGGCGGTACGCTGCGCGGGAGCGTCCCCAAGCAGGCGCGCGCGGTTCTCGACAGCACGCTCTACTTGGACAGCGTCTCGCAGCAGAAAAAAGACGGCGGCATTCAGCTGAGCGCACCGGCAACAGTGAACATTCTCTACATGGACGAGGACGGCGCGCTCCAGTCGGCAATTGTGCGCGACCAGGTTTCCTGCACGGTAGCGCCAGGCGGCGGCACAATATGCCAGGCAAACGTACAGCCGGGCAGAGACGGCTTTGCAGCGCCGTCCGGCGGCGGAATCGACGTGCGCTATGATGTGAGTTTCCATGCAGATTGCTGCTGTGATCAGGCGCTGCGGACGCTGACGGGCGGCGCATTGGAAGAAGGCGAAAAGACGGCGGAGAAATTCTGCGTGGTGGTAAAGACTGCTGACCAGACGCAGAGCCTCTGGGAGCTTGCGAAAGCGTATCGGACGAGCGAGCAGGCGATTGCAGGCGCAAACGGCATTTCAACCGGAGAGGTCGAGCAGGGGACGCTGGTCCTCATTCCGGTGTAGCGGCATGGCGGTCATGCTGGATTCCATCGAGCAGGGATAAGAACAGGGAGGCGGTAACGTGGACGAAGCAAGGCATCTTTACGATCAGATTGCGAAAAGGACCGCCGGCAGCATCTACATCGGCGTTGTCGGACCGGTCCGGACCGGAAAATCAACCTTTATCAAGCGCTTCATGGAGCAGCTGGTGCTGCCCCATCTGGAAAACACCTATCAGCGCGACCGCGCGCGAGACGAGCTGCCGCAGTCCGGCTCGGGGCGGACGATCATGACGACGGAGCCGAAATTTGTGCCGGAGCAGGCGGTGGAAATTTCGCCGGACGGCGTGTCAAAGCTCAAGGTCCGGCTGATCGACTCGGTCGGCTATCTGGTGCCGGGCGCAATGGGCGCAGACGAGGAAGGAACGCCGCGGATGGTCATGACGCCGTGGGCGCCGGAGGAAATTCCGCTGGCGCAGGCGGCGGAGATCGGCACGAAAAAGGTCATGGAGGAGCACAGCAGCATCGGCATTGTCATGACGACGGACGGCAGCATCACGGATATTCCGGCGGGTGACTATGAACAGGCGCAAAGCCGCGCGATTTCCGACATGCTGGCAACCGGAAAGCCGTTTGTGATTCTGGTGAACTCCGAGCACCCCGAGAGCGCAGAGGCAAAAAATCAGGCGCGCAGGCTGTCGCAGCAATACGGCGTCGGCGCGCGGGCAGTCAATGCACTCACGATGGACGAAGAGCAGATTCAGAGCATCCTCACGGACCTTATGTATGAGTTTCCGGCGACGGAGCTGCGCTTCTTCCTGCCCGGCTGGGTGCGGGCGCTGCCGGACGACAGCCCGGTCAAAACCGCGCTCTATGACGCGATGCGCGAACAGGCGGGAAAGCTCACGAAGATTGCGCAGGCAGAGCCTGCGATGAAGGAGCTTCTGAAGCTTGCGCAGGTACAATCGTTTGCCGTGACGGATGTGGATCTGGGAACGGGCACAATTACGGCAGAGCTGTCGGTTCCAGAGTCGCTGTTTTATGAGCTCCTGTCCCAAAAGACGGGGCTGGAGATTGCGGGGGAGCTCGACCTCATGCAGATTCTTACGGAGCTGGCGGCAGAGCAGCAGGAGTATGCGCGCGTCAAAAGCGCAATGGAGCAGGTGCGCGCCACGGGCTACGGCATCGTCATGCCGGACCCGTCAGAGCTGCATCTGGATAAGCCGGAGATTGTCCGCAAGGGCAGCAGCTACGCCGTGCACTTAAAAGCAAGCGCGCCGTCGATTCATCTCATGCGCGCCAACATCGAGACCGAGCTGAGCCCGATTGTAGGCGACGAGCAGCAGTCGGACGAACTGATCAAATACCTGCTTGGCGAGTATGAGGGCGACACGGAAAAGCTCTGGCAGAGCAACATTTTCGGCAAATCGCTCTACGATCTGGTCACGGAAGGCTTGAACACCAAAATCCAGCGTATGCCCGAGGATGCGCGCCAGAAGCTCACGAGAACCCTCGCGCGCATGATCAACGAAAATACCGGCGGTATGATCTGTATTCTGCTTTGACTGCAAAGAAAGCCCTCCCGGAGGTTCCGGGAGGGCTTTGGCTGATTTCTGATGCTCAGATAATGCGGCGCGCGCCGATGTATCTGGTGTTGTAATAGGTCTCGTTCAGGGAGTTGACACGAACGCCAGTGGACGGGGTAGAGGCGTGGACGAAGTTCCCATTGCCGATATACATGCCAACGTGGTTGGCGTAGCTGCCGTAGCCGAAGAAGACAAGGTCGCCGACCTGCAGGTTATCGCGCGAGATTGCAGTGCCCTGCGTCATCTGGTCGTTTGCCACGCGCTTCATGCTGTAGCCGTACTGCGTAAGGACATAGTACATCAGACCCGAGCAGTCGAAGCCGGTCGACGGCGACATGCCGCCCCAGACGTAGCTGTAGCCGACGAAGCTCATGGCGAAGTTCGCAATATCGGTTGCCGTGCCGCTGCCGGAGGAGGTGCCGCCGGTAGGTCCGTTGCCTGCGCCTGCGCCGCCGGGATCGTTTCCGAGATAAGCATTGGATACATATGCCGTGTTGCCGTTGTATTTGATTTCAAACCAACCGGTGTTCGTTTCGCCTGTGACCGTGACAGCGGTGCCGCGCTGGAGTTCGCCGATGATCTGTGCGTGCTCGTCGGTCGAAGACGGATAGCTTCTGACATTGAGCTTCGAGCCGCTGCCGATGACGACATACATGGTCTTGTTCATGGCGGTGATGGTGAAGTTTGCTTCCGACTCGTTCACATAGACGCCGGCGGTGGTAATATTGACGTTGTACCACTGCCGCACGTCTTTATAGGCGCGCAGGAACATGACCATTGCTTCCTGACGGCTTGCGCCCTCGGTGGGGCGGAGGTAGACGCCGGAGCCGGATTTTGTGCCGTCCACAAACGCATTCGACACACAAAGCTGTGCCGCCTCGCGCGCCCAGGAGCCGATGGAGCCGGAGTCTGCAAAAGTACTTAAATCTTTGGAGCGGGTGGAGGTGTAGGCGGCAGCTTCACAGAAGTTCTGGATGATCTTGAAAAACTCCTGCCGCGTGAGCGTCTTGTTCGGCTGGAACGAGCCGTCGGGGTAGCCGCTGACGATGCCGTATTCATACGCCTTGAGGATGTTTTTATCGGTGGTGTCGGTGAAATAATCGGTGCGCTCCAGCTCGTCAATGACGTTTCCGGTCGCCTTTTCGAACGCGACGACCGCAAGCTCGCACATTTCGCCGCGCGTGATGGTGGCGGTCAGATCGCCGGAGGTAAACGAGGACGGGAGGATGCCCAGCTCCTGCATCTCTTTATAATAGGGCGCGAACCACGAGCTGTATTTTGCGCCCGCAGCGCCCGCGCCGGTGGTAAGACCCAGCACCATCACCAGCGCCAGAGCCAGCGCCGTCAGTCTTTTGAACTTCTTCATAGCAATTCCTCCTTCAGTTCCAAACCGACCGGACAATGGTCCGAGCCGAAAATCTCGTCGTAGATCGGTGCAGCCTCAATTGCCGGTTGCAGGCGGTCGGAGACGAGAAAATAGTCGATGCGCCAGCCCGCGTTCTTTTCGCGCGCGTGGAAGCGGTAGCTCCACCAGGAGTACGCGCCGGAAAGCGTTGGATTCCGGTAGCGGAAGGTATCGGTAAAGCCGGCGTCCAGAAGTCTTGTGAAGCTTTCGCGCTCTTCATCGGAGAAGCCGGGGTTTCCGCGGTTCGGACCGGGGTTTTTGAGGTCGATCTCCTGATGCGCAACGTTCAGGTCCCCGCAGGCAATGACTGGCTTTTTCGCGTCCAGCTCCAAAAGCTTTTCGCGGAATGCGTCGTCCCAGGAAAGCCGGTGGTCGATGCGCTTGAGCCCTTCCTGCGCGTTCGGGGTGTAGCAGGTGACAAGATAAAACTTCTCGTATTCCAGCGTGATCATCCGACCCTCATGGTCCAGCTCGTCAATGCCGACGCCGTAGGTGACGGACAGCGGGGGATGCTTCGTAAAACAGCGGTGCCGGAATAGCCCTTTTTCTCCGCTGAATTCCAGAACTGCAGATAGCCCGGAAAGTCGACCGCGATCTGCTCGGGCTGCAGTTTTGTCTCCTGCAGGCAGAAGAAATCCGCATGCAGCGCGGCAAAATAATCCGCGAAGCCCTTCTGCATACACGCGCGCAGACCGTTGACATTCCAAGAGATAAACCGCACACATACCACCCCAGTTTCAGATTCTACGTCAAATTATATCAGATTATGACAACCGGGGCAAGAGTAAATTTGTTAACATTTCGTAACTATTTGTCATAAAATTTTAGTGCCCTTGTCAGTCGCTACGAAATGTGGTATAACTGTGGCATGAAAATCAAGGTATTTCTTGCGGTGCTTGCATGCAAGTGCTGCCGGTCGCTGATCCGTTTTCTGGGCAGAGGCGGAACCGACTTCCCGGGGCGCGTGGCGCTCAAAATCTGCCCGAATTTGCTGGGTGAGCTTGCAAAGGGCGTAACGACCGTGATCGTTACGGGCACCAACGGCAAGACCACGACCTCGCGCATGATCGAGCAGTCGTGGACGGACGCTGGAATCTCTTTCTTTGCCAACAAATCCGGCGCAAACCTCTTGAGCGGTGTGACGGCGGAGTTCGCGGTCCACTCGAGCCTGACCGGCAAGTGCCGCTATACGCATGCGCTGATTGAGTCCGACGAGGCGGCGTTCAAGGCAATCTCCAGATTTGTCGACGCGAAGGCGGTTGTGGTGACGAATGTATTCCGCGACCAGCTTGACCGCTACGGCGAGGTTACGCATACGCTCGACAACATCCGCATCGGCATTGAAAACTCCAAAAACGCCGTGTTGTGCGTGAATGCGGACGATTCCCTGTGCGCGTCGCTGCATGATGTGCTGCCGAATCCCGTCGTCTTCTTCGGCGTTGATACGCCGATCTATCACGACCGGGTCGAGGAGCTGTCCGACGCGCCGTACTGCATCCGCTGCAAGCACGAGTATGTCTACGACTATGTAACCTACGGGCACTTGGGCGGCTACCGCTGCCCGAACTGCGGCTACCACAGACCCCAGCCGCAGGTGCATGTGACGAAGGTTCTCAGAACCGACGACGAGCACTCCGAGGTCATTTTCGAGGAAAACGGAAAGCAGGTTCCGGCAAGCATCCACCTGCCAGGCGGCTACAATATCTATAACGCCTGTGCCTGCATGGCGGCTGCGAGCGTTATGGGGATTGATATGGAGCTGGCGGCAAAGTCGCTTTCCAGCTTTGCCTGCGGCTTCGGGCGCATGGAAAAGTTCCGGATCAACGACGCCGATGTGCGCATGATTCTGATCAAGAACCCCGCGGGCTGCAATCAGGTGCTGAACTTCCTGACGCAGCGGACCGAGCCGTTCGTTTTTGCCGCGTGTCTGAATGACCGCGCGCAGGACGGCAAGGACGTCAGCTGGATCTGGGACGTGGACTTTGAGCGGCTGATGGCGATGGAGAAAGTTCTCTCCGATATCTATGTCTCCGGTGTGCGCGCGGACGATATGGCGCTGCGCTTTTTGTATGCGGGCTTCCCGAAAGAGCGCATTCATGTGCAGAAGGACTACGCGCAGCTCATGGAAGAAGCGACGGGCAAAAAGCTTCCGGTTTTCGTCATGCCGACCTATACCGCGATGCTGGCGCTGCGCGGCACGATTGCCAAGCGCTACGGCTATAAGGAATTCTGGCAGTAAGGAGGGAAGAATATGGAACTGAACATCTGTCATCTCTATCCCGATATTCTGAACCTTTACGGCGACCGGGGCAACATTCTGTGTATGCGCAAGCGCCTTGCCTGGCGGGGCATTGATGTGAACGTCGACGAGGTCTCCATCGGGCAGAAGCTGGAAGCTTCGAAATACGATCTTCTTTTCATCGGCGGCGGACAGGATTTTGAGCAGGAGGTCCTGCTTCCTGATCTGCGCGGGGCGAAGACCGAGGAGCTGAAAGCTGCGATCGAAGACAATCTTCCCGTGCTTGCCATCTGCGGCGGCTATCAGATGCTGGGGCAGTATTACAAGACCTGGGACGGCGTGCAGTGCGATTTTACAGGCGCGCTGGACCTTTACACAGTCGGTTCGAAGCAGCGCATGATCGGAAACTATATGTTCACCTGCGACGAGCTGGGCTGCACGGTCGTGGGCTTTGAGAACCACTCCGGCAAAACTTATTTGGGAGACGGCGTCAAGCCCATCGGCAAGGTGCTGGCAGGCTACGGCAACAACGGGGAAGACGGCTTCGAGGGCGCGCGGTACAAAAACGTCTTTGCGACCTATTCGCACGGCTGCCTGCTTCCCAAAAATCCGCAGATTGCGGACTTTGTGCTGAAAACGGCGCTGGAGCGCAAATACGGCGCACTGGAATTAAAGCCGCTTGACAATGCGCTCGAAATTGCGGCGCACGACTACATGCAGAAGCGCCTGTCGGAAAAGTAAAGAACGCAAAAATCCCTCTCGCCGTGATCGGCGAGAGGGATTCTTCTTTATGGGGTATGCGTGCAGAGCTCGGCAGCTTTTGCCTGCAGGCTTTTGAGGTCCCGGAACGTATCGGGGCGCTTGGTCACATCGCGCAGGAGCGCCGAAGGGTGGTACATCGCGGTAAACCAGATACCGCCCTTCTGTTCCCAGGTGCCATGGTCGCGTGAGATTCTGAAGTCCTCGCGAATCAGCTTCATCGCGGCAATTCTTCCGAGGCAGACGATGATTTTGGGGTTCAACAGCTTTGTCTGTTTGCGCAGATAGCCGATGCAGGCGTCCTGCTCGGTGCCGAGCGGGTCGCGGTTGTGCGGCGGGCGGCATTTGACGATGTTTGCGATATAGCAGTTGTGCCGCCCGAGGTCGATGATGCGCAGCATATCGTCCAGCAGCTTTCCGGCTGGACCGACAAACGGCTCGCCGGTCAGATCCTCCTGCTCACCCGGACCCTCGCCGACGAAGAGAATCTCCGCGTCCGTGGGTCCGACGCCGAATACAACGTTGTGCCGCGTCTGGCACAGGGGACACATCGTACATTGCAGGCACATTGCCCGCAGCTCTTCCCAGCCCATGGTGACCTTCCTTTCTGCGACTATTCCTCGCGGTCGTCGCGGTAGCGGCGGCGATACTGCTTTTCCAGATCCCGTCTGCGCTTTTCCAGCCGCAGGCGGCGAAGTCTTCTGCGGCGGATCTGCAGCAGCACCAGCAAAATCAGAAATGCCGCAATGATGCCCAGAATCAGAAACACAATCCATTTCCACCAGTTTTGCTGGATATAGGCGGTGGAGGTGGAGGCAACCGAGGAAAACTCGGAGCGCGTAACGTCCGCAATTGCCAGAAGATCTGTTTCGTCGATCAGCTCGTTGCCGTAATAGACCCGCGCCAGACCGAGCTTCTGTCCCTCCGAAACGGGCGCTTCGACTTCCTTTGCATCCAGCAGAATCTCGGTTCGCAGCGCGTCCGGGTTGTAGTTAGCAGGAAGCAGCAGCCGCACGTCCTTTGCCGGCGCAACGGCAACCGCCTCGGAGCCTGCCGAGTTGAGAACCGTCACCTGATCGATGGGGTAGAGCGGAGACAGCGCCGTTACATAGGAGAAGTTGTCAAACCCGTAGTCCAGCAGCTTGATCGTCTCCGGAAAACTCTCCATGAGAAGGTCGCCCGTGTCGAGAATCGAGGTTTTTGCACCGCACAGCACGGACAAAAACCGGATGCCGTCGTCCTCCGCCGTCGCAATCAGACATCTGCCCGCTGCGCTGGTGTAGCCGGTCTTGACGCCCGTGGCGCGGGAATAGTAGAGCGAGTTGCCGGTCGACTTGTAGATCAGCATATTGGTGGTCTTGAGCTTGTGTTCCTCGCCAGTTGCGCTGGCGGGGATGACATACTCGGCAGTATCGACGATTTGCCGGAAGTTTTCGCTTTTGAGCGCCGCCTGCGTGATAATTGCCAGGTCACGCGCGGTGGTGTAGTGGCTCTCGTCGTGCAGACCATGGGGATTGTTGAAGTGCGTGTCCTTGCAGCCGAGGGCGTAGGCGCGCTCATTCATCATACGCACAAAATCAGCAACGGACCCTGCAATATATTCCGCGACCACATTCGCCGCGTCATTGCCGGAGCTGACCATCATGCAGTACAGAAGATTCTCCAGCGTGATCTGCTCGCCGACCTTGAGCCCCACGACGCTGCTGTCCTGATCGAGACCTGAGAGCGCCGACTCGTCGACGGTAATGACGTCCGAAAGGTTGCCGTTTTCCAGCGCCAGCAGGCACGTCATGATTTTGGTCAGACTCGCCGGATACACGCGCTCGTCTGCGTCCTGCTCATAGACGGTCCGCCCGGTGTTGAGGTCGATGAGCAGCGCCGCCTTTGCCGCAACCGTAAAGCTGGGATCGGCGGAGACGATGACCTCCTGGGAAGATTCTTGCTCTGCCGTATCCTGCGCATCGCCGGAAGCATCGGCAGATGCATCAGCGGAAGCGGTTGCAGACGGGTCTTCTGCGGCAGGCTCCGCTGCGGCAAGAAGCGGCAGCGTCAGGCAGGAGAGTGTTAAAAGAAGCGTCAGAAGAAGTACGAGAATTCTTGTTTTTTTCATCAAACATCACCATTTTATTGAATCGGCATTGCCGAAGTTACGCCATCTGTGCTAGAATATTATATAAGCAAATGTGCGCTGTGTCAATCTTACGGGCAGGAGGGAACCGGATGCGGACAAAGAACAGTCAGCTGCTGCTTGCGCTTCTGGCGCTGCTGACCATGGTTTTCTCGATTGGATTTTTCATCGGGCGGCAGTCGATTCCCTATGAGGTTGCGGCGCAGACCGAACATGCGGTCAAACAGACCGACGAGTTTCCTGCGCAGGAGGAAACGGACAAACCGGACGCTGCGGCGGATACAGCGGCACAGGACGAGCCGGAAGCGGAAGAAGCGGCGCAGCCGGAGATTACGTATCCGCTGGACCTCAACCGCGCGACGCTCGAGGAGCTGATGACACTGCCGCGCATCGGAGAAAAACTGGCGCAGCGGATTCTGGACTACCGCGCGCAGTATGGGCGCTTTTCCGCGCCGGAGCAGCTGATGGATGTCGAGGGCATCGGGGAGGGGACGTTTGAAGGTCTCCGAGAACTTGTAACAGTGGAGGATTCCAAATGAAAATACTGGTAGTAGACGACGAAAAGCTCCTGGTCAAGGGCATTCGGTTCAATCTGGAAAACGAGGGCTATGAGGTCATTACCGGCTGCGATGGCATGGAGGCGGTGGAGTTGGCGGGAAGCGAAAACCCAGACCTCATTGTGCTCGACCTCATGATGCCGCGGCTCGACGGTCTGGAGGCGTGCGGCAAAATTCGCGAGTTTTCAGATGTTCCGATTATTATGTTAACTGCGAAGGCAGACGACATGGACAAGCTTCTCGGTTTTGAGCATGGCGCGGACGATTATCTGACGAAGCCGTTTAACATTCTCGAGCTCAAGGCGCGCATCAAGGCGCTTCTGCGGCGCAGCAGAGCCGGTCAGAAGCAGCAGGCGCAGCCGGACAGCAAGCTTGTCTGCGGGCATATTACGCTCGACCGCGACGCGCGCGATGCGTTTAACGACGGGCAGCTTGTCGATCTGACAGCAAAGGAATTTGACCTGATGGAGCTTCTGATGCGAAACCCGAACCGGGTCTACTCGCGCGAGTCGCTGCTCAACGCCATCTGGGGCTACGACACCAGCAGCGATATCCGCACCGTGGACGTGCATATCCGGCGGCTTCGTGAAAAGCTCGAGCGCAGCCCTGCCGCGCCGGAGCATATTATGACCAAGTGGGGAGTGGGCTACTATTTCAAGTTCTAAACGCCGTCTGCGGCTGTTTTCCAACAGCTCCCAGCTGAGAAACGCGCTGGCATACATGGTCATTGCGTCGCTGGCGCTGATGTTTCTGAATATTTACTCGGCGAGCAACACAAGAGAGCTGATGTTTCAGGCAAAGTATGCCTCCGTGCAGGACAAGATTCAGGTCGTCGCCTCGTCCTTTGAGACGGCGGACACGCTCAGCACGGAGACCGTCGATCAGGTCATTTCCGTCCTGGGCGATATCAACGTCAGCCGGCTTCTGATCACCGACGCCGAAGGAAAGGTGCTGTATGACTCGTCCATCAACCAGAATGCGGTCGGGAAATACGCGCTTTTGGAGGCGGTGGCGCAGGCGCTGGGCGGAAACGATGTGTTTCACTGTACCTATCATGCGGGCGCGCTGCAAAGCTATGCAGCGGTGCCGATCATGTCGCGCGCAAACCCGATCGGCTGCGTATACGTGATGGACTTTGACGCCGAACAGGGCGAAATTATTGAAAATCTCGAGCGGAATATTCTGCGCGGGTCGTGGATTCTGCTGGGCGGCATGGTTCTGTGCTCGGCGGTTTTTTCCGTGGTCAGCTCGAAGCGCATGCGAAAGATCCTGCTTTCCATGCGCCTGGTCCGCGAGGGCGAATACAGCCATAAAATTCAGATGCGCGGCGACGACGAGTATACGACGCTTGCCACCGAGTTTAACAAGCTCACCGACCGCCTGCAGGAATCGGAGGCGACGCAGCGGCAGTTTGTGTCCGATGCGTCGCATGAGCTGAAAACGCCGCTGGCGTCGATCAAGCTGCTGTCCGATTCCATTTTGCAGAATGATATGGATGCGGACACGATGCGCGAGTTTGTCAGTGACATCGGAAATGAATCAGACCGCCTGACGCGCATGACGCAGAAGCTGCTGACGCTCAGCAAGGCGGACGCGGAGACGGTCTGCGACCATGAGGTGGTGGACCTGAGCGAGATTGTCCGACGGGTCTTTCGCATGCTCGTGCCGCTGGCGGACAAAACCGAGGTCCGGCTCACGGCAAATCTGGACCGGGGCTGCTTTGTGCTTTCGATGGAGGACGACGCCTATCAGATCATTTTTAATCTGGTTGAAAACGGCATCAAATATAACCATTCTGGCGGCTGCGTCCATGTGACGGTCAGCCACACGCAGGAAGATGTGGAGCTGCTGGTCGAGGATACCGGTATGGGCATCCCGCAGGCAGCGATTGAGCATATTTTCGAGCGCTTCTACCGCGTGGACAAGGCGCGTTCGCGGCAGGCGGGCGGCTCCGGGCTGGGGCTTTCGATTGTCCACGAACTGGTGGAGCGAAATTTCGGTTCCATTGCCGTTTCCTCGGAGGAGGGCAAGGGCACGCGCTTTACCGTGCGGCTGCCGTATTTTGCGCTGGAGGAGGACGAGGACGATGCGTAGAATCCTGATCTGCCTTCTGCTGCTGGCGCTGCTCTGCGGCTGCACGGGTCAGATGCTCCCGGCGGGAAAAAGCAAATTTACGTTTTATTACCGTCGTGCGGATGCACAGAATGACGAAAGCTATGTAAGTGCATCCGGCGCGCTGGCGGAAAAAGAGGTGACGCTCGGCGGCGATGTGCGTACCGAGGATGTTCTTGCAGCCTATTTTGAGGAACCGGACGATGAAACCCTCCGCTCGCTGTTTCCGGAGGGGACGGCGTGTCTCGGCACGAAGCTTCAAAATGGGGTGCTGGTGCTCGATATGAACGAGGCTTATGCAGTGCTGTCCGGCTATGAACGGACGCTTGCCGCGGCAGGGCTGACACTGACGCTTACACAGTTGGACGGCGTTGACGCCGTGCGCATCAAGACGCCGGCTGGGGCTCTTCTGGATAAGCCCTCGACCCGCTGGACAGAGGATACGTTTTTGCTGCAGGACACGTCGTGGCTCTACCCCGAGCGGACCGTGCAGCTGTATTTTGCCGGGTCGAACGGAAGTCTGCAGCCGGAAAAACGGGCGATTTCCTATCAGAGCCCCGAGGAGCTGCCGCGAAATACGCTGCAGGCGCTGCTGGACGGACCGGAAAACGAGCAGCTGCATACGCCGGTTCCCACAGGAACACGGATTCTGGATATCCGGACGGCGGGGGCGCTTTGCACGGTGGTTCTCTCGGAGGAATTCTCCGCCTGCGATACCGACCGGGAAACGGCGGAGCTTGCAGTTCACAGCGTGGCTGCGACGCTCTGTGCGCTGAACGAGATTGAGCAGGTGCAGCTGCAGCTTCCCGACGGTGAGGACCTCACATACTGTTCGATTGCCGAGCCGTTGAGCCCGGACAGAACATGGGATAACTGATTTATCGGAATGACAGACAAAGAGCGATGCCGCCCGGCATCGCTCTTTTTGCGTGTGAAAAAAGGACGGTACCCGAGGGTACCGTCCTTCTGCATATGGGGAAAATTATTTGTCGTACATTTCGACCAGCTTGAGCAGATGCTCGTAGCGCTCCTTGGCGTTCTCCTCGTTCTTTGCGAACAGAACGGTAGCACGCTCCGGGAACTCGCGGGTCAGACGGCTGTAACGAGCCTCGTTCATCAGGAACTCCTGATAGCCGCCGGCGGGCGCCTTGGAGTCGAGCGTGAACTTCTTGTCGGCAGCCGGGTTGAAGCGGAACATGTTCCAGTAGCCGCAGTCGACAGCCTTCTTCATCTCGGTCTGGCAGTTCTGCATGCCGCCCTTGATGGAGTGCATCTCGCAGGGTGCGTAGCCGATGATCAGCGACGGACCATGATAAGCTTCTGCTTCCTGAATTGCCTTCAGGGTCTGCGCAGCGTTGGCGCCCATGGCGACCTGTGCGAC
>OHOA01000624.1_pt1 | contig 13693 bp, 8 predicted proteins | sample 1569681 | NCBI WGS metagenome assembly OHOA01 (sample SAMEA3879609, study PRJEB24766) | human gut metagenome | biome: human-associated habitat; feature: feces | place: USA | collected 1985/1987 | reverse complement strand
TGTTTCAATTATCTCAGCATCCTCAGCAACATCGGTACTTTCCTCATAATCAGGCTTATCAAGTTTAAGATCAACCTTTCTGTAAAGGCTCATACCTGTACCTGCAGGAATAAGTTTACCGATAATTACATTCTCTTTAAGACCAACAAGAGGATCTACTTTACCCTTAACAGCAGCATCAGTCAATACTTTTGTAGTTTCCTGGAAAGATGCAGCAGATAAGAAGCTGTCTGTTGCAAGAGAAGCCTTTGTAATACCAAGAAGAGTTCTTGTACCTGTTGCTTCTTCCCTGCCTTCAGTTCTTGCTTTCATATTTGCAGCCTCAAAAGAAAGCCAATCAACCTGAGAACCCGGAAGCAATCCTGTTTCTCCGGCAGTTTCAACTCTAATTCTCTTGAGCATCTGTCTTACGATAACTTCAATATGCTTATCGTTAATATCAACACCCTGTAAACGATAAACTCTCTGCACTTCTTTAAGGATATAATCCTGTACACCTCTTACACCGTTAATTCTTAAAATATCCTGAGGATAAATAGAACCTTCAGTAATCTGGTCACCTGCCTCAATTACATCACCATTAAGAACACAAACTCTTGAACCATAAGGTATAGAGTAATCCTTAACAGTACCGTCTGCAGCAGTAACAGTTACATCTTCCTTCTTAGTTACCTTATTTACATTAACAGTAACTTTTCCACCAAACTCAGCAATAATAGAACGACCCTTTGGATTTCTTGCCTCAAAAAGTTCTTCTACTCTAGGAAGACCTTGTGTAAGGTCATTACCGGAAATACCGCCTGTATGGAAAGTTCTCATTGTAAGCTGTGTACCAGGTTCACCGATAGACTGTGCAGCAATAATACCAACAGCTTCGCCGATTCTTACCTGTCTGCCGCTTGCCATATTTGAACCATAACACTTAGAACAAACACCGTTGTGGCACTTACAGCTGAGAATAGTTCTTATTTTAACCTTAGTAACTCCTGCTGCTATAACAGCATCAGCCATATCTGGAGTAATAAGTGTGTCATTAGGAACAATAATTTCACCTGTTTCAGGATTTACAATATCTTCAGCAGAAAATCTGCCTCTTATTCTGTCACATAAAGACTCAATTGTTTCCTGACCATCCATAAATGCTTTAACTTCCATATAAGGAACTTCATCAAGACCCTCAGCACAGTCGTATTCTCTGACAATAATGTCCTGAGCAACATCAACAAGACGTCTTGTAAGGTAACCTGAATCGGCAGTCTTAAGAGCAGTATCTGTAAGACCCTTTCTTGCACCGTGAGCAGAAATAAAGTATTCCTGAACAGTAAGACCCTCACGGAAGTTAGCCTTAATAGGCAATTCAATGGTTTCACCGCTAGGAGATGCCATAAGACCTCTCATTCCGGCTAACTGCTTAATCTGTCTGTTAGAACCTCTCGCACCAGAAAGAGCCATCATATAAATATCGTTGTACTGACCAAGGTTGTCAATAAGTGCCTTAGTAATCTTATCATCTATCTTTTCCCAAATAGAAATAACCTTGTTATGTCTTTCTTCATCAGTCATAAGACCACGTCTGTACATCTTAGTAATCTTATTAACTTCCGCATCACCCTCAGCAAGAAGTTCATACTTAGCCTCAGGAATTTTCATATCAGATACTGATACTGTAAGGGAAGCTCTTGTAGAGAACTTATAACCCAAACTCTTTATATCATCAAGTACCTCTGCTGTTTCAGTAGCAGGATGTTTGTGTATACATCTGTTAATAATTTTACCTAATTCTTTTTTGCCTGTTAAGAAGTCAATTTCATACTTAAACAAGTTTTCCTCTTTTGTTCTGTCAACAAAACCTAAATCCTGAGGGATAATCTCGTTAAATATAATTCTTCCGCAAGTTGTTTCAACAATACCTGTCTTTATTTCGCCGTCAATTTCAATTTCACGTCTTACTTTAATCTTTGCGTGAAGACTTATAACTTTGTTGTCATAGGCAAGCAATACTTCATTTTCGTCCATAAATATCTTGCCTTCACCTGGCTCGCCGTCCTTAGCAAGTGTAAGATAATAAATACCAAGTACCATATCCTGTGAAGGAACAGCAACAGGTTCACCGTCAGAAGGCTTTAAAAGGTTGTTAGGAGAGAGGAGAAGGAATCTACACTCTGCCTGTGCCTCAACACTAAGAGGAACGTGTACCGCCATCTGGTCACCGTCAAAGTCTGCATTATATGCAGTACAAACAAGTGGATGAAGCTTTAAAGCTCTTCCTTCAACAAGCACAGGCTCAAATGCCTGAATACCAAGTCTGTGAAGAGTAGGGGCTCTGTTAAGCATTACTGGATGCTCCTTAATAACGCTTTCAAGTACGTCCCAAACCTCAGGTTTAAGCTGCTCAACCATTCTCTTAGCACTCTTTATATTAGCAGCAATTTCATCACTTACAAGTTTCTTCATAACAAATGGCTTGAAAAGCTCAATAGCCATTTCCTTAGGCAAACCACACTGGTAAATTTTAAGAGTAGGACCTACAACGATAACTGAACGTCCTGAATAGTCAACTCTCTTACCAAGCAGGTTCTGTCTGAATCTACCCTGCTTACCCTTTAATAAATCAGAAAGAGATTTTAAAGCCCTGTTTCCAGGTCCTGTTACAGGTCTTCCTCTTCTGCCGTTATCAATAAGTGAATCAACAGCCTCCTGAAGCATTCTCTTTTCATTTCTGATAATAATATCAGGTGTACCATATTCTATTAATTTCTTTAATCTGTTATTTCTGTTAATAACTCTTCTGTAAAGGTCATTAAGGTCAGATGTAGCAAATCTGCCGCCGTCAAGCTGAACCATAGGTCTTAATTCAGGCGGAATAACAGGTACTACATCAAGAATCATCCACTCAGGTCTGTTTCCGCTTAATCTGAAAGCTTCAATAACCTCTAGTTTTTTAATAATTTTAGCCTTTTTCTGACCTGAAGCATCTACAAGTTCAGCCTGTAATTCTTCAGATTCTCTATCAAGGTCAATAGCCTCCAAAAGCTCTTTAATAGCCTCTGCACCCATACCAACTCTGCATGAGCCCTGACCATATTTTTCAATAGTTTCTCTGTACTGCTGTTCAGTAATAACCTCTTTATAAACAAGGTTTGTTTCACCTGAATCAAGTACAATATAGTTTGCAAAATAAAGTACTTTTTCAAGTTCCTTAGGGCTTTTTCCAAGTATAGTACCCATCTTTGACGGAATACCCTTGAAATACCATATATGAGAAACAGGAGCAGCAAGCTCTATATGACCCATTCTTTCACGTCTTACCTTGCTCTTTGTGATTTCAACACCGCAGCGTTCACAAACCATACCCTTATTTCTTATTCTCTTGTACTTACCGCAGGCACATTCCCAGTCCTTTGTCGGTCCAAAAATTCTTTCACAGAAAAGACCGTCTCTCTCAGGCTTAAGTGTTCTGTAATTAATAGTTTCAGGTTTTGTAACCTCACCATAAGACCACTTTCTAATTTTTTCGGGAGAAGCCAAGCCTATTTTAATAGAGTCAAAAACCATCTGCTTTTCAGTATCATTACTCATTTTTTATTCTCCCTCCTTATTCCTTTTCAATAAGCTTTTCAAGATCAGAAAATTCATCAAGTAAATCTTCATCATCAAGCTCATCATTTATTACAAAATTATCATCGTCCACTTCATTAAGGTCAACATCAACATCATCAAGGGAAATACCGCCTAAAAGATCGTCAAGTTTATCTTCTACATTAACTTCTTCTTCAGGTTCATTTCCTTCAATATTAACATCAACAGAAGGTTCTCTGTTTTCAGCAAATTCATCAATTTCAACAGGTTTACCTTCATTATAAACTTCAATATCAAGAGCAAGTGCCTGAAGTTCCTTAAGAAGAACCTTAAATGATTCAGGAACACCTGGTTCAGGAATATTCTCACCCTTAACAATAGCTTCGTAAGTGCTTACTCTACCTACAATATCATCAGATTTAACTGTCAATATTTCCTGTAAAGTATATGACGCACCATACGCCTCAAGGGCCCAAACTTCCATTTCACCAAATCTCTGTCCACCAAACTGAGCTTTACCTCCTAAAGGCTGCTGAGTTACAAGTGAGTAAGGACCTGTTGAACGAGCATGAATTTTATCATCTACAAGATGGTGGAGTTTAAGGTAATGCATAAAACCAATTGTAGTAGGATTATCAAATTCTTCGCCTGTTCTTCCGTCTCTCAATCTTACTTTACCAGTTCTGTCAATAGGCACGCCTGCCCACTCTGCTCTGTGATCCTTGTTTTCATCAAGATAACTGTATACATCATCACTTAAACTATCTTTCCACTTAGCTGTAAATTCCTCCCATGAAGTATTTACATAGTCGTTAGACATTTCAAGAGTTGTCATAATATCCTCTTCGTTTGCACCGTCAAATACAGGTGTTGCTATCTTCCAGCCAAGCACATTGCTTGCAAGTCCCAAGTGAATTTCAAGCACCTGACCAATGTTCATACGAGAAGGAACGCCCAATGGGTTAAGAACTATATCAAGAGGACGTCCGTTTGGTAAATAAGGCATATCCTCAACAGGAAGTACTCTTGAAACTACACCCTTGTTACCGTGACGGCCTGCCATTTTATCGCCTACAGAAATCTTTCTCTTCTGTGCAATATATACTCTTACAGTTTTATTTACTCCAGGTGGAAGTTCATCGTTATCCTCTCTTGAGAATACCTTTACATCTACAACAATACCGCTTGTTCCGTGAGGAACTGTTAAAGAAGTATCTCTTACTTCTCTAGCCTTTTCACCGAATATAGCTCTTAGAAGTCTTTCCTCAGCAGTAAGCTCAGTTTCACCCTTTGGTGTAACTTTACCTACAAGTATTGAATTAGGCTGAACTTCTGCACCAATTCTTATAATACCTGATTCATCAAGATCCTTAAGTGCATCAGCACTCATATTAGGAATATCTCTTGTAATTTCCTCATCACCGAGTTTTGTGTTTCTTGCTTCTGTTTCATATTCTTCAATATGGATAGAAGTATAAACATCATCCATAACAAGTCTTTCACTAAGAAGAACTGCATCCTCGTAGTTATAACCTTCCCAAGTCATAAAGCCGATAAGCGGGTTCTTGCCGAGTGCAAGCTCACCGTCCTTTGTTGAAGGACCATCAGCAATAACATCACCTGCATAAACCTTCTGTCCCTTATCTACAATAGGAATCTGATTCATACAGTTAGACTGGTTAGATCTCTTAAACTTAATTAAATCATATCTGTCAGTTTCACCTGCATCTGTCTTAATAACAATTCTTGATGCATCAACAAATGTAACAACACCGTCATTTTTAGCAATTACGCATACACCGGAATCCTTTGCTGTTTTGTATTCCATACCTGTACCAACAATAGGAGAATCTGTTGTCAGAAGAGGTACAGCCTGACGCTGCATATTAGAACCCATTAAAGCTCTTGTAACGTCATCATTCTGCAGGAAAGGAATAAGAGCTGTCGCTATAGATACAAGCTGTCTCGGAGATACGTCCATTAAGTCAACTCTGTCTGGAGTAACCTGGATATTATCCTCTCTGAGACGACAGGTAACCTTTTCATTTACAAAATGCTTATTTTCATCTAAAGGCTCATTAGCCTGTGCAATTGTATATCTCTCTTCTTCATCAGCAGCAATATATATAATTTCATCAGTTACGACTGATTCACCGCTTGACTTATCAATTATTCTGTAAGGAGCCTCAATAAATCCGTATTCATTAATCTTTGCAAAAGTTGCAAGAGAGTTAATAAGACCGATGTTAGGACCTTCAGGAGTCTCGATAGGACACATTCTTCCATAGTGAGAATAGTGAACGTCGCGGACCTCGAATCCTGCACGGTCTCTTGACAGACCTCCAGGACCAAGTGCGGAGAGACGTCTCTTATGTGTCAGCTCTCCAAGCGGGTTGTTCTGATCCATGAACTGTGACAGCTGGGAAGATCCGAAGAATTCCTTCACTGCTGCTGTTACAGGCTTAATGTTGATCAGGGACTGTGGTGAAATACCATCCTGATCCTGTGTTGTCATTCTCTCACGAACAACTCTTTCCAGTCTGGACAGACCGATTCTGTACTGGTTCTGAAGAAGTTCTCCAACCGCACGGATACGTCTGTTACCCAGATGGTCGATATCATCATCATTTCCCATGCCATACTCAAGATGCATGTTGTAGTTGATAGATGCAAAAATATCTTCTTTTGTGATGTGCTTCGGAATCAGATCATGAAGATCTCTCTTAATCAGTCTCTTCATCTCATCTACATCACCTGCAGATTCTTCAATGATTCCTGCAAGAACCGGATAATATACCTGCTCTGTCACGCCAACCTCGGCCGGATCAATATCAACAACAGCCTGGAGGTCAACCATCATATTGGAAAGGACCTTGATATTTCTGGAAGTCTCTTCACCCTCTACCCAGATGTACGGTACTGCCGCATTCTGGATCATATCAGCGATCTCACGAGTAATCTTTGTTCCCTTTTCAGCAACAACTTCACCTGTGATTGCACTTACAGCATCCTCAGCGAGGATCTGTCCTGATACACGGTTCTTAAGAAGAAGCTTCTTATTAAACTTATAACGTCCAACTTTGGCAAGATCATAACGTCTTGGATCAAAGAACATGCTTGTAATCAGGCTTTCTGCACTGTCTACTGCCAGCGGTTCGCCCGGACGGATCTTCTTATAGAGCTCTAACAGACCTTCCTGGTAGTTCTCAGAAGTATCTTTTCCAAAACTTGCAAGAAGTTTTGGCTCTTCACCAAAGAGTTCAATGATCTCTGCATTTGTACCTACTCCAAGTGCACGGATCAGAACTGTGATCGGCACTTTTCTTGTACGGTCTACACGTACATAGAAAACGTCATTGGAGTCAGTCTCATATTCCAGCCATGCTCCACGGTTCGGGATAACAGTTGCTGAATAAAGCTTCTTACCGAACTTATCATGTGCGATTCCATAATAAATACCCGGGGAACGCACAAGCTGGCTGACGATAACACGCTCAGCACCATTGATAACAAAAGTACCTGTCTTTGTCATCAGCGGAAGATCTCCCATAAAGATCTCATGCTCGTTAATCTCATCAGTTTCCTTATTATAAAGCCTTACTCTGACTTTCAGAGGTGCTGCATAAGTTGCATCACGTTCTTTACACTCATCAATCGTATATTTTGCATCTTCCTCACAGAGTGTAAAATCCACAAATTCCAGACTCAGATGACCATTGTAATCTGCGATCGGGGAAATATCATCGAATACCTCTTTCAGTCCTTTGTCAAGAAACCACTGATAGGAATCTTTCTGAACTTCAATGAGGTTAGGCATCTCCAATACTTCTTGCTGCCTGGAATAGCTCATGCGGAAGCTTTTTCCGGTTTTGATGGGACGAATTCTGTTTTTCTCCATTGACGTTTCACTCCTCATTTATTGTTTTTGCAGGCAATAAACTGCCTTTTACGAGTTCCAGTTATATAAAAATGAAAAGAGCCTTGCGACAGTATTCTCTGTCACTATATGGCATACCTTTCCACAATAGCGCATTTTCTACTATATCACAAAGCTCTTTTTATTGTCAACATGATTCTTGTGTTTTTTTATATTTTTCTTGACTTTTTTCTCAAGATATGTTATATCTTCCGCTATTCTAAGCTTTTTCCTTTTGAACAGTATCTTTTTTTCAGAAATAACTTCTATATCATATCTTCATAAAGACAGATCAGTTCACGATAAACCTGAACACACCGCTCAATATCCGCAATTTCAACATACTCATCCGGTTTATGAGCCTGTGCAAGATTTCCCGGCCCATAAGACATACAATTCAGATTTCCTAAAAGACCTGCCACAACTGCTGTGTCTGTGTAACCCGTGAACGCTGATACAACCGGATCTTTTCCAGTAACTTTTTTCACTGATTCAGATAAGGCTTTCATAAGACCTGACTCCATGTGTGTCTCCACCGGTGGTCTGTCACCTGTAATCTTATAAGAACCCTTTACACCCGGAACTGCATTTTCCCCAATTTCAATTGCTTTCCGAACAATCTTTTCTGCCTCTTGTGTATTCATCGGCGGAACAAGACGCATATCTATCGTCACCATGCTGTGATCTGATACTACATACGGACTGTATCCCCCGGAAATCTGTCCAAATGTAACTGTAGACTTTCCAAGTTCTTCATGTGTCGGTACTTCTCCCATTGCTTTTCGGATCTCTGCGATCATAAATGCGATTCCGGCGATTGCATCTGCGCCCTTCTCCGGCATACTCGCATGTGCAGTAATACCTTCCACACTCAGTTCAAACCAGGTTCTCCCTTTATGAGCCATCTGAATCATTCCGGAAGTCGGTTCCATATCAAGAACCCAGTCTTCCTTCTGAATCCATCCTTGTTGCACTACTGCTTCTGACCCTTTCATATCTGCTTCCTCGTCTACAGTTCCGATAAAGACTAATGTTCCCGGAAGTTTTTCTATATCCTCAGCATTCTCTTTCTGTAATTTTGCCACCTCCGCAAATGCTGTCAAAGCACTTGCAAGTCCTGACTTCATATCACAGGCTCCTCGTCCCCAGATTTTCCCATCTGAAACTTCTGCGCTGAATGCATTCTTTGTCCATCCTTCGCCCTTAACAACCGTATCCATGTGACAGATAAACACCAGTGCCGGATGAGCTTTCGCACCTTTCACGATGCCTTTTACAATTTTTCTTCCCGGCTCTACTTCGTAAGTCTCTGTATCTGCTCCACTCTCTTTCAAATAGTTGCAGATATATTCCCCAACCCTGGTTTCCCAGCTTCCAGGATCTGTGCTCTCAATTTTAATCAGCTCTCTTGTAAGTTCAACTGCATCCATTTCTTTCGCCTCTTTTAAAAAAACCGCAGAAGCATATCATCTTCTGCGGTCATAATAAACTTATGTTCAGGAAAATTATTTAAGAGTAACCTCTGCTCCCTGCTCCTCAAGTTTAGTTTTGATTTCCTCAGCCTCTGCTTTGGAAACTGCCTCTTTAACTACCTTCGGTGCTCCGTCTACAAGCTCTTTAGCTTCTTTAAGTCCAAGACCTGTGATCTCACGAACAGCCTTGATAACTTTTACTTTAGATGCTCCAGCGGATGTAAGTTCTACGTCGAACTCATCTTTCTCTGCTGCTCCTGCACCCTCAGCTGCTGCTGCAACTACAACGCCTGCTGCTGCAGATACGCCGAACTCTTCTTCACAAGCTTTAACAAGCTCGTTTAACTCTAATACTGATAACTCTTTGATCGCTTCGATCATTTCAGCTGTTGTCAATTTAGCCATTTTAAATATCCTCCATTTTTCTTTTCATTCTTAATTAATTGGATGAGCATCTGCTCATATATGCTGTCTGTATCCAGATCAGCTGACGCACATTACTCTGCGTCTGTTGCTGTCTCCTCTGCTGCTTCTGCTGGAGCCGCTTCTCCACCCTGCTCTGCGATCTGTTTGATAACACGAGCAAAGTTTGTAATAGGTGACTGCAAGCTTCCAAGCAACTTGGAAAGCAGTTCGTCTCTTGAAGGGATCTTAGCAAGTTCAGAAATACCTGCTACATCATATGCTGTTCCTTCAACTACACCACCCTTAAGTTCAAGTGCCGGAGCATCCTGTGCAAATTTGTAAAGGATTCTTGCCGGTGCTGTTGCGTCATCTTTAGAAATAGCGATAGCGCTTGGTCCTTCCAGGCAGTCATCAAGGGCTGCAAATTCAGTACCCTCGAAAGCTCTCTTCATCATTGTGTTCTTGTAAACTTTGTAGATCACACCAGCTTCTCTAAGCTGTTTACGAAGCTCTGTATCCTGAGCAACTGTAAGTCCACGGTAGTCAACGAGAACTACTGACTGAGCATCTTTAATCTCTTCTGCAATCTTGTCAACGATTGGCTGTTTTACTTCAACCTTTGCCACTTTTCGGTACACCTCCTTATATTATTCGTGTACTGCCAAAGTTCTCAGCAGAATCTTCTGCTGAAACTAAAAAAATCTCCAGGTCCAAAGACGTGGAGGTTCTACAAATTCATACGCATGTAAAAATTCATTCTTCCTCGGTAGGCGTTCATAACTTACGCTTTTCAGCACCTACTGTCTTCGGCAGTTGCTAGGCTATAATACCATGTTATTTTCTATATGTCAAGCCCATTTTTATCTTTTTTATTTTTTCTTTTTCAAAAGAGGATCCGCCGAAAGCAGATCCTCCTCTATGACAGTCTCGCAACTGTCTCTTTTACATTTTATTATGCAAGCTTAACCGGGTTAATCTTCACGCCAGGTCCCATTGTAGATGTAAGAGTTACACTCTTCAGGTAGTGACCTTTAACAGCGGCTGGTCTAACCTTGTTGATTGCATCGATAAGCGTCTGGAAGTTGTCCGCTAACTGCTCCTCTGTAAAGGATGCTTTTCCGATCGGAACATGGATAATGTTTGTCTTGTCCAGTCTGTACTCAATCTTACCAGCTTTGATATCGTTGATAGCTTTTGTAACGTCCATTGTTACTGTACCAGCCTTCGGGTTTGGCATAAGTCCTTTAGGTCCGAGTACACGTCCAAGACGTCCAACAACACCCATCATATCCGGTGTAGCAACTACAACGTCGAAGTCAAGCCATCCCTCGTTCTGAATCTTCGGGATCAGTTCGTCTCCTCCAACAAAGTCAGCGCCTGCTGCTTTTGCTTCCTCTGCCTTAGCGTCCTTAGCGAACACAAGGATGCGAACCTTCTTACCTGTTCCGTGTGGAAGAACTACAGCACCACGGATCTGCTGATCAGCGTGACGTCCGTCACAACCTGTTCTGATATGAGCCTCGATTGTCTCGTCAAACTTTGCTGTTGCTGATTTCTTTACTAATGCTACTGCTTCTGCAGGATCATAGAGATTTCCTCTTTCGATCAGTTTTGCAGCTTCGATATATTTTTTTCCTCGTTTCATTTTACAATAACCTCCTTGTGGTATTGGCGGGAACTTGCCCCTCCCACTTTATGAATTTACTAAACAATTGAACTCTCAGCGCTCTCTCCCCCGAGGACACCGGAAAAGGTCGGCTGATTGTATCCTACAATATAATCTTTATATGATCCGGATTAGTCTTCTACAACTACACCCATGGAACGGCATGTTCCAGCGATCATGCTCTCAGCAGCCTCTACGGATGCTGCGTTCAGGTCTGGCATCTTCATTTCAGCGATTTCTCTAACCTGAGCTTTTGTGATTGTAGCAACTTTTGTCTTGTTCGGTACACCAGAACCGGACTGAATCTTACAAGCTTTCTTAATAAGAACTGCTGCCGGTGGTGTCTTTGTGATGAAGCTGAAGCTTCTGTCATTGTAAACAGTGATTACTACAGGGATGATAAGATCTCCCTGATCTGCTGTTCTAGCATTGAACTGTTTTGTAAATTCTACGATGTTTACACCGTGCTGTCCAAGTGCAGGACCAACCGGTGGTGCCGGAGTTGCCTTTCCAGCAGGAATCTGTAATTTGATATATCCTTCTACTTTTTTTGCCATTTCAATTACCTCCTTGTGGTATTGGCGGGATTCTCATCCCTCCCACGCAATTTTAATCCATTTTCTTCACTTCTGAAAAACCAAGTTCAACCGGAGTTTCTCGGCCAAACAGCTCAACATTGATTGTCAGACTCTTCTTCTGTTCGTTGATTGTCTGAACAGCTCCAACTGTTCCTTCCCATGCACCGCTAAGTACAGTTACAACATCACCGATCTCAAGATCAAGGATCACCTCATCCTGTTTGATTCCAAGGTTCTCCATCTCACTCTCATCAAGCGGTACCGGCTTGGATCCAGGTCCGACAAATCCTGTAACACCTCTTGTGTTTCTTACAACATACCAAGTGTCATCATTCATGATCATGTGGATCATAACATATCCAGGAAACATCTTTCTCTGTACGACCTTTTCCACTCCATTACGTATCTCAGGTACTTCCTCAAGTGGAACACGAACTTCCAAAATCTGGTCTTCCAGATGACGAGTCTCAATTGTCTTGTCAATGTTTGCTTTTACTTTGTTCTCATACCCTGAATAGGTATGAACGACGTACCATTTTGCCTCTGACATAAAATCACCTTTCTGCTGCGATCAACTACTTCACTAAAAAGTCAATTCCATATCTCAAAAGCGCATCAACTACTGAGATCAGCGCTCCAAGCACTACGGAGACAGCAACAACTGCCGTGGTCTGTTTAGCAAGTGTATTCTTGTCTGGCCAAACGATCTTCCTGAACTCTGTCTTAAGTCCTTTGAACCAGCTCTTCTTCTGAGTTTTTGTATTCTCACCCATAATTCCACTTCCTTTCGACAACAATTATTTTGTCTCTTTGTGCAGTGTGTGTGATTTGCAGAATCTGCAGTACTTCTTGGTTTCCATGCGTTCCGGATGAGTCTTCTTATCCTTTGTCATGTTGTAGTTACGGTTCTTGCATTCCGTACATTCCAGAGTAATTCTTGTGCGCACAACTTCCACCTCGCTTTTAATATATTCACCTACGTGTTGCTGATGGTTGCGAGCCATCAATTTTTAGGCATAAAAAAAAAAGCCTACTTCCATTCGCCCAAACATTGTATCATGGGAACAAACGGAAGTCAAGCCTCTTTCTTAAATTGTTTTATACCTATTTCAACTATATATCTGAACTATCGGCTAAATTTCTTCTTTCAGATCATAAGTATCAAGGAAATGATGTTTCATCCCTTTTAACTTATATGCAACCACAGTATCCAGATTTACATTTTCGACACTCTTGAAAATATTCCCTTCCACATATGGATTTACTTTTTTCAATGTAGCGATCAATTCTTTGATTTCTTTACGCTTAGAAAGATTCTCTTCATTATTCTCACTTGTAGCGCACGCTTCCGTAAACTTACATGCACACTGAAGAAAATACAGATCATTATAATCTCTCCATGCTTTGATATCTTCTTCGCGAACCATATATAGCGGTCGGATCAGTTCCATTCCTTCAAAATTTGTACTATGCAGCTTCGGCATCATTGTCTGCACCTGCGCTGAATAAAGCATTCCCATAAGGATCGTCTCGATCACATCATCATAATGATGTCCCAACGCAATCTTATTACATCCCATCTTCTGCGCATGACTGTACAAATATCCACGACGCATTCTTGCACAGAGATAACACGGATACTTTTCCACATTATATACCGACTCAAAAATCTGTGTTTCAAAAACCGTAATCGGAATATTCAGCTTTCTTGCGTTGTTCTCAATAACATCTCTGTTTTCAACGCTGTATCCCGGGTCCATTACAAGATATACAAGCTCAAACGGAAATTTATTATGCCTTTTAAGTTCCTGAAAAAGTTTTGCCATAAGCATAGAATCTTTGCCGCCCGAAATACATACGGCTATTTTGTCATTCGGCTTTACAAGTTCATACTCAATTACAGCTTTTGTAAATCTGCCCCATATGGTCTTGCTGAATTTTTTTCTTATACTTTTTTCAACATCTGCCGCATAATCGTCATCGGTAAATTTATCCTTTAGCCAGCCGTAATATCCGTTCACAAGATTTACCGCATCGTAGCCGTCTTCCCGCAACTCTTCTGCAAGAGTATCGCTTA
>OHOA01000619.1_pt1 | contig 13820 bp, 10 predicted proteins | sample 1569681 | NCBI WGS metagenome assembly OHOA01 (sample SAMEA3879609, study PRJEB24766) | human gut metagenome | biome: human-associated habitat; feature: feces | place: USA | collected 1985/1987 | reverse complement strand
AGTTTGCGATGCCGCTGATGAAAAAGCTGGGGCTGCCGACAATCCTGTGCAACTCCCTGGTCATCAGCGAAGACGGCTTTATTTCCGATTTCAAGCTCCGCTGCAAGGACACGAAACTCACAACCGTCCGCGCGCTGCAGTCGATCGGCTTTGATACGATTGCAAGCGGCGACAGCTACAACGACCTGGACATGATTCTGGCGAGCAAGGCAGGCTTCCTGTTCCGCTCGACCGAAAAAATCAAACAGGACTATCCGCAGCTTCCGGCATATGAGACGTATGACGAGCTGCTGCGCGCAATCTGCGCTGCGCTTTAATTTGTCGCAATTTCCTTTTGTTTCCGCGAAAATACTTATGAAAATGAAAGGTGAATCATATTATGAACGCATTTTTACCCGCTGACATTCTGCTGCCGAAGACCGACCATATGGAAAAGTGGGCAGTCATCGCCTGCGACCAGTTCACGTCCGATCAAGGCTACTGGGACCGCGTGAGAAAGAACGCCGAGGGCGCTGTCTCCACGATCAACCTGATTCTTCCCGAAGCCGAACTCGGCACCGAAAAAGAAGCCGCGCACACGGCGGAAATTAACGCGACGATGAAGAAATACGTCGACGAAGGCGTCTTCACGGTCTATCCCAACAGCTACATCTACGTCGAAAGAACGCTCGAGAACGGTTCCATCCGCGAAGGTCTTGTCGGCATGGTCGACCTCGATGCGTATGACTATAACCCCGGCGCAACCTCTGCCATCCGTGCCACCGATCGCACGGTTCCCGAGCGCATTCCGCCCCGCCAGAGAGTCCGCCGCGACGCTCCCATTGAGCTGCCCCACGTGCTGATGCTCTGCGACGACCACGACAAGAAGCTCATTGAGCCAATCGGCGCGAAGAAGGACAGCCTGAAAAAAGTCTACGACTTCGACCTCATGGAAGGCGGCGGACACATCACCGGCTGGCTCGTCGAGGGCAAGGACGTGGACGAGTTCAACAAGGCACTTACCGAGTACACCGCAACCGTGGGCGAAAAATACGTCGGTCTCAAGGGAACCCCGATGGTCTTTGCCGTCGGCGACGGCAACCACTCTCTGGCTACCGCGAAATCCTGCTACGAAGAGCTGAAAAAGAACAACCCCGGCGTTGATCTTTCCAACCATCCGGCGCGCTATGCGCTCGTCGAGCTCGAGAACATCCATGACCCGGCGCAGGCGTTTGAGCCGATTCACCGCGTGATCTTCAAGACCGAGCCGAAGAAGCTGCTTGCCGCTCTGGAAGAAGCTTGCGCGGGCGCAGAGGGCTTCCCCGTGAAGTGGTACGCAGGTGAAGAGTCCGGCACGATCGTGCTCGATAAGAACAAGGGAGAGCTTGCCGTCGGTATCCTCCAGCACTTTCTGGACGAATACCTCAAGAACAACCCCGGCGAAATTGACTACATCCACGACGACGACGCACTGATTGGCTTTGCCAAGCAGGAGAACGCCATCGGTTTCCTGCTGCCTGCGATGGAAAAGAGCCAGCTGTTCCGCGGCGTTATTGCCGACGGCGTCCTTCCCAGAAAGACCTTCTCCATGGGTCACAGCCGCGAGAAGAGATACTATTTAGAGGGCAGAAAGATCAAGTAATGGTTACGATTTCCGAAGGTGCATTTGCCAAGGTCAACCTGACGCTTGACGTTCTGGGAAAGCGTGAGGACGGCTATCACAACATCAAATCCATCATGCAGACAATCTCGCTGCACGACGACGTGACCGTCGATATCGGAACGGGCGCGCCCTGGCAGGTCCACTGCTACCGCGAGGTGCTTGACGAGATCGACCGGGAAAACCCGACCACGACGCTCGTCACCGAGGGCTATCCGCAGGACGAGAAAAACCTTGCCTGGAAGGCGGCAAAGGCATATTATGCCGCGACGAAGCTTGAAATTTTCATCAGCAAGCGTATTCCGATGCAGGCTGGTCTTGCCGGCGGAAGTGCGGACGCTGCGGCGGTGCTGCGCGTTTTGAACCGGCACTATGGATATCCGCTGTCGCTGCCGGCGCTTTGCGAGCTGGGAAGCCTTGTCGGATCGGATGTGCCGTTCTGTGTGATGCAGGGCACTGTGCTGGTCGAGGGCGTGGGCAACAAGCTCACGAAGCTTCCCGACGCACCGGAGATGTTCTTTGCCGTCTGCAAGCCGGAGCTCTCGGTTTCCACGCCCGAGCTTCATCGAAAAGCGTCCGGACCACAAGGCGATGATGTCGAACCTGCAGAAGGGCGAGTTGCTCGGCGTCGGCGGCAGCATGTGCAACGTCTTTGAGCCGTTGGTTCTCAAGGAGCATTTCGATATCAACTACATCCGCTCGATGATGATCACCTACGGCGCCTACGGCGCGCAGATGACGGGCTCCGGCTCGGCAGTGTTCGGTATTTACGACTCGTTTGAGTACGCGACCGTCGCCTGCACGATGCTCAAGGACAAATACGAGCAGGTTTTCCTGGCAAAGAACGTATAAACAGCAAAACAGCCGTCTAAACTTTGGGTATTCCAGAGTTTAGGCGGTGTTTTTATGAAAAAACGATACATAACAGCTGTATGCTGTCTGCTGGCGGCGGTGCTGACAAGTCTTTGCGCGAGCTTGCAGGCGCAGCAGCAGCGTCTGGCGGAGAAGCTGATCCGGCTCCATGTCGTTGCAAATTCGGATACGAGGGAGGACCAGCGCGTGAAGCTTCTGGTGCGCGATGCGGTGCTGGAAACGGCAAATGGACTGCTCAGGGATGCGCAGAACCCGGAGGCAGCGCTTCAGACGGGGCTGCCGGAGCTGGAACGCGCGGCGAACGAGAAGCTTGCATCGCTTGGCTGCAAAGAAACGGCAAGCGTAAGTCTGCGCAGGGAACTGTTTCCGACACGCGAATATGAAACTTTCCGTCTTCCCGCCGGCGTATACCGGACGCTGCGCGTAAGCATCGGGCAGGCGGGCGGTCACAACTGGTGGTGCGTGGTCTTTCCGGCGCTGTGCCTTCCGGCAGCAGAGGAGGATTTCACCGAGGCGTGCCGCGCGGCGGGTCTGACGGATCAGGAAATTTCGGTTCTGACCGAGGATACGGGCGAGGTAGAGTTGGAGTTCCGGACGCTGGAGTGGCTGGGCAAACTCAAAAAAATGCTCTGGGACGCGTAAGCGTCCTTTTTTTTACCCATGTGACCTGCTATAATGAAAAAAACACAAAAAAACAGTCGAAGGAGGGCGTTCAGATTGCTGACCATTCTGACAGGACCCGACCGGCAGGCAGGGCTCTCACAGCTGATCGATACGATCTGCGCGCGCGCCGCAGAAGGGATCGGCGAACAGATTCTGATTGTGCCGGAACAGTATTCCTTTGAGGCAGAGCGTGCCTTGTGCCGCCGGGGCGGCGATACGATCAGCCGCTTTGCAGAGGTCTTGAGCTTTACGAGGCTTGCCAGCCGCGTGTTTTCGATTTACGGCGGCGTGAGTGAGGAGTATCTCGATGAAGGCGGCAGGCTTTTGTGCCTGTATCTTGCTGCTGAGCGCGTGAAAACGCAGATCAAGTTTTATGCCGCGTCGCTGCTGAGACCGGAGTTTCTGCTGCAGCTGGGGAAGATGATGGAAGAGTTTCTGACCTGCTGCGTCACCCCGCAGCAGCTTCTGACTGCGGCGGGGCAGATGACCGGGCAGCAGGCGCAGAAGCTTTCCGAGTTGGGGCTTTTGTATGAGAGTTATCTGAGCGTCTGCAAAACCGGGCGCGCAGACCCCGTGACGCGGCTGTCGCGGCTTGCCGAAACGCTTTCACAGGAGGACTACTGCGCCGGAAAACGGTTTTATCTCGCGGGCTTTTCCGATTTTACGGCGGTGCAGCTGCGGATTCTCGACGCGATTTTCCCGCAGGCGGTGCAGACGCAGGTTTATCTCTGCACCGACGGCTCAGACAGCGCGGCGTTTCGCTGCGGCGCGCAGACGGCAAAGCAGCTTTCGCGTATGGCAGCGCGGCGGAATATCGCGGTAGTGCGGGAGCAGGTTTCAGAGCGGACCTGCCGTCCGGCTTCGTTGGAGCTCTGGCTTTCGCAGATCATGAATACGGGCGGTACGCCGTTTTCGGAGCCTGCGCCGGAGGTGGCGCTGGGGCAGGCGGACACGCGCGCGGGTGCGTGCGAATTGGCAGCGGGCATCGTGCAGAAGCTGACCAGAACCGGTGTCCGGTGGCGCGAGATTGCGGTTGCCTGCACGGAATCCGGCTATGTGCAGGCGATCAAGCCCATGCTGCAAAGAGCCGGCATCGGCGCTTATTACGCAGGCACGACCGATATTCTCGGAAAGCCGCTTCTGCAGGCGGTGATGTCTGCCATGCAGGCGGCAAGCAGGTTCTCGTTTGAAGATGTAATGCAGTACCTCAAATCCGGTTTTTCTCCCCTGGAGCCGGATGCCTGCGACCGGTTGGAGCGCTATGCGTATTTCTGGAATATCCGCGGTAGCCAATGGCTGAAACCGTGGACGCGCCATCCGGAGGGCTTCGGACAGACATTTGACGAGGAAACGGACCGGCAGTTTCTGACGCTCAACGTCTGGCGCGAAGGCGCGATGGAGCCGCTGCAGACGCTTCACGAGGTGTGGTTGTCCGGAAGGACGGTATCCGAGCGGCTGCATGCGCTGCGCGCGTTTCTGGAGCAGACGCACTTTCCCGAGATCGCCTGCGAGCAGACGAATGAGCTGTACCGGCAGGGGAAGCATCAGGCGGCGCAGGAACAGGAGCAGCTTTATGAGATCCTGATGACTGCCATGGAGCAGGCGGAGCTGGTGCTGGGCGCGCAGGAGATGGAGCTGGACCGGTTTTTGCAGATGTTCCGGATGCTGCTCGGCTGCTATCAGGTCGGCTCGATTCCGGCAAATCTCGACGAGGTGCTGGTATCCGGCTTGGACGGCATGCGCGCGCTGCAGGCTGGCTATCTAATTGTCCTCGGTGCAGACGAGGGTGCGCTTCCTGCGTTTTCCCAGTCGGAGGGGCTGCTGTCTGACAGCGACCGGCGGAATTTGTCGAGCCTCGGTGTGCAGCTGTCGCTGTTTGCTTCGGACCGGCTCGAACGGGAGCTTGGCTGGACGCAGCTGGCGCTGCAGAGCGCGAGAAAGCGTGTGTGGCTTCTGTCCGGCAGTGAACAGCCATCTTACCTGATGGCAAGAACGAAGACGCTTCTTCCGCAGTGCGAGACGCTTTCGCGGCAGGACGCAGGCTTTTTGCCGGACCGGCGGGCGCTGTGCGCGCAGGCAATCCGGGAGCAGGCGGACTGGACACTCGACCCCGTGAGTCTGCAGGTGCGCCGGGAGCTGGAACGGCGCTGCGTCTTTTCCTTTACCGCACTTTCCAAAGAGGCGGTGCAGGGGCTCTACGGCAGGCAGCTTTCGCTCTCGGCGTCCCGGCTCGATCAATTTGCGGGCTGCCGGTATGCGTTTTTCCTGCGCTATGGGCTGAAATTGGAGCCGTGGCGGCAGGCAAGCTTCGACGCGCCGGTATTCGGGACATTTGCCCACTATGTGCTGGAATGCACGGTACGCGACGTGATGGCGCAGGGCGGCTTCCACGAGACCTCGCAGGATGCGGTCTGCGCGATTGCGCAGAAATACATGGACGAGTATACAGAAAAATTCATGTCGGACGCGCAGCAGACGGACGAGCGGTGCGCGTATCTGTTCCGGCGCAACCGGCAGGAGGTGCTCGGCATTGTCAGAAATGTGGCAGACGAGCTGCGCGTCTCGCGCTTTGCGCCCTGCGATGAGGAGCTTGCCTTCTCCAAAGACGGCGCGCTTCCGCCGGTCTATGTCGAAACGCCGGAGGGGCAGGCAGTGCTGTCCGGCTTTGTCGACCGGGTGGATGTTCTCGACGAGCCGGGCGGGAAGTATTTCCGTGTGATTGACTACAAGACCGGACACAAGGACTTTGACTATACGGACCTTCTGTGCGGCAAGGGGCTGCAGATGCTTCTGTATCTGTTTGCCATCGAGCGCGCGAAGGGACACCATGCTGCTGCCGGGAAGACACCGGCAGGCGTTCTCTACGTACCGGGGCGTGTGGACGTCGAGCGAGTGGAGCCGGGGCAGACGGACGAGACATTGACAAAGCAGCGGCAGAAAAATCTGGTGCGGCAGGGGCTTTTGCTGCGCGACGAGCAGGTGCTGCAGGCGATGGAGCCGGGAGACACGCCGGTGTATCTGCCATATCAGAACAAAAAAGGAGAGCTGACCGGGAGCCTTGCCACACGCGAGCAGTTCCGGCTGCTCGAGGACTTCGTATCCGGAAGCCTGCGCGAGCTGACGCAGAAGCTCTTTTCCGGCACGGTATCGCCCAACCCGATTGTGCGCGGTCCGATGGTATCAAGCTGTCAGTACTGCGAATATCAGCACGCCTGTCACAAGGACGCCTGTAAGCCGGACGTGCGCTATATGAAAAAGGTCGGCGCAGACGAATTCTGGAAGGAGCTTGAAAGGAGGAAGGCAAATGGCTGAGATTAGACTTACCCCGGCGCAACAGGCGGCGGTAGAAAACCGCGGCGGCGCGCTGCTCGTCTCTGCGGCGGCAGGCTCGGGCAAGACGAAGGTGCTGGTCGACCGGCTGCTTTCCTATGTGGAGGACGAAAACGACCCGGCAAATATCGACGAGTTTCTGATTATTACCTATACGAAGGCGGCGGCAAGCGAGCTGCGCGGCAAAATCAGCGCCGAGCTTTCCAGGCGCCTTGCGGCAAATCCCTTGAACTGGCACCTGCAGCGCCAGCTTACGAGAATCCATCTGGCGCAGATTTCTACGGTCCATGCTTTCTGCGCGGCGATGCTCCGCAGGTATTGCACGCTGCGCGATCTGCCGCCGGATTTCCGTGTGGCAGAGCAGACTGAGGCAAATGCCATCCGATTGGAGGTCTTCCAGAATACGCTTGAGGATTTCTACCGCACGCGCGAGCAGCGGGCAGAATTTCAGGCGCTGGCAGACCAGCTCGGCTTCGGGCGGGACGACCGGCGGCTGATCAGCCTGTGCCTTTCGTGCTACGACGAGGTGCGCTTACGCCGCTCGAACAGAGCCCGTGGGGCGCATACTGGATGCAGGAGCTGGAAAGCGCGCTGTCTTTTGCGGAAAGCTGTCTGCAAAAGGCGGGAAAGCGCATCGGACGAGACGAGATTCTGGCGGCAAAATACGGTCCGCTTTTCGAAAAGAATCTTTTGCAGGTGCAGAAGCTCATGCAGGAGACAACCTGGGACGGTGTCTTTGAAAACCGCATTTCCGATTTCGGGAGGCTTCCGGTGGTCAGGTCCTGCGAAGACGAGACCGCGAAGCTTTTCGCACAGAAGCTGCGTAAGGACGCGCTCAATGCGATCCGCGGCGCGCAGCGGGCATTTTACGCACAGGCGCAGCAGGTGGAGGCGGATCTGCAAAAGACGGCGCCTGCCATCGCGGGTCTTGTGCAGCTGCTGCGTGCGTTCGACGAGGCGTTTACAAAGGAAAAGCGGCGGCGAAAGCTTCTGGACTTTTCCGATCTGGAGCATGAGACGATTGCGCTTTTGTACCGGAAGGACGGAAGCGTCAGCTCGAGCGCGCGGGAGATTGCCGCGCAGTACCGCGAGATTCTGGTCGACGAGTACCAGGATTCCAACGAGGTGCAGGAGTGCATCTTTGAGGCGGTGTCAAAGGGCGGGAAAAACCGTTTTCTGGTCGGCGACGTGAAGCAGTCGATCTACCGCTTCCGGCTGGCAGACCCCGGCATTTTTCTGCAGAAATATGAAGCCTACGCGCCCTATGCGCAGGCGAAGGACGACGAGCCCCGAAAGATTCTGCTCTCGGATAATTTCCGGTCGAGAAAAGAGGTTCTCGCTGCGGCAAACGATGTGTTTTCTCTTTGCATGCAGGGCGGCGAACTCGAACTTACCTATGGAGAAGCCGAAAAGCTGCGCGCAGGGCTATCTTACCCGGATACTCCGCAGCCGAAGGTGGAGCTGCACTGCATAGAACTGAGCAAGGCGGAGACCGACGAGCAAAGCCCGCAGAAGCGCGAGACGGAGGCGGACTTTGTCGCCGCGCGCATCCGCCGGATGCTCGATGAAAAAATGCAGGTTTCAAGCGGCGGCGTGCTGCGCGATGTGCAGCCGGGCGATATTGTGATTCTCATGCGCGCCGTGGGCGATAATGCCGCGAGCTATCAAAGCGCGCTGTCAAAACAGTCGATTGCCAGCCGGTGCGACCGGGGCGGGAGCCTTTTTGATACGACCGAGGCGCAGGTGCTTCTTGCGGCGCTTAAGGTGATTGACAACCCGCACCGGGATGTGGAGCTGGTAACGGCGCTGTCCAGCCCGGCGTTCGGTGTGCCGCCTGAGGATCTGGCGCGCGCAAGAGGGAGGCTTCGAACCGGAGACTTTTACGACTGTCTGCTTTCCATGGAAGACCGCGGGCAGGCGCTGGATAGCTTTTTATCATGGCTTTCCGAGATGCGCGGGCAAAGCAGGCTCCTGCCGCTCGGAGAGCTTCTGGACCTCGTCTTGCAGACGACTGGTATGGAAGACGTGTTTTCCGCGATGGAAGGCGGCGCGGCGCGGCGGGAGAATCTGCAGCTGCTGCGCGCGCAGGCGTCTGCCTTTTCCGCCACTGGAAATCAGAGCCTGATGGGCTTTTTGCGGTATATGGACGAGCTGGAAGAGAGCGGGCAGCTGCCGTCTTCGCGCGCGCAGGCGGGACAGGACGACGCTGTGCAGATCATGACCATCCACCAGTCGAAGGGACTGGAATTTCCGGTGGTGTTTCTGGCGGATTTGTCGCGGCAGTTTAACCGGAGCGATGCTTCGATGAGCGTGCTGCTCGACAGCTCACTGTATATCGGCGCGAACGTTGTGGATATGGAAAAGCGCGCGTATTTTCCGTCTCTTGCGCGCATGGCAATTGCCGAAAAGAAGACGCGCCAGACGATTGCCGAGGAGCTTCGCGTTTTGTATGTTGCAATGACGCGCGCGAAGGAGATGCTGGTCATGAGCTACTGCTCCGGAAAGCTATCCTCCACGCTCAAAAAGTGGAACGAAGCACTCACGCTTCCGCTTCCGCCCCGGACGGCAGGCAGCGCGCTTTGCCTGGGCGACTGGGTGCTGATGGCAGCGCTCTGCCGGACGGAAGCAGGAGAGTTGTTTGCCGAGACCGGTCCCAATGATGTCAGCTCGGTGCAGGATATCCCATGGCTGATTCAGCTGCACCGCTCGTCGGAGCAGATGCAGACTGCGCTTCCGGAAGCTGCGCCGGAGATGCCTGAAACGAAAAAGCCTGCTGCGCCGGACTACGATTTTGCGCCCTATGCGCACCTTGTTGCGTCGAACATGCCCTCGAAGCTTACGGCAACCGCGCTCAAAGGACGGCTTCTCGATCTGGAGGCTGCCGAGCAGACCCCGCAGGAGACGAAAAACCCCGAGCGCTTCCGCCTACCGGTCTTCGGTGCGAAAAAGAAGCTTTCCGGCAGGGCGCGCGGCAGCGCCACGCACCTTTTCATGCAGTTTGCCGACTATAATGCCTGCCGGACGGCGGACGGCATCGAGCAGGAGCTGGAGCGCCTGATGCGGGAAAAATTCCTGACGCCGGAGCAGGCGCAGAGTGTGGAAAAAGTGCGTATTGAGCGGCTTTTCGCCGCACCCTTCGGCGCGCGGATTTTGCAGGCAGAGAAGCTTCACAGGGAGTTCAAATTTTCGCTTCTGACGGACGCGGTGGAGTTTGCGCCCGCTGCGGCAGGCGAGCAGGTGATGCTGCAGGGCGTAGTCGACTGCTTCTGGGAGGAAGCTGACGGCATTGTGCTGGTCGATTTCAAGACAGACCGGACGCCCGACGGACCGCAGGCGTGCGCTGCGCGCTATTGCGCGCAGCTGAATGCCTATGCCAAAGCGCTGACAAGAATCTACGGCGCGCCGGTCAAGGAAAAAATTCTCTATTTCTTCTCCTGCGACTGTGCGTATCATCTCGACTGAAAACGCAGCCCGCAAACCGAACCTTTCCGGTTTGCGGGCTGAATTGCTATCCAAAGATGCATCGCTTTCCCGACGGCTTATGCCTTATCCTTCGGGTCAAACAGAAGCGCGGCGAGAAAGCCGAAGACCATTGCGGCGGTGATGCCGCCTGCGGCAGCTTTTAGCCCGCCTGTGAGCGCGCCGAGCAGTCCGTCCTCCGAAACCGCCTCACGCACACCCTTGGAAAGATTATATCCGAAGCCGGTCAGAGGTACGGTTGCACCAGCGCCGGCGAAATCGACAAGCTTTTCATACACGCCCGCGCCACCCAGAATGACGCCCAGCACGACGAAGCAGACGAGAATCCGCGCGGGGGTAAGCTTCGTTTTGTCAATCAGAATCTGACCGACCATGCAGATTGCGCCGCCGACGAGAAATGCCTTGAGATATTCCACAGTCTCACCTTCTTTCCGTGACGATGGAAACGGCGTGACACACGCCGGGGATGGACTCGCCCTGGTTCGTCGAGGTAGGAGAGAGGAGCGCCCCAGTTCCGCAAAAGAGCAGCCGCCGGAGTTTTTTTAGCGGCCGGCAAGATCAAACCCGTCCTGCTGCAGCTGCTCGAGGACAATCTGTTTGCCGAGAAGCCCCAGATCTCCGGTGACGATCAGGTCGTAGTCCTGCGGGCGGCGATGGAAATCCTCAAAATGCTGCCGGATGGTGTCGATGGCAGCGGGCGCCATCGCAGCTCCCATGTTGTTTGCGTCCTTGATGCCGAAATCCTGAATTTTTCCGATGGTCGCGCCCTCAATGAACGGTCCTTTGCCGCCAGTTGAGACAATGCAGCAGCCGCTTGCCGTCACGGTCCACTGCGCGGTCGGCGTGCGCTGCCCGCCGTAGCCCAGAGGAAAGCGGTATTGCCGCTCGGCGGAGGCAAAGTGTGAAGACGTCAGCGCGGCAGCTCTTTTTGCATAGCCTGCGTTTACAAAGCTCGCTGCAAGCAGCAAGGACTCTGCCATCGTCGAGCAGGCGCCGTAGAGCCCCAGAAACGGAAGATTGGTGTCTCTGGCGGCAAAGCTGGAGCTGATGCACTGGTTGAGAAGGTCTCCGGCAAACAGAATGTCGAGATCCCCGCAGGCAAGAGACGCTTTTTCCAGCGCCAGCTCGAACGCCGTTTTCTGCAGCATGCTCTCTGCTTTTTCCCAGCTGGCTTGACCAAGCTTTGTATCTGCGGCGATTTGATCAAAATCCGCGCGCAGCGGACCTTTGCCCTCTTTTTTTCCGGCGACGGCAGCACTTGCCGCAATGGACGGGTAATTGGGAAAGACGATGCTCTGTCTGCCTTTTCGCAGTTCATTCATAACATTCCCTCCTTTTTCCCTAGTATGCCGGATAATCCGGGTTTTACGCACGCGGGCAAAAAAAGACTGCGGCAGAAATCTGCCGCAGCAAAGAGGAATGGAAAAATGAAAAAGAAGTCGCACCCATATTGTGTGCGGCTTCTTCTGTCGGTATACGCGGAACGGAACTTATTTTTTTGCGGAAAGCGCGCGCGTCAGCCATACGCTTCCCAGATCGAGCGCGGTGAAGAAGCCGTCTTTTTCGCTCTTCTTCACAATGCGGTCCTTTGCTCTCGCGTTGGGGTCGGTGAGCTGAAGCTCCACACTCACGCGCGTTGCGATGTCAGTGTCCTGGACCTTTTTGGTCTCAAGAATCTGCAGCATGACAATGTGCGAGTCTGCCATGGAGCCGTAGTAAATCATGTTGTCCTTGCGCATCAGGGGACGACCCTTGTATTGCAGGACGGTCTTTTCGTCTGCCATTACGAACCTCCTTGATCATGTGGCGCTGCGGCGGAAAAACCGCAAAACGCCCGAAAAATGCCGTACAATCTGGCAAAAATCATATACTACCATACAGTATAGCAGATTTTTCCCCGAAAAGCAAATCTTTGTTTTCGCGCAAAAAATCAGGCGGCGTAAGCCGCCTGATTTGAAACTCAATCGAACAGATAATGCCGGACCAGCTCCTGCAGCAGCTCGTCGCGGTCTACCTTGCAGATGAGGCTTCTGGCGCTTTTGTAGTTCGTGATATAGGTCGGGTCTTCGGAAAGCAGGTAACCGACGATCTGATTGATGGGATTGTACCCTTTTTCACTCAGCGCGCTGTATACGGTTGTGAGCAGTGCTTTCATCTCTTGATCGGCTTCATCGGGAACTACAAATTTGATCGTATTGTCGTTCATAACGGTTAACCTCCTTCGTCGGTTTTGTTGTTAGTATCATAGTATATTTGCTGGGCAATGTAAATATCCTGAACATTTCATTTATGTTACAAGATTTTGCGCCGGATGACATAATGCCACACAAGATATATTATTGGCAACCAACAAACCGGAAGGAAGGCAACCTGGACGGCAATTTACCGGAGCGTGACGTCCTTTTCTTCCTTGAGCGCCTTGAGAACGCGGTCGACAACGCCGGTGGAATCCTCGTCGGTGAGCGTCCGGTCGTCGGCGCGCAGCTCGAGAGAGAAGGCGACGCTCTTCTTGCCGGCGGCGACGCCGGGTCCGCGGTAGATATCAAAGAGGTTGATCTTGCGCAGGAGCTTGCCGGCGGCAGCCGAGATGCAGCGCTCGAGCTCGCCCACGGTGAGCGATTCGTCGCAGACCAGCGCCAGATCGCGCGTGACTGCCGGGAAGCGCGGCAGGCTGTGGAAGACGCGCTCTTCGGCAAGAGAGGCTTCGATCGTCGTGAAGTCGAGGTCCGCGACATAGACCTCGCCGCCGATGCCGTAGGCTTCCGCGACCAGCGGATGAATCTGACCGATGGTACCGGCGAGCTTGCCGTCAATGAGAATGTCGGCGCAGCGACCGGGATGATAGCTCGGGTTTTCGCGGTTTGCGACATACTCGGCGGGCTTGACGTTCAGAAGCTGCAGCAGCGCGTCAATTTCGCCCTTCATCGTGAAGAAGGTTTCGTGCTCGCCGTAGGTGCCGAAGATCAGGTGGCGCGGCTCTTCGGGAAGATCCTGTCCGTCGACCGGAAGATAGACTCTGCCCAGCTCATAGAGCTTGACGCCCTTGTTCTTCATCGCGTAGTTGCGGGAGAGAATGTCCAGCATGCTCGGCAGGATGATCGTGCGCATGATGGAGGTATCTTCGCCCAGCGGGTTGACAAGCTTCAGAGTCTTGCGCAGGGGAGAGTCCTTCGGAATGCAGACTGCGTCAAACGAAGCGGGGGAGACGAACGAGTAGGTGATAATCTCGCTGTAGCCCAGGCTTCTTGCCGCAGCGCCTGCCTGATTCTCGAGCATCGCGGTCTCGGAATAGCCGCCGCGCGTCGTTGTGCCGCGCATGAGCGTGGTTGCGATGTTATTATACCCATAATAACGCGCGACTTCCTCGGCGATGTCTGCCATGCAGCGAAGGTCCGGGCGCCACGAGGGAACCTGAATCTGCCCGTCTGCGACCGGCACCTCTTCGCGGCGCAGGTACTCGATCATATCCGCCTCGGGAATCTCGGTGCCAAGCAGCGCGTTGATCTTTTCCGGCTCCAGCGGAAGCGTCACGGGTGCGGGGACGTAGTTGATGATATCGATCATGCCGTCCATGACCTCGCCTGCGCCGAGGAGCTCGACCAGCTCGCACGCGCGGTTGACGGCGGGGACGGTGAGCATCGGGTCGATGTCCTTTTCAAATTTCGCCGAAGCGTCCGTGCGCATGCCGAGCGCGAGTGCCGTCTTGCGGATGGAAGCGCCCGAGAAATTCGCGGATTCAAAGACGACGTCGACCGTGTCGGAGACAATTTCGCTGTTTTCGCCGCCCATGATACCGGCAAGACCGACGGGCTTCGTTTCGTCGGCGATGACGAGC
>OHOA01000618.1_pt1 | contig 13828 bp, 10 predicted proteins | sample 1569681 | NCBI WGS metagenome assembly OHOA01 (sample SAMEA3879609, study PRJEB24766) | human gut metagenome | biome: human-associated habitat; feature: feces | place: USA | collected 1985/1987 | reverse complement strand
ACGTCGTCCGCAAGAACGGCGACAAGATCAACACCGCTGAGCTGAGCCGTGAGCTGGGCTGCGAGATCGTCGAGATCTCCGCGCTGAAGGGCACCGGCATCATGGAAGCTGCCGAGGCGGCAATCCGCGCGGCAAAGGGCACGAAGACCGTCCCGATGCACACGTTCTCCGGTCCGGTCGAGCATGCGATTGCGCATATCGAAGAGGCTGTCGTCCACGACAAGCCCGAAGAGCAGCAGCGCTGGTACGCGATCAAGATCTTTGAGCGCGACGACAAGGTTCTCGAGAGAATCAAGGTTCCGGCAGACGTCATGGCGCATGTCGAGCAGGACATCAAGGCGGCGGAGACAGAGCTGGACGACGACGCGGAGTCCATCATTACCAACGAGCGCTATGTCTACATTGCGCAGCTGATCAAGAACTGCTACAAGAAAAAGAACGCGGGCGGTCTTTCCGCTTCCGATAAGATCGATAAGGTCGTCACCAACCGCTGGCTGGGTCTTCCGATCTTCGCAGCCGTCATGTTCCTCGTTTACTACATTTCCATGGTTACCGTTGGCTCGGCCGCGACCGACTGGGCAAACGACGGTCTGTTCGGTGATGGCTGGCACCTGCTTGGCATCGGTTCTTCCGCTTACGCAGACGCGTCCGATGAATATGCAGCAGCAAGCGACGCTGTCAGCGGCTACTATGAACTCGACACCGAAGCCGAAGACTTCGACGCCGACGCAGCTCTGGCTGACATGAAGGCTGTTACGCCCGACGCTGAGACCGCGACCATTGAAGTTGAAGACGAAGAGACCCTTGCCATCAACGATATGACGGTCTACTACTCCGAAGTTCCCGCCAGCGAAGAAGAAAACGAAGCTGTTGTGCAGATGTCCTATCTCGACGCTGTGAGCTACTTTGAAGAAAACGGCTTTGACGAGCCCGATCCCGCGAACTACGGTGTCTGGGTCCCCGGTGTTCCGGTTCTGGTCGGCAATGCACTGGAAGCTGCCGGCGCAGCGGACTGGCTGCAGGGCTTGATCCTTGACGGTATCGTCGCCGGTGTCGGCGCGGTTCTCGGCTTCGTGCCGCAGATGCTCGTGCTGTTCCTGCTTCTGGCGTTCCTGGAGGCCTGCGGCTACATGGCCCGTATCGCCTTCGTTCTGGACCGTATCTTCCGCAAGTTCGGTCTGTCCGGTAAGTCCTTCATCCCAATGTTAATTGGCACCGGCTGCGGCATCCCTGGCGTTATGGCTTCCCGTACCATCGAAAACGAACGTGACCGCCGTATGACGATCATGACCACCACCTTTATCCCCTGCGGCGCAAAGGTGCCGTTCATCGCGATGATCGCAGGCGCCCTGTTCGGCGGCAGCGCATGGGTCTCGACCTCTGCATACTTTATCGGCATGGCTGCAATCATCATTTCCGGCATCATGCTGAAGAAGACCAGGATGTTCTCCGGCGAGCCGGCTCCGTTTGTTATGGAGCTGCCGGCATACCACTGGCCCACCCTCGGCAACGTCCTTCGCTCCATGTGGGAGCGCGGCTGGTCGTTCATCAAGAAGGCAGGTACGATCATCCTGCTGTCGACGATCTTTGTCTGGTTCACCACCTACTTCGGCTGGGTTGACGGCGCATTCCGGATGCTTGACGAAAGCGAAATCGACTACTCCATCCTCGGTCACATCGGCTCCGCGATTGCGTGGATCTTTGCACCGCTCGGCTGGGGCAACTGGCAGGCAGTCGTTGCGTCCATCACCGGTCTTGTCGCAAAGGAGAACATCGTCGGCACGATGGGCATCCTCTACGGCGGCGGCGAAGGCACGGCCTATCAGGCAATCGGCAATGCCTTCAACGGCATCACCGGCTATTCGTTCCTGGTGTTTAACCTGCTGTGCGCTCCGTGCTTCGCGGCCATCGGCGCGATCAAGCGCGAGATGAACAACGCCAAGTGGACCTGGTTCGCCATCGGCTATCAGTGCGGCTTTGCTTACATCATTGCCCTGATGATTAACCAGTTCGGCGGTCTGTTCACCGGCAATATCAATGTCCTCGGTCTGATTGCAGCTGCCCTCTGCCTGGGCTTTATCGTCTACATGCTCGTCAAGCCCTACAAGGAAGCAACCAAGCTCTCCACCAAGGTCTAAGCATTCAGGCAGCACCGCGCAATTGCGGCTTCGTGTCTCGGCGGATCTTTTCCGCCAATGCTTCGGTTTGAAAAAAATTCTCGCCGAGCCTGCTTGCCGAATTACACGGCGCTGCCTAAGGCATCCCTTTACCCAGTATCATCCCAAGGAGTGTGAACGTTATGATAAGCTGGATTATGGCAAACCTTGCAACTATTCTGATCTCCTCCCTCTTAATCGTAATTGTAATCTCCATTATCAAGTATCTGATCCGGCAGAAGCGTGACGGAAAAAACTCCTGCGGATGTGACTGCGGCCATTGCTCCATGCACGGTTCGTGCCATGGTGGCTGCGGACATTAAGTCCGGGCCGAAAATAATGGAAGCCCCCGTGCGCAGCGATTGGCGCACGGGGGCTTTTGCTTGATTTTCAGACTGCTTTCGGACCCTGCCACTGGCAGGCGCGAAGGTCGACTCTGCCGTCGGGCAGGAAGGGGACGCCCTCTGCCTCCAGAAGCGCTCTTCTCAGATCGGCGTAGCCGCCGCCCGCAATCGAGCCGTCGGCTTTGACCACGCGCTGCCACGGAAGATCATCCGGGCACGTCCGCATCGCCCAGCCGACCTGCCGCGCCGCGCGGGGCGCGCCCAGCAAATATGCCAGCTGCGAATAGCTGGCGCAGGCGCCTGCCGGAATTTGCCGGACGAGGGAGTAGACACGCTGAAAAAAGGATGGCTGTTTCATAAGTCCTCCTGTTCGGATGCTCACAACGCTTTTTCTGCCTTGCGGCGGTGATGCTCGCCGTAGAGATACCGGTAATCCTGCCGGAGAATGTTTTTGATGAACGGAATGGCAAGGATGATATCGGTTGCCAGCCACGCTGCGGGATCTGCCGCGCAGAGCGCATAGAAGGCAAGGGAGGGTGCGGACGCGCTCACAACGCCTCCTGCAATGGCTGCCGGGAGCGTAGAGCTGACCGCGATTCTTGCTACCAGCTCCGCCGCGCCGCCTGCCAGAGTGAACTGCGATCTGCCGATGCCCTGATCGCAGTTGCGCATCAGGAAAATGCCGCCCAGCAGCAGATACATCGCGTAGTCGACGTATAAAAACGCATTGCCGTAGCGGATGGTTTCCGGCGTCACCTTGTCGGCGCTGAGGAAAACGTGGAAATAGGTATCACCGATCGTCATCAGAAGACCTGCGCCTGCACTGAGTGCGGCGAGAAGCGCCATGATGATGGAAGCCTGTATAGCGCCGCGGCGGATGCGCTCGTGCTTGCCCGCGCCGAGATTCTGCGCAGTGAAGCTGGTCAGTGCCGTGCCGAAGGCGTTGAGCGGCGTCATGGTCAGCATGTGGAGCTTGTTTGCTGCACCGAAGCCGTTTTGCGCGGCATTTGAAACAATAAGACCTGCCTGCATGTCAAACTGGACGACGACGCTTTGCATCGTGATAATACCGACAGAAAGAACCGAAAACTGCAGTCCCAGCGGAACGCCCTGCGCGATGTGCTGGGTGAGGTCGCTTTTCGTGATGGCGAAGTCCTCCCGGTGAAGCCGCAGCTCGGGATATCTGGAAAAGGCGTAGATGAAGCATGCCACGGTGCTGATGAGCTGCGCGAGAACCGTTGCAATCGCCGCGCCCGCGACGCCCCAGCCGAACGACAGAATGAACAGAAGATCCAGCCCGACATTCAGAACCGTGGAGAACAGCAAAAACATCAGAGGCGTGACAGAATCACCCATCGCGCGCAGGAACGAGCAGATGAAGTTATAAAAAAGCTGCGCGCCGATACCGGCAAAGATAATGGCGCAGTAGGTAAAAGCCGCCGTATAGACAGCGCCGCTGTCCGGGGTGACGTTGATCCACGCGAGCATCGGATTTAAAAGCGCCAGCGCCAGCGCTGTCAGCAAAAGCGTTAAAACGGCGGACAGCACAATCTGTGTGGCAAGCGAGCGGCGAACGCCGGGCTGGTTATGAGAGCCTACATTGCAGGAGGTAATGACGCAGAAGCCTGCCGACACGCCGAAGGCAAACTGCAGAAAGATGTTTACAATCGGGGCAATGTCGTTGACACCCGCGACCTGCTCGCCGGAGAGCGTCTGCCCGACGATGGCAGCGTCGCTGATGGAATAGACCTGCTGGAGAAGATACGAAAGAATGATCGGGAAGGAAAAGCGCAGAATGGTCTTCCAGCACGGACCTTCTGTCAGGTCAATCGGCTGGAACAGCGCAGGAAGCCCCTTCGGGGCAGTGTTTTTCGGCATAAACAGCGTCCTTTCTGGCAATCAGAAAAGTAATCGGTTTCAAGTTCCGAGCAATTATAGTCTTTGCATGGGAAAAAAGTCAAGAGAAATCCACAATTGGAATTAGTGAAAATAGATAACACAAAACGTGTAAAACTGTGCAAAATGACGGCAAACGAAAACGAGAGCCTTGGCGTCCGGAAAGCGCCCGCAAATTTGGACATTCGGGGCAAAATGACCGGAACCTTTTTGGAAATTCCGGTTGAAAATTGCGCGGACGCTTTGTATAATGGAGGTCAATAAGGGAGTAGTCGGCACCTTGTGCGGCGCGGTCAACAGGCTGAGGGTTTCCTCTGGTCGCGTCTGAAATGACGAGACTTATCTGCAAAGAGGGGCAGATAGGTCTGTTTTTTTGTCTGTATGCCGGCAAATCAAACAGAAGGGTTGCAGGAAAACTATGAATTTTGCGGAACTGATTGTGCTGGCAATCGGTCTTTCGATGGATGCGTTCGCGATATCCATCTGTAAGGGATTGTCCGTGGAAAAGCTCGAAAAAAGGCACATGGTCATTACGGGTCTCTGGTTCGGCGGCTCGCAGATGGCAATGCCGATCATCGGCTATTTTGTGGGCGGAAGCTTTTATGAGGCGATTCAGAGCGTCGACCACTGGCTGTCGTTTGCGCTGCTGCTGCTTATCGGCGTTAATATGATCCGCGAGTCGATGGGAAAGATCGAAAAGCTCGATGCGTCGTTCTCGCCGAAGGTCATGTTCCCACTGGCAATTGCGGACTCGATTGACGCTCTGGCTGTCGGCGTAACATTTGCCTTCCGGCAGGTGCCGCTGGTGCCGTCGGTTCCGGTGATCGGTCTGACGACGTTTCTGTTCTCGGCGGCAGGCGTCTGGATCGGCAACCGCTTCGGCGCAAAGTATAAGTCCAAGGCGGAGCTGACGGGCGGCATCGTGCTGATCGGCATCGGGCTTGTGATTCTGCTGCAGGATCTCGGCGTGCTGGCATAAATGCACAAAACAGGAAGAGGTTAAGACCTCTTCCTGTTTTTTTCGTCGAGCATCGCAAACAGGCTTCGCAGACGGATGGATGCCGCGCCCATGTTGGTGATCTCGTCGATCTTGAGCTGGGTGTAGTCTTTTCCGGCGGCTTCCAGGATGGCTCGCACCTCGTCCGTTGTGACCGCGTCTACGCCGCAGCCGAAGGACACCAGCTGCACGACGTGAAGATCGTCAGGGCTTTCGGCAACGTATTTTGCTGCCGCGTACATTCTTGCGTGATACGTCCACTGGTTGCGCACGCCTGCGCGGAATTTCTCCGCAAATGGGCTGAGGCTGTCTTCGGTGATGACCGCTGCGCCGAGGTCGCACAGGAGCTTATCAATGCCATGGCTGACCTCGGGGTCGACGTGATAGGGTCTGCCGCACAGAACGACGACGGGCTGATGCTCCTGTTTTGCCGCAGCAAGGTATTCCTGCGCCTTTTGCTGCACGGCGCTGTGATACGCTTCATATTCGGCGTAAGCGGCATCGGCAGCTTCTGCGACTTGCTGTTTGGAGAACGGCGCAAAATATTGTGCCAGAATTTCCTGCATCCGCCTGCAAAACTGCTTTTTGCTGTGAAGACCGACAAAGTCGGAGAGGAAGCGGGTTTGGGAGAGTCCGGGGATGTTGAGCTTTAATACCTGCGGGTAATAGGCAACGACGGGGCAGTTGAAGTGGTCGTCTCCGAGGCGCTCGTCTACATTATAGCTCATGTCGGGGTAGAAAATGGCATCGGGGTTCCGGCTTAGCAGCCACTCGATGTGCCCGTGCAGGAGCTTCGCAGGGTAACAGGCGGTGTCGGACGGAATCGTATGCTGCCCGGCGGCATACAGCTCGCGCGTGGAATTGGGGGAGACCAGCACGCGGAAGCCGAGCGCATGGAAAAAGGCATACCAGAAGGGCAGCAGGTCGTAGAAGTTCAGTCCCATCGGAATGCCGATGGTTTGTTTTCCTTCGTCCGGCGCGTCCTGCCGGTAGTTATCCAGAAGAGAAAGCTTGTCTGCGTACAAATTCCTTGGCGCTTTGGCGGCTTCTGTGCGCACGGGCTTCGAGCAGCGGTTCCCGGCGAGAAAACGCCTGCCGCCAGGGAAGAGATTGACAGTCAGGTTGCAGTGGTTCTGGCAGCCCTGACAGACGGTACGGTTGACCTTGTGCTCGAAGCGTTCGAGTTCTTCGCGGCTGAGAACGCCGTGACCCGGATGGTTTGCCGCGTAAAGTGCTGCGCCGTAGGCACCCATGAGACCGGCAAACCTCGGGCGGATAACCTCGCGGCCGGTTTCCATCTCAAAAGCACGCAGGACGCAGTCGTTATAAAAGGTACCGCCCTGGACGACGATGTGCCGTCCCAATTTCTGCGCGTCGGCGCAGCGGATGACCTTGTAGAGCGCGTTTTTGACGACGCTGACGGAAAGACCTGCCGCGATGTTTTCGATGCTGGCGCCGTCTTTCTGCGCCTGCTTGACGGAGCTGTTCATGAAGACCGTGCAACGGCTGCCGAGATCGGCAGGCGCGTCGGCAAATAAGCCGAGCTTTGCAAATTCCGCGCTCGTTAGCCCTAACGTATCGGCAAAGGTCTGCAGGAACGAGCCGCAGCCGGACGAGCACGCTTCATTCAAGTACAGGCTGTCAATGAGCCCGTTTTTGATCTGGAAGCACTTGATGTCCTGTCCGCCGATGTCGATGATGAAATCAACATCCGGGCGGAATTTTTTTGCAGCCGTGTAGTGCGCCAGCGTCTCCACAATTCCGTGCTCCACGCCGAACGCGGTCTGCATCAGCTTTTCGCCGTAGCCGGTGACGGCGCTGCCCGCAATCTGAATATCCGGGTAGGCGTGATAGAGGGCCAGAAGGTATGCACGGATGATGCGCACGGGGTCGCCGCGGTTCGGCTGGTAGGTCGGGTAAAAGAGGTTTCCCGACTGGTCGCAGAGCACAGCCTTGACGGTTGTGGAGCCGGCGTCGATGCCGAGGTACATGGGACCGTTTGGCTTGGTAAGCGTTTCGATACCCTCGGAATTTTTCTGATGGCGCGCGGAGAACGCCTCGTAGTCCGATTTCGAGGCAAACAGCGGCGGCTGGTGACGGTAGGTGCTGGTTTTGGCGCGCAGAGCGAGCCGTTCGCGGACAACTGCGGGCGAGACGATTTGCCCGACGTTTGCCAGGGCGCAGCCGTATGCGACAAAATACAAAGAGTTTTCCGGGTAAAGCCCCGTGGTGTTCAGAACCTCGTCGAAGCTTCGGCGCAGCTCCGGAAGGAACGTCAGGGGACCTCCGAGATAGAGAAGCTTTCCCTTGATTTCTCGCCCCTGCGCAAGCCCGGCGACGGTCTGGTTGACCACCGCGCGCAAAATGCCTGCCGCGACATCCTCACGCCTTGCGCCCTGATTGAGAAGCGGCTGAATGTCGGATTTGGCAAACACGCCGCAGCGCGAGGCAATGGGCGGAATGGTCTGGGCTTTGGCGGCAAGATCGTTGAGTTCCAGCGGCGTGATCTGCATGAGCGACGCCATCTGGTCGATGAATGCGCCGGTGCCGCCGGCGCAGGTGCCGTTCATGCGCATTTCAAAGCCGCCGGTAAGAAAGAGGATTTTTGCATCCTCGCCGCCGAGTTCGATGATGACATCCGTTCCCGGACAGAAGCGCTGCGCCGCGATTTTTTCGGCGAAGACCTCCTGTACAAACGGAAGGTCCAGGCTTTCCGACAAGCCGAGACCTGCTGAGCCGGAGACGGTGAGAATCAGCTCTTCGCCGGGATAATCTGTTTCAAATTGGCAGAGAATTTCGTCTAATTTTTCGCCGATCTTTGCGCCGTGGCGCTGATACTTGCAGGATAAAAGCTGGTTTTCTTCATCCAGCAGAACGTATTTGAGCGTTGTAGAACCGATATCAAGCCCGAGCTGTTTCATGCCGTTCCTCCTTTGCCATCGCCAGCATCAGCTTGATGCGGTTTTCCTGATTGACTTTCGACGCGCCGGAGTCATAGTCGACGGGGAAGATGTTTGCCTTGGGGTAGAGCTCGCGCAGACGCCGGATTGTGCCCTTGCCGACGATGTGGTTGGGAAGACACCCGAACGGCTGCGCGCAGATGATGTTCGTGTAGCCCTTCTCAATCAGCTCCGCCGCCTCGCCGGGAAGAAGCCAGCCTTCTCCCATCTTGACGCCGCGGTCGATGACGCGATCGGCAAGCGCTTTGATTTTTTCAAAGCTGATCGGCGGGACAAACTCGGGGTAGGACTCGAGCGCTTCAATGAGCCAGTCTTCCCACGCGCCTGCAATTTGCTCCGCCTTGCGACCGATGAGGAGCTTGAGCCTGCTGCCGCCGTAGTATTTGTGGTCCATTTCGATGTTTGCAAAGCAGTACTGGAAGAACCCCAAAACGCCCGGGACCATGTACTCGCAGCCCTGTGAGAGCAGGAACTGCTCTAAGCCGTTGTTGCCGAACGAGGAATATTTGACGTAAATCTCGCCGACGATGCCGACTTTTGTGCAGTCTTTCGGCGTGCGCGGGATCTCGTGGAAGTCCTTTGCCATCGCGCGGAGGTTTTTCTGCATCGCTTTGGGTGTGAGACCCTGCTTGCGGCGGAACTGACCGGTAAGCTCGGCAATCCATTTTTGGATGACCTTCCGGGTATCACCGGGATTGGTTTCGTAGGGAAGGCACTGGTTCTTGAGCAGCATCAGCGTGTCGCCGTAGATTAAGCTGCGCAGCCCCGTAAAGAGCATGAGGGGCGTGATTTTAAAGCCGGAGTAGTGTTCGTATCCGCCGAAGCTGAGCGAAATGACGGGGACGTAATCCATGCCCATGTTGTGGAGCGCTTTTCGCAGAAGGAAAATGTAGTTCGACGCCCGGCAGCCGCCTCCCGTTTGAAACTGGATAAGCGCGACCCTGTGGGGATCATACTTGCCGCTGGTAAGCGCGTAGAGCTGCTGCCCGACGGCGCAGGTTGCGGGGTAGCACATATCGTTATGCAGGTATTTAAGCCCTGCGGCAATCACGGCAGGACCTTCGTCGTGCAGAACCTCGACATGATAGCCGTGCAGGGCGAAAACCTCCTGCAAAAGCTCCATGTGGGTGGGGAAAATGTCGGGCGCGAGAATGGTGAAATCGCGCTTCATCTGTTTGGTGAAATCAACTGCCATGGCGTTACTCCGTTTGTCTGAAGGTCACAATAGTATATACTGAAAATCTGATTTTTTATGAGATATACACATAAAACGCTTAAAAATAATGCTGAAAAATTGCAATACAGCTATTTTAGACCTCTGAGCAGGCGAAGTCAATCCAATCGGAAATTCTTAACGTGGCGTAAACAAAAGGACAGAAAATGAGCGGACAACACGCTTCGGTTGTCCGCTCATTTTCTGCTGTTCAGCTTTTTCATAATGCCGAGAATATACTCCAGTGACTTTTCATCCAAACGCCGTGCTTCCTGAATGAACTCCCGCAAGGCTGTTGGGTCTGCGTTTTCGTCATCGAAAAACTCTTTGGGTGTGACACCTAGATACTCACAGATATAGAAGAAAGACTGCATGGCTGGCAGCGACTTCTTGTTTTCGATATTGTTGATATAGTTGTTTGCCTGCCCCAACGACAGCGACATATCCCGTGCCGACACGCCTTTCTTGGTACGCAGTTGTGCGATCCGCTCCGGAACGAAATCTTCGTACATCAGCCTCACCTCCTCGTAACATAATAGATTGTACCTTACGAGGATAGCAAAACCGATAGAGTTAAAAGGGCGTTTTCGTTGACGTGAAGAATTAAATCTATTACAATAGAAGAAACAATAGATTAAAATTATCTTTCCACAAGGAGGGCGTAACTATGCAAGGAAAAACCTGCTGTGTGACCGGGCATCGGGATATTCCGGAGGAACAGATCGACGATGTAAAACAGTCTTTGGAGCGGAAAGTTGACTGCGCGGCATGCTGCTGCGTGTAAGAAACGGCAATCATTTGCGCCGGCTATTCCCGATAGGCTGCCATGATGGTTTTGAACAGATCCTGCGCGGAGGGCGGCGTGTAGGTAATCGCGTTGGCTCCGGCAAGAATCGTTTCGCGGACGGTTTCGTTCGTCTTGCCGCCGGAGGCGATCAGGGGCACCTGCCGGAATTGCTCCCGGATTTTGCGCACAACCTCCGGCGTTCTGTAGCCGCAGGCAATGTTCAGAATCGACGCGCCGCTCTCTAAACGCATGGCAATGTCGGTGTCCTCTCTGGTAACGGTGGCAATGACGGGGATATCGACCGCTTTTGATACCGCAAGAAGGTTGAGGTCCGAGATCGGCGCGTTCAGAACTACGCCCATCGCACCCTGCGATTCTACGTCCTTTGCCAAAGATACCGTGCGCATGCCCTTCGTCGTGCCGCCGCCAACGCCGCAGAAGACCGGAATGTAGGACGCTTTGATGATGGCGTCGCTGATTGCCTGCTGGGGCGTGAAGGGATAGACGGCAAAGACCGCGTCGGCGTCGCAGTTTCGGATGATGGCAAGGTCGGTCGTAAAGACGAAGCTTTTGATGCGCCTGCCGTTAATGACAATGCCGCTTGCCTGAAAGACGGCTTCCGGCATCCGTAAAATGTTCTTGCGCAGACGGCTGTCGATCTGCGGCAGCTGGTTGAATTCTTCCTGCATGTCGGTGCTCCTTTCTTTTGCGCTGCTCCAGACCCTTTGGGAAGGGCGGATACGTTCCTTATCTTTATACAAGAATACGACAGGCGATTTCTGCCGGAAATGGACACTTCGAATTTTGTGTCGGGAAACATAGCAAACGGGAGGATCTGCCCAAAAAATAGAATATGCTGCCAGATATACGCAAAGAAAAAGGGGAAGTTTATCTTCCAAAGTACGCGAGAATTTCCTGCATACGCTCCTGCTGATGGACATGGAACGGACAGCGGCTGTCGCAGTGCCCGCACGAGAGGCAGTCCTGCGCGGTTTTTTCCAGCGTCAGATAGTGTTCGCGCGCCAGATTGTCGCCGAGCTTTGCCAGATCGTAATACTTGTTGATCAGCGCAATGTCGAGTCCGGCAGGACACGGATGGCAGTGCTTGCAGTAGACGCAGGCGCCGAGCGTGGCGGCAGCTGCAAACGAGGCAGCTTCGGCATAGTCGCGCTCCTGCGCAGTCGTTTCAAAATAGGAAAGGACCTCGCGCAGCTCCTGTTCGCTGCCGTAGCCGGGAAGGACGGTGAGAACGCCGGGCTTGTCGAGCGCATAGGCGATGCACTGCGCTTTGCTCAGCGCCTTTTTGAAGGGGGACTGCGCCGCGTCGAGCAGCTGCCCGCCGCAGAAGGGCTTCATGACCGAAATGCCGACGCCCTCTTTCTGGCAGCGGCGGTAAAGATCATAGCGCTCGGCGTTTTCGCCGAAGGCAAACTCGCCCCTGCCGTAGTCGTAGACGGGGTTGATGCTGAACATCAGCATGTCGATGATGCGCATGTCCAGCACGCGGTTTGCAAGACGCGGTGCGTGCGAGGAAAGACCGAGATGGCGCACAACACCCTGCCGCTGCAGGTCCTGCAGATAGCGCAGAATGCCGTTTTTCTCATACGTGCGCAGGTCGGCTTCTTCATCCAGACAGTGGATGAAGCCGAAGTCGATGTAGTCCGTTTGCAGGTTTTTTAGCTGCCAGTCGACGGATTTTTTGATTTCATCGAGTTCTGTCGTCCAGCCGTATTCGCCCGTGGTGTAGTCCGCGCCGAAGTGGACCTGCAGGAAGACCTGCCTGCGGATGTCCTTGAGGGCTTTTCCGTAGGCGGGGAAAATGCTTGCATGTCCGCCTGCCATGTCAAAATAGTTGACGCCAAGGTCGAAGGCGGTACGGACGGTCCGGATGATGTCCGCTTCTTTCTGCGCGCCGACCACGGACGAGCCCATGCCGATGACGCCGATCTTTTCGCCGCCATGGGGGAGAATTCTGTATTCCATATGTACCTCCGTATCGATCGTATTCTTCCTATACTTTAGTGGATGCAGATAGAACTGTCAATGCGGGACGGACGGTTTTCATGAAAAGTTCAGAATTGCAGCAGCGTCCGGCAGGCGTCTTCCAGCGCATACAGCTGCGCGTCTGCATCTGCCCGGGTGGAAGCCTTTGCGCTGAGGTAGAGCTTGAGCTTCGGCTCGGTGCCGGAGGGGCGGACGACGACAGAGGCGCTGCCGGTGAGCGAAAAGGCAAGCACATCCGAACGCGGAAGACCGGTCGGGTCTGTCAGGTAGTCGGTGAGTGCGGCGACAGGGAAAGCGCCGATGCTGGACGGCGGATTGCTGCGCAGGCGCTGCATGACAGATGCCATCTGCGTCATTGCGGCGGCGCCGGAGAAGGCGAGGCTCTGCTGCGAATGGACATAGCAGCCGAAGCGCTCGTAAAGTGCGTCGATGGCATCGGCAAGCGTCATGCCGCGCTCCTGGTACCAGCTTGCCGCTTCGCAGAGCAGGAGCACGGCGTTGACGCCGTCCTTGTCACGCACATGTGTGCCGGAGAGATAGCCATAGCTCTCTTCAAAGCCGAAGATAAAGCGCTCCACCTCGCCTGCGGCCTCCAGCCCGGCGATCTGGTCGCCGATCCATTTGAAGCCCGTAAGCACGTTTCGGCATTCCACCCCGTAATGCGCGGCCACAACGTCCGCCAGCGGCGTGGAGACGATGGATTTAACGCACACCGGGGCTTTGGGCATGGTGCCGTTCTCGGTGCGGCCCTTGCAGATATAATCCAGCAACAGCACGCCCACCTCGTTGCCGGAGAGCAGCTCATAGCTGCCGTCCTTGCACTTGACGGCAATGCCCACGCGGTCGGCGTCGGGGTCGGTGGCCAGCATCAGGTCAGCGCCGGACTTCTTTGCCAGCTCCAGGCCGAGGCGCAGGGCCTCGAAGATCTCGGGGTTGGGGTACGGGCAGGTGGGGAAATTGCCGTCCGGCTTCTCCTGCTCGGGCACGACGGTGATGTCGGTGATGCCGATGTCCTTCAACACATGGGTGACGGGCACCAGGCCGGAGCCGTTCAGCGGGCTGTAGACCAGCGGTCTTGCAAATGCCGGGGCGGATGGAGCGGGCCTCGATGGCAGCGTACAGGGCGTTGATGCAGTCGTCACCGACGTACTCGATCAGGCCCTGGGCCATGCCGTCCTCAAAGGAGATGAGCTTGGCGCCGGTGAGGATGTCGGTTTTCTGAATTTCGGCATACACGATGTCAGCGGCTTCATCGGTCATCTGGCAGCCGTCCGGGCCGTAGGCCTTGTAGCCGTTATACTTGGCAGGGTTGTGGCTGGCCGTGACCATGATGCCCGCATTGCAGTTGTAGTAGCGGGTAGCAAAGCTCAGGGCAGGCACGGGCATGAGGGCGCTGTAGATGCGCACCTTGATGCCGTTGGCGGCCAGCACCTCAGCGGCGGTCTTGGCAAAGACGTCGCTCTTGATACGG